>Ga0209634_1000347_pt1 | contig 35563 bp, 29 predicted proteins | sample LinPmetageLP40_FD_184043 | JGI IMG/M metagenome (GOLD analysis project Ga0209634, IMG submission 184043) | Marine viral communities from the Pacific Ocean - LP-40 (SPAdes) (version 2) | ecosystem: Environmental > Aquatic > Marine > Oceanic | place: Pacific Ocean | collected 2010-08-26 | reverse complement strand
TGGGCGCAAGACCAGTCAATACGGCTTCCCTGAAGGAGACTTTGTGTTGTTTATTTTTGGTGCTGATGTATTTCATGGTATTAAAAATTTAAACGCAACGGACGCAAAGCACATAGCGAACCTTGCGAATTGAAAAACTTAGCGAACCTTGCGGTTTACTTTGTATTGATAATTTAGATTTCGGACACACCATTTTGATTGACTTGTGACACATTGATGGAGAATTCAACGCCTATTTGGTCATAAGCTACTTTCATGGCATTGGTGACTACTATTGATTCCTCTTTGTTTTTGGACAGGGCAAATATGGTAGGGCCCGAGCCAGAGATCGAACAGCCTACAGCTCCTGCATCCATTGCTGCCTTTTTCACTGCATCAAATCCGGGAATCAAAGTTGATCGGTTAGGCTCTGCCACCACATCTTGCATCGATCGCGAGATCAAGTCATAATCACTCTTGTATAATCCAGCGACAAGTCCTCCAACATTTCCCCATTGCTTGACCGCATCTTCCAGTGAGATATGCTTTGGCAGTAACTTCCTTGACTCAATGGTCTTGACTTCAATGGCTGGATGTAGCACAGTGCAGTACATGTCTTTGGGATATTCGAGATTGGTCACATCTACTGGCTCATAACCTCTAATCAGCACAAATCCCCCAATAATACATGGCGCGACATTGTCCGCATGTTTCTTGCCAGAGGCGAGTACTTCTCCTTCCATCGCAAACGCTACCAATGCCAACTGTGTGCAAGGCTTACCAAGTAGCTCATTGATGGCTACGACCACACCAGCCGAACTGGAAGCACTGGACCCAAGCCCGCTGCCTGCCGCGATGCCTTTTTCTATCTCTACCTCAAACCCTCCTTCATAGTTCAAGTGCTTGAGCATCACCATTCCTGCGATGCCTGCTACATTTTTATTATTGGAGAGTGGCAGGTCTGCACCGACTATCTTGGTGATATTGATGCCTTTCTTGTCTGATTTACGGACTTTGATCGTGTCACCTATTCCTTCCAAGGCAAACCCAAGGATATCAAATCCACAACCTACATTAGAAACCGTAGCTGGAGCAAATACTTTTATTTCAGTTTTCATAATCTCATTGATTATCGGTTAGCGATTCTCATAATATCCGAAAAAACACCCGCAGCCGTCACTTCAGTTCCAGCACCAGCTCCTTGAATCACCATTGGAAATTTATTATACCTTTTAGTCGTCAATAATAAAATATTGTCGGTGCCATTCAAACGATAAAATGGATGATTCTCATCGACTGTTTCAAGACTGGTTTGTAATTTCCCATTTTCGAACTTGGCGATGTACCGCAACTTACCGTTATCGGCCAAAGTAGCCTTCTTCATTTGATCGAAATATGCCTGATTGGCGTGTAGTGATGCTACGAATTCATCCACCGTTTCGCATTCCATACAAGCGTCCGGCAGGAAAGAACTTCCATCAATGTCTGACATTTCTACTTCCAAGCCTGATTCTCTTGCAAGGATCAAAATCTTTCGTTGGACGTCTACACCGCTGAGATCTATACGTGGATCTGGCTCTGTGTATCCTTCTTTCATGGCGATTTTCACGATTTCTCCGAAACCCATAGACTCGTCCATCATCTTGTTGAAAATGAAGTTGAGACTGCCAGAAAGTACTGCTTCGATCTTGGTCACTTCATCTCCACTTTTCTTTAGGTCTATTATGGTATTGATCACCGGCAGTCCTGCACCGACATTCGTTTCATAGAGAAATTTGACATTGCTATCGCGGGCTTGCTCTTTCAAAGACTGGTAGCTGTCGTAGCTTTGAGATGCCGCTATTTTATTGGGGGTGACTACAGATATGTTGTCTTTGAGAATAGCCTGATATGAATTGGCAATAGCCTCATTGCTGGTATTGTCTATAAACACGCTATTGCGCAAGTTGTCAGCTTTCATTTGTGAGTGGAAGCCTTCGATACTCATTTCTTGTCCTTCACGCATCAATGCATCTTTGTAATCCTCAAGGTTGATCCCTGACTGATCAAAGAGCATTTTTTTACTATTGGCCACTCCGATTACTCGTAGTTCCAAATGATGTTTTTCATGGAGATAGTCCTGTTGATCATAGATTTGTCGGATCAATTCTGATCCTACACCTCCTATGCCGATAATATATAAATTGACTTTCTTCAAGTGGGAGAGGAAGAATTTTTCATGAAGGATGTTCAACGATTTTTTGACATCTTCGTGATCGATAACTATCGAAATATTGCGTTCAGTTGATCCTTGAGCTATGGCATTGATATTGACGCCATTCTGGCCTAAGACCGAAAAGGCCCTGCCAGATACGCCTATGTGGCACTTCATACTATCTCCGACTAGGGCCACGATGGCCCTATTCTTTTTCACTTTGACTTTATTGACCTTATGAAGACTCATTTCAAATGCAAATTCACTTTCCAGTGCTTTCGAAGCTCGCTTCACATGACCAGACTCTATGACGATACTGATAGAATGCTCAGAAGAAGCTTGAGTAATCAGTATGACATTGACATTCTTCAGTGCCAATGCGCCAAACATGCGTTGTGCAAAACCAGGGATGCCAACCATTCCTGAACCAGAAAGCGTCAGTAGTACTACATCCTCGATGCTCGACAGTCCTGAGATCAAATGTTTGTGATTCTTGACTTCCTTTTGAATCAGCGTTCCCTTTGCTGATGGATTGAAAGTGTTTTTTATTTTGATAGGAATACCCGCGTCCATTACCGGTTGGATAGTAGGAGGGTAGATCACCTTGGCACCAAAGTGCGAAAGTTCCATCGCTTCTTCATAGCTCAGTTCTTCAATAGGAATAGCAGTCGATACTTTGAGAGGAGAAGCTGTCAATACACCATCTACGTCAGTCCAGATTTCCAGTACTTCCGCTTTAAGGATAGCAGCTAGCAATGCAGCGGTGTAGTCCGATCCACCACGACCAAGTGTAGACGTGCTACCATCGGGTGCTGAAGCGATAAAGCCCGGTACAATCGCTAGCTTATCAATTGATTCAAATGTTGAGGTAATGAGTGCTGCAGATTGTTGGTAATCTACAATGGCATTGGCATAATTGTCATCAGTCTTGATAAATGCCCTTGAATCCAATAGCACGGAGTCTATTCCTTTGGAAATAATGACTTTTTGCACAATGAGTGTGGAGAGCCTTTCTCCATAGCTTAAGATATTATCTTTCGTTTTGGAAGTGGCCTCTTTGAGTAAGCTCACTCCTTTGAGCAGTTCGCTCAATTCCACAAATAGCGATTTCACTTTCTTGGAAATTTCATCTTGGTCTTTTTTTGGAAGCAATGATTTCACCATTTGAAGATGTCGATTTTCTAATGAAGCTAATTGCCCGATATAGGAATCATTGACGGAAGCGAGCTGGGCACATTGCGTAAGCCCATTGGTGGTTCCTTGAAAAGCAGATAGTACCACTACTTTTTGTTGGTTAGGATGGTACTTGAGTATGTCAATGACTTGAAGAATGGACACTGAAGACCCCACCGAAGAGCCGCCAAATTTTAACACTATCATAATAGAATTATAGAAATAAATTGAAAAAATGATTCTGAGTAGAACTACAAACACTTTGTGCTAGTATAGCATACTATTATCCGCAGGACGATATGTAAAAGATTAACCCCCTAATGGGTTGTGGTAATAGTAGTAATGATTGTAGTAAGGACACACGTAGCTGCAGAAGCTATCTGTGATGTATTCGATATGTTCGATGTCCTATTCATTATTACTTTGTAATGGTAGGGGTAATTTATATAAAAAGCAATACTACTTTCTTTTTTATAGGTTCAAAATAATTTAATTTAGTATTTGCTAATATAATTAGTAATATGTATTTTTGACTAGCAATAAATTAGACTCTCGCTATAAATCACTACGTCATGAAAACATTTGTCGCACAATCTCAAAAAAATTCGGGGTCCTTTTATAAAGAAGGGCTGATTTGGCAAAACCTTCGTAATGGTGCTTTGAAATACTATGGTGTTAGTCAGCTTTATTATAAAGACGACAAGGCTGATGATTTCCTCATTGATGCAATGCTCAGACTTGTCGGATCGATTGACCTTTCATTGTATCCTAATAGTCAATCGGTTCTCAATATGAATTGCAAAAAGGTCAATACTATTGAATCAGGTCTTCAAATGAATCTTGAATTTTACGACCAGCCTGTATTGAGATAGCTCACAGTAGTATTCTACAAAGAATCATAAATAGTTGTTTGCTTGCTCTTTATCTAAACATCATTTACCCATTGTTCGCTTTTGTTTGTTATTTTCGACACTCGACTGAAGCAAAGCATGGATTACAGATGAAGTTATTTTTTAAGTACCTCAGGCAATATGTTCAAGAGCACTTTAACTTAAAGCTGTACCTGTCAATTGCAGGTTTTTTGATCGTCTGTATCATGTTCAATTACTACTTCGATTTCGAGGATAGTGTGATTGATAGTTATTTTGGACAACCTATACAGTTACTGTATTTTTTCTTATTTCAATCCATACCATTTTACACAGTTTGCTTCTTGATTTATCATTTCACTTCTGTGAAAGAGTTTGTTTATCAGCGAGGATTTTGGGTGACGTCACTAGTAGGGTTTATTGTATTGGCACTAGATCGCTCATTTCATTTGCACCAGTTTTTGCTGCCCTTATTGCCATATCAATTGGATACTTATGTTTATAGATGTATAAGCAACTTGAGTACATTTCTAGTAGTAGTAACTCCACTGTATTTGTTTTACAAACTTATAGACAAGAGGCAATCTTCATTTTATGGAGTGACCAGTAAGGGAGTGACCATAAAGCCATATTTAATATTATTGTTGTTGGTACTTCCGTTGGTTGTTGGAGCTTCATTTTCGGATGATTTTTTAAGACAATACCCAATGTATCAACGCGCCAATGGGTTGGTAGCGTCACAATTCTTGAAACTGCCTGAATGGGTAATGGCAATGGGGTATGAAATTACTTATGCACTGAGTTTTTTCTCTGTAGAGTTGTTCTTTCGCGGTTTTTTGATTTTAGGACTCATGCGGTATTTAGGCCCATATGTGATATTACCTATGGTAGCTACTTATGCATTTTTACATTTTGGCAAACCAGTAGGAGAGACGATAGGCTCTATTTTCGGGGGGTATATTTTGGGAATAGTGGCTTACTATAGCCGTAATATTTGGGGTGGAGTGGTAGTGCACATGGGACTTGCGCTACTTATGGAGTTCGCTGCATTCTTGCACAGATAGTCTTACTAAGTCTTTAAGGCTTAGTAAGACTGAACCCTCTTATTAATTGAATATTCACTATTTGTTAGACGCAATTTTGTGTTTTTCTCTTCTGCAATATGCACTAAGTACCTCTTGGCATACTTGTTCTCAGGATAGAATTCAAGTGCCACTTCTGGTGGTATCTATGTTATATTTCAACTCTTGGGCATGAAGAGAAACTACTTGCGTGATTAATAAAATCAGGAGTGAACTTTTTGCTACTTTCATAGTTTATAGTGTTTGATTAATACAATTTTACCAAATATGATACCTCCTAGATGTTAATGAAATGTCAAGGATTCTTAATGAAATGTTAATGATACTATGAAGAAGACCGTAATAATTGGAGCTACACCAAATGCCTATCGATATGCCTACATGGCAGCGGAAAGCCTTACTGATAAAGGGCATGAGATAGTGCCGATTGGAATCAAAAAAGGGGAGGTGTTTGGAAGCCCAATTCTCAATATCAAAGACAAACCAAAGGTTGAGGATGTAGACACGGTGACCATGTATATTGGACCACAGCATCAAGATGAATGGATGGAGTACATTGTTGGACTTGACCCTAAGCGGATCATATTTAATCCAGGGACAGAAAATTCAGAATTTGAACGGTATGCTAGGAAGAAAGGAATTGAAATCGAAGAGGCTTGTACCTTGGTGCTCTTGAGTATTGGGAGTTATTAGTTAAGTCACAGTAAACATTACAAAACAAAAGGGCGAATCTCAGTGAGATTCGCCCTTTTGATATTTCATAGAGGTAAGTGCTATTTTCTGGCAATAACCTTTTCAACAGCATCTACAATATTACTTGGTGCAAGACCATATTTATCTAATAGCTGCATAGGCGTACCACTTTCTCCAAATTGGTCTTTCACTGCTACCATCTCAATAGGCGCAGGCGTATTTAATACCAAGGTTTGAGCTACGCTATCTCCAAGCCCACCATTGATCTGATGCTCTTCTGCGGTTACAACGCATTTAGTTTTGCTTACTGACGAGATTATGGCCGCTACATCTAGTGGCTTTATTGTGTGAATATTGATCACTTCAGCACTGATCCCTTTTTCGGCCAAGATAGCTTCAGCTTCGATAGCTTGCCATACCATGTGTCCAGTAGCGAAGATAGTTACATCAGTCCCTTCGATCATTTTGATCGCTTTGCCAATCTCAAACTTCTGATCAGCAGGTGTGAATACTGGCCAACTTGGTCTTCCGAATCTTAAGTATACCGGTCCATGATGATCTCCTAGCGCCATTGTAGCTGCCTTGGTCTGATTATGATCACAAGGCACGATGACTGTCATATTAGGTAGCATTTTCATCATACCTATGTCTTCTAGGATTTGATGTGTAGCACCATCTTCTCCAAGAGTAAGCCCTGCATGTGAAGCACATATTTTGACATTTTTTTCAGAATATGCAACTGATTGTCTGATTTGATCATACACCCTGCCCGTAGAAAAGTTGGCAAACGTTCCGGTAAATGGAATTTTTCCTCCGATAGTCATACCGGCTGCAAGACCTATCATATTTGCTTCAGCGATGCCCACTTGAAAGAAACGCTCTGGAAAGGCATTCTTGAAATCGCCCATTTTTAGAGACCCAATGAGGTCGGCACAAAGACCAACTACATTTTCATTTTGCTTTCCTAGCTCAAGTAGTCCAGCACCAAATCCTGATCTAGTATCTTTTTTTTCTGTGAAAGTGATTTTTGTCATGAGAGTATGAATTGTTTAGATGTTGGATGATCCCATTATCTAATGCTTATTAAGATCTATTTTCTAAAATTTAGTAATCGCCAAGAGTTTCTTCCAATTGACTAAGCGCATCAGCCAGTTGCTCATCATTAGGAGCAACACCGTGCCACTTATGCGTACCAACCATGAAATCTACTCCTTGCCCCATTTGTGTTTTCATTAGATTCAAAATTGGCTTGCCATTGCCGCTTAGCGACTGAGCTTCCTTCAATGTTTTGATAAGGCTCTCGAAATCATTTCCATCACTTTCGACTACTTGCCATCCAAATGCTTCCCATTTGGCTTTTAGGTTTAAGAGAGACATCACCTCTTCTGTAGGCCCATCTATCTGCTGACCATTGAAGTCTACAGATGCGATTAAGTTGTCAACCTTGTGATGCGCTGCATACATTGCAGCTTCCCAGACTTGACCTTCTTGCAATTCACCATCTCCCATAAGTACATAGACGAATCTATCATCTCCATTGAGTTTTTTGATTTGAGCAGCACCTGTAGCTGCTGACAATCCTTGCCCAAGCGATCCTGAAGCTATTCTTATTCCAGGCAAGCCTTCTTCAGTTGCTGGGTGTCCTTGAAGTCGTGTATTTAATTTTCTAAAAGTATTGAGTTCGTTAACCTCAAAATAGCCACTTCTGGCAAGTGTGCTATACCATACGGGAGAGATGTGTCCGTTTGATAAGAAGAACAAATCTTCACCAATACCATCAAGATTGAAATTGGTATCGTGCTTCATCAAGTGGAAATAGAGTGCGACAAAGTACTCAGTACATCCTAGAGATCCGCCAGGGTGACCTGAGTTTACAGCATGCACCATTCTTACAATATCACGCCTTACTTGAGAAGCGATTTTGGGTAATTCAGAGATTTCAACGGGAGTAGTCATTAGTGTTAGGTTGTTTGTAGATACCAGTTGGATTTGGGTGCGAATTTAATTAATTATAGACCGCTGTATAATAATTGCTTAACATTTTTTTCAGTCTTCTTCTTTAGATTGAGGGACTGGCTGTTCAAAGCCTGATCTTAAATTGAGATCCCTTTGTGGGAATGGGATCTCAATGTTATTTTCTCTGAATTTTTTGAATATGGCAAAGTACAATTGACTTTTTAGAATGTTAGGTTTGTCAGTGTAATCTGTCGTCCAGATAGAAAGCTTGAAATTAAGACTGCTATCACCAAATTCTTCAAACAAGACTTCGGGATGAGGTTTTTTAAGTACACCGTGGTTTTCACTGGCAACATCTATCAATAGTTTTCTTACGAGTTTTGGATCTTCTTTATAAGCTACCCCCACTGGAAATTGAAATCGAACATTTCGGTCATTGTGGCTCCAATTAATGACTTTGGAATTAATAAACTCAGAATTGGGAACAATTATGGAGATGTTGTCATTAGTCAATACTGTAGTAGATCTGGCAGATATCTTTACAACATTCCCACTAATATTTCCAACCTCTATTCTATCACCTTCTTTAATGGGTCTTTCGAATAGAATAATAATTCCAGAAATAAAGTTATTCGTGACATTTTGTAAGCCAAATCCGATTCCAACTCCTAATGCTCCAGCGATAAGACTCAATCCAGTCAAGTCGATACCTGTAGCTTGAATAATGATAAAAAAGCCTATCACTATTAAGAAATAGTAGAAAATGGTACCTATTGATTTACTGGTGCCGAACTCAAGCCCATATTTGTTAAGAATTCTGGTAACGAGAACATTTCTCAATTTCCTGGAAATGAAAATCAGGACGAGAACAGAAGTAAGCAAGTAAAAAATCAGCGAAAAGGTAATGGAGGTTGTGCCAAGAGAGAACAAGTGAACAGAGAATAACTCCAATAGTTTCTCCCACAGATCGGCTAACTTTTCGAATATAGTATCAATGGTATTCATTTTGCTTGCTATGTATTGAGATTAATGGTAAAATGCAATGTTTTATTAAATAAATGGTGGTTAAATGATTCTTCATTTTGTTAGTTTTGTGGGCTTTAATTTTGATATGTAGACAAAATACAATTTTTATGAAAAAGATATATGCTGTTGGATTATTGATTTTATTTCCTGTATTGATTCATGCACAAGGAGATGTCAATAAGTTGGTTGATAGAGCTGATAAATATTTTAAAATCAAAAACTATTCTGAAGCACTCTCATCATACTTGGAGGCTGTCAAGGCGGGTGCAGATGGTGTAGAGGTAAATTATGCGATAGCTAAATCTTACAAGGAACAAGTAGATATAAATCAGCGAATCAAATCGATTGCTTATTTTGAAAAATCTAAAGGGATAAGCCCTGTACCAAGAAATTTCCACTTAGATATTGGCGAGGTTTACCATGAAAATGGGCAAGTAATCGAAGCCATGGCTGCTTTTGAAGCGCACAAAAAAGGAATTGACCCAAGAGATAAAGCGAGCCTTAGAAAAATAGATAGAAAAATCGCCATATCTAAAAATGCACTTAAGTTATTGGCACAAGCGCGAGATTTTGATATTCAATTGATGGGTGGTCAGATCAATACCGAATATACGGAGTACAACCCAGTGGTGTCTGCAGATGAAAGTGTGATTGCTTACACGGCATTGCGCCCGAATGATGGTAAGACCAGGTCTGGAGAGAAGTTGATAGAGGAGATATACGTGGTCTACAATGAGAACGGCACACTTTCGATTCCCAAGAAGGTGGAGGTAAAGTCTAACTACAATAGTGGTACTGCAGGGATGTCTTCTGATGGTCAACAGATGATGATATTCATTGGTGGGGCAAATAATACTGGAAATCTATATACCATCGATAAACAAGGTGAGAATTGGACTGCGCCAACAACGATAGGAACACCTATCAACAACCTTAACTATTTGGAAAGTACTGCAAGTATTACTCCAGATGGTAAAGTGATGTACTTTGCTAGCGACCGCAAAGGTGGATACGGAGGGTTGGACATCTACCGTTCTGATAAAGGAGAAGACGGCAAGTGGGGAACTCCAAAAAATCTTGGCAGCAAAGTCAATTCAGCATTCGATGAGGATGCTCCATTTATTCACCCTGATCAAAGGTTGCTATTTTTCACATCTGATGGACATAATACCATAGGCGGCAGAGATATATTTAAAACACAGCTGGTGAATGATGAGTGGATCAAACCCATGAATATGGGATATCCAATCAATACTACTGTAAATGACAACTACTTCACCTTAACTGCGGATGGAAGGAAGGGGTATTTTTCTTCTGATAGAAAAGGAGGATTAGGAGGTCAGGATATTTATACATTCGTGATGCCTGAAGATGCTGGGACTATTCCTTTGACAATGCTCAAAGGAAAGATATTGGATGCTGAAACCAATAAGGCTCTTCCGACCAAAATATATATGATAGACAATGAGACGAAAGAGAAATTAGATTTTGTCTACCACCCAGATCCAGAAACAGGAAGTTACTTGATTATAGTGCCGCCAAACAAGAACTATGACATGATCATCGAGTCAGAAGGGTTTTTACCATATACGCTTAATATTGACATTCCGAATCAGACTTATTTCTATGAATTGTATCAGCAAATATATTTGAAGACAATATCTCAATTTGATGTGGTAGTAGGACAACAGGTTGAAGTGAAAAATGCATTTTATGATACGCATGAAGATCGTGTAGCTGATGTACGAAAAGCTCATGAAGCGGGATTAGTGCAGAATGACAGTATTGATGTGTACGACCTGATGAATGATCTAATTGCAGCAGACGATCAAAGTGGTATAGATTATTTACTGGAATTGATTGAGCATACAAACCCTGTTGAATCGATGGACTTTTCTAAAATTGACAAGGATAAAATGCAGGCCGCAAAGAGGGTATATTATTATGATGAAAGTGATGAAAGTAAATTTGAGAAAAAGGTGATAGATGGAAATACGATTTTATCATTACCAACAATGTATGTTACAGAAGAAGCACTGAAACAAAAGAATCAACAACAAACTCAATCCGCAGTAGACCCATCTATATTTGATAAGATTGTGAAAATATATTTTACGGCAGGTAAGAGCAACTTAGACCCTTCGTATAGTTCATCATTGAATCAAGTGCTTACTGTGTTAAAAGCTAATTCAGGATTGGGAGTTGAAATTTCAGGATTTGCCTCTTCTGAAGGAGAAGAAGAGAAGAATAATCAACTTTCTAATGAAAGGGCCAAAAATGTGCTGGCATTCTTGAATACACAAGGCATAGTAAGAAGAAGAATAGTGGCCAAAGGGTATGGTGAAACTAAAGGTGTAAGTATATCAAGTGAGGAGGATAGAAGGGTAGAGGTGAAAATTGTATCGTTATAGCAATATTAATCTTGTAACACTTCTATTTCAACTCTGACGTTTTTATGTGCTTGGCTACTATGCTTATGATGTAATTCTGATTTTCCTCCCCATGCTTTGATTTCGATGTTACGGGAATCTATACCTTCATTTTCAAGGTACTGCTTTATCATTGAGGCACGCTCTTGAGATAGCTTTTTAGCAGAACCAATTGACTTCTTATCATCAGAAGACAAGGAGAAATAATTTGAAGCTCCATCATTCATTTTAATAATAGGTCCATGAGCACTACCATTCGTGTGTCCATGTATCCTAATTTTCATCTGTGGATTTTCCTTGAGCATTGATGTGAGTTCATTTATCTCATATTTTGACTGTGGCCTCATGATGGCCGCATCTTTATAGAAGAATACATTGTACATGGTGGCGATATCACCTTTTGTATACCTTCCCAATTCGAAATTGACCACGATGGTGTCCTCTATGTTGGTCACATAGGGATATTCTTCGCTGTCAATTGGATCAAGATAGTTGAAGTCATGTTGTACTTTTTTGTATCCAAAAACATCGCTTATCAATATAAGGTCACCATTTCCATTATTGGGATCATCCATAGCAATGACTTTATTGCCGTCATATTTCCTAAGAAGCTCATGATTGGAAGCATCGATTAGTTGTACTTGTCCTTGTACTTCTTTGCCTGTTCGACCAAAAAATAAACTTAGAAATACGTTTTTACTATTTGTCTTTTCTTCTGCTATTGAGGAAGGAATTTCTGAGGCTTTGCTAGAGGAGCTTTCAATCACCTTGTCTTCATCAGATAGGAGGACTTGTTCGTTCTTATCTGATAGGTTTTCATTGGTGTCCTTAGTTGAACTAATTGGTTCTTCGGTTTCATCCACTTCTTCCTCATCAGTGTCACTAAACCGAGCAGCAAACATATCATTAAGGCTACTTACTTCTTTGTTGAGTGCTTTCTCGACTACCTCCGATTGCCTCATGACATATACCCAGCAGTCGTCAAACTCTGTATTCTTTCTTGTTTGATACAGGTCTCTAATAGATGTGTTGAAATCATCATAGTATTTCAAATACACAAAATAATAGTTCTTTTTTGGAAAGAAATCATAAGCCACTTCGTGTCCATCACTTCGAACTTTATCCGCATACGCTTTTGCATAATGTTCTTTGTTTTTAGAATAGGCCGCAATGGTAAGGTAGTACCCTGCTTTTAGTTCTTTGTCTTGACCTGATACTCGTATGGAAGAGATGCTAAATAGCAGGAACGCAGTAAGGAAGGTTAGGTAGCTTGACTTCTTCATGTAGTCTGTGTTAATAACAATACAAATGTGAGATACTTAAGTCAAAAAGCCAAAAAGTTTGCGACATCTCTTTGGCTTAAACACGTGATTGGTAGGTAGTTAAATATCCAATATTTCTACTTCAACACGTACATTTTTCCGTGCTTGAGCATCATGTTTATCATATAACATTTTCTTACCGCCCCAACCGACTATCTCCATTCTTGTTTCTTCTATACCCTGATCTATTAGGTAATGCTGAATCGCATAACCTCTATATTCAGATAGCTTTTTGGCACTACCCACATCTTCCATGTGATTTCCAGATAGTGAGAAAAACTCTTTATCTTCTAGATTGAGGTGCAATAATTTACCATGTGAACTGCCGTTGGTATGTCCGTGAATTTTTATTCTCAAATTTTCATTCTCCTTGAGCATTGCTAACAAATGGTTTAACTCACTGCGAGACTCAGGCCTCATAATAGCTGCGTCTTTGAAGAAATACACATTCCACATCACAGCAATTTCCCCTTTTTGTAGACGTTCCAGGTCAAAATGAACGATGATAGAATCACCTATGGTTTCCACATAATTAGAAGTAGAGTCATTTACTGGTTGATCAAGATCAATAATATGTTCTAATGGACGGTAGCCAAAAATTCTACTAACAATTTTCACGGTATGACTACCATTTTTAGGGTCATTAAGTCCAATGAGTGTGTGAGAATTAACAACCTTGATTTTCTTATCTCTTTGGTTGTCACGAATCTCCATCGATCCCCTTACTTCTTTGAATTTTCTCGAATTAACAGTGTTGACATACAGTTTATACTGCTCTTTGATTATTGGTTCTTCAATTACCGCCTTCTTGGCGACCACATCACTTGTCTCAGATTTAGAAGTTTTTACCTTAGCATCCGATTTTGTGTCGCTATTTATTGCTATGTCGGAAGAGATGGAGGCAGATTCAACTGATTTCTCTGCCGTAGAATTATTTTCTTCTGGATCAGATGTCGCAATAGTTTTTGCGGAGGTACTTTCCAGCTCCGTATTTGGAGGATTCACTTTCACAATTTCTGAGGTGCCATCGTTATCGACAAGTCTACCTCGAAAAAGCCATGCATCGTTGAAATCGACATTCTCTCTTAGTTTCCAAACAAGGCTTTTGGCTTTGTCATCTTCTTTGGATTGTAATGCATAGACATAATATAACTGACGCTGTTTATTAAATGCATATTCTGCATTCATACCATTTTGCCGAATATATTCTGTATACCGTTTGGCATTGTGATGAAAATTGAATGCTGCAATAATTACAAAACTACTTCTGTCTAAAGGGTTAGTTTGGCTGGGAGCCTGATGTGCGTGAACACTAAAAAATACCATTATCCCTACCGCTGACGATATGAGTGTACTTTTCAACATGATGGTAAAAGTTTAAAAAATAATGTCAATATAGCACTTTTTTTGGATTTGCAACACATTTATCGCTTAAGTATTTGATAGTAAGCTAATTAGAAATGAGCATTGGTGATGCGAGATATTTTTTGGAAGCATGTAGGTGCGTGATCGATATCGGACTATTGAATTCATTTACGGACGCTAAGTGTACGTAAACGAATATAAAACACCTTCTCAAGTTTAAATTTAACACATTAGTGTGTTGGCATACTTATTGGCTTTGTGCCAATTGTATGTTTTATAAGAAATAAATTCCATGATAAAATTAAAAGAGATTGATAAGTATATTGATTCTAGATTTCAACGCACTTTTATTCTTAAAGGGGTTGATCTTGATATCGAACAAGGTGAATTTGTAACGATAATGGGCCCAAGTGGTGCAGGAAAGTCTACTATTATGAACATCATAGGGATGTTAGACGAACCGTCACAGGGAGAGTATTATTTCATGGATGAGCCGGTTCATAAGATGAAAGAGCGCAAGAAGTCAGAAATGCATAAACATCATCTTGGGTTTATCTTTCAGGCCTATCACTTGATAGATGAACTTACCGTATTTGAGAATATTGAAACCCCATTACTCTACAAAGGAGTAAAGTCAGCGCAGCGCAAAAGTTTGGTCGCTGAGGTTCTTGATCGTTTTCAGATGGTAGCCAAAAAGGATTTATTTCCAGAGCAGCTTTCTGGTGGACAACAACAACTGGTTGGTGTGGCCAGGGCTATCATTGGTCAGCCTAATCTATTGCTAGCAGATGAACCGACTGGAAATTTGCACTCAGAGCAAGGTGAAGAGATTATGGAGATTTTTAAAAAACTAAATGAGGAAGGCATGACAATCGTACAAGTCACTCACTCAGAGAAGTGTGCATCTTATGGTGATAGAATAATAAGATTGGTGGATGGTCAGATAGAATCGGATACAAAAGTCAATAAATAATGCAGGTCAAAGGAATAAAAAACTCAATTGGATTAATATTGCTATTCGCATCAGCTTATACTCAAGCACTTGCTCAAGAGCAAGTACTTACATTTAAAGAAGCGGTGGAAATTGCACTTAAGAATAATGTAGGACTCAAGCGCCAGAATAATCAACTAGAATCTATTCAAGCGCAAAGACTCAACAATAAGGCGCAGTATTTACCAAACATTGCAATTAGAGGAGGAGGAAGTAGAACTGATGGACTGCAAATTGATTTGGAAGGACAAGGAAGAAGTATTACCAGTGATGGGTTTCAAGCCAGCGTTGATGCTAGCGTGCCTTTATTCAATGGTATGGCTAGAATATCAAACTTGAAGCAATCAAATACAGATTTTAATGGTCAATTACAATCAATTGAGCGTTCTCAACAACAAGTAATGGTTGATGTGGCCAACCAGTTTTTACAAGTATTGCTTGATCAAGAATTACTTAAAATTTCAAATCAAGATCTTCAAACTCAACAAAAACTTTTAGAGCAAATAAAAAACTTTTATGAAGTGGGAACCAGACCTATCACTGACCTGTATAACCAAGACGCCCTGGTCAAAAACTTGGAGGTGCAGGTGATTAGGTCAGAAAACGCTTTAAGAAATGATAAATCCATACTCGCCCAAATATTGCAAATTGAACCAGTTCTTGACTTTGATGTAGTTATTCCAAACTGGGATGCGAATATGATTAATTTGGAAGGAATTGAATTAAATAATCTTTACATACAAGCTTCAAAAAGTAGGTCAGATTTACAGCAGTCTAAAACACAAGAAGAATCTATAAAACATCAGCTAAGAGCTGCTACTTCTGGATATATGCCTTCTGTCAACTTGGCGGCTAGTTATGGGTCGCGTTATTTTGCTCAACGAGGTGAAGAGGCTGAATCTTTTGGAAATCAATTTTTTGACCTTAACCCTCAATTGAGTTACGGGTTTAATTTCAACATTCCAATATTTGATAGATTAAGTACGCGAAATGCTAGAATTGCCTCGAAAATGCAATTTGATAATGCTAAGAATAATACATCCAATCTTGAAAAAACTGTGAAAATTGAGATACAAAGAGCCTATCAAAATTTCAATAGTGCTATCATAAGTTACAGTGCTAGTCAAGCGCAGTTGAAATCAGCGGAATTGGCTTTCCAAACGCAAGAGGAAAGCTATGAGCTTGGGGTATCCAATCAGGTCGAATTATCTCAAGCAAACCAACTGTATATACAAGCTGTTGCTTCCAAGGCTCAGGCTGAATTAACATTGCTATTCCAGAAAATCATTCTTGATTTCAATGTTGGAACATTGAAATATGATGATATTCCATAGAAAATAATCTGTTAACACAAATATTAAAACTCTTGACCAATAGTCGGGAGTTTTTTGTTGCAATGTCATTTACTTAAATAAAGAAAAATACTTACCTTTGCGCTCCGTTCGAGTGAGCGGTCTTGCGAAAGCGAGAATATATACAACTAGTTTGCATTCTAATCGCTCAAAGAATGCATGTAATCAAAGAGCAAATATTATTATGGCAAAAGCTAAAGAATCTACTGAAGAGAAAGTAGAAAACCTGCCTGCCGGCAAGGCAGGGGTAGAAGAAGTAAAAGCAGAAACTACCAAAAAACCAGCTGCTAAAAAGACCGCAGCAAAGAAACCAGCTACTAAGAAAGAAGAGAAAGTTGAAGAAGTCGTAGTTGCGATAGAAGAAGCTGCTAAGGCAGAAGAAAAGCCTACCGAGAAGGCAGACAAGCCTGCTAAGAAACCCGCAGCAAAGAAAACTGTAGCTAAGGAGGAGAAAGTTGAAGAAGTTGTAGTTGCAACTGAAGAAGTGCCTAGTGCCTCTGCTAAAGCTTCGGAAAGCTCGCAGAAGACAGAAGGAAAGCCTGCTTTTAAGATATATCCTAAGAGAACTGATCCAAAGAAAATGGCAGAACCAAGTCTCGATGATTTCGATTGGGACAATGTTGGAGCTAAAGGATTTGGTGATGATTATTCTCCAAAGGAGAAAGAAGAAATGTCCCAGGTCTATGGTGATACATTGACAACTATTACTGAGAAGGAAGTTGTGAAAGGAATCATCGTTGGATTGAATAACAGAGATATCATCCTTAACATTGGATTCAAATCTGATGGATTGGTATCAGCTGCAGAATTTAGAGATCAGCCTGATTTGAAATTAGGTGACGAAGTTGAGGTTTACATTGAGGAGCAGGAAAATGCGAGTGGTCAACTAGTTCTTTCTAGAAGAAAAGCTAAGATTGTTAAGGCTTGGGAGAATATCCAAGGCGCACTCGACAATGACTCTATCATCGAAGGTGTAGTTAAGAGAAGAACTAAAGGTGGATTGATCGTAGATGTATATGGTGTGGAAGCATTCTTGCCAGGATCTCAAATCGATGTGAAGCCTATTAGAGACTTTGATGTATTCGTAGGTAAGAAAATGGAAGTGAAAGTTGTGAAAATCAACTACACTAATGATAACGTAGTAGTATCTCACAAAGTGTTGATTGAGAAAGATCTTGAGAAGCAAAAAGCTGAGATATTGAACAACCTTGAAAAAGGACAAGTACTAGAAGGAGTAATCAAGAACATGACTAATTTCGGTGTATTCATCGACCTTGGTGGTGTAGACGGATTATTGCACATTACGGATATCTCTTGGGGTAGAATCAATCACCCAGAAGAAGTATTGAAGTTGGACGAAACAGTGAAAATTGTCGTTCTAGACTTCGATGAGAACAAGAAGAGAATTTCTCTGGGTATGAAGCAATTGACAGAGCATCCTTGGGATTCTTTGGCAAAAGAGATTGAAATAGGCTCTAAAGTAAAAGGTAAGATAGTAAACGTAGCGGATTACGGTGCATTCCTTGAAATCCAGCCAGGTGTAGAAGGATTGATTCACGTATCTGAAATGTCTTGGTCTCAGCACTTGAGAAATCCACAAGACTTTATCAAAATCGGTGATGAACTAGAAGCTGTAGTCATCACAATGGATAGAGATGAGCGTAAGATGTCTCTAGGTATCAAGCAAATGACTGAGGATCCTTGGACTAAGCAAGATGTCTTGACTAAATATGCTATCGGTACTAACCATACAGGAATCGTAAGAAACTTGACAAACTTTGGATTGTTCATCGAACTTGAAGAAGGTATTGACGGTTTGGTACACGTTTCTGATCTTTCTTGGACTAAGAAAATCAAGCACCCTTCTGAATTTGTTAAAGTAGGAGAGAATCTTGAGGTACAAGTTCTTGAGCTAGATGTTGAGAATAGAAGATTAGCTTTGGGTCATAAGCAATTGGAAGAGAATCCTTGGGATACTTTCGAAGGTGTATTTACTATCGGATCAGCGCATAAGTGTACTGTGATCAGTAAAAATGACAAAGGGGCTACATTGGAGCTACCTTACGGAATCGAAGGATTCTGTTTGACTAGAAACTTGGTAAAAGAAGATGGTTCTAAAATCGAATCTGGAGAAACATTAGAATTTAAAGTTTCTGAATTCTCTAAAGATGATAAGAGAATTGTTCTTTCTCACAAAGCAATGTACTCTGATGAGGAGGCTCCAAAGCCTGCTAAGAAGAAAGCCTCTAAGTCAACTGGAGGAAGCAAAGTAAGTAATGATGCGGAAAAATCAACACTTGGAGATTTGGACGCGTTGACTGCTTTGAAACAGCAAATGGAAGGTGCTACAGCGAGTGCCTCTGCTTCGCAACCGCTAAAGCTCAATAGCGAACGCGGTAAAGCTACAGGCGACACGCAGAAAGCAGAAGAAAAGCCTAAAAAGGCTGCTCCTAAGAAAGCACCAAAAGCTAAGAAAGAAGAAGCTCCAGCAGATGAGGCCGGAACTGAAGAAGAAGCTAAATAATTTGGACTTCGAATAGCAAAAAAGGGTATCCAAGTGGATACCCTTTTTATTTTAAAAATAGGTGAATATAACTTTGAACAACAATTGAATATTCATAGTTTTGCTCACCTTAAAAGGTCGCGTGGCCGAGTGGCTAGGCAGTGCTCTGCAAAAGCATCTACAGCGGTTCGAATCCGCTCGCGACCTCAAGTAACCCTGATTACGTCATGTATTCAGGGTTTAGTTGTTAATAGAGCTGTTTAGTTAGTGTCTCTAAGAAAACAGGTCATCTTTCACAAAATGAGTGATTTTCTATGAGGTTTCAATTTTCTTTCTATGAGTTGATGCCTGAGCATCAATCGATTAGAAATAAATTGAAAGATCGCGAAAAGCAACATTTTTGATTTTGAGGTGTTTTCTTAGAGACACTAGTTATAAATCGCCATCCTTTCTTAGTGCGTATAAGTAGTTTCGCTTAAAAACGAGCCAAACTTATATTAATTTAATATACATTGTGTAAGATTAAATGTGAAACATGTGAAGATATTACTCGTAGAAGATGATTTAGTGGATGTAATGGCTGTGAGACGGGCTTCTGCCGACTTAGACCTTGGTCAGGATATTGTACACGTTAGCAATGGACAGGAGGCATTGGATTATCTTTCTAGCAATACTCAGTCATTCCCAGACCTTATTATTTTAGATATCAACATGCCTATTATGGATGGCGTTGAATTCTTACAACATAAGATAAAGAACGAGCGCATTATTGCAATTCCCACAGTTGTATTCACAACGTCCAACGCAGAATTGGATAGACATAAATGTTATAAATTGAATATTTCTGGTTATATGGTAAAACCTATTGACTATCAGGAATTCAAATTGATGTACAAGGATTTATCAAGTTATTGGCTTCGTTGTGAGACGCCCATCTACAATAAATAAGGCTTTTCAAGACCAAATTTTTAATCCACTAAATTATTTTTTAGAGCGTACTTCACAAGAGCAGCAGTTTTATTCACATTAAGTTTTGTTATAATATTCGCTCGGTGGGTGTCAACAGTTCTCACGCTAATAAACAGCTTATCAGCAATGCTTTTGTTACTTAGTCCATTGACGAGTTCACCTAATATTTCTTTTTCTCTTTTTGTCAATTCTTCTATACCCTTGCCATCTTTATTGTCACTTGTCACTAAATTTTCTGCAAGAATTTTGGCTACATTATGATTGTAATATTTGTTGCCGAGCGAAATCTCATTTATGGCCGTGACTATTTCGCCTTCCTCAACTCCTTTATGTAAATATCCATATACCCCATTTTTAAAAGACTGTATCACATATTCAGCCTCTTGATGCATTGTCAATAAAAGCACCTTGACTGATGGACATTCTTCTTTGAGTAGTGCTGTCAGCTCTATCCCAGATATTTCGGGCATTGAGACGTCCGATATTAATATGTCTGGAGTTAGTCGCTTGCACTTGTCCAAAGACTCCTGCCCATCAGAAGCCTCATCTATGATATTAAAATGTGCTACATCTTCTAATAAAAGCCTGATACCTCTTCTTACTATTGCGTGATCATCGGCTATAATTATTTTAATTTTTTTATTCTCCATTAGTCGATATTTCCAGTCAGTGTAATTGACGTGCCACGATTTTGGTCAGAATCAACTTGAAGTTCAAGCCCGAGTACTTCTGCCCTTTGTTTCATGTTGTTCATGCCGTGGCTTAAGCGTAAGCCAATGTCTTTTGGCTTTGTACTTGTTGAGATTCCTATCCCATCGTCTTTTATCTCAAGTTGGATCCTTTCATTGGTCATTTCTAATATAACCCAAATTTTCTCCGCCTTGCTGTGCTTACTACTATTATTAATCGCCTCTTGTGCGATGCGATATACCCCAATTTCAAGATCACTGTTCAGCCGCGAAGGAGTACCTCGAAAGTCATAGATTATTTTATTATCAGAATTTTCGCTTATTACTTTTACAATTTGCTTCAATGCGACTTCTAATCCAAAGTCAGCTAAAGAACTCGGCAGCAGATTTTGGTAGATTTGTCTGGTCTCAAAGATGGTCATTTCTAATATCTCGGTTATTTCATTTACCAAAAGTTTATCTTTGTTCACTAGATGCTCTGAGTTTGAGAGTTTTTTGACATGTAATTTTATTGCAAATAACAATTGCCCCAATCCATCATGTAAGTCTCTGGACAATCGTTTCCGCTCAATCTCCTGTCCATCAATGAGCGAGGAAATTCTTTTTTTTCTTTCCACTTCCAATTGCTCCTCAATGAGCTTCCCTCTCGTTACGTCACGATTAATACTTAAGATCATCTCTCTGCCATTATAATTTATTTTTGTGGCGTTGACTTCTACAAATATTCGGTTATTAAGCTTATCTAGATGAACGGTTTCATAAGTATATGATTTCCCTTTATCGAAGATATCTTCAATATATTTTTTTCCCTTTTTTATTTCTGTTGAAATATCAATGAGTGATATTCCTATAAATTCATCCCTTTCATATCCATACAATTCAAAGGACTTATTGTTGGCTTCCACCACAACCTCATTTTCAGGGTCGCACACAACAATGGCCTCGTTTACATTATTAAATAAATCAATGTAATTCTGTCTTGATACCCGCAATTCTTTTTCGACCTCCTGTCTGAGTTCTATCTCGTTTGTGAGATTAGTCGCTATGGTAGATAGTTTTTTCGTTCTCTTTGCTACTTCTTGTTCTAAGTCTGTATTGATACTTTCGAGTTTTAGCTCATATTCCTTTTTTAAAGATATATCTCTGACCACACCGAGATATCCTAGAACCTCATTTCGACTCTCATCGAACAGTGTGGTTACATTTTGCCCTACCCATAACCTGGTTTTGTCTTTTCTCAAGATTTCAAATTCTGAATATGCACCTGGTAATTTTTGTTTGAACTGATTCTCGTGAAATTCAATAACATTCTTTTTGGTATTTGGGACGAGTAAGTTTGTAAAGGAAGTACCAACAAGTTCTTCAGGTGTATATCCCGTAATGATTTTTGCTAAGCCATTGGTGAATGTGAATTTACCTGCTGCATCACATTCGTAAATAACATCATTTGCAGATTCGATAAGTTTTTGATATCGCAACTCACTTGCTTTTAGTCTTAACTTATCTTCTCTATGAGCAAGAGCTTTCTCAATGGTGTGAGGTAGCATGGTGAGATATCCAGAAGAAGAATCCTTCGTGATGTAGTCATACGCTCCTTTCTTTAGGGCAGTTACTGCCAATTTTTCATCGCCTACCCCTGTCACAATGATTATAGGAATATGTTTGATATCATCCAGTATATCTACAGCCAGCCCATCGGGCAATTGATAGTCAGAAATAATCACATCGTAAATGACTTCTGACCTTAATAAATCAAAAGCTGATGCTATGGTATTTGCAATATCACAATCAAAGGAGTCATTTTTCTGAGCAAAATGACGTTCAAATGACATGACATCTATTGCATCATCTTCCACATAAAGCAGCTTAATTTCTTTTCGTTTTGGACTTTTCATTTATGCGATAATATATAGATTAAGACTTGATTTTCAACCAGTATCTGCTATTAATACAATCGATCTTCCATAGGCTATGTTGGCTTCAGGGTTTTTGAAATAGTAAATCTAAATTCCGTGAAAATGTCCAGTTCGGATATTACTTTGATTTCCCCACCGTGTAGTTCGATAATTTTTTTGACAATGGCTAGACCCACCCCAGAGTTTATCAATTCATCTCCATTGGGATGCAAAGTCTGAAATATTCCAAATATCCTTTCAAAATGTTTAGCATCTATCCCTGGCCCATTATCCTTGATCGAGAATTTCCAATGTGATTCACTTTCACTATGACTGATTTCCACCTTGCCTTTATTCTTACCAATAAACTTAATAGAATTGCCTATCAAATTCTGAAAAACTTGTTGTAATTGAATGGCATCTGCAGCGATGACAGGCAACTTACTTGTAATTTTCACTTTTATCTGAGATGTAGGCGCAAGTAAATCAATTGTTTCGGTGACCAATTGATTTACATCTATGTCACCATATTCATGTTTTTGATTCGATATTTTTGAATATTTTAAGATGCCATTAATTAAGAAATCCATTTTTTTAATTCGCTTCGATATCAATGTGATAAGGTTTTTTGCGTCTTTGCTTAAATCATTGCCATGATCCTCTGTTAGAAATTCGGTCAATGAATGAATTCCTCTCAATGGTGCTTTTAAGTCATGGGAGACAACATGCGCAAAATCGTTTAATCCCTTATTGGAAATTTGCAACTCTTTTATTGTGTTGTTCAGCACAACATTCTTTTGTTGGAGTTCTAATTCTTTTCGAGTGATAGTCTCTCCAAGTTGATCATTTAATTCCTTTTGGAGGGCCTCATTTTTTTCATATTGTAAGATCGCCAATGCGTGGGTCTTTTTTCTTTTCCAGTTGATTATCTTAATGCGATATCCGATTGCAATAGAAAATACAATGAGTTCTAAGATACTGCCGAGCTGAACATAGTTAAGGGCTCCTGATCGATGGAAATAGTATTCACCTATAATGGCAGAGATTGAGGTTATCATAAAAAGGAATGACCCAAGCACCAACAACCTATTTATGAGTTTTTTGGTAATATATAATCTGACCAGAATATAAATCCCGAAAATTGCTTGGGCGATTACGACATTGTAGAGTATCTGCAATGTTAGCTTTCTGTCAAATGTGGTGATATAGAGTAACACAATCAATGCGGCAATTACAGTAAAGATTATAATGGCAATTTCAATTAGTTTTTCAAGTTTGTTGCTTTCATTTTTTGAAGATGTAATTAAGCTTTTTATAAATAACAAATAATAGATTGGAATCAATCCCCCTACGAGCATAAAACAAGAATTGAGTAAAGGATAATCTGACGGCATGAGTACATGAAGAATACCAGAATACCAAGCCAAAAGGATGGAGAGTGAAAACGTGTATAAAAAGAAATAAAGATATATTTTCTCTTTTTCGATAAAGAATACAGCCATTGAACAAATAATAAATGCCCATAAAAAGCCTTGATACATCCATTGCAACGACCATTCATTGCTTGCCCTTTGATACCATTGTGGAGCTAAAGTGATTTTTGGATTTATATTGGGCGGCTGTTGAAGTGAACTTCTTATTTTGAAGTAAATATCAATTTCGCTTTTGGCAGGAACGGTGAGCATAAACAAACAAGACGTCCTGTTATAATTTAGTGTTTTTAGTTTAACAGGCATCAATTCTCCACTTTGCTGGTGACTGACAACAATACCCTTATTCACTATATATAGATCTATATAGCTGTTGAATCCAAATTCCAAAATATAATTGACATCTGAGGAATCAGTATTATGGAGAGACATCTTACCCCAATAAATTTTATTAGGCATTGTTGTACCAAGTGTTTGCCAATTATCGTTCCTGCCAGGTAGGAGTTGAGATATTTGAAGTGAGTCTATGCCAATTTCTAGTACTTTACAGTACGTTTGAAGGTCATACGAAATGATATCTTGACTTACGATCAAAGGACCAACTTCATAGGCAGGGCATTTGAAATCGATTGTGAAGACTAGAAGCACTATTAACATGAATCGCCAAGTTTTCATGATTTAGTTTTTGGGCAATGTGAAATAAAAAATTGTTCCTGTATCTTTTGCCGATTTCAGCCAAATGTTCCCTCCGTAGGTTTCGACTATTTTTTTGGTAATCGTTAAACCGATGCCAGTGTTTTCCATTTCATCCCTTGGTCTTAATGTTTGAAATATCTTGAAAATTCTATCATGGTACTTTTCGTCAATACCAGCACCATTGTCTTTCACATAAAATTCCCAAAAGTCATTTGCATCAGTACAACCAAGTTCAATCTTACCATCGTTTTGATCGCAATATTTAATAGCATTGGAAAGCACATTTTGAAACACTTGCTGAATTCTTATTTTGTCGGCATATATTATTGGTAAATTTGCTTGTACAGTGATATTAATATGGTCTTCTGGAGCCAAGGTGTTTAATACAAGGCTCACAACCGTCTGAACTTTAACCTTGGAGGAAGAAGACTTTTCAATTTCAACTTGTGAATACTGCAGGATTCCTTCAATGAGGTCTCCCATTCTTTTTGTCCTTCCTTTTAGCAATTCCAGTTGTTCTTTGCCCGTACTTCTCAGTCCATCTTTGTGATCTAACACTATAAAGTCAGCCAATGTCACAATGGCGCGTAAAGGAGCCTTTAAGTCATGGGAGACTACATGTGCAAATTGACTAAGTTCATCATTGAGCCTTTTCAATTCAGTGTTTGATTTCAACAACTTCTCATTATTTTTGCTAATGGTTATTTGCATTGTTCTTTGCCGAAGGGCCATGGCGAATTCGTGCACAACCTCTTCGACAATCCATTGATCACTGTCAGTAAAAGCATCCTTAGATTTGGATGTCATGTTTAGCGAACCAACCAACTTTCCATCATTCAATACTGGAAACATGATGTAGGAATTTAATCCTTTTGCTAATAATACATTGTCAATGGGAGACAAGTTGGTTTTTCTTAATAAGTCTGGAATGTAAAATGAATTTTCTTGAATAAGCTCATCTACTCCAGATATTATATCGAGATTAAGCTTGCGTACTTTATGGAAATGGATTTTTTCACGACTTATATCTTTAACAATGAAAGCCTGGTTTTTGTCCAAGTCATACGATGTGTAACTCAATCTGTCACATGATGAAACTAACTGGAGTATAGCCCTTAAGGCATAACCGACAATATCTTTTGTCGATTTTGATGTGAGTATCACTTTGTCAAGATTGCGCATAATCTCGCTTCTGGCAGCATTATTTTTTAGCTTTTCGGCAGCTTCCTTACTTTTTGTAATATCATTACCCAAAGTCACAAATTTTTCAATATCTCCTTTGTGATCCAGCAGAATACGCGTCCTCAATGAGATCCAAAATTCTTCTCCATTTTTGCGAATATTTACGATTTCAATTTCAAAGGATTCTTTGTTTCTTATCTTTTCCTCTAGAAACTGGATGGTAGTAGGATCTACATTCGCACTTCTAAAAAGTTTAAGTGGTACTTTCCCTAAAGCCTCTCTGAAAGAATACCCTGTAATTTCTGTAAAAGCATCATTGACCCAAGTTATTTTATCGTTTTTATCAGCAATAATAACCATGTCTTTACTACTCTGCGCGACTACTGAGAGTTCTGCATGTTTTTCTTCATAGAGAACAGTAGGAGTAGAATCGTGGCCTATCAGAATAAGCTGATCTTCCAATCGTGATATTTGCCAATCTACCCAAAGTAAATCCAAGCGTTTGGTGAGGATGGAATTGCGGTAATCTGAATTTCCCAGATTTGCTCCGTTCATTATATCAATAAGTTTTTCTTTGTTGGTATATTTCGAGGCTGGATTTTTTGCCCTAATATCCCACCATCCATCACCCAGAATTTCTTTGTCCTGATATCCAAGTATCTTTTTGACATTGGGGTTGACAAAGACCAATTCTCCTTCTTTATTAAATAACAGGACAAACAAATCTGCATTATTTATTATTTGGTCACTTAAAATGAGACGGTCATATAAATGAGTTTTTACCCTCATAACTACAAAAGATAGCAACATGGTGAGACCCATAAGAACGGAATAAGTCATGTTTTCTTCGAATGATACTCCATCCAAAAAGTAGGATAAAGAGAGCCAAACCATAATAAATATAGCGTAGAGCCCAATTTGAAAACCGTTATTCATGATTACCGAACTGGCAAACATCACAATCAGAAGACCTACTTTATAACCTTCTTGAAACTCATTGACACTACATAAGTACATGCCATCAATTGTAAATAGATAATAAAGACCTAATACGACTTTATCAATGTTTTCTGTGATCCATGTACTCCAAAAACTAAGACCATAGAAAATAATTAGTATGGCAGAAACGATGATTCTATGTGAAACCGTATCAACTAATCCTTCGTTGAGCCAATTAAAAATAAGCCCAACAATAGGATAAGACAGCGCGGCAAATAATATTAATAGCCTTGCAGTGTATTTGGTGTGATATATTGATAGACTCTCTTGAAACTTCACGTATAGGCGGAATTAATGCAGCATTGATCCACGCAAACTAGTCACTTCTTTGTGTCATATCAATCGTGCTAAAGTCGTATTTGTCTCTACGTAAAAACACCTAGTGAAAAAATGGTGTATTTACTCGATTGATAGCGGACGTGCATAGCCCTACTTTAGCATAAATTTTAGAGAATAATTGAGTAATGCTGATGAGTAATAAACAAATTGTCACTTTCGAATTGAAGCTAGAGTACACGCCATTGGAATTATTGGCAAGGCTTGCTCCAGATCAAGAGAAGATTGTTTCAATTCTTAATACTTATAAATCCAAATTTGATGAAATGGTTATCATTAATACAGACGGTCAGTTGACTTTTTATATTTACACCGATAATTATTCACCGCTAGTTCAGCTATTGGAAGCTCACGATATAGCTCCAAAACATTTCATATTATTGGATAATTCCAAAGAAAGCGTTCGACACTTTTATGAATTCGTTGGAAAATTGGGATCAACCATTAGAGCAGAGAAAACACTTTTGAAATGTCTGAAGAGAGCCTACGAGACAGCCGAATCTGTTGGTTCGCTAGGCAACGTATTAGAGCCACTCCTTCGCAACGGAATCAAAACCTATCAACTAATTCGCAAGGAGAGTGTATTAGGTAAAATTTCAATGACTTTAGTTTCAAGGGCTCTGGATGTATTTAGTAGGCAGTTTATAAAGAAAAGTATGTCGACTATGACGTCTTCTCATGAAATGAATAATACAGAAAATATAGAAAGACATCGATAAAGCAGTTCATCATAACCAGATGAAAAATTCAAAAAGAAAATTAAAGGAGATGAATTATATGAAAACCCAAATTATCAATGAGGCAATGGAAAAGGCAGCTCAATCAATTAACATGATTGTCGGATGTGAAGCCAAAGTAATGAAAATTGACTTTTCCTTCCCAAATATTGATGGTGCTATTCAATATTCAAACAAAACGGAGCATTTCACTCATATCATAAAAACGGCAGTAGCTGGAAATCTATCGGGAGCAAGTTACCTTATTCTTAGCCCTGAAGATGTAAATAAAATACACTTAAAATGCCTGCCTGAAGAAGTAGTAAAAACAGACAACGTGAAGAATAAAGCACTCAAAGGTGCATTGCTTCTTGAAATGGATAATATAATTTCTGCTAGCACTGTCACCGTCTTTGCCAATCACATGGATCAAATGATCTATGGTGATGTGCCCAAACTAAAAGTGCTAAAGAGCGATGAGGTCAATTCATTTCTAACATCAGAGATAGAAAGTACAGGATGCCAAAATTGTTTAAATGTGACGCTTCAGATTGATGACTTGGATATCACATTAGATTTTTTTTGGGCCTTTGAAGGTTCATTTTTTAAGCAATTATTAGAGAGCAAAATTGAAGTAGCATGACAGAAGAAATACTTTGAGACTTGAGGTCGTAGAGATATAGACATCAACCTGTATGCAGCGTTAAATATTATTAAAAATCATTAAGAAAGATAACAAAACTAAAGTCACGTATTATGAGCAAGAAAGTATTAATAGTAGACGATTCCATGTATATGCGAACACTTATCAGGGAAGCCCTGATAGAGGCTGGCTACGAAGTGATCGGAGAAGCAGCAAACGGAGAATCAGCCATTGACATGGCACTAGAGCTGACACCTGATATAATTACTTTGGACAATATCCTTCCCGATATGATCGGAATAGATATACTCAAGGTTATAAAAGAAGAAGGACTCGCGGCCAAAGTTATTATGGTAAGCGCAGTAGGTCAGCAATCTGTGATTAACGAAGGAATGAGCCTCGGAGCAGCAGAGTATATCGTAAAACCATTTACTTCTGATCACTTAGTAGAAGTAGTCAATCGAGTAGCTTAACCTAACCTTCGGTCTATCTGTAATCCATATGAAGCCATCTCTCTCTGAAATCGAACAGGACGCATTTGTAGAAATCATCAATATTGGTTTGTCAAAAGCTGCTGATGCCCTTTCACTAATGATCAAAGAACGGGTACTTATACGGTGCATAGAAGTGATGGGTCCAATAGAAGTGTTTAATGAGATGGGAAATGATCGCATTAAGTTGGTAACGGACTTAAGAGGAGATGTGGAAGGGAGTTGTTACTTTATTGTTACTGAATCAGAAGCACAATATCTTACCAGCAAAACTTTTGGTGCTGATAACGCTTCTAAAAAATTTGAATTAACGGAGCTCAATGAGGGCTTCCTGCTTGAATTAGACAACATCATATCTGCTGCAGTCATTACCCAGTTATCGGACCTACTTGGGGTCAATATTTTTGGAGATGTTCCTCGAATCGAGTCAGGAATATCCCAACAGGGGATAGACCGCATGCTGAGGGAGTTTACTCCGCTTTTTTTTAAGACGCAATTTAGAACCGAACAAACCACTTTCAATCCTGGATTTTATTGGTTTCTCAAACCAAATGTAATCACAGAAATGAAGAATTTGATTGACAATATTGCACATTCAAAAAAAATCAAGCCATGAATTCAATATTGTATTTGGACGATGAAGTAAGCAATCTAAATGTGTTTAAAGCGAGCTTCAGACATGACTATACCATTCACGTAGCCAATACTGCTGAAGAGGCCATGGAAGTTCTATTAAAAGAAAGTGTACAAGTGGTCATAAGTGATCAGCGTATGCCTGACACCACAGGGATTGAATTCCTCAGTGAAGTAAAAGCCAAATATCCAGATCCAATTAGGATAATTCTTACCGCATATACAGATGTCGATATTGTGATAAGTGCATTCACAGAGTGCGGAATTTACCGTTTCATCGCCAAGCCTTGGGATACGTTGGATGTAAAACTCACACTTGACAATGCACTCGAAGCCTATAGCCTAAAGAAGCAAAATCAGGACCTGGTAAAACACCTGGAGAACACCAACCTTAAACTGGAGGAAAAGGTCCAACAAAGGACCTTAGAATTGATAATTGCAAATAATGTAAAGAGTAAAATATTTCACTATATGGCTACAGAGCTGGAAAAACCGGTAAAACAATTTTCTGGATTTCTGGATTTGATAATGAGTTTTGAAAATGAAGTGTCATTTGACAAAGCAAAAAAATACGCTCCTGAAATGAGCCACTCACTTCTTGTAACCAATATGCTACTTGAGAAATTATACAGATGGGCTTCACTAGAGTTGAAAACCTCCGGATTTGAACCTAAGAAATGTATTTTAAACAACTTCATAAATAGCAATGTGGAGGCGCTTCGAATAAATGCGCTGCGACATAAAATAGCATTGAAAAACGAAACAGGCACTGACAAAGTCACCATCAAGGCGGATGCATCTATGCTCAACTTTATGATAAACAACGTAATTCTCAGTGCGATAAAAGTGGGCGAGAAAAATAGCGACATCACGGTTGGAGCACACCGCCAAAATGGTCATGGCGTAATCTCATTAAGTGGGAAAAGTCAGGAACTATGCGAATTTATGACCCATATGACGAGTGAGTCATACATCCTTGATGAGACATTGGAAACCAATGAGCATCAAGATGCTAGACTTTCATTTACACTATTTAGTGAATACCTGAAGATGATGGATGGAAAAATGCTCGTGAGTCCTTCAGATAATTTCAATCAATATTCAGTCTGTTTTTCCTATCCCAATATGAACTAAAAAATGGAAATGATCTCAAATATCAAATATCGTATCTTGTTCATCGATGATGAAGATGCCAACTTGAGGGTGTTCAAATCTACTTTCAAGTGGGACTATGACGTGATCACAGCATCATCTGCAAGTAAGGCAAAAGAAATCCTGAACCAGGAGCCAGTTGATTTGATTCTTACTGATCAACGTATGCCAGATGTCACAGGAGTAGAGTTTTTAGAAAGCATTATTCCTGACTTTCCAGACATACCGAGGATTATTATCACTGGATACTCGGATGTTGAATCGATCATAGAAGCTGTCAATAAAGGTCGGATATTTCAGTACATCACGAAACCCTGGGACAAGTATGAAGTACAAATTGCTATAGAGAAGGCACTGGGAGAATCACAGTTGAAGTCAAAAAACAAACACCTGATAACGAGTCTGAAAGAGTCTAACATACAATTGAAATCAGCCTTAAAAGAACTCGACAATTTTATATACAGGGCCTCTCATGATTTAATGTCCCCCATCACCTCTGTGCTTGGACTGGTGAATCTTGCAAAAATGAATGCCACAGAAGAAGAACGGCTGGACTATTTGAACAAAATTGGGAGTACAGCAAAGAAAATGAAGTATTTCCTATCTCATATGGCCTTGGTCAATATTGTGCATGATAAAACTATCGAGCTGAAAGAGGTTCAAGTTGGCTCAATCATCAATAAATACCGCTTTTATTCAACCGAAAAGTTCAGTATACAGATAGATGAAAGTGATGATGTTAGTTGCCTAACTGATGAGATGCTTCTGAACATGGCACTAAGTCAAATTGTAGAAAACTCATTCAAATTTGTTCATCCAAACAGACAAGGTACAGCATGGATAAAAGTATCTAATTCAGAAATGGGAATTCTTATTTCAATTAAGGATAATGGAATAGGAATTAATGAAAAGTATGCAGAACAATATTTTAATATGTTTTTTAAAGGAGAAGATTCTGAAGGTAGTGGTGTTGGTCTATTCATTGCAAGAAAGGTTGTGGAAAAATTGCAAGGTAAAATTTGGATCACGGGTGGTTTGAATAAGGGTGCAACAGTCCATATATTGATTCCCAAGCGTATGGCTGAGTTGGGTTCTGAGGAGACCTTCTTTGAAGCACCTATAAGAACCATGGCATTCTAATGAAATCAAGAATGAGTTTAGGTGAAAGAACAGGGGTAGTTTATGTAGATGATGATGAAGTAATGCTCTATGTATTCCAAAGAATATTGAGAGATCATTATGATGTACATATTACCAAAGACCCGGATAAATCCCTTGAATTATTGGGTCGTGAAGATGTGAACATTATTGTGAGTGACCAGTCAATGCCACAAATAACGGGAGTTGAATTGTTAGAGAAGGCACTGAAATTGTACCCAAATAAAGGTAGGGTGTTGGTCACTGGTAGTAACAGTATTGAAGTTATTAAGGAAGCCATCAATGTAGCGGAGATTAACTTATTTATATCTAAACCTTGGGAAGATGGCAATTTGAAATTCGCAATCGACAAGGTAAATGAGACTTGCGTGTTGAAACAGGACAATCTGTATTTACAAGAACAATTGAGGCAGACCATAGATCAACAACAGAACACGCTTAAAAACCAAAAGAGAGTACTGAATCTTAGCCACAGTGTGATCAAAAAACTGAACAGTAGCAAGGTGATTCAGGAGGGGAAATGGCAAAAGGGGGTTCATGAGCTGACCGAGACATTGGCTCGGGAAATGGACATCTCCCGAGTTGCTGTTTGGACTTACAATAGCCAGAGCAATGAAGGAAGTTGCATTGATCTCTATAGTCTTGAAAAAGATATGCATAAATCAGGGTATCCACTAGACGAAAAAAACTATGAAGGGATAACTGATGTGATCAAGAATCAATGGATAATACAAGTTAATAATGTCAAGAAAAATAGTAGGAATGCAAGGCTTCCCACAGCAGAATATCTCGAGAGGCACAATATTTTCTCTGTCCTTAATATACCATTTTATATTGGACGGGATATCTACGGAATCCTAGCCTGTGAACAACAGCATGAAGAGATTCATTGGTCTAGTGATGAGGTTAAATTTATAATGTCAGTGACTGACATTGTTCGACTCACCTACAGAACGTATGAGAGACGTGCCGCAGAAGACAAACTCACAGAAGCCTATGAAGAGTTGCAAGCAACGCACTCACAGCTGGTACTGTCTGAAAAGATGGCATCATTAGGGCAATTGACTGCAGGAATTGCTCATGAAATCAACAATCCAATAAACTTTGTATATGCTGGTATCAACGCATTAGACCGCAATATTGAGCATAGCTTAAAACTAACATCTCTTTACGCTGAATTAAATAGAGGAGACAACAGTGAACTATGGGATGAAATTAACGCCATGAACAAACTTATTGATTATCAAGAACTTACAGATGATATACGTTTGTTAATAAGTGACATAAGAGAAGGGGCTACCAGAACTGCCGAAATAGTGAAAGGACTTCGGAACTTTTCCAGATTGGATGAAGCGGAGAGAAAGTTGGCAGATCTTCATGAAGGCATCAATTCCACACTTGTTTTGCTGCGGAGCCAAATGGGAAGCCGTATAGAGCTGATTACCAATTTCGATGAAAATCTTGAACCAATCTATTGTTATCCTGGACAATTAAATCAAGTATTCATGAACCTTCTCTCGAATTCAATTCAAGCCATCGAAGCCAACGGTATCATAGAAATTACAACTAGTGATAAAGACGATCATGTAAAAGTTGAAATGTCTGATACTGGAGTAGGTATTCCCGAGGACGTAGCAGATAAGATATTCGATCCTTTCTTTACTACCAAAGACGTTGGTGTTGGTACTGGCCTTGGTTTGTCAATTAGCTATGGTATCATTGAGAAACATAGCGGTACGATCAAAGTAGAATCAAAAATAGGGACAGGTACTAAATTTATTATTCGTATTCCAAAACAACCTCAAGATGCTTGATGACGAAATTAAATACTCCATTTTGTTCGTTGATGACGAACAAACTAACCTGAATGTATTTCAAACTACATTCAAATGGTATTACAATGTATTTGTGGCCATTTCGGCCAAAGAAGGAATGGAGATTCTCCAAAAGGAGAAGATCGATATGATCATCACTGACCAAAGAATGCCAGAGATGACTGGTGTTGAGTTTCTTAAAAAGATTATTCCTGAATACCCTGATTTGGTCAGGATCATTATCACTGCCTATAGTGACATGGAAGCCATTGCCTACGCTATCAATGAAGCTGGAATATACCAATACATTCAAAAACCATGGGATGCAGATGAAATGCGTCATATTCTACAAAAGGCTTTTGTATCATATCAGCTTCATCTAGACAATAGAAAACTCATCACTGACCTGGAAGGTGCCAACAAGAGTTTGAAAGAGGCCAATGAGCATCTGGAAGCAAAGGTCATGGCAAGGACTGGCGAAGTGTTGGCTCAAAAGGCTGAAATAGAACTGAAGAGCCAGAAAATAACCTCAAGTATCAATTACGCCAAGAGAATACAAGACGCCATGCTGCCCAGGCTTCCGGCCATGCAACGTGCGTTTCATGATTTGTTTGTGCTATTTAAACCCAGAGATATAGTCAGCGGAGATTTTTATTGGTTTCATGAAGAACAACATTTGAAAATAATAGCAGCTGTAGATTGTACAGGGCATGGTGTGCCAGGCGCATTTATGAGTTTAGTTGGTCAACAAGCACTAAATAGGATTGTGAGACAAAACGGAATCACCGAACCTGACTTGATTCTCAATGAGCTCCATTTGGAAATAAGAAGTATGCTAAAGCAAGAGCAGACAGAAAATCAAGATGGCATGGATGTGTCGATTTGTTTGTATGATAAAAAAGAAAAAACGCTACAATTCTCAGGAGCAAAAAACCCGCTGGTTTATGTAAAAAATAAAGAAATCATCCAAATAAAAGGTGACAAACACGCTATTGGAGGAAAACAAAAAGAAGAAAAGAGAATATTTGCCAAGCATACAATTCCAATTGATGGGCCCACAAATTTTTACATATTCAGTGATGGATACCAAGATCAATTTGGTGGCGTAGATGACCGAAAATTCATGATTAGTAACATGCGAGATCTTTTACTTGAAATCCATGAAGAACCTATTGATCTACAAAATAAACTGTTGGATGATACCATTAATCATTGGAAGAAAAACACCAAACAACTAGATGACATTCTGGTCATTGGATTTAAAATAGGATAGGTTCAATAAAGACTAGATAATAAAAGGAATATTAATTTTTAAAATATATACCAATGGACATTCCAAATTTAGAATTACAAGAGGCATTCGGCAAAGTAATTTATGCAGTGGCTAAAATTGATGGAGAAGTTCAGCAAGTCGAGGTTGATGTATTTAGAGAAGTAATTGCCAACCACGAATGGGCTCAGCGTGTTACGCTGTCATTTGATAAAGAATACAAACTGGATCGAAATGCCAATATTGTCTTTCTCAAGGCAATGAAAATATTTCGATTTAATGGCCAAAGCGAGCATTATCCGTTCTTTATTGACTTGCTGGAGCAAATAGCACTAGCACACGATGGAGTGGTCCCCGAAGAGAGAAGGATGATAGAAAGATTCAAACAAGGACTGCTTGCTGGAATAAATAGTGTCTCTAAGAAAACAGATCATCTTTCACAAAATGAGTGATTTTCGATGAGGTTTCAATTTTCTTTCTATGAGTTGATGCCTGAGCATCAATCGATTAGAAATAAATTGAAAGATCGCGAAAAGCAACATTTTTGATTTTGAGG
>Ga0209634_1000346_pt1 | contig 35613 bp, 60 predicted proteins | sample LinPmetageLP40_FD_184043 | JGI IMG/M metagenome (GOLD analysis project Ga0209634, IMG submission 184043) | Marine viral communities from the Pacific Ocean - LP-40 (SPAdes) (version 2) | ecosystem: Environmental > Aquatic > Marine > Oceanic | place: Pacific Ocean | collected 2010-08-26 | reverse complement strand
CTTTTCTTAGGTTTTTCCCTTGGGATGAAATGTGTAAATTTTTGCTTAGCCATAGTTTAACGAACCTTTGGAAGTTTAAAAATATTTTGTCTTTGCGACCGAATGCTTTTTTTAACTTCTGTTGTGTGTGTAACTCCACTAGTCATCTGACGATGTCTGGTTTTGCCCCCACCCCCTTGTTGTGGCTGTGGTCAAATATCCCTGTCGTACCGACATATCTAACTTAGGTCGATATTGATCTTAATATCGCCCTGTATATTGTGAGATACCTTACTAGGTACTCTCATCCCTACTCTATCGAGTATATCTCTACTAGCTTCTAGTTGAACGTACTCACTCCTAGCTCCACTTGATAGCTCTATCATCTTCCTACTCGCACTTACTGCACCAAGTCCTAGACTTTGAGCAACGACCTGTTGCATATAAGTCTGTACCTTTGGTAAACGTAGTGTGCGAGAAGCACTTATTCTCCCAGCTTCTTTGCTTCCTTTAGCTGAATATCCTGCCTTTTCTGCTGCATCCTTGATAGAGCATCCAGTAGCTACGATAGTATCCACTAATGCTTTCTGTTTCTCTGTAAGATCTGTCATTCGGTAGCTCCTAATACGTTTATATTATTCTGCCCCTTCTTAACTATAGATCAAGAATTGCAGTGTCAAGAATTATATTAATGGTTTAGTGTCAGATAGCTACTCACAATACTACATGTTGTGCGACAGCCAGGCTCTAGGGCTAAAGCCCCCATGCCTAAGGTCATGGCCCTTCGGGTAACGATCCTTGTCGCTTAATTAGAATGAATCCCTAAAGGGATGCTTATAATCCCATACGCAATTTTCTCTCTTGGTCTGACTCCTATGGTCGTCATCCCTATTCGCTAAAGACTCGCCTGACAGTTGGTAAACCAACTTCTAGGCATCCTCTTACGCTATTGGGGGAAAAGAGAAACCCTTGCGTTACTCGAAACATCTTCACCTTAACGGTGATGTTTCTGCGTTACTCAGTATTGCTATGGGCCCCTCACACACACGGGGTGTTAGGTGCTTGTATCATCGAGTTTGCCTAAATGTACATTGCAGATCTCTGTGTCGCAGGGGTAAACCCTGCACGTCTTTGACTGACACAGGATCGCAAGTAACATTTAGTTTACCTCGTGATGACTGCACCCCTTACCCCGTAAGTGACAGCTAGTAGGGTAATTTATAAACGTAACTAGAAAGGTTAATATGACTATAGACGATATGTTAGAATATTATGCTATCGCTAAAGATAGTAAGAATATCAAAAGAGTTGAGGAGTTGGCTAACTTGCGAGATGAAGCAGTAGCCGATGGCAATGATAGTAAGGTTACTGTTATTGACAGTGAATTAACTAACATGGAAGGAGTATAACATGAGTGCAGAAACATACAGAGATGATCCAGACTCAAGACTAGCTAATATGGAATTAGTATTAGATGAGGCTGAGAAGACTATGGTTGATGGTATCAATGCTATGATAGATGGTACTATTACAGCTTATATAGATTGCAAAGATTGGTCTAAAATTGCAGAATGGAATTTTGACACAATTTATGGTGGTTTATATAGACATAATGATATGTGTCAGATGTCATTGGATAAAACCAAAGAGAAAGTAAAACAAGCAACAAGAGATGATGTTGGTACAGAAATTACCAAAGGTAAATTATCATCGTTGCTGTTTATATTACAAGCTCAAACATTAAATGTTAGACGTTCAAGTTTGATTGTTGATACATTAGAAGCTAAGTACAAGGAAATATTTGGTAAGAAATATATCCCAGTTCCTAATAGAAAATCAGCAGTTGATCCTAACAATGTTGATAAAGCTGAGAAAGATATGATAAAATCTCAGTTATTAAAATTAGTTAAATAACAAAATTAAGCCCTGTATCTTATTCGTAGGATATGGGGCTTTTTTTATCGTATTTAGAATTGTTCTAAACAACACACGGGCAAAACTAAATAGATGGTGCTGCCGAATGGCATCCCTGAACTCTGATCCAATGCTAAATGCAAATTTTTAAAAGGCCTAGCATGGTGTTGGATCTGAGATCAGAAACCCTGATTGCTGAGCCAAGTGATTACAGGCATTTTCGATATGCAGAAGCTGTAATTGAGAAGAGAATGTTGAGCGACTTGGCTCTGCTATCAGATACTCACAATGTGCGTTTTTGATAATCAATAATCATAATAACTTAATGGAGGTGCAAATGTTAAAACGATTACAAAACTGGTTAATGAATGTTGCTGCTAAATGGATTTGGATAGCAATCATGTTACCAATCAGAATAGTATTAGGTCTTTGTTATGCAATATCAAAGCATATGCCAGATACTGTTGAACTACCTTACGAATTAAAACGTAAAGAAACTAAACCAACTAAATCATGGATTTAATTATGAGATTAGCATTATTACTAATTGGATTTGTTATAGCATTCTTAGGAATGATTGTAATGATCCATGCTGATTTTGTTCTTGGATTTATAATGGCTGCATTTGGCATATTTACATTATGGGCAATGCTACCAACTTTTAAAGGAGGACAACAATGACAAGTAGTGACGTATTATTTACAGATCAAATTGACAAATTAGTATCAGATTATGGTGAATGCAAAATAGATACTGATGCATACATTGCAGGTTTAAAACAATTAGGCATTACAACTATATTTGAAATTCACGATTACATCGAAAAAGCAGAAGAAGCTAGATGTGAATATAAATTAGATAACGCAGGATAGGAGAAAAACATGGGATTAGATCAACATGCACATTTAAGAAATGCAAAAATTGATTGGGCTAAATATTATTCAGAAGAAGAATATAGTGGTGAACCACAAGTTTTTGTATGGAGAAAACATGCAAGACTTCAACAATTTATGGCTGTTAAATTTGCAGAACAAAACCCACAAGACAAAGATCCAGGATCATTTAATTTAGGATTTAATGGTGGGCCAGTTAAATTAACTAAAGAAATTGTAGATGAATTAGAAAAAGCAATAGATAATAATTATTATGATTACTTTGCTGCAGATGGTTATTTTTGGGGTCAACAATACCAAGAAGAACAAGTTAAAGATTACAAAGATCAAGATACAGAATTTTTGCAATGGTGCAAAGATGAATTATCAAATGGTAATCAACCAGAATATTATTGTAGTTGGTAATGCAAACTATTTATTGCATCATATTTAAACCAGAAGAAACTTGGAGGTTGTTTACTAACCAAATTTTTGTATTAGAAAGTGAAGCAATAGATTTTGCTCAACGCAGTAACATTAAATATAAAAAGAAAAAAGTAGAATGGAAGGTAACTGATGCTGCCGAATGGTTTTAATTATGATTAGATTTATAAAGATAAAAAACAAACACATAAGAGAAGGTTCTCCACAAAATTCTGAATGTTGTGCTGTAGCTTTAGCTATGCGTGAAGAATACAAAACTAATCAAATTTGTGTAGATGCAAATTCAATTTTAATTAATGACAAATTAATACAAATTGATCCAGATCAAAAAGAATTTTTTGCTAATTGGATAAATCAATATGACGAATGTTTACATGATCAAGATGGTGTATTTGAAGAATATTCACCAGAACCATTTACATTAAAAGTAATTGAGAAAATATATGAAAACAAAAGTAATAAATAAAAAACATACAATGGCTCAACATAAAAAATGGTTAGATACATTTAGAGCAGAGCCTATGTATCCAAGTAAAAAAACAAAACGTAAGAAAGGTAAGAAATGAATATAGATCAAATAGATGCAGAATTAGATAAACAAAAACCAAAAAGTATTAGTGTTGCAGCACAATATGGAGTTATGGGTGTTTGTTTAGGTAAAGAATTACATGCAAGATTAAAAGAACACGCAGCTGATCAAAGACTTCCTATGTCTAGAATTATTAAGACATTAGTAGAAGTTTATTTGCGTGAAAAGTATAACAAATTCTAGGCATCGCAAGATGTATAAACACAAGGTTTGTGTATTACCCTTGGGAATAAAAAAATACACCTTTGAATAGTTGGTGTGGAGTTCAAGGTTGTTCCTTCATGCCAACTAAATACTAACTCCCCCAATAGAGGGAGCTAGAAACATAAGAAAGAAAGAGGTATTATGAATAATTTAGCTATTAACAAAGTGCTGCGAGATAATCTACTCACAATAGATCAAAGTGCGTATTTTGATGTAGAAAAAAAACAATTACATTATTGGTCACATGATATTGACAATAGTGGTAATGATATTGACCAAGAAGAATCTGTAAATAGATATGCTTTAGTAAGAAAAGATACTAAACAACTATTAGGTATTCATTCAGAAGATTATGTTGTTAGACCTTATTCAGTATTAGCTGAAAAAGTTAATGATGTAATTAAAGAAGCATTACCAAATTACGAAGAATTTGAAATTACTACTCATGACCATGTGTATGCAAATGGTCGTAAATATAGACGTGATATTAATTTTTGGAATAAAGATATTCAAATAGAATCCTTTAAACACAAAGGTCAACAAGAAAAAATAATTCCACAAATACGAATATACTCATCACTTGATGGTCAATGGGGCCAACAAATAATGTTTTCTTCAATGTATATGTGGTGCATGAACGGAATGGTTCGACCAGATTGGACTTTTACTGTGTACAACAAACATAGCTCTAAACAAGATATAGCATATTCTGTTTCAGAGTTTAAATCTGGCTTACAAGATCATGAAGATCTAGGTAATGAAATGTTTAAAATGTTACAACGAAAGGTAAATACATCAGATGTTACAGAACTATTTAGAAAAACACTCGCTGCTAAACCTTACAAAAAAGGTTTGGATATTGAGCATGACAGCATTCTTATCCTTAATCATTTGGATAATTTATGGTGTAAATATAATGACAGGTACGGCAGTACACTTTTTGCAGTTTACCAAACAGCGACTGACTGGGCAACACACCCAATCACTCGAGGATCAGTTTACAACGTATCAAGAAAAAGAGAAAAAGCTGTAGCAAATATGCTTAGCAGCAAACAATGGGAAGGAATGTATGGACATTGATAAACTAGTAACTTATTTAGCAGCAACAGACGAAACTTATTCTAAGCTGCAAGCAGAAATTTCGTATGGTGAAGATATGCTAAAAAATATTAAAGGCATATACATAAGTAAATCAAACGTATCAGTATCAAAAGCTACAGAAGATTTTTATGGATCTGCTAATTATTTAAATCATATTAACAAACTTCATACTATTAATTTAGAATTGTTAGAAATTAAAAATAAAAGAAAAACAGCTGAAATGAAAATAGAAGTTTGGAGAACATTAGAAGCTTCAAGACGGAAAGGAAATGTATAATGTTAGTAAATGAATTATTTAAAGATTTAGTAAAAGCTGGAATTTTTATGAATGATAAAAATGGTGTAACAGCTTATGCTAGATTGTTAGTTATATTAAATACTAAATACCCAAAATGGAAAGTACAAAATGACAATAAAACAACTATATCAAAAACACATAAGTAAATTAAATCAGAATAAATTTATATATGCTATTAGAGTTGCTTATGATTTGTTATCAGACAAAGAACAACGTATATATCAATTAGGATTTGAAGCAGGTTTTAAAGAAAGTGAAAAAACTAAAAATCCTTTAATAGAATATGTACCCCCTATTCATACTAAAATAAAAAACAATCCAAATATATTTGAAGACACTTGCAAAGTTGTTTGTGATTATTTTAAAATATCAATGACAGAAATAATGGGTAAATCTAGACAACAATATATTATTATACCAAAATCTATGATTATAAATTTAATGCGTGAATTAACTCATAATTCATTACCAACTATTGGTCATAAATTAGGTTTAGATCATACAACAATATTATTTCATGTTAATTCCAAAGCTAAAATGCAAGGTCTTTGGAAACAAGATAGAAATTTTAGTATATTTAATGAATTAAAACATCAACTTACAGATGTAAGTCATTAATATTGCTGCCGAATTTAAAGCATCATAGTCATATGTTTAAGCCTTTAATAGCTAGAGATTGCATTAATAATTAACAATCTAGCAACAACCTAGATAAGTTGTAAAACTGTGTGTTGCACAAGCAACCCTATTGTGTGTAGTTTAACCATACTCTACACACAGTAGTTGTATTGACATTTTATGTTTTGTGCGTATTGTGATTATATGAGCAAATCAAAAAAATGGAGGTACAAATGGCTAATGAAGCTTTAGGCCCTTTATTCCACAATGCTTTAATCCCACAATTTGTTGCTGCTAGAAAAAAACTTAACATATCTCAATTAGAAATGGATGAGATTTTGGGAGTTGCAAAAGGATTAGTAAGTAAATGGGAATGTGGCATTCGAAAACCAAGTGGATGGTTATTTTGCTGTTGGGCAGATGCTCTACATATGACAATACAATTAGAACCAAAGGTGCAAAACAATGACAATCAACCCAGATCTTAATCCAGGTGATATAACAAACGATCCTATAGTAAATGAAGTCGTTAAGTTAATTCTTGATCGACACATACAAGGTATGGACAAGTTTGGTAAGACAATGGAGTCTAACGAAAGACCGTTAGACCAATGGATTGCTGAAACAATAGAAGAACTTCTAGATGCCGTTCACTACCTTACTAAAGCTAAATCAATAACAGATAAATTTAAAACAAAAGAAAAACTTTTAAATGATCTTTTAGAAAAAGCTAAAGAAAATACATTTACAGTAAAGGAAACCGATGTTCACACTAAAGAAGAAGTCTAACATAGACTACGCAGCACCTCATATAAGGCAACAAGCTTTTAGGATGAGGTTATTAAAATTCTACAAAGAAATAGAATTTAATGATGATGTTTACAATCACAATGCAACAATGATCTTGAAAGGTACTCTACCCTACAAGTTTGTTAATGAAATAGAAAGGTTGAGGTTAGAACATGAAAAAAAGAAAAAAGAAAAATGGGAAAAGATCAAACGTAAAGGTGCAACAACTATGGGATTACAAGTTAGAAACATTGTTGCAAATGCAGTTAAAAAAGCACCCTAAACATTATTATAAAGTAGGAGGTACAATATAATGGTCAATCAATTAATAGTTATAAGAATAAACGGAGTACATAAAGATGAAATACATGAACTTAAAAATCATTTAGATAATAATTATTGGGATTGGAAAGAAATATCAGAAGAAACAATTAACCAGGAAAGAAAAAATGAAGAAAGAGTTTGATAGAAAACAAGGTATTGGTGGTAGTGATGCTACCAAATTATACAATGGTGAATGGCATACATTGTGGTTAGAAAAAACAGGCGATGCCGAACCTGTAGATCTATCTGATGTTTTACCAGTACAGATGGGTGTACATACAGAACCATTTAATATTACATGGTTTGAAAAACAAACAGGATTAAAAGTTACTGGAAGACAAGAAACTTTCTTTCATAAAGATTATCCTCATATGTATGCACATGTTGATGGTTTAATACTAGGTGATGACAAAGCTTTGTTAGAATGTAAGCACACTAATGCGTTTACAAATTCTAAAAAACAAGCTGACAAATACAAAGCACAAATACAACATTACTTAATGGTTACAGGTTATCCTAAATTATATTTCTCTGCGTTTTACGGAAATATGAAATGGGAAGCTTTAGAAATTACTGCTGACGCAGAGTTTCAAGAACAATTACTTAATGCTGAGGTTTTATTTTGGCATTTTGTACAAACTAAAAAAGAGCCACCAGAACATATTGGCTTTGACAATTTTAATCAAAAGGAGTTTAGTGATGGCAGAACAATCATACCCATACTCTCCAGGGCATAAAGAAGTTGATACTTCTATAGAAGCTGCTGAAGCAATAAAAGAAGGTGTAGAAACTATTAGGAATAAAGTGTTTAATGTTATTGCTAATAAAGGCAATTTTGGTGCTACTGCTGATGAAGTTGCAGAGTTATTAAATTACAGTCCTTTTACTGTAAGACCAAGAGTGACTGAGTTATTCAAGCTCAATAAAATTGAACGTAAAGATAAACGTAAAAATCTAAGTCAAAAAGCTGCCTATGTATATGTAGTTAGTAAGACTCATATTAATAATCAATATACCGAGAAAGGGATATAATGGGTAAACCAATAGATAGTAGAGCTTTAGCTATATTAAAAAAATATGAGCTAGATCAAAAAGACGATCAAGGTCAATACAAAGCCTTATGGGATTGTCATGGTAGTTGGGTTATGTATCACAGATACATAGAACTAGCAGGTGCTAAGAATGGCATTAAATACAAATTTGATGAGATAGAAACTAATTCAGCAAATGGTATTGTATGTGTTAAGTGTACTGCTGTGTTAGACAAAGGTAATGACAAGAAAATACAAGTATGTTCTTATGGAGAAGCTTCTCCTAAAAATGTCAAAGCAAGTGGTTATCCATATGCTATGGCAGAGAAACGTGCTTACGATAGATGTGTTCTTAAGTTGTTGGGTTTACATGGTTTTGTATATTCAGAAGATGAATTACCAGATGATGTAATAGCAAAAGGTAGAGCAGCTAAGCTTGATAGTAATATTAAAATATTAAAACCAAAGGAGAAAACAAATGATAAACAAAGTAATACTAATAGGTAGATTAGGTGCTGACGCAGAAGTTAAACAAACTTCTAAAGGCGACAGCATGGCTAATATGTCTTTAGCAACTAACAAGAAGTTTAAAGAAGAAGAAAAAACTACTTGGCATAAAGTTGTAGTATTTGATCCTCGTATTGCAGATACAATGGGTAAATATGGTAAAGCAGGTACTATGTTATATGTCGAAGGTGAAATAGAAACTAGATCTTATCAAGACTCTGGTGGACAAAAAAGATATGTAACAGAAGTAGTTGTTCCTAGATTTACAGGTGTTATTAGAATGATGCCTAAAACTGCAAGTGCTGCAGCTTCTGCTCCAGCTACTCAAGGATCTGACGATTTTAAAGAACAGTTTTAAATATTTGTAGTTACGAAAAAAATCAGGAAACGTATTCAATTTATTCCTGGGAATGTACCAAAGTGTATCAAAGCATTTATAAACAAAGCTACAAACAAAAAGCTAAGCTAGTCACTTAGCTCCTTTCGGTTAAATGGCTCAAATATTCGGACTTGTAAACTTACACAAGGTGTTCTAGTTTTAGACTCTGTAAGTGTACCTATACTAGATAAAGGCCCAAGGAGGTTTGAGTCATTTAGCTTAACAAAATTTGTGAAAACAAATAGGTAAGGTAGAACCTGCGTGTAAGTTAGTGATCATAGCTTATAGTTGCTCAAGGCCTCCTTAGTAAACATCAAGTAGTCCAGTAAGGTTAAATAGTAATATACACCTGTCATGGTTTACTCTACTTGGTGTTTATTTTTTTTTGTTGTAATCCTTTGTATTATTGTATTATTTGATGTTGTCTTAAGTGCGTTTAAATTAATAATATAATACTTTATGCTTTTAATATGAAATCTTTATTAGATTTAAAAAAAGAATTTAAAAAAAGAAAATTAAGATTATCTCATTGTCAAGAAACAGTAGAAGATCTTAATGATTTTTTAACTATAGATTTATTAAAACATAATAATGTTGACGCAACTTTGGTTGCATTAGTTTCTTCAACTATGAATATATCTTCTTGGTATCAAAAAAAGTCTTTTGTTATTGACTTATTACAGTCTGCTTTAGCAACAGTAGAGTCAGAAAAATATAAAGAAGACGGAAATAAACTTAATTAAACAATATCTATTTAAACAGTCATACAGCCTTTATAACAAACATAAACTTTAATACATAGGCAAGGTCGCATTATGCTGTCAATAGCACTCTACGTTGCTCCTAGAGTCTTTTAGACTCACAATATTGGTCAAAACAAGAGCCATCTTTACCATCATGGCAAAAGTACTCTTTTTTTGCTGTTACAATCCAACCACCCATATTTGAAGTTAATTCTTTATTACAAACTTTACAATAACCACAATAGAAAGATTGATTAACTTTTTTTATCCAGGTTTTCTTCTTCGAATTGTTTGTCATTTGGTGTGTTGTTAGAAATTTCTTTTAAAAAAGTTTCAAGCTCATTTTCATAAGACATATCTTCAGCATGTTCTTTATGCTTACGATAAACTCGTTTATTCAAGGATAAGTTTTTTAATACTTTTTTGCCCAAGATAGATTTCCGTTTCTGCTTTAGATTTAATACACTTATAAGAAACTTTAGTGTTTTCTTTTAATTGTCTTTCAGCAACTCTTTTACCTTTTAAACAATCAGATAATGAAACTTGAATACGATGTTCTTTAATTTCGTGGTCTATTATTAAAAGTAATGCAAAAACAGTTTCAATCATTAATGGCTGCCATTTCTAAGTTTGTCTATAACTTTTTGAATTGAGATAATTTGTTCTTTAAGATGATCTATGTTAACTTTATTATAACGACTTGCTTCAATTTCTTTTTCAACAGATTCTATCTGTCCAGCAAGATGTTCTATTAACATATACATCTCAAGATTTTTAGGTTCTTGTTCTGCTTTTTTAAGTAGATCTGCTTGAAACAATGTATCAGCTGTTTCTAATTTATTAAGTCTTTCTACGATACCGAAATAAGCCCAGACTCCTACTGCAACAGCTACTACAATACCTATCATATTTCTAATAGGCATACTTACTGAAGTGTTTTCAGATATTTTCATATATAATTAACTGTTGTTAAAATAATTAGTGAAGACCACATTATTGCTAAGAAACAATAAATAACGTACTTCATTTTTTTTTAATTTTATTTAAAGTAGTAACTCCAAATGAAGCTCCCACCATAGTCAAAATAATATACCAAAACATAGGATCTGCTTTGCCAAGAGCATCCCATGCTTTATCGCACCAAGGCTGAGTCCAAGGTACAAAATGTAATCCAAAAATAGTTGTATAAAACAAAACTAAATATTCGTCTTTCCAAGAATTTTCTTGTTGACGAACTTGTTCCATTTGTACACCTACTTTAGCAATGTCCAATGAAGTAGCTGCTGCTATTTCTTTTTCTCTAATTATTTTATCTTTAGTTATTTTATGTTGGATACCTCCAATAATTTTAGATCCAATCATTCTTGTTAATGGGTTTTTTAATAAAGCTAACCACATATTAATATTTCCATACGTTAGGTCTTACTACATATTTTTCACCTTGATCAATTGTAAGAAAATCTATGTGTGTAAATGTTTTAGCAACACCAATACCCATAGCTCTAGGATCATAATGTAAACCAAATCTAATTAACTGATATTGTGATTGTGTATTTGTTCCTATATCTACTGCAAAACCTGTTGTGTGTGGCCCATCTTTTCCTGTACTTGATACCGAGCTATTATGTTTTGGGCATCTGTATCCAGAAGTAATTGAAACACTTTTACTACAATGATTTCTATAAGCTTGTACAAAATCTAAAACTACTGGTGAAATGTTTAATGCATTGCAACAACTACAAGCAAACTCTTTAGCTGTAAAATTGTACCATCTTGCAGTATCCCATTGATCTGCATGTGTTATCATTTAAACATCCATGATAAATACCATTGTTTAAAAGCATTCCATTTTCTAGCTATTGCATCTTTAGCTAATGATATTTTTTCTTTAATTTTATCCATATTGTTTTTCCAATCTGTCCATAGAAATAAATTGACTTTCTTGAATGTGGTTATCCCATATTCCAAGCTCAACTATTCCCCAAGACCAACCTGTCATATTAAGCTTTGCATACTCCTCTATGTGGCCAAATGGCAACGCACAACCTACGTTAATAATACGCACAGAGTTTTTATCCCCTATCTTTGCTTGTTTCCAATCTCTAAATTTGTGAGTGTGGCCGAATACAATGTCGTTAGTTGCATCATTTGCAACCTGCACTTCACAATTTTTTCCACCATATTCTTTGCCCATAATGTTTAAAGGGCAATGAGTAAAGGATACCCCCCCTATTATTTTAAATGCTCCATAAGGAGTAAATTTCCAATTACGTTTAAAAAAAGTATCATGCAGCTCTTTTTTCATCATGCCTGATATTTCTGGTATATTTTCTTCAAACCTATAAACACGTTGTTCGTGATTGCCTAATGTAACGTGTCTAGGTATTCTTGGGTTATCAATATTTTTATCAAGTAAATCTATAGCAGATCTTAATGAATCTATATCTACCATATAAGCATCTTTAAGTTTACCTGCTTGTGTAGAATTTTTTTGAAAAAAACTAAGACTATCGAATGAAGCCCAATCACCTATTTGTATAATGTAATCTGGTTTAGCAGCTTTAATGTATTTACCAATCCATTTAAATCTATCTTGTTCTATGTGTGGGCTGTCGTGAGCATCACCAATTACTATTACTTTGTGTCCTTTAAACATAATCTATTTCGTAAAGAAATAGAAAACAGATCCTAAGATACTAGCTAATATAATTATAATACCACCTGCACCTTTCCATTTATTCATATCTGCTCTCATTTCTTTTACATCCTTTTTTAATTCATCAATTGATTTAATTAATGTTTTCATTCTTTCCATACAAACTTTTTCGTGTGAAGATAACCTTACTGATGTAACTGCATCAGAATATTGTTTAGTGGTTATTTTTTTTCTCATGCACCTTTACCTGGGTGTTCATTACAAAAATAAGAAACATATAATTTTTCTTTGTTAAATTTTTCTATATGAAGATTTGTTGTTTGTATTGTTGCTACTGCACCTGCTTTAGTACAATCAGTCCAGCTTTGAAATTCTACAGGAGATACTGTTGGAGTGTTGCACATTCCAGATATAGCTGAGCAAATTGTATAAGCTAAAACAAATTTCATTTATAGTTGCTATAGAAAATGCAACTATTGATAAACGCACAAATTAATATTGAAGTGAAACACCTCTTATCCTTGCTTCTTTAGAACCAGATTGATTTGCAAAAGATATTTTATATTTTAATTGTGTTCCTGCTGTAACAGACAAGTCATTTACTTTAGCCATCTTAATACCAGTAGCAAAGTCTGGTAAAGCTGTCATTGTAGCAGTAGCAAAATTACTACCATTGTCTGCCGATAATTGTAAAACAATATCTGTATTTAAAGTGTTAGTTCCTGCTTGGTCTTGATAAGTAATAATAGCACCCATTTTAGATGTACTTGATGGTGCTGTAATTACATTAGATATAAAGTTTCCAGTTGCACTTATTGCATCGCCATAGTGCGTTGTATCTGGTGTAAAATTACCAGAACGACCAGAGCCACTTCCTTTTGTAACTAAAATATTATCTAAATACATTTCACTTGCACTTGCAACTGTTTCATCTGAAGCGATACCTATTCTAAAATTTCTACTACCTGGCGATATAGTAATACCACCAGTTGCATTGGTAGCTGTAACTAAAGAAAGTATTTGTCCATCTCTAAATAGTTTCATTTCTCCATTACTATTTCTTGCAATAGAAACATGATACCAAGTATTGTTAGACCAAGTTAATGTATTACTTTCTAAATTTGCATACCAAGAATCAAAAGTACCAGTACTTGCGTTAGAAGCTAAAAATTTTAATCTTTCTCCAGAATTAATATAAAATGTCCAACCAGCATAATCAGTTTGAGTACCCCAACCACCTTGTGACATTAAAACTTTATTTATACTACCATCAAAATTTGGAAAATTAACCCACATATCTATTTTAAATTCTCCAGTTCCAAAATGAAATGCACTATTATTTGACCTATAAAGATTTTTAGATGAACCATCAAAATAAATAGATGTTGAACCTATTTTACCTCTGTTATTACTATGTGCTATACTTCCATTTGCAGAAATTGATAATGAATTTGTTGATAAATCTGTAAATGATGTACTACCATTTGCTTGGTCGCCTCTTAAATAAAAACTTGTACCAGTTGGTAAAGCACCACCACTTGCAACTGCACTTACATATTCACTAGAATTGTGTGGAGCATTAGTGTTTGATGCAATTCCAGTAGCATCTTGGAATACATCAACAAACATTGAGTTAGTATTGTAAACAACTTTGTTTTCGTTAGATGCTTGTCTTAAAGCAAGTGTAGAAATATCATTAACAATTTTATTGTCATCAAAAGATGATGCGTGTTGTGATACTGCACTAGCAGGTATTCTTGCGTCTGCTATAGAACCAGTTAATTTAGTTGCTGCTAAATCAGCTATTCTTGCATCTGCAAATTGACCAGAAGTAATTTTACTTGCAGGAATATTTGGAATATCATCTGCTGTAAAACCACCTGTAATTATGTTTGCAAGATCTCTAGCTTTTGTCATAGGATTTTACCTATAATACTATCGTGTTAGCTTCATCTTCAGTTAATGCTTCTCCTGCAATTAACTTTGCTTTAGCACTAGCTTTTAAAAGATTTTCTGGTTTAGCATCTTCAACAGTTTGTAATTCTGCTTGTTTTGCTATTATTTGTTCTTTAGTAATATTAGTTGGATTGTTTTCATGCCAAACCATATTATCTAAATCGTCATTAAAGATTGTAAAATCTGCATTTTCTTTTATTGAGAAAATGGCTTTTGCATAAGATATATTCATATTATTTTATTCCTTTAATATAATTTAAATCCACCAAAACCAAGATAGTTTCCATAGACACTGTGAGTTGAATACCAATTTACATAATCGTTTTGTGCTAGAGTTAATATAATTGATACTGATGCCATGGCAGAAGTACCACCACTATGACCATAGTCTTGACCAGTTGCAGTATTTGCACCATTTACTTTAAACCAACAATCAGTTGCAGTTCCAGCAGTTATAGCAAAACCATAAAAATAATATGTTCCTGCTGATGGAGCTGTATATCTTCCATTACTTATGTTCATATTATTATTAGTATTTACCAAAATACCAGAAAAAGTTAAATTTCCACTTTGATTACCTGAAGCGTCATAAGCTGCAAAACCTTCACTTACACCACCAGACGGAGTTGCATATTCTGGAGCAGTAGCACCAGAGTTCATTTGAAGAACTTGACCTGCTGTACCTTTAGCTAATCTTTGTAATCCACTTCCATCTCTGTAAAGTATATCGCCTTGTGTTGTTAATGGAATTGTAGCACCATCTGTACCATTAGTACCTGCTGAACTCATTATATTCCAGTAAGCTGTCGCATTGCCTACTGCTTGATTTGAATGGGCTTGAATACAAACATAACTATTTCCACTTGATGAAACTACGTCATCAATAGCATAAGACGTGCTACTATTGTAAGCACCTTTCCAATTGAATTTTAAAGAACCTAAATTTATTGTTGCCATGTTTAACCTTTATTGTTTTTTTTATTAATTATCTACGCACATTATATTGTACTTATTAAGTTGCCATTTGAGTTAATGCTAAAAACAAAGCCAGAAGCACTAAATAAAACATCGTCAAAGTTGGCATATTGACTTTCACTAATGTTATCTGCACCTTGATTAGTTGTAATATATCTTAGTGAATTATTGCCAGGTGTAGGTGTGTTTGCTGTTCCACCCATATTTGAGTGAGAAGAACAATAATAATAAAGTGTAGGTGCACCACTAGCTACAACGATTGTAACTTGTGTTGAGCTATTGTGCGTTACACCTGTTGTATATTCTGATCCACTTCCGTGTGTTCCATTTGAAGTTGTTGAAAATTTAAAAGGATGTGCAGAAGGATAATTAAATATGTAAGTATTTCCTTCATATAAATTTAAAGTATCTTGTTGAACACCATCTATAAAATATTTATTTGAACCACCAACAGAAACTACTGTTACAGTTTTAACTAATGTAGATGGATTAAAATATCTTTCAAAACCATAAACTTCTGCTGAACTTGCATTAGAATAAGTTAATGCATTACCTGCTCCATTAACAACAAGAGCTTGTCCTGCTGATCCTATAGAACTTGGTGTATCTGTTAAATCATTAATTGATATATTAGCTAATTCAAATGTTCCGTATCCTACAATATCAACAACATCACCTGCTGCTAACGCAGATGCAAATACTACAGAATTTCCAGATGTAGCTGTAACGTCTGTTCCTAATATTTGCTTAACACCATTTAAAAAAATATCTATAAATCCAGAGTCATATGCTAAAGTTTTACTTGAAACTTCTGAATATCCTGTACCAGATGCACCAGATAAAGTTGATGGTGTTCCAGTAATATTATAAATAAATCTATTTGCTGTACCATTTACTGTAGAACCAGCTGCTGCCCATCCAGAAGATTTGTAAACTTTTAATTCGTTTGCTGTTGTGTCAAAATATAAATCACCAACATTTAACGAACTACTTGGTGCTGATGATGAAATTCTATAAACGTCTGCAAAATTTTGTACTGCTGCTAAATTAGAATTAACTGTATTGATTGCAGATACTGCATTTCCTACAGAAGTAACTTGTGAACTTATACCTGCAACTGTATTAATATTTGCACTATTACTGTTTACTGCGTTAATATTTGTTGCGTTAGAATTAACTGCATTAATTGCTGCTGCACTTGAATTAATAGTATTAATAGCTGTTGACATTCCTGCAACTGTAGTAACATTTGATGCAACTCCTGCTACAGAAGTAACATTTGCTGCAATACCTGCTACTGTTCCAATATGAGAAATTACATTTGTAGCATTTAAATTATTAATATTAGTTAAAGCTCCTGCTACCGAATTAACATTTGTAATAGAATTACCAACATTATTAACATTAGTTATAGCACCTGCTACAACTTCAATTTCTGATGTAGTTTCATTTAAATCGTCAGCTACAGTTTCTACTTCAGAAACAGCTTCTGCTAAATCATTTGCTACTGCTATAACTTTTGTAATATCTGCTGCTACTGTATTTACTGAACCTATGTTATTAGCTACAGTTGTAACTGCTGCATTTACTCCAGCTACTGTTGTTACGTTAGCTGCTATATTGCTAACTGATACTATATTAGATGATATTCCAGCTACAGTATTTACGTTAGTTACATCTTGAGTAAATTCTAAAGCTGTTCCACCTGGATTAACTGTTAAAAATTTATTTGCAACTAAGTTTGGAAAAGTAAGATTAAATGTATTTGCTGTTGTTGCTGCAGCTTTAGGAGAAAATTTTAAATCTCTTTCTACTTGCTGGATCATAGCAATAATTTTATCTAATTCTGTATTTAATGAGTCAATTTGAAATGCACCAGAAGTTGGAAAGTCTGTAGATCTAGCAACAGCTAAATCTCTAAAAATAGTTATAACATCATTAAGGGTAGCCCCTCCCCCTAATGTAATTGATCCACCACCAGAAACTGCTGCACCTGTAACTGAATATTGTGAAGCTGATGATGGTGACGCATTAAATGATAATTGTGTATTACCATTAAATACTTTTATATCAGAAACAGTAAAAAATTCAAAGGGTACAGAAAAACTAGTCTGTCCACTTGTAGCTGTATATTGAACTCGAGGTTCAGTATCAGAAATAGTTATTGCCATTATTTTAATCCTTTTTGTATGTCGTCAAACAACCAATCGAGATACCATACATTTTGCCAAGGAATTAACCTACGCACATTTTTAGCTGTGTGATGATTATACTTGCCACCAGCAACATCATACATGATATCAAAGATGTTATAAATTTGTCCTCCAGATGGGCCAAGTATTGTTCCCATCTTCCATCTTGTAGATGAACCATAAGGTTTACCTGCACCTAGTAATGGAGAAATTCCAAATCTATTATCTGTTAAAGTTTCTATTGCTTTATTAACGTCACTATAAATTCCTGCTAAACCAGATCTATCAAAAGCATTTAATAATTTTTGTGACAAAGGTAGTTTACCATAATCTCTATTAAATCTATATTTGTGATACAAGCCATCAATCATCATTCCAGATCCAAGTAATAAAATAGAACCAAATAAAAAATCAGCATCACGTTCTTGCATACCTCTTAATAAAATTCTTTGAGATGCTGCTGCTGCAAACTTTTTAAACTGAGCTATAGTTGATCCTACTTCTGTACTCATCCATAAAGCTGTGTCGCCTTTGCCTGGAGTTACAATAGTAATATTAATATCTTTATTTAATGCTGCACCAAAAGCTTTTTTAGCTGCATCATCTGTCCATTCTGATGTACCTGCAATAAAGTTATGTTTTAATTTTGTACCATGAGTTTCAAATTGTACTGCTATTCTACTAGCCATTTGTTCATCAATACCAGAACTAGCTAAAGCTATTTTCCATTTGTCTGGTAAACCACCTTTACCCCATTTAATAGAGTCTTCTATTATTCTAGAACCAATAGTAACTGATGCCATAGACTTAGCCATTTCAGTCCATCTAGACATAAGGTTAATATACATAAAGTTAAACTGAGAAGTTTTACCCATTGCACTTTCCATCTTGTTTACAAAGCCAAACATATCTGATGGCATATCTGCAAATAACATAGCTCTTTGGTTAGTAATTAGATCAACTGCTTCACCCCAAGATTGAGCTTCTTTTTTACCTAATTTGTAAATAGAACCACCACTTATACTGTCAGCTAATAATTCAAATTGTGTTTGAAATCCTCTTTTAATACCAGAGGTCATAACAACTCTAGCTGCGTCTGGTATTGCTGCTGCAAATCCAGTAAGCATTGTTAATGCATTATAGTGTTTCATTGTTCTCATAGCCACAGAAGTCCAATGATGAGGATTAGATGGTAAACCATAAGTACCTCTAAGTAATTCTACTGCTGCTTCTAAATCACCTAATACTTGATTTTTTTCTTTAACAAGCTGTAATCTTTTAGCTTTGTTTTGTGTAAAACCAATTTTCATATTATATTCTGCTGCTACTTGTAACAATCCAGGCTCAGTCATAGACTCAGCTTCAGATACATATTTGTATCCCATACCAGATGTATCTCCGTATTTTTTAGTTAATAAAATATCTGGAACTATTTGTCTGTAGTATGCTTTTTGTAATGCAAAAATATCATTACCAATCATACCTGCATCTAATAAAGCTAATTGTGCTTCTGCATCTAAGTTTAAATTTCTAGCTTTACTTGCTCTTGCGTATCTTGGTCTATTGAATAAAAATCTTTCATTAGCTATTATTTCGTTTAATTCTTTAATACCACCATTTTTAACAGCTTCTAATTTAACTAACATTTTATCCCAACTTCTTTTTTCAAATCTTGTAAAAGGAAAATGACCAGATAGATCTTCTACTAGTTTAGCTAATTTAGCTTCATTCATAGTAATACCTTTACGAACTAAAAAATCTTTTATAATTTGTTTAAATAATACAGGATTGTTATCAATAGCTGTTTTGTTGTAGATAATATTAATATAATTTTTAACACCATCTGGTGTGTTTTTAATATTAGCTAATCTTTCTGTTAATTTTTTTATTTGAGCTTCTAATTGTTCTACTGTCCATGTAGCTGTTTTGCCATCTATTTTCGATTTAACAACTTTACTTACTTGCTTAGTATCTCTAAGCATTTTTAATACACTTTCCATTGCAGCTAACTCTTGTTCTACAGGAGCTTCTCTTAATTTATATTTTTTTATTTGTTCCATTAATGGGCCATATACTTTTTCTTGTGTAATTCTTGCTGCTTCTTCTACAAACTGATTAGGATGTTTTCCTGTAATTCTAGCTTTAACAATTTCTCTAGAAAATTGTGACATAGAATAAGATTCAGTATCTAATGTATTTCTCCAATTAACACCTATTTCTGTTTTAGGTTTTGTTTGACCAATACTTTCTAGATACTTCATGTAAGCAGTTTTTATATCTTTCATGCTTTCTATTACTGCAACTTCTTCCATCTTTAATTGTACTTCTAAAGATGCACCAGTTGATTGAAAGCCCCAATCCTTTGTGTTCTTTAGTTTAAGCAAAGGAGTGTCTAGAATATCGGACATCATTTTTCTGCCATTTGTTGTTGCCGATTTCATTACTCTAAATACAGGAGTCCAAGGCCCTTCTTCTCCAAATTTAGAAAAATAACTTTTTACAAAGGCTTCCCCTTCTAATCTCTTTCCTGCTGTAGATAGATTTTTAGTATCAGTATTTACAGCAGCACCTACTCCACTAGGTGCAGTATCTACTTTATTAGGATTAACTAATACTCCATCTTCATATATTTTACTTGATCCATCTAATTCTTTAACAACCATTCTTTTAGAATTTTTGTTTACAGGTGGTATCCAATCATCAGCTAACTTAACTGATTTTTGTATAATGTGTTCTGGTACAGGTGTAGTAAATTTATTAATTACTGCAGGTATAACAAACGATGCTAATCCAACAATAGGTACAAAACTATCATCTCTTAATGGATCTAAGTTTTGTTTTATTATTTCTTCTGTTGTTGCTGCCGTGCCAAAAACTTTTGCACTTCTAGCAGCTTTAGTAAATAATAAGTAAGAAGATGGATCTGCAATAGCACCTGTTATTCTACCTAAAAAATAATAAGGAGATTCTTTTTCTATAGTTGCATTGTGTTTAAGTTGAGCAAGTATATCAGTAGTTTCTTGTGCATTTCTGCTAAACATAAACTTATCTTTTATTTGTTCAAACCCTTCTAATTGAGGATCATTAACATAAGAATAACCAGCATCGCCTTCGTATTTTTGTCCATTAGCTATTTCATCATATGCCATGTACAATAAATTTTCTTCTTTAAAACCATCCCATAAATCTGTAGCTGCTTGTGTAATACTTGGGCTATAAACTTTTTGTTGGTCTAATGCTTTTTTTTGAGCATCTTTATATGTATATGGTACTGCTTGAGAATAAGTAATACCCATTTAATTTTTGCCCCATTTACCTGCAAATGTTTCGTATGCTTCTGAAACCCCTTCATTAATATATATATCAATCATTAAATTACCTGCTGGATAATATGTATTAAATGCAGAAGTTTCTCCTGGAGCTACATTAGTATTCATTTTAGACTTAATCATAAATTTAATAATTTTTGAAATTTGATTAATGTCTTGAAAATTAACTAAACTTTCTGGTAACATTTCTGTATTTTTTAAAGCATTTAAATATAAATTTTTATCTTTTGCATTAAAACTAGAAAGTAATTCTTCTATTGTTGGTGTATCATTTAAAACTTTTTTATTACCAGGAACAATAGTTGACATACTAATCATTTTCATAACAGATGCTTTAACACTATCTTTTGGATGACCAAATACAGCTGTATTGTTTTCAGCTACAAGATTTAATGAATTATCATTTTCTGTTTTTTCTAAACCTAATAAATTATTTGTTCTATGTGTTAATGGTAAAGATGTATTATTATAATTTTTAATTGCATGATGTCCAAACATCATACCATTTTGATAACTAGTATGAGGTTGTTTGTGTGGTGGATAAATAGATTCTAAAGCTTTTGATTTATCGTTTAATATTGTAGATGAATTTATTTCATCAGAGTATGTTTTTAAATCTGCATTTTTTTTATTGTTAATTGCAATCTCATTCATTCTTTCATCAAGATCTGGAACATTTTTTCCTAATAAATTAAATAACATTTTAAATGGTTTAACTTCATTAGGTACATCATCAACCATTGGTAGATCCATCATCCAAGACCAATTAGCTAAACTAATTAAACCTTTTTCTCCAGCATCTGCAAACTTATGCATTAAGTATTTAGATGAACTATCTGTAGGTTTAAACTCACCTAGAATTTTATCCATTGTACTAATATTTTCTTTAGCCAATACTTTTAATAAATTATCTTTAGTAGATGGTGCATCTTCTTGATCTACATTTTGCCAACCATCAGGTTGAAAAAATTCACCTGGTTCTGTAATTTTAATAAATCCACCTTGTCCATTAGATACAGAAACACTATAACTCATTTTACCATTAATCATATTTCCTGTAGGTTCAAATATAGGAAGAACAGATCCATCTTTAATTTTAGCTGCTAAATCATCAAAACTAATTTTTTTACCGTTTTTATCTATACCAAATAAACCATTAGCTTTATCTTCTGCACTTTGTGAATTATGCCATGCTACAAATGTTGGCATTATAGACATAGCAATAGCTGAATCTCCTAATCCAAACTCATGCTCAATACCATGTTTAGTTAAACTATAATCATGGCTATCAAACAATATACCTTTGTCCATATTGTTAACTGCTTTTTTAGTATATTTACTTGGTGTGTAATTTGCTTTTAATAATTTATTTAATGCTGAATATGTAGCTCTAGATATTACATCTTTGTTAGATATATCTACATTACTATCTGCTGCCATAAATTTTAATTCATTAGTAACTTTAGCTATAAAATCTGCTTTAACTGTTGGTTGCATATCTTCAAATGGATTACTTGCAAACCAATGAAAAGAATCTTCAAACAATACTTTAGAATATTTATTACCATCTCCCATTATTGTAGAAAATGATAGATCTCTAGATACACTTTCTCTAAATGGCATAAATATTGCTTTTAAAAATGTTTCATTACCATCTAATGCTAAATCAATATTTTTATGAAAATCTTTTACATCAAGATTAATTTGAGTATTAACACTTTCGCTTATTTCTTTTTTATCTCTAACATTCCATTTTTTAGCTAAGTCAACTATTTCTCCATCACTCATAGATAAAGCATCGTTAGTTGACATATGGTACAAAAAACTATTTGTATCTATGTTTGTATGCCACCCACCAAACTCACCACTAATTTGATTATAAAACTCTAGTTTTTTTTTAAAAGCCATCATGCTGCTTTCTTGTTCTAAATTACCTGTGCTAGTATTAAAGTAATTAGTCCAAGATTTAGGAATACTTCCTTGTTGTTCAAATATTTTTTTTACTTTCATAAAATTCATATCTGTTACATCCATTATTTCATTTGGACTTTTAGCTACACCATGTTCAAACAATATGTGTTGAAAAGCTTCTTCTTTTATATCTTCAGATAAACCTGTAGGTATAACTCCATTTTTCATAGAGCTTACATGAGCTTGTGTTTCGTAAATTTTATTAATATGTTTAGTAATTGTTTTAACATTAGCAGCACTAACACCATTATAATTTTTACTTATATATTTACTTAAATTACTATTAGCTCCATTTATAAAATTACCAAAATGTAAACCATTACCTATTTCAGTTTCTTGATCAAAATTAAATTTTGCATTTACTTCATTAGCTTTTAATTTTTTACCTCGCCAATTAGTATATTGTGTCCAAATAGCATCTGTAATTTCTTTTCTAGTATCATCATCATTCATTTGATTGTTGTAGATTTCTAGTATTGGATTGTTTGCTATTTCTTCTGATGTAATAGGTGTAGGATTTTTATTATCTATTAATAGATTAATATAATTATAAGCATCTATTTCATTCATAGTTTTCATCATGTTAAAACCATTAGTAATATGTAATGCTTTAGTACTATTAGTTATTCTAAGCATGTGTGCTTTATCAGATCTGCTTTCTTTAGATCCTTCTTTAACTAACATTTCAAAATCTTCGTGAGCTTGGTTATTTAAAAATAACATTGCTTTAACTGTTGCATCATTAACAGCACCTTTTGCTGCATTAGAATCTGGATTATCTGCTGCTACACTATGAGAATATTCTGCATTAGTATTAAGATTGTTATAAATTTCTGCATTATCAAATTCAAATTTTGCTTCATCTAATTTAAATCTATTGTTTGCAGCACCATTAACTAAAACACTAGATGATGAAGACAACATAGCATTAGCTTGTATTTTATATACTGCTGGTATTTTTTCTAATAAAGTTTTTGAATAAGTATCTACTGCTGCTTTCATATCAGCAGGATTGTTTTTTAATTGTTCATCTAAACTAAATTTTAAAAATTGATCTCTAGTTTTAATTTGAAAATCTTGAAAATAATTAGCACTTGCTGTTGCATCAGCATTTCTTTCCATTCTTTCTAGTGTTGGACTAATAGCATCTAATGCAATACTAAATTTACTTTTAGCTTCTACATAAGGTATATCACCAATTGTTCTTGCAATATTAACTTGTTTTTTACCTGTTTTAAGCATCGTATAAATCCTTTTTATAAGCAGCTTCGTTAGCTGCACTTGCTATAGTTAGCCATCCACCAAACTGTTCATTTTTTCTTTTACTAGCAGATTGTTGTTGTGCTAAAGAATATTCATTTATTTCACTAGAAACATTTAATCTAATTCTAGCTATATCTTTATCTGCTTTTAAATCTTGTTGTTCTTGAACATTTAAAAATCCTCTACTATCACTTGAATAACCTGCACCTGCAGCAACTGCTAAGTTATGTGCTTTAGCCATTCTAAGATCATTAATTCGATCATCTTCTTGTTCTTTAGCTATTCTCATAGATTGTTCTTTTTTTTGTTCAAATCTTGCTTGTTCAAGTTTTGATTGTTTTTTAGATTCTTTAATATCCATGACAGTTTTAGCTGCTGTCATTACAAACATTGTTACTGGATCAGCACTCATGCAAAAACTACCTCCACACTCATACCCAAGATTTTCATAGGTAAAGGATCATCTTGAGAAATTGTTATTGTTGGACTTTTATTGTAACCCAAAAAGAAAAATTCTTTTTTTTCTGTTACTGGAACTAGGTCAGAGCCACCTGAAAAATTAACTTGCTGAACTACTAAAGATTTAGAGGTGCTGTCTGCCCCTTTAATAGTCATGTCTAAAGTTGAATTTAAATCAACGATGGCTCTTGATATTCTTCTTGGAAGACCTGTTAATGGGCCTTCTGGTAATTCTTTATCTATTGGCATTGTTTCAACAATAGGAATAAAATTAAATCCTACTTTTAAAGCTGTAGCTTTTGGTGCATTTACTAGTGTAATTGTATCTGATCCAGATACTGTAAATGTTCCTATTGAACTATTACCTTCAACTACATTAACAGACTCATTTGTATAAATACCATTTACTGTATGTAAAAAACCTTTAGTAAAAGTAATAGCTGCACCATCACTAGGAGTTGCTGCTAAAGTTTTATTTAAGGTTAATAAATATTCTCCACTACCATTATCAACTAGTGATGAAATAGTATATTCTGTTGCATTACCTGCTATTGTAAATTGTTCATTTACTTTAGGAGCTGAAGTTAATCCATCTATTATTAATGTTGTACCAGATTGAGATCCACCATCTATTAATGGTGTTCCTCTTTGATTTATTGTAGAAGTTGTTTGGCAATCAAGTGTAATAGTATCATCATCTCCAAACTTTTCTAATGTATATACTGTAGATCCATTTAATGATCTTTTACTTGCAAGAATTAAATTTTCATTAAGGGCTGCTATTGATTGAAAAGTATCTCCAGATCTTGTTGACCATTGTACCCACCCTGCTATTTTTTCATCTCTAACAGAATGAAATACAGATAACTTACCTGCGTGTGTTGTTCCACTATTTAAGAAAAAAGCATATTGTTCTGGTCTAGTAAGATTACCTTTCATAATAGCAATTTCTTTTGGGCTATCAATTAAATGTCCAGCAAGAATAGAAACTGAAGTAGATTTGTATCCATCTTCTAAATCTGAGTACACAAACTCTCTAATTGTTTTACCATTTTTTTGTACAAAACCTGCTGCTTGGTCAAACATTTTAGGAGCTGTTCTAGATATTCCATATGGTGATTGTCTTTTAATACTTATGTTGGCTTGTGTAATAGTGTTATCAGAAGCAACTGGTACATAGTATTCACCACCATCTGTAAATATTTGTAAGTCTTTACCAGATAACATATGTCTAACTTCATTAACTTGATCGCCAGATATATCAATATCAATAGCATCTGCTGAATCTGCATCATCAACATCAAAATTAAAATACTCAGATATTTTAGATGCAAGTACGTTTGCAGGTTTAGAAAATAATCCACCAAACCATAATCTGTTTGCATGAAAAGTTACTGCTTGAGGATAACCTCTTAATGCAGATATTGACTGTTCATCCCAATCAGTAGTTGCTGTAGTATTTGTAAGTGTTTCATTGACTGTAGCTGTAACTGTTGTTGCGTTCGAGTAAGCAGTTATAGTCATAGTTTTTTTATCTTTTCGTATTCTGACTCCAACCCATTGTGATGTAAATGTACTAGCACTTGCTGTTACTGTTACAGATCCAGATGTACCAGAAGTAGATATTGTAGTAGCTGTTGCAGCATATTTATAATATGGCTCAAAAACAGGATAACCAGATGAATGAGTTGCAAATTCAAATGGTTGTACTGTAAACGATGTTGCAGATTCTCTAAATATTTTTCTTGTTGGTCTATTTCTATGTGTAATAAAAATACTATCTCCAAATTGTGCAAAATTTAATTCAAATAATTCTGCTGTAATCCAATTACAATTTGTTGTGTAGTTTGATGTAATAGCTGTACCAGAAGTATTATATACATCCATTCTTCCATTAGATAATATTATAATAGCAACTTCATCATCAGAAAATATAAATGGAATAATTCTACATTCTCCAGGTAATGTTGCTAAATAAGAAGTACCTGGTCTTCTCATTAAACCACCTTCTGCTAATAATGCAAAATTTTTACATTCTTTAGCTCCTTGAAAATAAGATGCAACATCTGTTCTATTTGCTAATAAAGGACTAAGTTCACCAGAAGAAAAATTAGTTATAACTGTTCTTAATGTTCTTCCCATTATCCATCCGTTCTTGTAGAATTACGAAGGTTAATAAATCTTTTTGTATCTATTACTTTTGTTGTTGTTTCTGCCGAGTCTATATTTTTAGAAACTAAAAATTGTCTTTCAGCTAGTTGTTTAAATTGTCTTATCATTGCTGAATCTCTAGCTACCGAACCTGCAAATACTGCTGCTAATTCGTATTCTAAAGCTAATCTAAAATGAGGTGGAAAATAAGATTCATCTACTTTGTAAATATAATCCATAATAAGTGAACTTGTTGAACCATAATTATTTACATAAATAAAATCTTGGTATCTTGAATAAGGTATTACATAGTCATTACAAGTAACTGAAATAATTTGTAAGACTTCTGGGCTTGTTGGCATTTGATATGCATAATCATATCTTCCTGCAGGTGTGTTACTTAATAAGGATAACGATCCTTGTGTTGTAGCAAATCTCCATCTGTGTCTTGTTAATGAAGCTTCTGTTACGTCAGTATAAATATTAGATGCAACTAATGCCTCGGTGCTTCCATCAGAAAAAGATGAAATAGGACTTGCACCTATCATTACCAAAGCTCTTGCACATATATCTATACTTGTTGTTGCCATAATTATAAAAAAAATAATCTAGGGGGATTTCTCCCCCTAAATTGAAACTAGACTATGCTAATTTTGCAGTTGTTACAGTTGTTGCACCAGTTGCTGAAGAAACGACTATTAAGTCAGACTCCATAGTGCCACCTACACCAGCTGCAACAAGGATCATATCACCTTGTTTAAGCTCAGCGTAAGCTGAATTGAAGTAACCACTACCTACTATAGATGAAGTTGCATCTCCGTCAGTATAAAACCAAAGAGAATTGCCACTCATCTGTGCTACCTTTTTGATAGGATTGTCAGTTGCGTATGCCATATTATTATTTCCTTTTAGTTATTATTCTGCACAAAGTTGAACTCTAGCAGCATCACCATCGATTTGTACTGAACCTAAAGATAACATTGAAGTTATTAGGTGAGATACTTTCTCAGGGATGTAGTTAACTTCAGTTTTAACATCTGAACCCACTCCTAAACCAATAGATGATTTGTGGAATGCTAATGTTTTTCTATCTGAAGATGGTTTTGATAATCCAGAGTGTGTGAACCATAAAAAACCTAACCATCTTTTGGCAGTAATACCACCAGCGAATGGAAGATCATTAGGGCCTACATATTCTACTCTAGAGAATTGATCTATTGATAATAGATCAGACCATTGTTTAGGCCCAACTACCCAGTATCTTTGACCATCATCTGGAACGTCATTTCCGTTGAAAATTTCCATCATGTTTTTTGCTTTGATCAGAGTCATACCAGTTGCTGAACTTGATACGTTGTTTGCGATTGACGTTGCTCCATCTAGAGTGTCGATAAGTACTTGGTCAGTTTTTCTACCAAGTGCATATGCTGCTGAAGATGCTACAACTTGTCTTTCGTCAATGTTTACCTTTAACTCGTCTAACTTATCAACGTAATCTGCTGCATAGTAATCAGTTAAAGTTGCAGACACATTGCTGTGTGAAAGATCCATAGCAACTACTTCAGCATGTCTTGCTTTAGTATTTGCAGATCCTTTTGCTACTTTTTGAAATTTAACAGAGTTTCCATTGACACCGTTAACTGTTCTAACAAGGTTCTTAAGTTTGCTTCCCATTCTTTGGTAAGCCATATGAACTTCTGCTTCAAACTGAGTTATAAAGGCATTAGTTATTGATGTTGCCATTATTGTGTCCTTTGTTGTTATTGTTTAAATTACCGATTATCTTTTGAATGCAGGGGTTTGTTATCCAAGAAGGGCAAACATAAACATTTTAAAAGGTCTTAATTTAGAAATATTCTAAAGACTAGGTTATTGGCAACGCACATTAAATCCAATGTTTAGGAATAGTAATAACTTCTCCGTATTCTATTTCACCATTTTCATCTTCTGAGTAAGTACCAAACAAAGTAATAAAAGCATCTGTTTCTTTATAAATCCAAAACTCACCTGTTGTGCAAAGAGCAGGTTTAGCATTATCCATTTGTTTAATAGATAACCAACCTGTTTGACTTACACAATCAAGCCATTTTAAAGGTTTCTTTAATCTTTTATATTTGGAACTAACTTTGTCCTTTATGTGCTTTTTCATATAACTCCGTTACCCTTCTTACATAACCAGGATCTCTTTTAGAACTATCCCAATAACGAGGATCATTTAACATTGCTTTTAAATCATCTTGCGTTGCTTGTGCATCAACTTGTGTATTTGATGTAGGCATATTTGAATCTTTGGTAAGTTTCATTATTTCTTCAACAACCTGTACTCCTTCAGCAGTTGCAGCTAAAGCAGAAATTGCAGAATAACCTTCTGGAGTTAAATGTTTTTTAGACCACATAGATGCAGCTTCAACTCTTTCTTTACCTGCATCACCAAGTTTTTGTTGTTCTAATTCTGTGTTAGGTAAATTAGCAACAGCATTATCAATAAAAGCTTTTACACCTTCATCATATTGGTCTTGTGATAAACCAGCATCTTTTGCAGTTTTATCCCACCATTGAACAATAGGCATATCTTTATCAATTTTAATATCTATTGAATTATCTAATTCTGGAACAGATAACTTGTAAGCTTCTGGTACGTTTCTTAATTTTTCAGATTCTATATCTGTTCTTATTTGTTTAGTAAGATCTTCTGTTCTAGATCCTAATTTAGATTCAAGTGAATTATAACTTGCTGCTAAATTTTCTAAATTAACTTTGTTATTATCTGCATCCCAAAATTTATCTTGTATATATTCTGGTTTACTTGCTTCAGTACTATTAGTTTCTGTAGCGATTGGTGCTGTATTAGCATTATCATCTGCCATCTTGTTCTCCTTTTTTTTTTCTTGTTTTAATTATACCAACTAAAAATCTCATACCTTCAATATGAAATAATTGATTGCTAGTTACATTAGGCCCAGCAACTGCTTCAGTTGTAATTGATTGTAGGTATTCTAATACCTTTTTACCTTCGTCACCTTTAAATACATTTGCGAAATGTTTATTTAAGATCTCCTCATCTTTTGTAGATCTTGAATAACCATCTATGCTTGTTGTAATTTTAGGTTTTTCTTTGTTTAATGCATCCCATGTCATTCTATGTTCCTGGTGGAACTTCTCCTCCTTCTGGTGCTGATTGTTGTAGCTGAGTCATACGATCAGCTAATTGTTTTTGCTCATTCTCATCTCTAATAAGTTTTTCTGGTAGGTTCATTTTTTCTGCTAAATATTTTGCAGTTGCATTTTGATCTACAATTAAGTTAATCATTTGTGGGCCAAACGTACCTGCAATTATTTCATTGAACCTAGTTACATCTGCAACATCTTGTAAATGTTGAGCTTGTGCTAGAGGTGATCTTGGAGCTATTTTAACTTCCCTACCATTTACTTTAGGAATGTCTATTCTACCTTGTTTAGATAAAATTCTAATAATTCTTCTTAATAATGGATTAATTAATTCAGATTGTAATCTTCCAAAAGAAGCACCTATTTGTCTAGATAGATCTGCCATTCTTTCAGATACTTCTGTTGCTGTCATTGGAGTACCTTCTGGTCTTCCAAGAGCTTCCATATATAAAGCTTTTTTAATATTAGTTCTCATGTCATTTAAAACCAATTGAGCAACATCAAAGTTAGATGCTGCTTGAATTGGTAACAAACCTTTAGAACCTGGAGCTACAGGAATTAAAGAACCTGGTACAAGGGAAATGTTATCAGGATTTATTACACCATCGTCTTCATAAGTATAAACACCACTTACTGACATTTGTGCATTTTGTAATATTAATTCTATAGTAAGGTTACAAGTTTTTATTGCACCCATTGCATTAAATACTGGCCCTCTACCATATACTTCTCCAGATGCTTTATTCCATCTAAATACTAAATAAGGATTAGATCCATCACCAGAGTATTCTTCTTCTAATAATATGTGTTTAGGGTTTTCCATAACAACACAGAATTTATATTTTTCTACATTGTCTTCATAAATTTTATAAATAGATTCTATAATCTTAATTTCTTTTTTTTGTTTAAGTGGATCAAAATTTTCTGGTAGTTTAGCTTTAGGATATAAAATATTTATTTCGTGTGCTTTACAAATTCTAGTTCTATACACAGTATCAATTTTACCATCTGGGCCATTCATTAAACAAACTCTTGTTAATGGTACTGAAGTAAATTTAATTGGGTTAACTGCATCACCTTCTTCTACAAGAAGTATTCCTGTACCAATAGCAAGATCCATAAATGCTTCATGTATCTCTTGGTTAAAGTTTGATGTTTGTAATACTTGAAATACATAATCTGTAATTTTATCTAGCTCTTGATTAATAGCAGGTTTTTTTTCTGCTGGTATTTCTGATCCAGCTTGAAAGTCTGCCCATCTAGCAAACGTAGGTGTAATACCTGCTTGTAGTCTTGATGCAAATTCTTGTACTCCAACTACTGCTGTTTCGTCAAAAATTTTATCATTTCTTTTTTGTCCTGGCGACTCATCATAAAAAGATTCTCTATTAGGTAAACAATACTCATAAGCTTCTTCAAACTTATCTTTCCAATAATCTTTAACACCTTGAGCTTCTTTATACTTTTTAAGTATTTCTGTAGCTCTATCTGCTGTGCCTTGATCTAAAGTATCTTGAGTATCAATGTATGCCATTATTTTTTTTTCTTTTTATTATTTTTTTCTTTAACATCCATCATTGCTTTTTCACTTGCACCTGGGCCATAGATATAATCTATTTGTGCATCTGTTGAAGGATACAAAGGATCTTTTTTTTTACCTTCTTTTATTTTGTCTTCCATCCATGCTTTTGTGTGCCATGTTTCATGTGCCATATTTTATCTCCTATTTAGCTGGATCAAAGTAACCTCGACCACCTGCATTACCAAACATTGATCTAGCTCCTTTTAATCCTTTTACTTTTTTATATTCATCTTCTTTTTCTTCTTCTGTTTTTGGATCTGTTTTATTTTCTTCTTGTTCTGATTCTGTTTCTATTTGTTGTTCTGTCATTCTTTTTGGTGGATCATTATCTTTACCAAAATTAGGATTTACATTTCCGTAAGCATCTGTTTGTCCAGACAATCTACCTTCTAAATAACCACCATAAATTTCATTTTGTTTATCTACTGATAAATTTTGAAATTCTGTTTTAGAATATTTAGTGCCTTTGTAAGTAACTCCTTTTTTAGAAAGAACACTATTAGAAAAAAAAGTTCTTGTTTTAACTGAACCTTTATTTAATGGATCAAGTAAAAGATTACCAACAAAATTAAGAGTCATAAATGGAGTGTTAATTTTATCTACTTTTCCAGAATTAATAAATTCTTTTTCTTTAGCTTGTCTATCTTTTCTATCTGAAATATCTTGTTTTACTTGATCGTCAGATTTAGCTTTGTATTTTTCACCTTTATTAAATGATTCATAAGATTGTGTGTTAGTAAAACCTGCATCACTTCCTTCTTCTTGTTTTCCACCATCATTACTCATTAGTTTAATTCCTCATCATTTTGGAAATCTTCTTCTTCAAATTCATCTATATCTTTGGGAAACATAATATCTTCTAGATCTTCCATTAAAGATTCTTCTTCTGAATGGATCTCTGCAATTCTATCTAAAATTTGTCTAGCTGTTTTTTTTGCCATGATTTTCCCTTTTTTCCCAAAATGGCTTATATCCAGCTTTTAGCAACGCACAATAAAGCTGATATGGTGTAATAATCCACCATCTATAAAATCCAATCAACCTCATAACAAATGATACGCAAGACAATTCTTTAATTCTCATTAGATGCCAATCATTTTTTTTAGGACAAATCAGTATTTTAAAATCATAAAGTTTAGCAAATAGTTCTTCAGCAGCTATTGGGCTAAGTATAGTTGTTTCAATACCTGCATGATTAAACTCTACATGTATCCAATGTTTAACATTTGTATCATAATGTAATGCACCACAATGACTAAAGCCTGGCTTTGGTTTCCACCACCAAGTCCATTTAGCATATCTTACAGTTCGTGCATTATAGAAATAGACTAGCCATTCCTTTTGAACAGATCCCATACTTTCCTTGTTTTCTTTTTTTGTCCTGCAAATACATCCCATTCTCTTTTAGCAATAACAGTTTTCTGTGTTTGCTTTCCTGATAGAATAGTTCGACCTTCACCTGCCCCCATCATTAAATATTGTAATGCATCGTGAACGTGAGAGTATCTATTCTTTAGTGGTTTTTCATCATAACGATCTCCAGAAGTTTGTAGTCGTCTGTAATGATAACCACCATTGAACCCTTTTTTTAAATTAATACATTTTGTATCCATTAAAAATCCTGCTTTACCATCAAGCAATCTTTGTAGTGCTGCATCTACAGCTTCTATTCTAAGAGCAACATCATTAGATGGTGCAGGTATAGCTTTTAATCCATAGGTTCTCATAATTTGAAAAGGTGTTCTTTCATCCGTCTGTGATCTAAAATCACCAGCAGGATCTCCATAGATATGCACTTCATATTCTTTGTAGTGTGTAGCTATTTCTTTTCTTAATAATTCAGAAAATCTCATAACCCCCATATCAAAACATACAAGTTCGTTTAAGATATGCCATCTTCCAGTAGATAGTCTTTGAGCAAAGACAGCTGCAGGAGTTAAGCCAAAGTCAATTCCTATATAAATAGGTTGACCAATGCTTAGTTGTAATTCTTCGATTGCAACGTGCAGCTCTTGTCTAAAGTTTGGATATACAGGTTTACCTTCTTCGATAGTTCCTAGTTTGTTCATTACATAAACATCTATCCATCCTTTTGTTTTACCTCTAATAATATTAGGATAATATTTTGGAGTTAGGTTTTTTTTATTTTCTGCTTTTTCATTTGGATCATATGCAGTTGTAAATCCATCTTGATCTTTCTTCTCAGTTAATGCAGGGGGCTGAGTATAGAAAGACCAGTTATCAGGTTTAATTAACATTAAAGCTTCATCACGAGATATGTGATCTGGTACTGGTACATCACCTGCCATTATGGGCCACCAATGATCTTCTTCTGGTGCATTGGTATCGGCTATTACTCCGTACCAAGTTGCACCTCCATCTCTCATTGAAGGGTAACGACCTACTCTCATAGTACAAGCATCAATAATACTCTTAGGTATTTCTCTTGCTTCATTGATCCACACACCAGTAAGTTCTAAAGATAATAATTTCTTTACATCTTCTGGTCTATCTAGAGCTAAGAACATTACTTCTAGCTCTACTTCGCCTTTGTTAATTCTATGCGTATAAGGTACTGACCAAGCAAAATCTCCCCAAGTATCTTCTGGAAACCAATCTATCCAAGTTTTAATTGTAGTTGTTTTTAATTGTGGGTTAGTATTTCTTATTACTGCCCATCTAGATTTTCTTTTACCTTCTTTGTTTTTTTCTTGCAACAATGCTCTACGAAAAATTTCTATACAACAAGCTACTGATTTACCACTACCAACAGGCCCACGCATTCCTCTAAAGAAGTCATCAGACTTCATAAAGGTTTTAAGTGTATCGCCTTCTGGTTTATATTTAAAGTTAATCGACATTTACACCAACATTAGCTTTCAACAGGTTATAAATAGTTTCTTCACCAAAAGCTTCTACAAGCTTATCGGCTTCATAATCTGTTATCATGTGTGTTGGGTAATTTTTTAAATGTACTTTCTTAACAATAGTTCTTAATCTTTTACGATCTTTTAAACTTAGATTATTGAGGAACGACATTTTAATTGCTCAACCCTTTCTAATACTATTTTTAGTATTTCTGTTTCTTTACCAAACTTTTCTTCAAATGCCTTCTTAGCCATGTGTATAGAGAAGTTACCTTGATGATGGTCATGACATAACGGAATTACATGGAAGTGACTTGTACGTCTTCCTATGCCAGTTCCAGGGGGTCTTATATGATGTAGGTTAGCTGGTCTTTCACAGCAATAGCAGCCAAGCTCAGCTACCCACCTCATATGTTCTTTTTCTTTTTTAGTAGCCACCAGATTTCTTAGTGGACATTACTTTCTTGCCAGATTTTTTGGCTTCTTGTTTTGCAGCAGCTTTACCTTTTTTGGTATAGCTAAACTTCTTTGTTCCTACTTTGGGCATCGTATTCCTCCTTGGTTATTGATTCATAATTAGCTCTACATCCATCTGGAGTAGCAGCACTTGCTTTCTGCATTGCAATAACTTCATTGTCTGCAGAAAACATTATTTCTTTTTTGAACGACTCTCCGTTCCAAATTCTAACTCTGTAATACATGTTAAGTTTTCTTAGCTGTCTTTTTTGCTGCCTTAAAATTAGATGCTTTAGGTGCACCTTTAGCTCCTGGTTTTCTCATAGATTCACCAGAACCTTTTTTAATTCTTTCACGTTTAGCATGAATGTTTGCGTATAGACCTTTTGCTTTTGCCATTTCTTTCTCCTTAAGCTGTTGATTTCTTATTTGACTTTTTATGTTTGTTTGCGAAATTTCTTGCTGCTTCTACAGATCCAAAACCCCACTTCTTTAAAGCTAAAGCTTTTCTTGTAGGTTCTCCGTTTGGTTTTTTCATTGGGCCATCCATTCCTGCAAACCTCGCAGCAAAGGATACACGTCTTGCATTAACACCAGATTTAACAGGTGGTTTTAAATTACCACCATCTTTGTTGTTAAAATACTTTCGGCCTTTTTCGTTTAATCCACCAGAAGGTGATTTATGCTCTTTGGAATAACCCATGAAAAAGTGTTTAGCAATAAATGCTATTTAAAAAAACGCACTTACTAGAAGTCCTAATAAAAATCCTATCCAGAGTCCTACAAGTCCTTCTCT
>Ga0209634_1000345_pt1 | contig 35629 bp, 36 predicted proteins | sample LinPmetageLP40_FD_184043 | JGI IMG/M metagenome (GOLD analysis project Ga0209634, IMG submission 184043) | Marine viral communities from the Pacific Ocean - LP-40 (SPAdes) (version 2) | ecosystem: Environmental > Aquatic > Marine > Oceanic | place: Pacific Ocean | collected 2010-08-26 | reverse complement strand
AAGTAATTGGTCTTATGGATAACGACTTCGACATGATATATCATTTAGCCGCCCTTTCAAGAATACAACCTTCGTTTGATAATCCGTTGTTAACTTACGACACTAATGTAACTGGAACTCAAATGGTTTGTGAATTTGCAAAAACTATTGGGGCTAAAGTTATTTATGCAGGTTCGTCTTCAAGATGGCACGACCCATATCAATCACCATACGCGTGTTACAAACATCTTGGTGAGGAAATATTAAAAATGTATCGTAAGGTTTATGATTTAAACTGTGAAATTGCACGTTTCTATAACGTTTACGGACCTAATGAAGTTGTCGATGGAGATTGGGCCGCAGTTATAGGTATTTGGAGAAGACAGGTAAGGGATGGTGAGAAAATAACAATCGTAGGTGACGGTGAACAAAGAAGAGACTTTACACACGTTGTTGATATCGTAGATGGTCTTTATAGAATTGGGATGACTGATAAGTCTCATGATGACGCATGGGAGTTAGGGACGGGTATAAATTACTCTATTAATGAAATGTACTCAATGTTTAAAAATAAATTTGGGGTAGACCATATATTGATACCTGAACAGAAGGGTAACTACCGAGTCACACTTAGAGAAAATAACGATACGGTAGAAAGACTAAAATGGAAACCAAAAGATAGGTTACTTGATTATATAAAAAGTTTATAATAAGATACACTTACGTTTTGTTGATTAAAATTATTTCCGTATATTTGTAAAACAAACAAGGAAATATGACAAAAAAATACGACATAATTGAAACTACTACTATCGAGACTCGATGGGGTGAAACGGTCACTCGTAAAAAAATTAAAGACGAGTTCTTTAAAGATTCAAACATTATTTCCGAGTTACAGAGTTCCCTTGCTAAGAAAGAGAAAAATGATTGTGTTGTTAGAGCTATGATGATGACTTTAGATTTACCATATGATAAAGCACACAAATTTGTAAAAGATAAGCTTAATCGTATTAATGGTTATGGTACTTACACTAGTCGGTATATGAGTAACATTATTAATCGTCAGAAAAACGGTAAGAAGTTTAAATTGATGGGATTTCACCCTTCAAAAACGTATGGTGATAGAAAAAAACTACTCAACCCTAAATACAAGAAAGAAACAGGATATACTGTTAAGTCTTTTATGGAACAACATACTAAAGGTAGTTATTTTATTATAGTTAAGGGACATGCGTTAGCTTTAGTTGACGGTATTCTTTACGGTAATTCAGATGAACAGTACAATGGTTTTCGTAGACAAGTACATTACGTAATTAAGTGTCAGTAATTATATGAGTGTTGACATGTTTGTAATTGGTGAGATGGTTAGTTGGTTAGATTCAACATACTTTATTCAGGAAGTTAGAAAAGATGGTTTAATTTTAAAACAAAATTTCAGTATAGGTACGGTATTGACAAAACCAATAAAATTTAGCGAAGTTGTAAAGATATAGTGTTAAATATTTTTTTTATAGATAAATCCGCCGTATATTTGTATAACAATAAGGGTTTAACACTATAAAAAAAGAAAGATATGTATATTAAAGAGTATGACAACGTAATGGGTAAAGGATTTTCAGTAGAGCAATCAGTTAATGGTAAAATGTGTAAATTCATGGTAAGTGATAACGGTTTTGATTCTGAAACTGAATATGAATACAGAGCAATAACTAAGTGTGTTGCAGGGTTTTTAACAATTTCAGAGAATAAAGGTAAACTTTCACAGATTGCTACTCGATGGGAAAAGAACAGACTACATACACTTGAAGTAAAAAACCAATACGGTAACTACCAAACTGTATTAGCTATGAAAGGTAGTAAATTCTACATAATGGATAAAGTTATTATTGAGAATTTAACGGTTGGAGATGTTCACTCTAGTTTTCCTAAAATGGCTGACCATGGACACTGGAAAAATATTGGTTCTAAAACATGGGCTGACCCAGCTTACGGAGTGTTAGTGGATAGTTTTAAAAACATAACTCTTCAAATGGTTTAAACCATAAAAAAACCCACCGATTGGTGGGTTTTTAATTTATATATAATTAGTTTTAGAAGTCCATGTTATCGTATGGGTCTAACAAACTTCTTTGTTTAAAACCAACACCTCCAACATACGTTTCTCTATTTCTAATTTGACCTCTATAGTATTCTAACATTTTTTTAGCGACCTCTCTATCATACTCTTTGTCATCTGTTTCAGGTACCATATCGTCAATATATATTGACCCTCTGAATCTTCTTAACGGCCCTTTATGGTCGTATATATCATTAATGTCAGACTCATCCATTTCAAAATCAAAATCCTCTACAGGATATTTAATAAACTCTTCAGTTTCTTCTTCATCATCTTCTAATTGTTCTGAAACCACATTGTTATGAAAATCAATCCCTTCTAACGATTTAAAGAAATCAACAAACTCACTACGTTCATCGTCCATCTTACTTATATATTCTTCAGTTTCTCTATAGGGTTGAAGTAACTCAGGATTCTCACAGTGAAAATCAACGTGAGCTGCGTAGTCTTCCATTGTGACTACACCATCATTATCTAAATCAAAATGTTGATAAAGTTCATTAGGACTTATAATACCATCTTTATTTTCATCTGCAGAGTCTTCATTAATAGGTTCAGTTTCATCTTCAATAACCATATCGGTCATATACTCTAACATTTTAGGTCCATAGATATCTAATAAACGGTTGATGACAATTTTAGGGTTTTTTCTCATGTATCTCACAATATCAGCGGGGATTTGACCACTGTATTTACCAAACACATTTTCCAACTCAGTTTCTCTTGGTGTTTTACTTATTTGAGGTTCGATAGTAAAATCTTGTTCAATAAGTTTTTTTTCTACGGCTTTTTGTATTATATTTGTAAGCTCAGATTCAGGGATGACAAGTTTTTTCATAATAATTTGTTTTTTCTTATAAATATAATTAGAATTAAAAAAAAGTGTAATATGCAAAAAAAGTCTAAACCTTATATCTTATTTATTTTTTCGGAATTCAAGAAGGGTTCAACAATCCTAAAAGATATACCGTTACAATTATCACCAATAAGTTCATCAAAGTACCTTAAATATAATTATACCGACTCAACTGTCGTGTGTAATTTTGAATCAAATTTACTTTTTGAAGATTTAAGGGAGTTTATTGACAGTACTATAGGTTTAATTGTAGACCAGTGGTATTTATTTGAGCACCCAAATAAAATGGCGGTACATATTGATGACACACTAAAATTGAATTTATTTGATTTAGAAACAGAAAACATACAATATGAAAAAACACCTAATAAACAGGATGATGATGAAATGTTAAAGATTATGGATTACTTCTTACATAACAGTATTAAAAATTTTGATAAAGATGAAATTGATAATATGTTTTATAATGAGGAAGAAGATTCTTTAATAAATGAGCTTAAATTGAAAAAAAATATTACCTTTGTAAAACCAACACTAGATGAACTGCTTGAAAAAGTTAAAGAAAGTGGTGTGGAGAAATTAACTAAATACGAAAAACAAATATTAGACGAATATGCGAGAAATTAGAAACAACAACAGTATGTATACATTAAATCAAGATGACATTCAAATGTACTTAAAAGACTTAAGACAAATTGATGTTATGACCCCCGAAAGAGAAAAGGAGTTATCAAATATAATGTGTTCAAATGACTGTACACAAGAACAACGTGACTCAATTCATAAAGAATTATTAGAGGGTAATCTTCGGTTTGTTATTACGGTCGCAAAACAATACCAAAATCAAGGGTTAGATATGTCTGATTTAATTGCTGAAGGCAATTTAGGTTTAATGAAGGCGATAAAAAACTTTGATTGGACCAAAAAACTTAGATTTATTTCATATGCGGTTTGGTGGATTAAACAATCAATACTACAATCGCTAAACGAAAACTCACGTACTATTCGATTACCTGTTAATGTGGTTCAAGATTTATTTAAAGCTAAGAAAGTTGCTCAAAAAACCAATACTGAATTAGATTCTAAATTTACAAGTCTACCTAAGACTACATCTGTAGATAACTATATCAATGACGAGGGAGACACTCTAATCGATTTAATTGAGAATGTTGACTCAGTACAACCTGATGAAGGATTTAATACTGCAGATGAGTTAAAAAACCGTTTATTTGGGATTATGTCAGTACTTGATGACCGAGAAAGAAATATTGTTCAAGAGTATTATGGGTTGACAGGTACACCAAGAACTCTTGAGGATATTGGTGGGGATTTCAGTCTAACTAAAGAAAGGGTTAGACAAATTAAAGAAAAGGCATTACGCAAGTTACGTAATGAAAGCTCTACTTTATTTGATTACTTATAGGACTTTTAACTATTTATAGATAACAAAAATTACTTTATGGGTATTTTAAAAGAAATAAAAAAACGTATATTTCCAACTATAGTAGCACTCTCAGCTTTGTCTGTGAGTGTTTCTGCTGCATTTTATTCGGTATCGGGACTTAGTAAGTTATTTGCTGGAGCAACTTTTGAGGTGATAATAATGGCGTCATCACTGGAGGTATCTAAATTGGTTATCGCCTCACTATTATATCAATATTGGGGTAAGATTAACAAATTATTAAGATTATACTTAACTTTAGCGACAATTATATTGGTACTTATCACTTCTGCAGGTATTTACGGATTCTTATCTGCTGCTTACCAAGAAACCGCAACTAAGTCAGGTATTGTTGATAAGAAAGTTGAAGTTTTAGAACTTAGAAAAAATAGATTTATAGATAGTAGAGATTACTTAATAACTGAAAAGGGGGTATTAGATAAAAGTATTTCAAGTCTTAGAGATGGTTTATCTAACAATGTTATCCAATACAAAGATAAAGAAACAGGTCAAATAATTACAACAACTTCTTCAAGCACAAGAAGGGCATTACAAAATGAGTTAAATACTGCGGTAACACAAAGAAATAAAATATCTGTTAAGTTAGAGACCGCTACCGATTCAGTTAACAGTATTGATATTAAAATTTTAAATACTGAGAGTAGCGCTGAAATCGCAAGTGAATTAGGACCACTAAAATATTTAAGTGAATTAACAGGTAAACCTATGAATATTATAATTAACGTACTTTTGTTAATTATTATTTTTGTATTTGACCCATTAGCAATTTCATTAGTAATTGCATCTAATTTCATGTTTAATCAATTAAAAGATAAAAATAAAAATGAGGATACAGAAAAAGATAATTTAGTAGGTGACCCTATAGATATATCAAAAGAGGCGGGTAAAATTGAAAAAGATTTACTTAATGATGAACCTAAACCTTTAGAGGTTTCTGACGAATTACTAAGTAGATTAGAAAAAGAATTAGGTAAAATAGACACCAAAGATACTAAAAATGAAAAAAGTATGGTGATAACTGATGATTTATTAAAAAAAATTAATAAACTATCACAAGTGATTGATTTGGAAAGTGACGTAGAAAAACAATCAGAGAATATAGAAAAAAAAGAGAATAATAAAGTCACTCCACAACCAAATAAACGTATTCTAACATATAGAAGGAGAGATGGCGGTGAAAATTCAAAAACTGACAGGACCTAAACCTGTTGGTAATTATAAAAAAAAGAAACAAATACTATTAACACATACGGGTCGTAATGCTAAAGATTATTTAAATGGTCTTAGATATCGAATGAGTGGTAAATATAATAAATTACCTCATTATGTGATTTCAAGAGAAGGTGAGATACATGAAATTATACCTCCTGAAACCTATAGTTATTATATGGATGTGAAGTCCCATAATAAATCTACAATAATTATATCATTAGAAAATTTAGGGTGGTTACGTAAAAACCCATTAGTTGGGGGTTACATTAACTGGATTGGTAATATTTATAAAGATAGGATATATGAGAGGAAGTGGAGAGGTTACTTTTTTTGGCAACCTTACACTGATAAACAAATTAAAACTTTATCTGTATTAGTTAATCAACTATGTGCGGACTTTGATATACCTACGACCTTTATTGGTCATAATGTTAAAGTGGATAAAATTGAGAAATTTAACGGAATTGCGTCTTACAGTAACTACTATAGGGAAAGAACCGATTTAAATCCATCTTTTAACTTTGAAGAGTTTATAAAAATAATAGAAAATGAGTAATCAATACGATGAATTAAAAAACTTACTAAACGTATCTAGAAATATGTTAGGTAAGAATGACCTTACGGAGTCAAGGAAAGTTTTAAAAAAGAACGGACTTATCAGCGAACAAGAAATCGATGATGATGGAGCAACTAATATCGAAGTAGATTCGGAAGAAGAAATAGATATCCAAACCACACCTGACGAAGATAAAAGTAAATCATATAGAGTTTCTGGTGGTTTAATTACCTTACATGGTAAGACAAAACAAGAATTAGAACTTTCAACCGATGAAAAAACATCATTTCAGGAAACTATGGATGAGTTTGTGAGTGAAGTTTCAGACTTATCTGATTTTGGAACACTAAACCTATATCCTAATAATGTAGATTGGTCCGGTAAAGTTATAGACTATGATGTTGAATTCTATTTTTCTATAGGTGAAGATAACGGAGTTTACATTAATGGGGATATGATTAAACTAGATGATGGTTTAGTTGAACTAATAAGTAAACTAACATCTTTCTATGATAAATTTAAAGCTAAGTGGGCTTCAGTACTTTCACAAAGAAAGAAAACAAAAAATATAACATCGTAATGGTATTATCTGGGTTTTTAAATATTATTAATAACGTTTTTGATTTTATTAAAAAAAATCCTAAATTCTTTTTAGGTGTCGGTTTTTCACTGTTAATCGTTTTATTACTAAGACAATGTGATAACATTAAAGAATTAAAACACGAAATTAAAACTAAAGAAGTTGAATATAACAATGAAAAGAATAGGTTCTTTAATAATATTCAAACTTTAAAAGATTCGGTAGTCTTTGTAGAAGAAAACAATGTGTATGTTAAATCATTATTACGAGTTAAAGAAAATGAATTAACCGTATTAGACAGTAAGTTACAAAATGCTAAGACCAATATAAAGTCATTAATTGAAGAAATTGATAAAGACTCAGAGGTTAAAAATATATATGTTACAGATATTAGTTCGGAACTAACTACTAATGACGTAATGACTAACATTAAGAAAGATAGTGTCGGTAATTTATCGTTAGGTATTAAAGATTCGAATCAAATATACACACTCGAAACTGAAAGTTGGTTTAAATTAGTACCACATAAAGATTCATTAAAGATAGAGTTAGTTGACAAATTTGGTTTAAATCGGTCATCACAACTATCACACAAGTTGAACTTTTCATTAACTTTATCTCAAATAGAAATGAGTAACGGATTAACCAGAGTACTGGTTCAGCCAACGGACAAAGAAGGTCAATTCATACCACCAAGTATTTTACAGATACCATTTATTAATGGTGTAGAGTTTATGGATGTAAAACCAAACATTATTCCACCACCACCACCACTAAAAAAGAGAAGAGGTTTCGGTATGCTTATTGGTCCTTCATACGGTTTATATAACGTAAATGGTTCATTTCAACCGACATGGGGTATAGGAATAAGCGTAGGTTATAAGATTTTTTAATATTTATTAATATGGCACTAACACAAGCAGACAAAAAGGATATTGAAGTTATGATAAGGAAAGAGATAAAAGACTTCCTTGGCTCAACAACTATCAATCAATTTGAGAAAAAAATTATAGATAAAATACAAGATGAAATAAAGAGAGGTAAGATTACTAAGGATGTTAGTGAAATCGTAGCCAAAGTAATGAAGGAATTTTATAAAACAATGTGGACCCAAAGAAGTTTCTGGGAACCAAGACTAAAAAATGTTAAATAATGGAAAATGTTTCACAACAACTTAAAAAGGCGATAGGTAAATCAATGACTGCATCTATGGCTAAAAATTACACCGCTCATGGTGATAGCGATTCGTCAAGTGAGTTTATGTACTCCGCTAGTAAACTTAAAAAAGAAGTACAAGAAGATGGTAATGAAGGATGGTCACCTCAAATAGGTAAGACTGATGGGTTATCGAGTGATACGTTAACAAAAATATTAACTAAAATAGCGAAAGATTTAGATGATGAGGTAGAAATCACTAAAGGAGAACCAACTGAGGCGATGGGGGCATCATCTGCAGGTGCGTATGTTGGACCATTATTTGGGGAACGTAAAAAGAAAAAAATTAAAGAAGAAAAAATTAAAGGTGGTTTAGCTGATAATATGACTTTAGAGGACTTAGCAAAACATCATGAAGTAGAGATTGATAAAATTATTGATGCTATGGAAAAAGGTGTTAATATGGAATTTGAACATACTACTGAAATGATGGTGGCATTTGAAATTGCTATGGACCATATATATGAGGACTTAGATTATTATGATAAGTTAAAAAAGATTGAATCTAAAGAAGCTACAACGTCATCATCAGCTGGAGCATATGATGTACCATTTGGAGCACCTAAAAGAGACCCACTTAAATTAGATACACCAAAAAACGTCTACTCAAAATTAAGGTCGGTCACAGACAAAAACTTCCCAAAACTAGGTGGTCCAGGAAGTAAATACGTAAAAATTAAAGATAAATGTAAAAAGTTTCCATACTGTAATCAGGGAGACATAAATGCTTTAGAGTTCTTTGAAAACAATATAGTTAAAGAAGCCATAAAACGAGTATCAAAAAAATATAACTTGGATAGTTCCTTTATAAAAGGGGTTATAATGGAAAAGTTAAATAAATAATTGATACTTACTATATATTTATAATAAAAATACTGATATGAAAGATATTGAAAATATGATTGAAAACCTTGTAGAGAGAGTTTTACATGAGGAGGTCAACAAAAAAGTTAAAGATATAACTGAAGCTGTATCAACAGAGATTGATGAGATGGAAGAATACTATGAAGTAGCCAAAAACCGTAAAGAGGAAAGAAAGGCTAGTAAAGAAGAACCAAAAGAGGATATGGGTAAGATGCCTGAGTTAAGAGATAAATTTGATGGAAGAGATTCTAAAGTTGTTGGTGTTTATTCTAATATAAATAAACAACGTAGAGAAATGGGTGAGGATGAAGTAGAAGAAGGAAACGAATTTAGCGGAGCAAGGGCGAAGGCAATTGAAAACGGTGAAAAAGAATTTACTGTTGATGGTAAGACTTATCCGGTTGAAGGAGAATCTACAGAGCAAACTTCTTCAGGTTCTGCAGGAGGATATAGTGCACCTTTAGGGTGGAATGAAAGTGTAGATGGTAAACGTAGTTTAAAATTGACCGAAGATGAAATGATTGAGTTAATTCAACGAATAGTTAGAGAACAAAAAATATCAGGTGTTGTGGGTCAAAATAAAGCAATGAAAACATCTAAAAAAGATAATGAAGATTATATTAAGTCGGTCACTAAAAAAATGAAACAGTATCTTAAAGATGCTGATGAAGGTGAGTATGTAGCTGACCCTGAGAAGTTTCCAACGGGTAACGGGGACAGAAAAGATGATAAAATGATGTACACAGCATCTGATGGTGTTGAAGAGTATATCGACCAAATTGCACGTTCAGGTGGTATGGAGAATTTAGATTATGACCAAATAAAACCTGATGAAGAGTGGTTAGATATGAATATTCTTGGTTCGTCAGAAACTGGTAATAATCCCGAATGGGCAAATGCGGTTAAGACTGATACGGGAGAAAAAGTAAAAGATAGAATGGATAAAAATATTCTAGCTAAACTTAAAAAACAATCATACAACAAAGCACCTCAACCAGTTACTGATTATTCAGGTAAGAAAAAAAACACTGAAAAATTTGCGGGTATTGAGGTTTCAGAATCAGTAAACACAGATAAGAAAAAAGTGAGAGTAAATGAAGATATTAATAAGATGAAAAAACTATTTTCACATAATTATAAAACTCAATAACAAACAAAACTTTATATTTTTTTGGTCCGTTCTATATTTTCAATATGAAAAGATATAGAATGGACCAATTTTTTAAATGGCTATCTAAACCTATGGATAAGGAAGATATAGAAACATGGAATCGTGCTAATAATATTATACCTGAATATTGTGATTTATTTGAGGACTTTAGTTTTTCCCTTTTTTATTTAATAAATGGAACTTACTTAGGATTTAGTCATGGTAATAGTAACGATACAAAGATTGGTATAAAGAATAACGATAAGTTAGAACATTTTAGGTGGTGTTTTGATAAAGTCATACTAGATTTCAAAAAGGAAAACATAATATTTAACTTCAGTAATAATGATTATGACTTTTTTGAGTCATTTTACATGGAAGTATACTATGAACAATTAGATAATGACGTTAGAGACTCAATAGAGAGCTTCTTAGGGGATTTATTTAATCGGAGAAGGGTTGTGACTAAACCCGACCTTGAGATGTTTACAGACCTTTATAAATCACTAGAGCGTTCAGTCCAAATATAAATTTTTCCCATTTCTATTTACAATGGGCAATATAAAATTAAGTTTTTTAAAAACATAAACTATAATAAGATTTTGAAAAAATGACAAAAACATTAGAAACAATCAAAGAGTTAACTGAAACACTTTCTGTAGACACAACTAAGTTCTTCGAAGGTAATAAGTCGGCAGGTGTAAGAGCACGAAAAGGAGCTCAAACATTAAAAACTTTACTACAAGATTTACGAAAAGAAATTTTGGAAGAAAAAAATAAGTAATAGTGATAGAAACAATAATGACATATATAGCAACTTTTATTGCGGTATTCACATCATTATCAATCGTAAGATTGACAGTAAACTTTATAAAGGCCCTACTATCAACTGAACCCAAAAAGTTTGAGATTGGTGTAGGGTCCTTAATTTACTATGGTCTATGTATATCCTATTTAATAACATTAATAATCGTAACCATATGAACTCATACTATAATTTCTTAAGTAAAATACAAAAAAACCTTAAAACTGTTAGAGTGTTGGACACTCATGTCAGTTACGATTTACTATTCTCTAATAAGTGGGTACTTCCCCGTAATATGGGTAAGGGTATTGAGGTAGTTAAAAACGGTATAGATGGTGACAAAATATCACTTTCATTTGTATGTCCAATAAATAAAACTTCAGTTGACCAAGTAGAAAATTTAATTGATAATATTATTAAATCTAACTTAGAAAGAGAAGCTAAAGACCTGTTGTTTAGAAACAAAGTTCAAGAGTTAAAGAGTATTTTTGAAAAAGAAAATTTAGAAGATTTAAAAACCCTTAAATTTGATGTGGATGAAATAACAAGTATTATAAATTCAAAAAAAATGGTAGATGAAAAAAGTGACGAATCAGGAGATAGAGAAGGAACTAACTCTATTGAAGTTAGAGAAAAAGAAGTCGACAAGACAAATTGAATCATCTAAAAATTCATTTATTAAAAATATTAAAGGTCTTGATAGAGAAGTGGTATCTAACACTATTTTTACTGAAAAAAAATATACGTTATGGGAGAGAATAAAAGTAATTTTAGGGATGAATTAAGTGTTTTAGCTAAAATATCTAATGACATTGAATCGTCTATACTTTCTAATGGAGATGTAAAAATAATTATTGAGTTGGAAGAAACCAAGTATTACGAAATAATTAAAAACTTTGCTCAAATTTATCATCATAAGGATAAATTTAATATTGAAATTTCAGAAGTTAATTTTACTTTCGTTTTGAAAAAGTAGTGGTTTGACGATATAGTTTTTTCTTATCAAAACCATTATTCACTAATAAATTATACATCCATTTTCTTTGAGTTGTTGAAATATCTTTAACAAAGATAGCGTCATTCCTTCCAGTTTGTCTAAAGTGATTTTCTAATTTATTAAGTAATCTATGTGAATCATCAATATTTTTTAGACTAAAAACAAAAAACTTATCATTAATTTGTATTACTAATTTATTATGTAGGGTGGAAATACTTTTCATTTCTTTTTTAATACAATATTTTTTAACTAATTCATCAAAATTAATACGATTGTTAGATGACCAATCATATATTTTTTCTTCGATTGAGTATGGAACCATACGTTTTATGATGTAGTCAGTTTCTGAAGATATAAATAACTCAGTATTTCGACCTAACTCATCTTCTTGAAAAAGTGGTATTTGATAGTTGTCTTGGTTGGTTAAAAGACCCAACTCATAAGTTACATACTCCGCATTTTCATACATAACCTCAAAGTCATTATTATTTTCTTTAATTAAACCCTCAAATTTAATAATTGCACGTTTCTCTGACTGATAACCTTTGATTATCTTTTTCTTTTTCTTATTCTTAAACAATACAATTATATAATTTTGCATGAAGGACTACTATCAAATTTTAAATATTAATAAAAACGCATCTCAAGGTGAGATTAAAAAAGCGTATAGGAAATTAAGTAAACAATATCACCCAGATGTAAACCCTCAGGGGGAAGAAAAATTTAAAGACATAGTTGAATCTTATGAAACATTAAGTGATGAAAAAAAACGAAAACAATACGATAACCCTAATCCATTCGGTAGTCAATTTGGTGGTAATCCTTTTGATATGTTTAATCAACAGAGAAGACAAACTAAACCTAAAACTAAAGATAAAATAATAAGAATAACTTTAACACCTGAAGAATCATTTATCGGTATTGAAAAAGAGATAACTTATAAATCTAAGATTTCTTGCGAATTATGTACGGGTACTGGTGGTAAAAAAAATACATGTACAACTTGTGCGGGTAGAGGATTTATTAGACAAAAAATAGGTACAGGTTTTTTTACACAGACGGTGGATACTCCGTGTCATACTTGTAGGGGTGGTGGTCAAATGGTTGTTGACCCTTGTCTAAATTGTAATGGTTCAGGCTCTATAGATAAATTTAAAAATTTAAAGATGTCAATACCTAAAGGGGTAGATAGTGGTGATTTCTTAAGAGCATCAGGTAAAGGAGATTACTTAAATAATATTCAAGGTGACTTATTAGTTCAAATTAACATGATTAAAAGTAAGTATGAAAAGGTAGGTAAAGATTTAGTTTTTAATTTAAATATCACCCCTATAGATATGTTAATAAATAAAACGTTTAGAGTATCACACCCTGATGGGGACTTAGATATAAATTTACCTAAAAATTTAAGTACCGAAAAACCACTGAGAGTAAAATCTAAAGGATTTGTTACTCAAAGTGGAATTGGAGATTTTTATATAAAAGTGGGTGTAACTAACAAGTCTATTAGCGATGAAGATAAGGTAAAATTAAAGGATTTACTAAAATGAAGCAATTAAAAGTTGTATTAACTTAACAGTTCCATATATGCTTGTCCCTAACATATAGAAAGAAAATAATACTATAAACTTTTGACCAATATTTAATCCTTTTGAACACGCTTTACAATCTTTTTTTTCATTTATTTCTATTGAGTTAACATTGTATTCTTTTGACATAATAATAATTTTATATACGTAGTTTAAGATAAAAATGTGTGATAGTAAATTGTAAAATAAATAAGAATACGTAATAATGTTATATTTATAATAAAAAAATATTATGAAAAAGATTTTAGATTTTATTAAAAAGATTTACAACATTATTAAAACATGGATAATGTTAAACGGTATTGAAGGTGTTATTGGATTACTCGCAGGATTAGTATTGTGGGCGTTTGGTTTTAAAATTTACGCAGGATTCGCTTTTGGAGTTTTTGCAACAGTAAATTGGAATTTATTTAAAACTAAAGTACTCAAACTGAAAACCCGATTACAACGATTAAAAACCCGATTACAACGACTAGATGATAAACTAGTTAAATTCTTTAAGAAATAATTAAATACCTCACTTATGTGGGGTTTTTTTTTGATTTACATTTGCCTTTTACTTATTTTTTACTATATTTGTAAAAAAGAAAATTATGTTATCATATATAGGAGGTAAAAGTAGAATAGGAAAATGGATAGTAGAATACTATCCAAAGGATATGGAAGTCTATGTTGAAACATTCGGAGGGATGTTTTGGTGTTTTTATAATATGGACTTAGAGTTATATCCAAATTTAAAGAAAGTTGTTTATAATGACTTTAATCCACTCAACTACAATTTGTTTTTATGTATCCAAAATCCAACAGAATTACTTAAAGCCGTTGAAAACATACCTTGTCAAGAAAGAGATGTTTTTCCAACACCACCTAAATATAGAGAGTTATTTAATGAGATACAAAAGGAGATATTTGTAGATACGTATGTCGTGAGTACTAAACCAAACTATGAATTGGCAGCTAAATATGCGTACATTCTTACTCAAGTTTTTAGTGGTAGTAAACCTGAGACTTCAAGTTATATAGATTTAAAAGGTAAATACAAATCAAAGTATCTCACTTTTAGGGATAAATTAAAGAATGAAAAATGGGTTAAAAAATTCTTAGCGGTAACTCATATTGAGAATATGGATTTTGATGATGTTATTAAGAAGTATGATTCACCAACAACATACATCTATTTAGACCCACCTTACTGGAAGACTGAAAATTATTACTCTAATCATGATTTTGATAGAGATGACCATGAAAGGTTGGCAAACTCACTTAAAAATATAAAAAGTAAATTTTCTTTATCTTACTATGATTTTGAACTATTACATACGTGGTTTCCTAAAACTAAATATGTGTGGGTTGAAAAAGACTTCGCTAAAGCCGCCGCGGCATCTAAAGGTAAAAAACAAAATAAAGGTACTGAACTCTTAATCATGAATTATGAAATACTTAACCTTACTCAATTTGAAGTATCTAAGGATAATGAACATGAGAGTAGTCAACTTAGTTTAGATATATAACCCATATAAAGTAGAACATTTTTAATTTTTGATATATTTATAAGAAAACAAATAGAGATATGAAGTTCAATAAAATCATAAAGAGTATCATAGTAGAACAGGGTCGTTACGAGATTTTGAAGAAGACTTATACTCAACCGAAGAAGAAAGGTGATAAAGTTAAGCCAGCTAAGATGTCACTTGAACAACTTAATAAAATGGTAATGACTGACCCAACTACTCGTAGAGATGATGGTATTATTAAAAAGGCCGGTAAATATGTAAATTGGATTATTAAACAATTTTTAAAAATTGAACCTAATATTTATGCTGCATACGGAACACCACAATTTAAAAAAGAATTTAAAGAAAAAACTGATTTATTTTTTGAAGATTTATATAAAACAACCGATGACCTTATTAAGTTTGATAGGTTTAAAAGTCAAATTGATGATGAATTAAGAGATATAAATAAATTAACTATTGATAGTTTATTTAATACGGTTAAAGACTTTAGCTTAGAAAAGGCAAGTACCACTAAGGCAGAACGAAAAGAAATGAAAGTTCATCCAGGTTCTGAATTGGTATATTCAGGTAGTAAATATGATGTTTACATGATTGAAGACCAAGGAGATTTAGGTAAAGAGGCGGCATGTTTCTATGGTGGTCAAAATAAAGAGACAAGATGGTGTACATCAGCACCAGGGTTATCATACTTTAATACGTACATTAAACAAGGTCCACTTTATGTTTTAGTAGATAAGACCGATACTGAAGTAGGTGACATCTCTGGATTACCAAAACATAGGTATCAATTTCATTTCCCTAGTAACCAATTTATGGATGTTAACGATAGACAAATTAATTTAGTTGACTTTTTATTAGGTGAGGAAGAAGGGTTAAGAGAATTCTTTAAACCTGAATTTATGAAAGGTCTTTCTAATGCCGATGGTACTGAAATTTCTGTAGAGTATCCAAGAGATGCTGCATCTAAATTTATTGCGTTATACGGGTTTGATAAGTTCTTTGACGATTTACCAAATAATTTAGGTAGGTTAGATTTCATTAAAGGAAGTGGTAGTAGTAGATATGGTCAGGAATCACCAAAAGATTTAAACATAAAAATACCATCTACTATTGGTAGGTTTAAAAATATGTACGCATTACATCTTGATGGAATATTAGAAGAATTGCCGTCTGAGATATCAAACTTAGAGGACTTAATGTTCTTATCTTTACCTAACAATAAGAATTTAAAGTCATTACCAAAAGAAATGGCAGAAAAAAATGGTGACGATTATAAGATGAAAAATTTAGCAGTTATTACATTAGCGGGTTCTAACCCTAATATTGAAATACCTGAAGAAGTTCAACAAATGATTAAGGACAAAGGAATTAAAGTTTTCAAATAATATTGAAGACGAATAGAACACATAGGAATGAACCTATGTTAGGGAAAAAACTTTTCCCGATTAATTAAATAAATAAAAAAAAATTTTAAAAATGAAAAAATTAATTTTAAGTTTGGCATTTGTAGTCGGAATAGTAATTTCCGCAACTGCGCAAAATGCAAAAGGTGATTGGTACGTTGGAACAGGTAACATTGCAGATGTTGCATGGACTGATTGGTCAGTTTCACCTACATTAGGATACGCAGTATCTGATAAAATTATGGTTGGTTTATCATTAGCACAAGCTGATTCGTCTGAAGACTTATCAATGGATATACACGCTAGATACTTTATGACTGCCGCAGGACAAGATTTTTTCTTGTATGGGGCCATGGAAGACATGGAAACTGATAATCTATTATTAGGTTTAGGTAAAATGTTTACTGTACATAAAGGAGTTTTTATTGAACCAAAAGTTGTTTATCACACTGGCGAGAAAACAACAAATATGATGTTAGGTTTCGGATTGAAATTTTAATAACATAAAATTAACTTTAAAGAAGCCGAGTCAAGGTGATTCGGTTTCTTTAAATTAAAAAACATTTAAGATGAGTAGTGTAGATATTGACATATATTTTTCAAATTTTAAAACATTCTTCCGAGAAAACCCAACAGAACTAAGTAAATTAATTGGTAAGGCATCGGATGAGGACTTCTATGATGAAGTTTATAAGAAAGTACACGAAAATTATAAAGAGGGTGATGAACTACCTCTTACTCACAAACAAATTATGTCTATTGTTGTGAAGATTAATAAAATCCCAAACAAACCTCAAGAAGTGATTAAAAATCATATCTTTCAAGAAACTAAGTTTGGTACCTTCTGTTTAAACTAAGAGTGAGTAAAAGACTTTATTTATTTCTAATATTATTTATTTTCTAAATAATAAACATTAAAAAAATAATCTGTGTATTTTAGAGATAATAATTATAGTGACGGTATTGATAAGTTTATGGTCATTACAGTTGCAACAGAAAATAACAAAGAATTAGACCGTTTTAGGGAATCCTGTCATCATCACAATATACCATATAAAATTTTAGGTTTAGGTCAAGAGTGGACAGGAGGTGAATCCAAAGACGGAGTTCTACTAAAACCTGGTGGTTCACAAAAGATTAATCTACTCAAAGAAGAATTAAAAGATTATCCGGACTTAGGTAACCATATAATACTTTTTACTGACTCATATGATGTATTATTCAATGGGACTTCAGAAGAAATAGTAGATAGGTTTAGAAAAATGGAATCACCTATAGTATTTTCATCGGAAAAAACATGTTGGCCTGATGTTGAACTAAAAGAACAATATCCTAAATCACCTACAGATTATAGATATCTAAATTCAGGTGGATTTATTGGTTACGGAGACCACATATCAAAATTGATTAATAAAGTTTCTGTTAATAATGAATATGATGACCAGTTATATTATACTGAAAGGTTTTTTGAGGACCTAAAAGGTAATAAAGATATTATATTAGATTACAACCAATTCTTATTTCAAACTATGAATGAATCCTTAGAGGATATTATTATTGAGGGGGGTAATGTTAAAAATATCATAACTAAAGAAACCCCAATAATAATACATGCAAATGGTGGTAGTGTCGTAAAAAACGCTTTAAATGGTTACTATGAAAAAATATTCCATAAAAAAGGAATAGATTCACTCATTCCTTATAATGACAAAATTAAAAAAGTGGTAAATGATGATTCTAATATTATAATTGGTTTATTTTTGGATGAGAAAGTATTAGATATAAATCAGCCTTTTGACCATATTAGATTTTTGAATTACCCAAAAGATAAAACTACTTTTCATATAATTTACCGAGATAACGAACATACCTATAAAGTCAATATGTTTAAAGAAAAGTACTCTAATATATTTAAAGATTTTAAAGTGACTTTTACTGATGATAATAAAGTTGTGTCAAGAAAAAAATTCTTGATAGATTCGTTTGATAAATCGGACTATGTAATTATTATGGAATCTAACCATATATTTAGAAATATTAAATCAATACAGTTATTACTTAATGAGTGTCAAGGAATCATTACACCTATGATAAATAAAGAAGGGAGTGATTGGGTTAACTTTGAATCTAATAATAAAAAAGAGTACCAAACATATAGTAAAAGAGGTGTTTGGGATGTTGATATTACTTACGGTATTCATATTATAAAAAATGAAATTATACCATTCTGTGTCCGCTCACTTTATTTAGACAGTGAGAAATACTCTTATAGTGATTGGGACATACTACTAAGTAAAAACTTAAATAATCAAGGTTATAGGACTCAGATATCTAACACTAATTACTACGGAGGAATAATTTAATTCCTCTTTTTTTATTACTTTATTTTAATTACATTTGTGGTGTGGATAAAAAAACATTACATTATAAAAAAGTTATTGATACGTATTTGGTTACTAAATACCATACGTGTAATGAGATAGGTGATAATACTGTCAAAGAATACGTTAAAAGATTAAATGAAAATAAATACGGGTATTGGAGAGAATTCGAAACTGATAAAGTTTCTGAGGAAGAATTCAAATCCAATTACGGTAATACATCAGCTAAGGTTAGTTCAGAAAAAGTAACAATAGTTGTTGAAGAGTATCCTAATAAAATATCATGTAAGGTATATCAAACGGAAAGAATTAGACGAGTTGGGTCATCTTACTTCAGGGTTCGAAAATACCTTACCTACATAACATACAATTTTAAATACAATAATTTTTATTCGGGTACTATAACTAAAAAAAATAAAAAAATATTAACTAAAAAAGTTAGGGTTAATGACTTCAACGGACATGTTTTTAGCTCTTTAAATTTAGAAATAAGGAGACATCTAAGAGATAACGAATTACGTAACGATAACTTTTCTAAAAGAGTCCCTAAAGAAAACTCAAAACTTTCATTGATTATTGCAAAGAAATATAGTAATAATTGTGAACACTCTAATGATATTATGGATATCTTTTTAAATAGAATTAAGGAGAGATGTAATGTTAACAAAGATATAAGAGGTAAAGATTATGAAGTTAAATTTTTTCAGCTATATTTGGAATCAAATAACTTTAAATACCCCAATAATTATAGGGAATATATTCAATTATCGATACCTAAAAAATTATTAAAAAAACAGAACAATTTAGTTTCTTTATATATGAATACTAATCAATTAAATGGTAGAAAAATTCGTAAGATTTTAAATGTTGGTCACGATTTAGATTTTGAAGTTTTAAATAAAGTTTATAGTTTACTTGGTGTTGATTACTTTAATAAAGTTAACAGTAGTGTATTTGTTAAAACTAATCTTCATTTTTCTTCAAATTTTAAAGTTGAAAAAGTAAATTTAGAGATTAGTAATTTTCATAAAGAAAATATTGTTAATGTATTAAATGGTGGATTAAATTTACCTTCGCTTATTGAACACTTTAATATGGTTAAAGAATTAGAAGAAAAGCATGGTCATAAGTTTAAGATTAAATTTAAAGATATAGAACAATTTAATAATGAACATTATGATTTATCTGAACTATTACAATCGTATCGGAAGGGTGTGGTTACTAGATATTACGGGAACTCATCGATAAGTTTAGTTGAAAGTAGTATAACTGATTTAGTAGGTGTGGAGTATTACCCTAAAGTATTAATAACCACCAACGATTATAATGAGGAATCTCAAACTCAAAAGAACTGTGTTAGAACTTATATTGAAGACCCAAATAATATTATCATTTCTTTGAGAGTTGGTAGTGAAGATAGTAAATTAAGAGCCACAATAGAATATAGGTTTATTGGTAACACATTAAAAAGAGTGCAATCACTTGGTGGTAAAAATAGTAAATTAACTCCTATGTGGGACACAACGTTAGAGATTTTAGATGATAAGATAAATTCTTTATATCGAAGTGAAAAATTAAAAACTCCTGAATTGTCTAAACTTTATAAAAGTGGTAAGGTCATAACCAGAAGGTCTCAATATGATGGGGTTATTCTTAGGTGGGATAATGAGGATGAAATGGATGAGATAACAAATATTGATTTACCATTTTAAAGTAAAAAAAAATTAAGAGGTATGTTGACTACCTCTTTTTTTATGATTATAATTTAGTGAGTTAAATTAAATCTAAATTAATAAATAAGATATGGCAAAACTAAGAAGAAAAGTGATTATCACAACAGTTCGTTGGGAAGACACAGAAGAATTAACAGAGGACCAAGTTAAAAGATGGAAGAGTGAAGACTCAGACCTCCAAGATGAAGTTCACGATGAGGTCGTGGATGATTTTGATTTGGTAAGAGATAAAGTATTAGAGGACACAGAGTGGCCTGAACTAATAGAAGAATAATATGAAGATTAAACTAGAATATATATGGTTGGACGGTTATCGTCCTGAACCAAACCTAAGAAGTAAGGTAAAAGTAGTAGATGCTAAATTACATGAAGTAAAAGGTAAGAAATTACATGGAGTATCATTAAATGATTGTCCTCAATGGGGATTTGATGGGTCTTCCACTAAACAAGCTGAAGGTAATTTTTCGGACTGTACTTTAAACCCTGTTAGGTTATATCCTAACCCACTTAATAAAGGTGTGTTGGATTCTTATCTTGTGCTTTGTGAAGTACTCAATCCTGACGGTTCACCACATGACTCAAACACTAGAACATTAATAGGTGATGATAACGAAACTGACTTATGGTTTGGATTTGAACAAGAATATACTATTATGAAAGATGGAAAACCGATTGGTTTCCCTAAAGATGGGTTTCCAGAACCACAAGGTAAATACTATTGTGGTGTTGGTAATGGTCAAGTTAATGGTAGACTTTTTGTTGAACAACATATGGAAAATTGTATCATGGCAGGAATTGAGGTGACAGGTACAAATGCTGAGGTAATGTTAGGTCAATGGGAATATCAAGTATTAGGTAAGGGTAAATTAAAGTCAGGTGATGACTTATGGATTTCAAGATACATATTAAATCAAATGTCTGAGGACTATGGGTTTAATATTGAATACCACCCTAAACCTGTAACTGGTGATTGGAATGGTTCCGGATTACATTGTAATTTCTCAAATACAAAAATGAGAGAAGAAGGTGGAAAACAATATTTTGATGCAATATTTAAGACATTTGAATCAAGACATATGGAACATATTAAGTGTTATGGTTCATCTAATGATATGAGATTAACGGGTGACCACGAAACACAATCCATTCATAAGTTTAGTTGGGGAGTCTCTGACCGAGGAGCATCTATTAGAGTTCCAATATCAACGGAAAAAGAATGGAAAGGATATGTTGAAGATAGAAGACCAGCATCAAATGCTGACCCTTATAGAATAATTAATATAATTAATGAATCGATTATTAATGCTGAAGAGTTACATAAAACTTTACATAATATGTATAGTGATGTAAAAGTAAGTGATGAAGTCAAAGAAATGGTTTTAACTGAACCATTAGAAAGAGATGACGAGTAATGGAAAACAATAACCAAAATAATAAAGAAGAGTATCTTTTACCTAAAGAAGTATTAACTCACGTTAATAATCTAATTGGTAAAGGTGCTCATACTTTATCAACAGTTATTGAGACTGAGTTTTATACTCATGAGGCATTAAATAGGATGTTAGAAAAAAATGAGATTATTTGGTCACACAAATTATTTAATGGTGTGGATATGGAATTAAAGGAGGGTCTTATTAGATTTAATGAAACATTAAATTATTTATATTTCATTAAACGAAAAGACGAGAATACTTATAAGTTCTATATGATATGTAAAGAAAGTTCATCAGATAGTATGTTATTTTTCTTACAGAGTTATAAAAATTTAAAAACAATATAAAATGAAATTATTAGATTCAAAAGAATTAAAAGAAAAAATTAATAGTGGTGAAAAATTCATTGTTGATATGTACGCTGAGTGGTGTGGGCCTTGTAGAATGATGGGTAGGGTACTAGATGATTTAAGTATTAAGTTAACTGATGAAAATCATGAGGTTAAGTTGTATAAATTTAATATTGAATCCGATAAAGAAATGGCTACCTCATTAAATGTAAGGTCAATACCGATGTTAGTCGGGTTTAACGAAGGAAAGAATGTTTCAGTTAAAGTCGGTATGATACCTGAAACGCAAATAATGGATATGGTAAATAACTTATAATGAAAAAAGTAATAGTTTATACAATGAAAGGATGTCGTCATTGTGATGACATGAAAAAAATGCTAAGTAAATCTAAAATTAAGTTTACTTCGAGAGATATTGACAAATATCAAAAAGAATATGACCTATTTGTACAGGCAACCGATAGTGAGTTCCTTCCCGCTTTTATGTTAATAACTCTTGAAGAAGGTAATAAGACATCTAATATACAGTTAATGGTACCCGATGAGGACTTTGATGATTTAGATGAAGCATTGATTAAGGTGAAACGATATTTAAATTAATATCATTTCACCAACCTTATCCTTTATTTTCCATATATTATGTGTGCTAATAATTTCTTCTGAGAAATCATAGTTATTTAAATCCCATCTACGTATTATTTCATTTGGTTTAAATGTAAATAAATCTAATATTAATGATTCTAACCATTCATTGCTCGTCATTAGAGTATCAGACGATACTTTAAGTGTTATGTTTTCCCAGTTAATTGAATCAAACTCAGCATCTGTAAAGAGCTCTATAGTTAAATCTTTACATAGTCCCCTCTCAAATACATTGTAAACTATATAATTAAAATAAGACTCAAATATTTTAGAGGTTTTTAAATTCTTACCGTAATGTTGTGATGATTTAAATGTTTCAATACTACTATTATTTTTTAAAATTTTATAATCTTCAAAATTACTTAGTACGTCAGTTACCGATTCTTTATTAAAATCGTGTTTAGTTAAAATAATGTTTAAGTCCGTACATGCTGTAAATCGATAATCTTTATTGTTTAACGTATCTAAGTATGTTTGTTTTTTAATAGACTCTGTTAGGTCATCTTTAATAAACTTTTTCTTAATATAAATCGATTCATCCCCAACCGTTTTGTCATACTCTATAAGGTCCACAACATTTAAATTTATTTCCCTATTAAAGAGTTGTTTATAGTAGGAGATAAATAATTTAGATAAGTTAATAGGAGTCTTATGCGTAGTCATTCCTCTTACGACCATAAAGTTACCATTATCGATTACTTGTATATTTGTTTTATGGTTTTTCGTTTCTTTTTCTATTTCAAGAATTACTTTATTTACTAATAGATTAGTTAAGTTTTCACCTCTTGAATAAGTTTGTACTATGTAGTTCGACATATTAAATGACTTTTAAATATTTATTAAGGGTAGTATAGAAAAAAAAAGTTGAATGATAAATACAAATCGGTATTTAAAATGGTTAATAAACTTTTTTATGAGTATTTATAAAGTAAGATAAAACCTTTTAACAACACCAATGGCTAAAAACATTATAATAGTACCACAACCAACAGGTACGACAATTCCGTATATTATTTTTGAGAACACAAATGGTGATTTAATTTCATTAAATGTCCACGATAATGGTACATTAACGTTTTCAGGTGCGACTCATGGAGATAACTTAGTTGTTATTGATGAGGATAGGGTTAATGTCAAAGGTTCAATGGTTTTAGGTAATGACGTTGGATTTAACGGGGTTATGTCAATTACCGATACTGGTGGGTGGAAAGGTAGTACCCAAGGTCTAAAAGGTAATCATGGTGTTGACGGAGAGAAAGGTTTAAAAGGTATACAAGGACCTGTAGGACCTACGGGAAGTAGAGGTACAACCATTGATGGACCACAAGGAGATAAAGGTAGAAAGGGATTAAAAGGTCTCAAAGGAAGATTGGGTACTATTGGTGATAGTAGAATATTCCAAAATCCCGGTGATAAAGGTTTAAAGGGTATTCAAGGTCCAACATCTACTGAAGTAGGACCACAAGGTGATAAAGGTAATCGTGGTGTTAAAGGTGAGATAGGTATTAAGGGGGCCGTTGGTATAAAGGCAAGTCAAGGGACTATAGGTGTACAGGGTTCAGATTCCGATAAAGGTATAGTTGGTGACAAAGGTAATAAGGGTTTAAAGGGCCCACAGGGACCTAAAGGAATCAAAGGTATTGAGGGTGAAAAGGGTCAAAAAGGTTTACTTGGTCCACAAGGTCCGGTATCAGACGAGGGAGCAGTTGCCGATAAAGGACTTAAAGGTCTTAAAGGGGAACAAGGAATTAAAGGACCTAAAGGTTTAGTAGGTAACCAAGGTATTCAAGGACCGATAGCCAACGATGGGACTCAAGGACCCATTGGACCTAAAGGTACGACAGGAAATAAAGGTATAAAAGGACTTATAGGTCTTAAGGGTCTTAAAGGTGTAAAAGGTCTTAAGGGTGTGAAGGGACGCAAAGGTTTAATCGCTAGTGTTGGAGATAACGGTCAACAAGGGCCGATTGGTACTCAAGGACCGATAGGTTATAAAGGAGATAAGGGTCTTAAGGGTTTGTTAGGTATTAAAGGTCCAAAAGGTTTTAAAGGACCTCAAGCCAGTACAACTGCACAAGGACCGCAAGGACCGCAAGGATTACAAGGAAATACCTCAACGGATAAAGGTATTAAAGGTCAAAAAGGGTTAAAGGGTATAAAAGGTGTAAAAGGTTTAAAACCTAATAGAGGTACTCAAGGGGGTATAGGTACACAGGCATCACAAGGACCCCAAGGACCAACAGGACCTAAAGGTGACGATAAAGGTCAAAAAGGTCTAAAAGGAATTAAAGGACTAAAAGGTAATAGAGGGTCACTAGGACCGCAAGGTACTATTGGTAATCAAGGTAGTATCGCATCAACAGGTGACAAAGGTATAAAAGGTGTAGTTGGACCAACAACATTCAAAGGACTTAAAGGCCTTAAGGGTAATAAAGGTTTAAAAGGTCCTAAAAATTCACAAGGACTACAAGGACCAACAGGTAATGGAGCTTCTTTGGGTAGTCAAGGTAATCGAGGGGCAACTTCAACTGATAAAGGTATTAAAGGTCAAAAAGGTTTAAAAGGTGTTGAAGGGATTAAAGGACCTATCGGACCACAAGGTCCACAATCAAGTACGGGTTCAATAGGTACTCAAGGACCACGGGGAGACCAAGGACCACAAGGTCCCACATCTGGCGATAAAGGAATAAAAGGTTTAAAGGGTTTAAAAGGTTTAACAGGTGGACGTGGACCACAAGGAACTAACGGAGTAAGAGGAGGTCAAGGACCACAGGGACCAACAGGTAACCGAGGTAATGTTGGTGTATCATCAGATAAAGGTAATCGAGGTCAACAATCTACTGAAAAAGGGCTTAAAGGACCACAAGGTAGTCGTGGTGCTCAATCTACGAATAAAGGACAAAAAGGGCCACAAGGAAATAGAGGAGGTCAAGCGGCGCAAGGACCACAAGGTCCAGCAAGTACAGATAGAGGACCTGTTGGTAATAGAGGTACTACGGGACCACAATCCACAGATAAGGGTCAAAAGGGACCACAAGGAATACAGGGTAATCAAGCCGGTCAAGGACCAACGGGACCACAAGGCCCAACCAATAGTACTAAAGGACATAAAGGTTTAAAAGGACCAAAAGGTCCAAAAGGAAGTAGAGGACAACAAGGACCTCAAGGACCTAAAGGTCTAAAATCAACGGTAAAAGGATTTAAAGGTCTTATTGGTGCATCAAAAGGTATTAAAGGGCAGAAGGGTTATAAAGGACCAAAAGGTCCAAGAGGTTCTGATGGACCAAGAGGGTCACAAGGTTCCACATCAACAGTAAAGGGAGCGAAAGGGCCAAATAACACAGAAAAAGGTTTTAAAGGACCAAAAGGTTTTAAAGGACCAAAAGGAAATCGAGGTGTACAAGGAATACAAGGTTCAAGAGGAAGTGATTCCACAGTAAAAGGGTTTATTGGGCCTCAAAGTACAGTAAAGGGATTAAAAGGTCTTAAAGGTATTAAAGGACCAAAAGGTAATAGGGGACCACAAGGGTCACAAGGACCAAGAGGTTCCAATTCAACAGTGAAAGGACCAATAGGGCCAACCAATAACACTAAAGGACAAAAAGGTGTTAAAGGTGATTTAGGTCCACAAGGACTCAAAGGTATTCGAGGACCCCAAGGAGCTCAAAGCTCTCAATCGACAGTGAAGGGACAAAAAGGTTTTATAGGTACGGTAAAAGGATTAAAAGGGCTTAAAGGACCAAAAGGGCCAAAAGGTAACAGGGGTCCACAAGGACCTAAAGGTATTAGAGGAGCTCAATCTACAAGTGGTGGAGATAAAGGGTTTAAAGGTCTGAAAGGACCAGAAGGTCCAACAGGACCAAATGGTTTAAATGGTAGTGGAGGTCCAGGTGGTGGTGGTGGACCAACAGGACCAACAGGTCCAACAGGACCAAATGGGCCAACAAGTACAGAAAAAGGGTTAAAAGGGTTAAAAGGAAGGAAAGGTAAAAAAGGTCCACAAGGGCCGGCTGGAGGAACAGGACCTACAGGTCTTCCTTCATTACAACAGGGTCCAGTAGGGCAAACGGGTGATATTCAAGGACCAACAGGTCCAACAGGACCAAATGGGCCAACAAGTACAGACCGAGGACCACAGGGACCACAAGGTCCACAATCGACAGTCAAAGGGCCAAAGGGACCACGAGGACCAATTGGTACTACGGGACCAAGAGGGTCACAAGGAAAAAATGGAATTGGCGGACCAACAGGACCAACAGGTCCAACAGGTAGCGGAGGTCCAAATGGACCTGCAGGTGGACAAGGACCTAAAGGACCTAAAGGGCCACGAGGATTACAAGGACCACAGGGACCACAAGGTCCTGCGTCCGATAAAAGATTAAAAAATAACATTAAATCTTTAAAAGGTAATTTAAGTAAGTTAAAATTAATTAATGGTGTTAAGTTTACATGGAAAGGTGGAGCGACTAAGTTTGAGGGTAGTATAGGTGACGATTACGGATTTATTGCTCAAGATATTCAAAAAGTAATACCTGAAGTTGTATTTAATAGTGAGAGTGGTTATTTAAAACTTGATTATGGTAAATTAGTAGCCATCGGTATTGGTTCTATACAAGAACAAAATACACGTATTGAAAGTATAAAAGAAAGAGTTAATATATTAAAATCAAAAATTTTAAATGGGTAGAGACATTAAAATAAATCCAACAGGAGGGACAATTAATTTTTCGGGTACTAATGCCAATATGATTAATATTGCATATGGTAGTGGGGAATTAAATTTTAATACGCACTTAGGTAATGATTTTAAAATTACTTCAAGTTTAGAGTTAGATAATATGAAGTTTATGCCATCTGTTTCAGTAAAGAAACAGAATAGTAATGAACTAATTGATAACTCAGGTAGGTGGAAGGGTGACCCTGTGAATATGATTGGACCGACTGGTACAAAAGGAACTCAAGGACCCATAGGTCTTAAAGGTGATAGGAGTGGTGACGGTCAAAAAGGTTTAAAAGGTCAAAAAGGATTAAAAGGTATAACCTCTACAGAACAAGGACCAATAGGTGAACAAGGAACTAAAGGGTTAAAAGGTATTAAAGGTGAAAAGGCTAACCAAGGACCGATAGGTCCCGTAGGGATTAAAGGTCAAATCGGACCACAAGGTCTCATCGGACCTGCCGGCCCTGACTCATTAAAAGGACCTATAGGTACACAAGGATTTAAAGGGTTCAAAGGTAATAAAGGTATAAAAGGTTTAATTGGTGATTCACTAAAAGGACCTACAGGATTATCTGCCAGTAAAGGTAACCAAGGACCAACAGGTACTGATAAAGGACCAATAGGTCCAAAAGGTGAAGTAGGTATAAAAGGACCACAAGGTTTGATTGGTACACAAGCATCACAAGCATCAACAGGTCCGCAAGGACCTACAGGTGATGAAGGCAATAAAGGTGTCACGGGAGATGATAAAGGTATTAAAGGGTTAAAAGGGTTAAAAGGATTAAAGGGCCGTAAAGGAACTAAAGGACCTGATACCGATGGTGGAACAAAAGGTATAATAGGTGAAAAAGGACCAAAAGGTATTGATGGGCCTGTTGGTGATATAAAAGGACCAAAAGGTGAAGTTGGTGTTGTTGGGCCAAAAGGTATTAAAGGACCTGATGGTTCCATAGGTATTTCACCCAAAGGTCAATTAGGGGCTGATGGAGACCAAGGACCTACAGGTGGTAGAGGAGATACGTCTACGGATAAAGGTGAAAAAGGTATTAAAGGTAGAAGAGGTAATAAAGGTATTAAAGGTATTAAAGGTATCAAAGGTCTAATAGCTAGCCAAGGAGATAATGGTCCAACAGGTCCTCAATCTGATAAAGGTCCTACAGGTAATAAGGGTGATAAAGGTCTTAAAGGTTTAAAAGGTCGAAAAGGATTACTTGGTCCACAAGGACCACAAGGGGTAATTGCTGACCAAGGAGCTCAAGGTCCAGTATCACAAGATGGTGAGGGAGCGGATAAAGGATTTAAAGGACTTAAAGGATTAAAAGGATTAAAAGGTAAGAAGGGTATTGATGGAACAAAAGGACCACAAGGACCAACTAGTGGAGGTAACGAAATAGGACCTATAGGTGAAAAGGGACAAAGAGGACCGCAGGGAGACAAAGGTAATAAAGGTAAGAAGGGATTAAAAGGTAAAAAAGGTCGTAAAGGATTTAAAGGACCTAAAGGTTTAATTGCGAGTCAAGGCGATGGGGGTCCACAAGGACCAATAGGGCCTGTGGCAGACCAAGGTAATAAAGGACTTAAAGGATTAAAAGGTCGTAAAGGATTTAAAGGGTTAAAGGGTTTAATCGGACCACAAGGTAATAAAGGACTTAAAGCCAGTCAAGGGCCAACAGGACCACAAGGACCTGTTAGTATTAAAGGACAAAAGGGTCTTAAAGGTATTAAAGGACAAAAGGGATATAAAGGTCCACAAGGTAATAAAGGACCTAAAGGTTATAAAGGATTAAAAGGTGTTATTGGAGATAAAGGTTTAATAAGTACATCTACAGGTGACAAAGGTATTAAAGGTCAAAAAGGGTTTAGGGCCACTGACGGAGATAAAGGAATCAAAGGACAAAAAGGTTATAAAGGACCAGATGGTGGTAGAGGAAATACTTCAACAGTTAAAGGTCTTAAGGGACAAAAAGGTTATAAAGGGCCAAGAGCGACTGACGGGGTAAAAGGTACTAAAGGATTAATAGGTATTAAGGGTCCAAGAGGACCACAAGGTGGAATAGGAACAACAACAGGTGGTGCGGGTGAGCAAGGACCACAAGGTCCAACAGGACCAGTAGCGTTCAAAGGATTAAAAGGGTTAAAAGGTTTTAAGGGACCTAAAGGACCACAAGGACCATTGGGACCACAAAATACCTCTAAGGGTCCAACAGGACCAACAGGACCAAATGGACCAACAGCATTTAAAGGTTTTAAAGGTCAAAAAGGTATTAAAGGAGCTTTTGGACCAAAAGGTCCAATAGGTTCAGCTACGGGAGCAGGAGGACCAACAGGGCCAACAGGAGCAGGAGGACCGGCAGCGTTCAAAGGTATAAAAGGGCCAAAGGGACCAAAAGGATATAAAGGACCTAAAGGACCACAAGGATTACAAGGTCCACAATCAGGACCAACAGGAGCAGGAGGGCCAACAGGACCGGCAGCGTTCAAAGGTATAAAAGGACCAAAAGGTCCAAAAGGATATAAAGGTCCATTAGGACCACAAGGTACTACAACAGGTGATGGAGGCGATAAAGGGCCACAAGGAACACAAGGAACTATTGGTGTTGTTGCGGATAAGGGGTTAAAAGGTATAAAAGGACCTAAAGGAGCATTAGGGCCAACAGGACCACAAGGTCCACAATCAGGACCAACAGGACCAACAGGTCCAACAGGTCCAGTAGCGTTTAAAGGTTATAAAGGACCAGAAGGGCCAACAGGTTTTAAAGGTGCTGTGGGAGCACAAGGTCCAGCAAGTTCAGACCGAGGACCACAGGGACCACAAGGTTCCGACTCAACAGTCAAAGGACCAAAAGGACCAAGAGGAGTTGCCGGACCACAAGGAACACAAGGGGGAAGAGGACCACAAGGTGCGGGTTCTACTTCAACAGGTCCAGATGGACCAACTAATAGTGCTGGTCCAACAGGATTTAAAGGACAAAAAGGTAGGTTAGGTGCAGACGGTGGGAGAGGACCACAAGGACCTAAAGGGGCTCAGTTCACTAAAGAAGGACCAGATGGACCACAAGGACCAAGAGGTTCCAATTCAACAGTTAAAGGTTATAAAGGACCAAGGGGTGGACAAGGACCTAAAGGACCAACAGGTCCAAAAGGTTATAAAGGATTTAAAGGACCAAAAGGATATAAAGGTCCACAAGGACCACAAGGTCTACAAGGACCTCAAGGACCTCAAGGGCCGAGAGGGTCTCAAGGTGGAGAAGGACCTAGAGCTGCAGTTGGACCAACAGGTTTTAAAGGGTATAAAGGAATTAAAGGACCAAAAGGGCCAGCGGCAGAGGTTTGTTTTGCTCATGATATCGTAACAGTGGGTGACGGAGATTGTGACCAATGTGATGGAAGATTAGAACCGTGTGGAGGTGGAGTAGGACATACATTTTATTCACCAACTTCAGGACAATTAAGTAATGGTGATTATCTCTATACTGACTCTGAGTGTCGAAGTTGTTTTTTTGAAGACTATAATTGTAAGGCCGATGGAAAGTTTGCTAAACACACTATTTGGGATAAAGGATTAAGTAGTCCCGCTCTGTTTCATTGGATACCTAATGGTACATGTCTTCTCCAGGAATGTGGTTCATGTAAAGCTTCAGATGAAAGAATGAAGTTAGGTATTAAAACTATAGGTGATTCATTAAATAAACTTTTAAAGATTAATGTTACTGAATACGATTGGAATGAAAAATATTCAGGATACGATTTCTTAAAAGAAAGACAAAAGTTACACTCGATTGGGATGATAGCTCAAGAAATAAATTTAATATATCCTGAAGTTGTATATAGAAGAGATGATGGTTATTTAGCTATTAAATATTATAAATTAAATTCATTAATTATTGAAGCGATTAAAACTCACCAAGTATTTATTGAAGACATAGGTGAACAAATAAACTGGTTAAGAACACAAATAGATTAATGGCTAATATTATAATATATCCTACGGGAAGTACATCGAATACTAATCCACATATAATTTTTAGTGGTTCAGGTAATAGTTACGCTATTGAGATAGATAATTCAGGTGATTTAATATTTAAGTCTTCAACTAATATTTTCAAAGTCTCAGACAGTGATACTCCGTTATCGTTACCTGCTGAGGCTAATGTTGTTAATAGTGAACTTTATGTTGGTAGTATGATGGTGGTGGATTCAGGTGGTCATTGGGTAGGTCAGTTAGAAGGTATTAAAGGTCAAAAAGGACTTAAAGGTCTTAGAGGTGGAGATGGTAGAGAAGGGACTAAAGGTAATAAAGGTAAAACGGGAACCGTTGGACCTACAGGTAATAAAGGTGATTTTGGTATCAAAGGTAGTATAGGTTCTGACGGACCAAAAGGTATTAAAGGTGAATTATCAACTAAAGGTGATAAAGGTGACCGAGGAATACAAGGAAATAAAGGTGAAGTTGGACCAAAAGGATTGAAAGGATTAAAACCTTCAGAATCTACCAAAGGTTTAAAAGGTCCTACAGGATTAAAAGGGATTACATCTACCGATAAAGGACAACAAGGACCAACAGGACTTAAAGGAGTTAAAGGTATTAAAGGGTTAAAGCCAAACCAAGGAACACAAGGGAATATTGGAATTGATTCACCTCAAGGACCTACCGGACTTAAAGGTCCACAATCTTCTGATAAAGGTCAAAAAGGGTTAAAGGGTATAAAAGGTGTTAAAGGTAAAAAAGGTATTCTTGGACCACAAGGACCTATAGGTGAAAAGGGTATAAGAGCCACAGATGGTGACAGGGGACCACAAGGACCAACTGGTCCTAACGCCGATAAAGGACCTATTGGTAACAAAGGTATAAAAGGTCTTACAGGACCACAGGGACCACAAGGTCCTGATGGTAATGTGGGTGTACAAGGACCTGATGGAGACTTAGGCCCACAAGGACCACAATCTACAGACAAAGGAGATAAAGGTATAAAAGGTATTAAAGGTATAAAAGGTATTAAAGGACCTAAACCTGGTAGGGGTGTAATAGGTACACAAGGAGAAAAAGGTTTAATTGCAAGTCAAGGAGATACAGGACCAACAGGTCCAACAGCCACACAAGGACCCACAGGTCCTCAGGGACCAGTCGGACCAAAAGGTTTAAATGGTAATCGAGGAGTACAAGGTAATTCACTAAAAGGGCCAACAGGTTCTGGTGGAGATAATGGACCACAAGGACCTACAAGTACAGATAAAGGTACCAAAGGTTTAAAGGGTCTCATTGGTATAAAAGGTATTAAAGGACCAAGAGGTCCACAATCTTCAACAAGTTCAGGTCCACAAGGACCAACAGGTCCAAATGGACCGACAGGACCAGCAAGTACGGATAAAGGATTAAAGGGTTCGCCAGGTACTAAAGGGTTAAGAGGCCCTCAGGGGACTCAAGGACCTCAAGGAAGTAATGAAAAAGGATTTATAGGTGATATTGCTGAAGGTGGAGCTATAGGACCTACAAATACAGATAAAGGACAACAAGGACCAACTGGTGATGTTGGACCGAAAGGTTTTGAAGGTCCACGAGGTTCTATTGGTAATTCACCTAAAGGTTTAAAAGGTATTATCGGACCCACAGGTCCACAAGCAGACCAAGGTCCAACTGGTATACCCACAAATAAAGGTAATAAAGGATTAAAAGGTTTTAAAGGACCGAAAGGTTCAGATGGTCCGAGAGGAGCTATTGGAAATAGTATAACAGGACCAACAGGACCCAACGGACCAACAGGACCGGTAAATTCTGATAAAGGTATTAAAGGCCCACAAGGACCAACAGGTCCAACTAACACTGATAAAGGAACTCAAGGACCAAAAGGACCAAGAGGTAATCAGGGTGGTGGTGGACCAACAGGCCCAACAGGACCAAAGGGAACGACTGCTGGACAAGGCCCAACAGGACCGACAAGTACGGACAAAGGTATTAAAGGTCAAAAAGGGTATAAAGGTACTAAAGGTCCAAATGGACCGACAGGACCAACTGGACCAAAAGGAACTAGAAATAATACACAAGGTGAAAAGGGACCAACTTCAACAGATAAAGGTCTAAAAGGTATTAAAGGTATAAAAGGGTTACAGATAGGTAGAGGTGGACAAGGACCACAAGGGCCAAAAGCATCTCAAGGTGGAAATGGACCAACAGGTCCAATAGGACCGACAAGTACAGATAGGGGACCTCAAGGTGGACAAGGACTACAAGGTGAAACTGGTAATCGAGGTAACCAAGGTACTGCTTCAGGTACAGGTAGCGTAGGCCCAACAGGACCAGGTGGACCTGCAGGAAATACTGCGGGACCACAAGGGCCAATAGGTCCAAGACAATCACAAGGTGGACGAGGACCACAAGGGCCAAAAGCATCTGAAGGTGGAAGTGGACCAACAGGACCAACAGGACCGACAAGTTCAGACCGAGGACCACAAGGTGAGGTAGGACAAAGAGGTACACAAGGACCACAAGGACCACAAGGAGCTAAAGCCTCTTCAGGTCTTGGAGGTGACCAAGGACCAACAGGTCCAACGAGTTCTGACAAAGGTAATAAAGGGTTAAAGGGTGGTCTTAAATCTCAAACTTCTGATAAAGGTAATAAAGGACTTAAAGGTCCACGACCCGTAAATGGTGATACAGGACCAACAGGACCTACAAGTACAGACCCAGGACCAAGAGGTAATCAAGGACCAAGAGGTCCACAAGGAGGACAAGGGTCACAAGGACCAAAAGCGTCTGATGGGGGACTTGGACCAATAGGGAAGACTGGAGCGGCAAGTACAGTAAAAGGTCCGAGAGGTATTATCGGTACACAGGGACCAAAAGGTTTAAAAGGTGTAATAGGTGACCAAGGAGCTACAGGCCCAACAGGTTATAAAGGTTATAAAGGATTAAAAGGACCAAAGGGTCCAAAAGGATATAAAGGACCAAGAGGCCCACAAGGCCCAATCGGACCACAAGGTCCACAAGGGTTTGGTGGTATTGATGGAGAAAAAGGACCAAGAGGTAATCAGGGAACAGAAAAAGGTTTAAAAGGTATAAAAGGACCTAAAGGTGGAAAAGGATTAAAAGGACCTAAAGGACCTAAAGGATATAAAGGGCCAGGTGGCCCAACAGGACCAGTAGGTTTAGACGGTGCTGTCGGTTATAAAGGTTTAAAAGGCCCAACAGGACCCAACGGACCAACAGGACCGATAGGTATTAAAGGATTAAAAGGACTAAAAGGATTAAAAGGTAGAACCGGAGAAAAAGGTTATAAGGGACCCACATCAGGACAAGGTATCCAAGGAGCGACTGGACCACAAGGCCCAACAGGACCTCAAGGACCTGTTGGTAGTACTTCAGATAAGAGATTGAAGAATGATGTTAGAAGTATTGAAACACCTTTAAATAAGGTTTTAAATCTAAGAGGTGTTGAATATATTTGGAGAAAAGAAGGTATTAACGGTAAGATTATTGAAGAAGGGGGTAGTAAAGATATTGGTGTTATTGCACAAGAAGTTAAAGAAATATTACCTGAATTAATTGGTGGTTCAGAAAAACACGGTTACAAAGTCAGTTATGATGAAATGATATCAGTACTGTTCGAAGCAATTAAGGAACAAGAATCGATATTAGATGTAAAGGAAAGTGAATTAACTGAATTAGAAAATAAGTTTAAACGTAATCAGTAAACATATCGTTTAAGTACTTTCTAACCAAAGTATGGTCGGCGTAATCATAATAACTTCTACTTAATGAAAGACCTTCAACTACTTCCTCAGTAATCATTTCTTTAGTTAAGTCTTCAAAGTCACCATAGTATTCAAATACGTTTCGGTAATCATCTAATTGATAATCATCATTAAAAATTGAACTAAATAAGTGAGGTATGAATTTGGTAACTTCAACAATATAGTTGTATATAGTTTTCTCCTCACCTTTATTATTTGTTATTGTCTTAGTTTCCCAATCACCACTGTTATCTATCTCTAATAAATGTTTAACTTCACTCATTATTTGATTATATTTTTCATCAGTGTACGCAGTATTATACGCGTTATTATGAAGTGAA
>Ga0209634_1000344_pt1 | contig 35667 bp, 32 predicted proteins | sample LinPmetageLP40_FD_184043 | JGI IMG/M metagenome (GOLD analysis project Ga0209634, IMG submission 184043) | Marine viral communities from the Pacific Ocean - LP-40 (SPAdes) (version 2) | ecosystem: Environmental > Aquatic > Marine > Oceanic | place: Pacific Ocean | collected 2010-08-26 | reverse complement strand
TTCTTGTAATAACATTTATGGTAGTAATGCTAACTAGTCGGTTTGAAAAAGCCGGCTATGGCATTATGTACGGAAGTTTATTTATTAAAATGGTTACGCTATGCGGTTTTACTTTAGCAGTTAAACCCTATTTAAGCGACGCTATAATATATGCAGCTATTGTTTTGATAAGTATAATGTTTTCAAACGTTTATCTTATAATAAAAATAAAAGGATGAGAAAATTAGCAATAATAGGTGGTATAAGCCTAGCTAGCTTTGCAGCTGGCAACATGATACTACATAAACAAAAAATCAATTTAAATCCTAACACTTTAGCTATAGCTAGTGGAGGTTTTATATTTGCTTTTGGTATTACTTATAGATTCTAAAATTAAAATTATGTGTGGATTATGTCTAGGCGGTATTTGCGAATACTGCAATAGTTAAAATATAAAAAGGGGAAGTCGTAATGACCTCCCCTTTTTTGGTTACAGGAACTTTGGGTATGGTGCCCAGTTTTTTTGTTCCTAATTAAAATCTACTACAGCACCAGCGCTTTCTAGCCGCTCTTCCTCTTTCTCCATCCCAGCTTTTTGATCTACTACAAAACGCTTTTTGTCTTTTATAAGCTTTAGTACCTACTTTTACATCACATTTTGTTACGGCTGTTTTAAGTTTACTACCAGGGTTTTTCTTTCTATAAGCTTTAACACCTTTAGCAGTCATACCCGCGCCTTCATCTGTACTTCTAAAGTTACGACCTTTTCCTTTTGTAGTTTTTCTTATAGCCATGGTTTACTTTTTTTTACAAGATTTATCTTTTTTGTGACTATATCCTTTTTCCTTAAGCTTTTCATGATCTTCTTTTTTAAAAGCCATTTTAACTTTACAGTCTTTATACATTGGGTGAGGTTTAAATTTCTTTTCCATTACTTATTTTTTCTTTTTTCCTTTAACAGGTACACAATTAGGCACTTTTTTACCACCTTTTTTCTTCATTCCTATAGCTTCATATCCTTTCCAACAAGGATTTTTCATCTTTTTATTTTTTCTTTTAGTTGCCATGATTATAATTTTCTTCCTTTTTTATCTACTTTAACCTCTTTTACTATAACTCTAGTACTAGGTTTTTTATTTTCTAATTCTTCTAATTGTCTTTGAAGTTCTTCAAATTTACCATCAGCCTCTGTTCCATCTTGTAACATGTCTGATGTTATTTTAATTTCTTCTTTTAATATGTAGTTTGTTTCTTCAAGCATTTCAACTTTATCTTTAAGTTGTAATATCATTTCTTCATTCCACTCCTCTTTCAACTCATATTCTAAGCGAGTAACTTCTACTGGCGGAAGCGTCTTTGCTAAAGCTATATCTTCTTGTAGTTTATAATACATACCAACTAAAGTTGTTGTTAACATTACTATTCCAATAACTGTTTTTAAATCTATTTTAAACTCTGTGCTTTCTGATATTTTCATTTGTTCATTAATTGTATAAGTTTTGCTACTCTATCTTTTTCGTATTTTAAAGACTTTATCTGTTTCTTTGACAAGCCTAGACTATCTAGTTTTCTTACTTGTTCTGCTTGATTTAATTTCTTATATTTAATTCTTTGTTTTTCTATTTTCTCTTCTTCAAACTGTTTAATTGTCATTAGATTCTTAGGCTTATATTGTCTTTTGCCTTTGTCTTTCATCTTTTTTCTATAAGCTGATTTAGCTTCCTTCTGCGATGTGACATATTCTTTTCTTTGTTCAGTAGAGTTTAATTGATAATCTCTCCATCCTAGTATTAAAGAAACTCTTTTCCAATTTTGTTGCTCATCTTCAATAGCACTTCTAACATTTTCTGATTTAGAAATTAATCTATCAAGTGGAACATTAGTTAGCCCTGATATTACATAGGCAGCTGATTTATAAGCAGGATCATCTATACCCCAATTAGCTTCATCATGTTTATATCCTTCATACTTCCAAGTTAAACCAGCTTGTCTTAACTTACTTAATTTAATATCTATTGGTGGTGAGAAGTTTAACATTTCATTTGCAGCATCTTCGTAGTTAGGACCAGGAAACTGGCCTTCTTTAGCAGACTCTTTATAAACTTTTCTACCTACAGATATTAATGTAGATGCAGCAACACCTACCATGCCCGTGCCATTTAAGAAAGTATTTAACATGCCGTTAGCTACATTATAATATCTTTCTTTTTCAGCTTCTTCTTCTTCGTCATCAAATGCTAAAGCAAATAAAGCTTGTTGTAACGCACTGAATATAGCACTTTGAACAGCAAAATAGTAAGTTACTCTTGAAGCATTACTCATATCACTTTGAAACTGTGTCATACCTGGTCTTTTTCTTCTATTTTTTAAATCTAAGAAAGCTTTTTTACCAAGCCTATTCATTTGCATAGGTGTATTTTGAAAAGCTAATATCAATCTACCTAATACACTAGCTTGCTGTTGAGATACTCTATCAGGTCTAGAAGACTGCTGTGATTCTTCTGCTATTTCTCTAAACTCTAAAAATGCTTGTTTTTTAGCATCAGCTTCACTCATGCCTTCTTTCATTAAAGCATCTATTCTATTTCTATAGAAAGTAGCACCACCTGAAGCAATAGCAAAACTATCAGCAAACTGAGTAGGTAAATAACCTTTTTGAAGTATATAAGCAACAGCAGCTTTAGCTTTGTTCTTGCTAGTAGCAGCAGCATCAGCTATTTCAGATTCACTAACATTTAACTTTAATCCATTACGTCTTTCAACTAAAAACTCAGAGTTCATTAACTCCATAAAATCTTTCCAGTATTGAGGTTGATTAGCAAATGCTTTAGCAGCTCTAAATACATTGTTGCTGCCAAAATCTATAAAGTTAACAGCTGATATAGTTTGAAGTAAAGCAGATCTCATGTTGAAGAACATTACTGTACCAACAGAGTTATTAATATAATCTAGCAACCTGTTTTCTAATCTACCCATTTTGTTAGATCTGTTTCTACCAGACTTCATTCTACCTAACATGTCTTCCATAGCTTCTCTGTACTTAGTACCAAAAGCTGCTTCCATCTTGTTTAAGTTCTTAGGTGAGAATATTAAATCAACATTCTCTTGCCACTGCTGCAAATACTTACTTCGCTTGCCAGTTCTTAAACCATCTAATAAGTCTGTAGATATTGTACCACCCAACCAATCAGCGTTTGGAGCAGAGTAACCATCTCCTTTGTTTATATCAATTAAGTTTTGAGCAAACACGTCAATAGCAGGGTTTTTCTTAGCATAATCTAATATTTGTTTTAAATCAGATTTAGAAATACCAGGTATATCAAAGCCTTGTTTATTCCAAGCTAATACTCTAGCTACATCTTGAAGAGTATATTCACCAAAAGCTTTTTTGTTTAAGTCTTTAGGAATTAAACCTTCTTTAACTAATTGATCTTTCAATGCTTTAAAATCGTTGATCATTCTGTTTTGGTCACGAGATAAGTTTTCCATTGCTCTACCATAAGGATCAAGTAAATGCTCTTTGAAAAAATCCATTTGCATATTACCTATCTCACCTTTACCTAGCATTTTGTAAAGTAAACCTACAAAGTCTTCAGCTGATGGAGGTATAAACATTTCAAATCTACCTTTTTTTCTACCTTTTAATCTAGCTTTAACATCAGAATATTCAGATTCAGATTTAATACCAGTCTTATGCTCTATAATATCATTTACAGTTTTGTCTACTGTCTTGCTAAATTTAGCTTTAGCTTGCTGCACTTTAGATTTAACATCTAAAACTGACATAGCTTTTTTAACTGCATCAACATTTTGCATAGCATCATCTGCAAAGTAAAAATCATTATAACCCTCAGCAGCTTTACCTACTAACCATTGGGCTTTAGCTTCACCAGTTGAATTACCTAAGCCAGTTATATTCTTTAAAGGTATATTTAATCCTAAACTATCTAAAAATTCTTTAATAGCTGCTTGAGCTTCAGGTGCTCTAGCGGTTAATACAAACACGTCTTCTGTTCCTCTTGCTGCTTGTATTTTTTTAGCTATGTCTAATAATGGACCTGGCTTACCTTTAGTTACTTTGTTAAATTCAGAAAAATCAAATTTATAACCTTGATCCAACAGCTCTTTACCTTGTGTAGCAAACTCCTCTGCGTTTAGCTTGCCATTAGTTCCATCAGGAGCTGTATATAAAACATCAGATTTAGTAGTGGCTAATGTATCGTCAAAATCAAATACTCTAATCTTTTTAATAGGTGCTTTAGGATTTCTAGCTACGTTCAAAGCATCATCTAATACTCCGGCTTGCTCAATAGTTTCAGCGTTTGTTAACTCAGTAGAAGTATCAACAACTCCACTATCGTTAAGCATTTTCTTATTATCTTTTGTTACTGAAAATTTTGCTTTAGCAATAGGTAGTCCAGCTTCTAAATAACCTTTAGCAGTGGCAGCATCTATTTGACCTGACAATTGTAGGAATATTAACTCTGCTTGCAACTCTATAACTTCTGGTATATTTCTTAAGTCTTCAGCTACTTCAACGTTGTAACGTGTAGCATCGCTAATACCTTCCCTAATCATATTATTAGGGTTTAAATGAAATACTTCATTATACTTTCTTATATCAGGACTTGGAACATTACTAAAGTCTCCAGTTACCATGGCTTCGTCTAAAGCTTTTTTAAGTATAGGATGCTCTTGTGATTGAGAGTCCCAAGTGGAACCATCTGGCATAGTGTACGTACCATCAATTAAATTTTCAGAGCTTGTACCTTCTTTATTTTTTCCAGCTATAGTTTCTTGATAATAATTATCTGCCTGCCACTTATTAAAAGCTTCAAAAACTTTAGGGTTTTTAGCTGTTATTGCTTGAAGAACTCTAGTGCTCCATGGTCCAGCTTGATATATGTGTTCTTCTCTACCTTTTTCAATACCATTCTCTACACCTATTAGTTGAGCTAAATTCCTGTAACTGGCATCATTAGCATTTTGATTGTAATTTAAAACTTGAATACCTGGTAACATGTTGTTGTCAGCATCATACATTTCTTTTAAAAGAGAAAGATATGCCATAGATCCTTTTTTATGTTGAGCTCTATTTTTTAAATTTGTATCTAAATCTTTTGTTTTTTGGTTTTTTAAAGCAATTTCTATATTACTCTTTTTTTCAGTTGGTAAATTTTTTAAATCTGTATTTTTTTGAAGTTTTTTAACAGTATCAAGAGTTTCTAAATTACCTTTTTCTATAGCTTTTAAAGTTCCAGGAATTGTTTTTATAGTTTTAATAGCTGATGTTATAAAAAACTGAGCTCTTTTTATTGCTCCTCCTTTTAAACTACCATCAGGGTAATATGAAAATGCTTCATTTCCAGATGGCGACCAATTGCTTGGTTTTATTAACTTGCCAGATACGTCTCCAAAAGTTTTAAATAGTTTAGGAAAAAAACTAGACATTAGGTATTTTATACTATCAACTCTACCATCGCCTCTTCTTTCTAAAGGTTTATAACCTGCTTCTTCAACTATTTGGTCTTGTCTAGCTAAAACTTTCTTTTCTTCTTTTCTTTTAGCTTTAGGTTCTTTTATTTTTCTATTAAATCTTTTTGCTTCTTTTTTAGAAATGTTTTCTATAGCTGATCTTTCGCTTATAATAGCTTGTTTGTCGCTCTCATTTAGTTTGTTGTAAAAATTATCAAAAGCTTCAATAGGTGTAATACCTTTAGAATCTTCCATGTGTTTTTGTAATCTTTCTACAACAGGTTTTTTAGTTATACTAAATTTACTATCAGGTTTTCTATCTATCTCCTTAGCTACTTGCTCTAAATAGTTTTCAGCTTGTCTTAAACCTTGAGTTTCGTAAATATCTTTTATTCTAGCTTGTATGTCTGGATCTGATATAGTTTCCATTGTAGCATCAAAAGCTAATTCTTGAGCTATAGCAGAAGCTAAAGCATCTTTTCTAGTTCCTTTAGTCGATGCACCTACTTTATCACCTAAGAAGTATTCAACCCATTGTTCTTTAGTTATTTTCTTTTTAGTAAACAAAGGATTATTATCAGGCCTAGCTTGATTGCCAGTCTCAGGGTTGATTAGAGGCTCTATAAACGGCTCAAATCTTTTATTGAACGTAGACTGTGATATATAATCATACAACATCTCCCAGCGCGGCATTGTTTTTGTATTGCCATCTGCGTCTTTAAAAGTTATATCACCTTTAATAAACTCTTTATACTTAGCTCTAGTTCCTATATCGTTTTTAATATCTTTAAATAATAAAGTATTAAAATCTTTTTTAAGTGCTTCTTTGAAATTCTTATTAGATACTTCAGGTAGTTTAGCTCCAAATACTTTTTTAACAGAATCAACTACTTTGTTATATATCTTACCACCTTTTTCAATACCTAGTCTAGTTCTAAGATTATCAACACCTTTTTTCTTAGCATTTAATGATCTATCAACTGCGGCTTCTATATCACTAGCTGTATCACCTTCAATAGTTTCAGCAACTGTTCTACCTTCTTCACCTAGCTTTTGATCTGTAGATATTTTAGTACCTGGTGTTTTAGCTTTTTCTCTCTTAGCTTTTTTAGCAACATCACCTACTTTTCTACTTATATAAGAATTAACCCAACCAAACAAGCTGTCTTGCATTTGTGGATCAAAGTTAAGCATATGCTGGCCTATCTTATCTCTAGCATCACTTATAAACTCTTCTCTAGCTTGACCGAATATATCTTTACCAGAAGCCATTTTAGCTATTATAAGACCATCTAAATCACCATTCATAAGTGCATTATAAGCTTTACTAAAAGCTCTGTTCTTGTCAGCACGCCACTCTGCCTTAGTCATGGTATACTTACCATCTTTATTTCTTTGACCTGGAGCATCATTTAAAGTATCTTCAACTTTATTTTGCTCAGCTTTAGTCATAGACTTTTTAGCTTGGCTAGTTTCAGAAACAACAGGAGCACTTTCAGCTATAGTCTTTGTTAAGCCACTTAGCTCTCCGGTCTCAAAAGATTGATTAAAACTAGTTAACATGTCAAACACGTCTTTACCAGTTTTTATTTGACCAGATCCATCGTTAAACTTTTGAAATCTACCAAACATTTTATTGTGTAAGGTTCTATCAGCTTCTAAATTATTTTGCCTCATGAAGTCGCTTAGTCTAGCTAGGTTTTCTTCAGCTACTAAAGTAGAATTAGTTAAATTACCTTTTGAATCATACTTACCATAAAGTTCTTTTGTTTCTAAAAATACTTCATAAGCTTTACCATAATTCTTTTTAACATAGCTTTCAAGATCTTTAACCAAACCAACGGCGTCTGGATTATTTTCCATGAACTGCTTGAATAAAGTATGATGGCCTATTTCATGTGATTGAACAGTGGTATTACTTCTATTTAAAGCAAAGGTCATTGGAAGATCTAGCTTTTTAGTAGTTTTAGTACCATCAGGTGAAGTAGTTTCAACAGTTAAGTTATCACCAAAAGCAAAGCCATTAACAGTAGAATCACCTCTTGAAGCTTTCTTAGCGTCTTCAAAAGTCATTTTCATTTGTTCTTTAACTTGGTTCTTTTCTTCTGCAGTTAAATCTTTTCTAGTATCTACATAATCTAAACCTGCTTGTAGTGCTTCTTTATTGTTGTTACCAACAACCATTTCAACTTCACCTAGTAAATTGTTTTTAGCTCTATAAGCATTTGAAAACTTTCTAGCTCTAGTTTTATCTGCGTTCCATTCTGCATTACCTACTACAGAATTTTTAAAAGCTTCTAAACCTACTAGTTTAACTTGTTGTTCGTTTATTAGCTCAGCAGCTACTTTAGGATCTAAAGCTGTATTGTCGTTTATTCTGTCTATCTCTGCTCTTACTTTATGCTCGGCATTATAAGTATCAATTAATGCTTGTCTATCTGTCTTAGTGTAAGAAACTATATTTTTTCTTGTTTCACTTTGGCTGTCAAGTTGTTGTTGTGCTAAGTTATGTAGTCTATTTTCAGCTAGTCTTTTAGCAGAAGCTATATCAGAGTAACTATCGCTCTGAGGGGTTAATCCTTTTAGCTGTGCTTCAAATTTACCTATTTGATTACTTAAATTAAGCATTTCCATTCCACGCTTAGCTATTTTAGCGTTGGCATCCGGACCTCTAAAAGCAGTATAAGTTTGAGCAAGTAAACCAGGTGACTGCATTGTTCCTGACATTACTAAACCTGACATCATAGATTCATTAACACCATCAAGCATAGAAACATCTTTATTTCCTAATATATATATTTCAGCAGCGTTTTGAGATAAAGTAACTGCTCCTTCTCCAAGTGATTCACCAGGAATACCTTTAGCAAAATCTTTACCAGCTTCTCTTAAATTAATCCATCTTTGATTAATTTTATTAGTAATAGGCATACCTTTTTTAATACCTTTGCTTAAATCAAAAGCTTTTCTTAAATTTTTTGCTCCTAATTTAAAGTTTCCTAAAGTGATTTTTTCACTAGCGTATTCTGCTATACCATATATCCCAGCTGTTCCATAAAACTGTAAAGCGTTTATATCTTCTGGTTTTATCTTATAAGTATCATCATCTCCTAAAGGATTAAAACCAAATTCTTTTTTAAAATCGTCTATATATTTAACTTCTTTTTCGTTCCACTTTTCACCTTCTATTCTTTTTTTCATCTCATGCATCTGGTTACCAGATTCACTTAGTGAAGATAAAAGTAAGCCACCACCACCTGGTATAACTATAGACATGCCAGTGTTTAGTATTTGCCCTGTAAGCATATCAACACCCCATCTCATAGCTTGATCTACTCCTTCTATTTCATCATATCTTTGAGGTGGTCTATTTCTGTTTAATAATTCTTCACCATAGTTATAAGCTTTTTGTAAAAGCTTGTCTGTAGCATTATCTTCTGCTACTTCTTTAACTATTTTTGCCGTAAGAATAGCTCCACCTGTTTCTCCTAACACATCATTACCCCACTCAACCCACTCTTGATTTATAGATCCGTCTTCGTTTTTAAGTTTAACACCAACATGTTCTAGTAAGTTAACAGTGTTTAATTCTGTTGATAAAGATCCTAAACCAGTCATTATTCTTACTCCACTATTTGCTAATATATTTTCTTGAGTTTCTAAAAAATTATAAGTTTTTTGTGTTTTATCTATAATTTCTTGAGAATTAGCCCCTTCAAATTGCATGTCGCCTAGGTATTTTATATCAGCTTGAATATTTTTCTGACTTAAAAGTAAGCGGTTTTTTATATTATTAAACTCATCAACGTCTGCTTGAGTAGCGTTAGGATCAGATTCAATTTTTCTTTTTAAATCATTAAGTACTTTTTCTTCTGCAAGAAAGCCAGCTGTTTGATTTTGTATATTATTCAATATACCTAAGGCTTTATAGTCATCTCCTTCTTTACTTAACTCTAATAATCTTTTTAAATCTTTTTTATTCTCTTCGTATTTATCTCTACTTTTTTCTTCTATTCCAAACAGTTCATCTGTTGTTTTTCCAAAAGCTTTTTCTAAAGCATGTTTATTACCAACTGTTATTTGACTAGCTGTAATATTGACAATATCATTCCATAGGCCTACTCCTTCTTTATCCTCAAACTCTGATAAAACTCTATCTATTTCATCTCTATTTTCTTTTTTATCTAAATTATCAGCAGCTATTTGAGCATAAGAATTATCTCTACCTATTCTATCTACCAACTCTTGGCTTAAAACAATGTCATTAATAATTTCTGGATTTTCTTTTACTTGCTCAATTGATGGAAGGTATATAGTATTTTCATCAGCTTTTGACTTATCACTTGTAACACCACCTAAACCAACAGAAGCTGTAACGTCGTTAACCATATCCTCGTACTGCCTGTAAAAAGCATTTGACTTTTCATTGGATTTTTTCTTTGCATTCTTACTCCAAAGCCCCATGTCTCTACCTTTGAGACTAGTGCCTTCAGGTTGAGCTTTATAACCAGAACTTAAATCATTTGGATCTTTTAACCACTTTTTAGCTTGAGCATCATAAGCCATCTTACTCCAGCTATCTTTATTTTTCTGATTAGGTAAAGATTTATTTATTAAATCTTTGTTATTCTCTTTGTCAGCTAATGCATACATTAAAGAAGTTCCAGCAAACTTACCTCCTGACTGTTGAGTTAGGTTAGTATTTTGTAAAGCATCTTTTTGTTGTTTTACTTTTGCGTCAACCTCTTCTTCACTAGGCGCCATCTTAGCTGATAAATTTTCTAAAAGTTGAGCTGCTTTTATTTTATCTTTAGAATCAGGATCATTTATTAGTTGTAAAAATTCTTGCTTGTCAGACTCTATTTTTGCTAACTCTGCTAATCTAGATTTATCATCTGTTACTTTATCACTTCTATAATTAGGATTACTTAAAGCTTCTATGTATGGATTAAATTTATCATTAACTGTTTGTTCATCAAATAAATCTTCATCTTTTACATCAAACTGGCTAACAACCTCTTTGTCTTTTGGTTTTTTTGATCCATCAGATATAGCTTCAAAAAATACTTGCTCATCAATTTTATCTTTAAAGCTAGAATCTAGTTCAGCCATGTAACCATATATCTCGTCAGAATAAGACTTTTCTTTTGTAGCTGTTTTAAAATCTTCTTTAGAAACTTTATCTTTAAAAGTTGAGTCTTCAGAGTCTATATAGTCGTATACTTCTTCAGCGTAACCTGGCATATTTTTTATTTAATTTATTTTTATGGAGTTGGAGCTGCTTTACTACCTGAAATAACAACATCGGTTTCTCCAGGTCTAACATTTGATTCAACTATAAAATCAACATAAGCGTCGTTTAACATTTGCTGCTTTGTTCCTTCTGGAGACTTTTCCCAGCTTGGAGCTTGTTTACTTATAAAACCTTCATTTTTTAAATACTCCCATAATTCTTCTTCTTTTGGAACAGACTTGCTAGCTGTTAAATTTTTAAAACCTTCAGCAAAGTTTCCATCAAAATATTGAATTAAAGTGTTTCTTGCTTTAGTAGGATCTTGTATACTATATTGTTTTTTACCAACAAAAGTTAGAGGTTGTCCTTTAGCATCAAACCCAGGATTTGTAGGATCTTCATCGCCGGCTAATGGATTTTTTTGAGTACCCACGCTTTGGCCTTTCATTGTTTTTTTAAACTCAGGTAAAAGACCTCTTGCTATAGATTGTCCAAATTCTATAGCCTGAACTTCTAAGTTAGGATTAATTTCTTTAAAACTTCCGCCATTATTTTTTAAGTCACTTACGTAATCACTTATATATATACCTTGCATTTCATCACCTCCAGCTCTACTTTTTCCTTTTAACATGTACTTGCCATCTTCGTCTCTTGTTAAAAGAACATCAGAAGTTCCATCTGTTATACCATACCTAAACAAGTCGTAGTTTTCATCTTCTATTACTTCTCCTATTTCATTAGTCTTTTTTATTAATCTTCCTTCTTTTTTTGCTAGATCGTAAGCTTCTAAATCTGCGTCCATAGCGCCTATCATTGTTGTTAAATCGTTTAACTCACCAGTTAAATTATTGTCTAACTTCTGGAACATGATCATATCTTCAGGTGTTCCATCAGGGCCATAGGCTTTCATATAAGCATCACTAATTAGTCTAGCGTTATTTTCTACGTCAGCCATTATTTGCTCGTCTAAATCTGGATTTACTTTAGCTATGTCTTTAGCTATATCTCTATACGCTTGAGACTCGTTTAAAGACTCTTTAGTAAGAATCTTAACACCAAGTTTTTTTGCAGCTTTAGCTTGCGTAGCTTTGTCATACATTTTAGAAGCCTTATCTGATATAGAAGTAAGGTTTTTAGCAGCTTGCGCGCCTCTGGAATCTCTAATTAATCTAGGTGTGTATCTTGATCTTCTTGTTGCCATATTTTATTTTTTAACCTCCAAATAAACCGGATATTTGACTCATTGCTTCTGGGTTAGACATAATGCTTTGCGCCATTTGCATAGTTCCTCCAACTCCAGCTTGTTGTGACGCTTGTCTAGCAGTTAAAGCATCCATTTCTTGCTGCCTTAAATTGTCAGACTGAGCTCTAGCAAAATCAATATCATCAATATTTCTTTGTTCTTGCATGTTTTGTCTAATTTGTTCTCCTTGAGCAAAGAATCTTTGATTAGTAGCTTCTTGTTTTTGTATGTCAGCAGATATACCTTGTTTAGCTTTAGCAGCTTCTCTAGCTAACGCAGTAGCGCCACCAGCTCCAAAACCTCCAGCTTGCACTGCATCTAAAGTATTAGCAAGTGATTGATCAACTTGTTGAGCTTGGAACTCTGCCGCTTCTGTAGCTACAGCTAAGTTAGCATAAGGATTTCTTATTTCTTGTCTATTAGCTAATAGGCCAGCTACTTCTTCGTCTTTTGCTAATCTTTCTGTTTCTAACTTTTCAGCTAAATTTTTTTGTTGTCTAGCTTGTATAAAACCCATAACCATAGGTGTAGCAGCTGCAGCCATTTGCATGTAACCCATCATGTTTCCACCACCCATGTTAGTGGTGTTGGTAGTTCCACTAGTATTAGTTTGTAAAGTTCGCAAAGTAGGTTGAGGATTTGATATACTTACAGGTTGAATGCCTCTTGATGTAAGTTGTTTTCTTAAAGTATTTCTTTTATTTCTTCTATTGTTATTGTTATTTAATAAACCCATATTTTAATTTTAATAAGATGACATGACATATTCAGATCCCACGGCAAACAGTTCTTTAGCGCCACCTAAATCTGTTGTTGCATCTGTTGTCAATTTCAATGTTGTAAAATATCCTTTAATACCGCTAGCTTGATTACCTATTATAATCTCTCTTGGTTGAGCTGTTGTATTGTTAATCACGTTGGCTACATATCTATTTTCTTTTAAGTCAAAGCCAGCTTTATATTCTATACCATCTTCAATATATGATCCTTCTCCATAGCTTTTTATAACAGCTGTTTCGTCTTCAAAGATTTCAAAACCACCTCCAGCTGACAGTGCTCCTGTTTGATCACTTATCATACTAGTTAGTTCCCAACCATTAGTACCTTCGTAATTTACTGTTTTAAATGTTTTAACGATGTTTGGCTGAGCATTAAATATAAACTCTATAGAAGATGCAGCAGGTTCTTCACCATAAAAACTATTTCTTAAAACGTTTTCAGCGTTATGCATCCATAAATTAGTTTGACTAGTAGTATAAAATCTGTTAAATAAACTTTTAGCGTTGTAAGGCTTATAATCATAAAAAGATACCCAACCTAATACTTTTTCATCAAATGACAACGTGTTATATTCTCCATCTCTTTTTTGCAAGCTCAATACGTACTTGTCAGTGTAAGCGTTGTAAGCTCCTATAACTTTATCTTTTTCATAGATTATAAATTTAGCTTTTAAAGCTCCCATTGTCGATGTATCAAAAGGGATTAATTCTGTCAATTGTACTCTACCTGCAGTAGATCCACTTAAGATTACATTCTTAACATAACATCCAGTATCTATATCATTTATGAGAAGTGAAGACCCAATAGGTATTCCTGTAAGAATATCCCCAACGTATTCACCTGGGTTGGTTATTTCTATATAAGGCTCTCCAACACCAATAGCTTGAATTGAACCGTATGGCCAAGTTGGCGATTGTATTCCTGATAAATCTCTTGTTACTATATTTTGATACAAGTTATCATCTATTTCAGATAATTTATCTCTAAAAAAATCAGCCATGCCGTAGTCACTTATTGGTGTCAAGCCGTTGTCTGATAATCTTAATACTACATTTCTGTTTTTATCAGCAAAGTATTTTCTTCTACCGTACTTAGCAAACGAATAAGGATTCCTACTAATACCATATTCACCTACAAATGGAGTTATTTCCCCTATTACAAGATTTTGTGAGCTAACAGGCGCACCTCTTCCTTCGGCTGTGTATAAAATATTTTTATTAACCATAGCTCTACTAATTTTATTTTCTTGAAAAAATAATAATTTAGTATCTTCACTATATAACTTTTGTATAGATCCGTATTGCTCTGGCGCTGCAAATGTTATACTTTGTGCTGATGAAAAAACGTTTGTTTCATTAACGTTTGTTTTAGAGTTAAATAGACCTGAATATATAACATTGTTTTTTCTAGTTACAGCTGTATATTGGTCATCTAATAAATAAGCTTTAACACCATAATCAGTAGAATCGCCATTAAAAGCACCTTTTATTCTAGACTCTTCTATAACCCAGTTAAGCGTTAAGTCATATGTATCTGGAGAATAGTTAACATCCGGTCTTTGATTTGGTATAGTAGACATTTGTGAAGTAGAAACATAATTTAAGTATCTAGTACCAGCAGTAGTTCCATAAGCCTTATAAGGTAATCCTGGCCAATTAGGTATTTTAGATATATTACCATGCCCAGCAGTTCCATATTGAGATTCTGTCCATTGATTGTTTGTCTTTTTTACCCAAAAAGAATTAAAATAAGATATTTCTAAGTTATAAGCCATTATCTATAAAGTTTTACGTAAACAACAAGTTGACCTAATTGAGAAACCTGACCATTTGCAAATGTTTCTCTAACGCCTATAGTTATTTTGTGTACACTATATTGTCCACCATTTAAAAATCCTTCAGCCCAAAATCTGTTATTACTCTTTTCAGTAGCAGCGCCTTGCCACTCAAACGGAGGGTAATTGCCATCTGCAAGTAAATACCAACCACTGGTAAAGGGGTCAAACCCATTACCATTAAGCCATGGAGCTGGGCTTGACGAGTTGTAGTCTACAAATTCTACTTTCCAAGGATAGTCATAGTAAGTATATCTTAAGTTTTGACTACCATAAGCAGATCCGCTTAAGTCTACCAGTTGAGGACTGTCTTGCCATATAGCAGTTGTATCAGTAAACCAATCTGGTTTAGGCACAATAGTTCCTGAGTTTCTATCAGCGTCTGTAACTCCTAGTTTTTTCAAAGTCCACCATTCTTGAAACCCAAATTTTTCAGTATCATTCCCTTTGTTAATAGCACACTCTAGTTTTTCTATATAAAGCTCAGCTCCCGAAGTTAAACCTTTAAAACTACCATTGTTCCAAGTGGTATTACCTGGAGGAAACAGCGGATATGGAACTGTTCCAGTATTGTATTGAGTCCATTTATCTTGATTAAAAAAGTGTTGATTTCTGTTTCTAGTTCGACTTCTACTAGCAGCTGTTATATTGTAACCAGTAGGACCGATGCCTAAGCTAACTATAGAGCCACCACTTGTTTTTTCAAATAAATGCTCTTTTTTTACGTAGTCATAGTCTGTTTGTCCTGAATCAGGTTCTTCACCGCCTATACTAAAAGCCCAGGTATCACCAGCCCAATTAGCAGTATCAGATGGATTAACTGAGGAAGGATTAACTGTAGCACCTAGTAAAGGAGCGTTGTTACTAAAAAAGTTGTTTCTTTTAGACACGAAAGCTGGGGGATAAGGAGGTCCAGCAGGATTAGGATTTACTATTGTTAATTCAAAATTAAAAACAAACTCCTTGTTCCAAACGTTTAAATCGTCATCAGAATTGTATTGTAAAGTTTCTCTAGCAGCAGATGTTAAATACAAATTATATTCTTTTCCTGCAGATATAGCAGATGGAAATGATTTTATTTCAAATAACGAACAGTCTGACTCTTGTCCATTTTTATCTATAGACTTAACACTTAAAAGTTTTATATCGTAATTAATATTACTGTTTTCTACCCCAGCATTAGTAACTATATTTACGTTTTTGTTTAATAAGCAAGTGGCTAGATTAGCACCAGTGTATTCAATAGATTCTTGGCCTTCAAATAAAAATGTTGTAAGATCTTTAGGTGCGGTAGAAATGCCCGTTGTTGATATAGATGAGTTTAAATCACTTATCAACCCTGAAGTTGCTGTTTCCCAATAGAGCTCTAGATTAGACAATTTAGGCTTAGTTTCCGCAACTATTAAAGATTGTGAAAACTTAGCTAAATCTGTAGAGCTACTAGATATTTGAGTAGTATTTAAAAAACCTACTCTATCTTTATTTTCGTTATTGTTGACGTTTGCAACAAATGGATTATTGTCTGATTTCACTAGTGGATCTATAGTGCCTGAAACAACTGTTCCAGAGTCATCATACGCTCCTGGGTAAGCTAAAGAACTAGTAACTCCTTTTTGAGTAACCCAAGTACCTAGATCTAAAAACGGTTGTATAGTTACAACTGTAGACTCTAACACAGGCAACACTGTTTGTCTAGAATTCCATCTATTAGTTTCTACAGTAGCTGGAGTACTTTGAGCTGAAAAATTATAATTAGGTTGAACAACTCTATAGTACAAAGATTCTTTACTACCATATATTCTGTCGGTTGGACCAACATTAGTCATATCTCTAGGTATCTTATTAATGTTATCACCATATAGAGATAAGTTAGAAGTATTCCAAGAATCTGAATAGTTTAATTTAGTTTCATTGTCTTTATATATAACATTACCAGACATACTGCCTGGTAAGTATACATTGTAATACTCTTGTTCTTGCTGTTTAACAACTATTTTATAACTATACCAACCACTAGGCCTAATATTTACATTGTATAAACCAGGATAATTCAAAGTGTTATAATCTTCTATATCAGGGATTTTAAGATGCCAATCCATTTTTAATGAACTGCCAAAAAAGTTTAAAGTGCTAGTTGATCCAGAATTATTATAAGGCATAAAAACAGTAGATCTATCTCTATTGTTGTTGCCATAGTCTTCTGACTCAGAAGCTAACATAACCGTAGACTGTCTACCATATCTATCTGAAAGAACTACTCCAACTTGATAAGTCCTGCCTTGTTTTATAGTTGCATTGTAATATTCTTTAATCTTGTTGTTTATAGTAGTAGCAATAGGTGGATTATTAGCAACGTTAAAATCAGGGTTAAATGAGCCTGTTTTTAGTGAATGATTAACTTCATACCATAACTTAGGAGGTAAAGCATGATTATCTACATAATTTCCATACATTATTCTATTTCCAGATGTTTCTTGAGCTAGCGCTCTTACTGGAACAATGTCATTAACTCTTGTTACGTCAGATTCTGGTACAACTTTGTAAGGTTTTTCACCTCTATACTTATATATAAATTGATTTCTTATAGCTTGAGATGCTCCATCAGGTGCTACTAAGTTTTCAGGAGGACAACCACCACCACTACTAATATCCACATTGTCTACAATGTATATATTATTATCATTAGAGGTTTTAATTAATATTTCTATTTCATCTATATGTAACTCTCTTTGTAGTTCAAAATTAAAAGTAGGATAAAGTGCATCTCTATTACCACCTGGATAATAAGGTAAATTAATTACTAAACCTATTTCGCTAGCTCTATTTTCAAAAAATCCTAATTCAGTTGTTTTTGTAGCTACATCTTCATCTTGCCAAGTTATACTACCGTCTTGAGCTGGCATAAATACAGGTTGCGTAAAAGGCGCCATTAATGAATATTCGTTGTCTGTATATTTAAACCTATAACTAAACCTTGGAAATTTATTTTTTAAAAACTCTCTATCACCGTCAAAAGATATATCAAAGTCAGGATTTTTTAATTGAAATATTATAACATCACCTGGATCAGCCCAAGTTGAACCATCTGGAGCTGTTGGTATACTCACTTGAGTAGTTAGCGAAGTTTGAGATATAGCTACTCCAGCTTCATTACCTGTGACGTTGTAGATATATAAATCTTGAGAACCTGGTTTTTGAGCATTTTTAATTCTTACCACAGGGTAGTCATTGCTTCCTGTTTTAGAAAAGAAATTTGCAATACTACTATTCTGGGCGCCTGTACCTGTCCAGTTGGGCTTACTAGCAGGTGGAAAACCACTAGATAAAAAGTTTAAAACAGTATAACTACCCACTGTTTTAATTTCATCTAAAGGAGCTGACAAAGATATTGGTAGCCATTCTGTAGTAACGTTTTTAACAGTAGAAGTATAATTACTGCCGTCTCTTCTAGTAAGTGAAAAAGAATTATAAGGATAATATTTAGCTACAGATATTTGATCTTCTCTATAGTAAAAAGAACGACTTAAAGCATCGCCTTTGGCAAGGCCAGCTGCTTTTTCAATATTTATTTTTCTTGGACTATTTCTATTATCAGTCCAAAACATTAAGTCTTCAACTATGTTAAAGCCAGATATAGGGTGAGTTTTAGAAAAGTTTAGAAAACTTCCTTCAACTAGTATTGAAGATTCATACCTGTTTTCTTCTGGTAAAGTTAAATTGCCATTGTACTTGATTCTTGTTACGTAACAATGTGAACTGAATACATTAGCGTGATTTTCTAATTGATTTTTAGAAGCATCAGAAAATGTAGTTAAAAACATGTATATAGAAGAACTATCCTCATGTGTAAACATACCTATAATCTCTAAAGGCTTTTCATTAGGTGTTAAATTTGCGTTTAATTTATTTATAAAACCTGGAAAAATATTAACATTACCTTTTATATTTTCTAATGCACCGACATCAGATCCTTCAGATTTACTAACACCAATATTTCTACCTTCTCTATATTCACCATTAGGCATTAATCTAGCGTCTAAGTCTCTGTTCATCTTAGACTTGACAAATGTGTTTTTAACTTGAGCCATATTAATGTTTAATCTGTTTAGATTTGTTTCTCATTATTCTAACTATTTGATCTAGTTTAATATCTGATAATCTTATTTTAGCATTTCTTAGCTGAGCTCTTCTATCTTTTTTAAATCTTTGAACAATGTATTCTTGGACTCCAGATCTTCCAGCTAATATAGAATAAGCTATATGCATATACATCGCTTCCTCGGCCATCTTAGGCACCTTAGAATCAGTATCGTAAGCTAAACCATCTGATATATATTCTAAAACAACTGTCCTACCATTCATATCACTAGAAAAAGATATAGTACCTCTAGCTGGATTCATTGTAAAATAACCATTTACTTGAGTTGTTTCAGGTAAAGCTCCATATCTCATGCCTAGTTGCTGATGTCCAAACATGTAGCCATCACCGTAGTAGTTTTCAACTCCATTTTGATAAGCGTCAAAACCACCACTTAATCTTCTTTGATTTAGGTTATCCCAGTTTCTAGAAGTGTCAGAAGTTCCTTGAGTGTTTGAACCATATTGGTCTTGTATAAAATCTCCATTGACATTTTGTAATGGTACATCTGTAGGTTTTATAGTTAAATTGTCAGATGGATAAATAATATGTTTAATACCATAAGCATCGGTCCAAGATAATCTAACGTAATTAACATAGTCTTGTGGTATTATCATTGATAGACTTGGTGTAATTGTAACTTCTTGAGATTTAATACTTTTTAAAGTGTCATAACTAAATTCTTGTAAACCTCTTTTAGCATGGAATATGACGTCAGTTCTTTTAACACTTGGTATTAGCTTACCCGTGCCAACATATGTGGCTATAAAAGTGTTTATAATGTCATTAAGCTTTACATAAGAGTAACCTCCATAATTGTTTTGTACAGCAGCTATTTTTAAAATTATTCTAGCTATAGATGGTCCAGCAACAGCAACACTTACATCTAATGTTTTATTATTGTTACTTAATGATATAACACCCGCAGAATACGGGTTATAAGTAGCTCCACCATCTAAGCTTATTTCAAATATAAAATTAGCATCAGCAGAAGAAGAATTTAAAACCAGCTCGGTGTTAAAAGTTGTTTCAAATGAGCTTTGAGTTGTGCTTGCTGCTATTAAAAATACTTTTTCACCAGCATAATATTCTTCGTTAGTCTCTGTAATTAGTCCCATTTATTAAGATTTTTCATTTTGATCTTCTGCCATAGCCATTTGCTGTGCTGAATTTATTATTTGTGGATCTCTTATAACTATACCTGAGTATTTTAATATGTTTAATATAGTTTCTGTTTGATCAGTGTTATCAATTTCAAATTGGGTAGATCCATATGTAGTCCCGCTGTATAGGCTAGCAGCTGTTAAAGTAACAACAGCGTCGGTTCCACCACCACCACCACCTGCTTGAAAAACAGAATTAGAAAAAGTTATAGTTTCACCAGCTACAAAACCTGTTCCGCTTGATCCATCAACATTTAAATTAGTTATGACCCCGGAAGAATTCATTGTTAGAGTAAATTTTAAACCAGTGCCATTGCCTGTATAATTTACGCCAGCGGATGATATAGTCAAACCAGACCATACTATACTAGTTGGCTGACTTGAAGTAGCTACAAAATTAGTTGTTAAGCTTTGAAATAAATAATTATCAACTATAGGTAAGCCTGTAGGTATATAAGCATTATTATCGTACAGGTATTGTCCTAAACCTCCTACAGTGTAACCAAATCTTATGTTGCTAGGTTTTCTTATGTATGTTACTGAAATATCTGACTGTATAGACGATGGCTCTATATATATTTTTGGATCTGGAGTAGTAGTTAATTTATCCTCGTATGAATACACGGGAAAAGATGTTGTTGGCTTTGTTAAAGGTGAAAGTTTTAGATATAGTAAATCATTTCTTTGAACTCTTTCAGCTTCTATTGACTGCTTGTATATCACAGTTCCTAATCTATGGACATTGTTAGGTGGTGTAAAAAGTTTATTAGTACCATTCCAGGTACAATCGCCTTGAGTTTTAAATATAGATATTTTATCATCTACGTTTTTAACTCTATCGGCATATTCTGTTTCATCTTGACGTATACGTAAGTTTTGGTTCAAGTCTTCAAAATACTTTTCAAATATTTCTAACTGAACTTGTGTGCCTGTTTTATTAAATTCATCAGGAGTTATATAACCTCTCTGTTCTTTGTTTAATATTAATAAAACCGTTTTATAAACTTCATTTACGTTTATTGCCATTTTAATATTTTTAAAAAAAAAGGGTGGCGATAAAACCACCCTTATTTATAATCACTTGTTATTTAAGTTTTTTATCGATAGATTTGTAAACTTCAAGTCCTTCATCTGTTTGGAACCAAGCAGCCATTGCTGAATATGGGTTCTCATCAAAAGGAACTGTCATTAATTTTCTACCGTTAGTACCCCAAGTAAACGTTCTTTGATCTTGAGACAACTTAATAATACCTGACTCAGTTGCGTTAATAGCAAAGTTTCTAAGTACTACGTTTTCGTCTTCTGCTAAATCTAAAAACAATTTAGGGTTTCTCTTAGCGAATATTAATATATCTCTTTTTAGTTCTTTAGAACTTAAACCAGATACAGCTGAGCCGTTTTCAACTCTTAATATAGCTTCTGCTTGTTCAATATCCATTACTGAAGCAGCATTTAATGCTTTAATTTCAAACTCTATCATGTCTAATTCATCAACAGCTACAGCTTTCTTGTCAAATTCATTATAAACTTTTCCTTTAGCTGGATGATATATAGATAATAGTTTTTGTAATTGAACTTTTTCTTTTGGTACATATAATGTTCCATCTTCAAAAACAATATGCTCTAAAGTAACTGGTCCTTGTTGCTCATCAACAAATACAGATCTTTGATTAGTTGCATATCTTAACTCTCTGTTGTAGCCTTTTACAGGATCAAACCAAAACATTGGATGCCTAGGAGTGTGTCTTGAAGGAATTTTAAATGTTAAAGGTTCTTTTGAACCTTTTAAAAAATAAGTTCTATCTTTGTATTCCCAAGTATCTTTTTTTACTTCAGGAGTTGCTGGGGCTTTAGCCACAGGCTTTTTCTTTTCTTTTGTTTCCATAATATAATATAATATAATAATTAAAAAAGATCCTGCCTAAGCAGGACCTTTATTACTTGTTTTTAAGCGTAAGTAACTTCACTCGCATTTTTACTCATACCAGAAGCAATCATTCCTGATCCTCCACCCATTGTACCAATTGCATTTTCTAGCAATTGAGCATCTACTTGAGTAAAGTGAGTAGCTGTATCACCTACAACCCAACCGTAAGGTATTATTGTAGTCACATTGGTAACGTTACCTAAGTGAGTTACTACAATTTTACCTAGAGCGGCTCCAGTTTGTAATTTAATATCAGCTACACCTTCTGCAGACAATATATCGAATTGAGGTACACCACTAGATATACCCGGTTTTGTTATTTTTACATATCCCATTTTCTTTATCTTTTAAATGTTAATAATTATATAGTTGACTTAAACAATACGAAGTTATTCGCAGCTTGAGTAACTAAACATCTTTCAGATAAGAAGTGAACTTCCATAGCATCAAGAGCAGAAGTATAAGCACCGCCTACAGAACCTGTAATCCAGTTTTTATATCGTCTGTCATCAGTTTGAGAAGCTCTATATCTTACGTGTAAGAAAGGACGTCTAATGTTTGATCCTAACATTTGATCATAAACAGTAGTAGTACCAGCAGGAACCATAACACCATCAATATCAGATGTTAAGCCTCTAGTAGTAGCATCGTTTAAGTATTTCCAGTCAGTTTTGTAGAAGTCATAAGAACCTCTTCTAAATCCTGAAAAACCAAAGTTAAGTGCCATTTCTGACTCATTGTCAAATAAACCATAAGAAGCAGCTTGTGTACCAGCATAACCTCCGCCAGCCATAGCAGCAATCATATCATCAAAATCCAAAGCAGTAGCTCTGTTTAAGAATAACATGTTTTCTTCAATAGCTCCTTGCTTGTCAAGTTGCTTAAGAATAGCATCAAAATCACCTAATGCGCCAGCTCCAGGAGCAGCAGCACCAGCAAAATTTTGCCATACATTACCTCTTGTTTCAATAGCATCAAATAAACCTTGAGTACCTATTGGAGCAACTCCAGAAGTACCAGCATTATTTAATGTAAATTGAGTATCAGCAAAAGTAGTAGCGTAATCAGCAGTTGCAACACCGGAAGCAGCAGCAGCTTTTACACCTTCAACGCAAGTCATCTCTAAGTAATCTTCAAAACGTAGTCTTGTTTCAGACTCAGCTTTTAAATACCACATGTAACCTGATGTTCCGTCTTCAGTAGCGACTTCAATCCAACCAATTTGAGCAGCATCAGAACCTGATACTTCAAATTTATCTTTAATGATAACTGGGTTGTTTGAAAAAGTTTCTGGAGTAGGCTCAATAGATCCAACCATTTGGTTAGTTCCTTTTGCAAACTCTGAACCGTAAACAAACATTTTTAAACCAGTAGTTCCCAAACCAGCAGCAGTTAAACTAGCAGCTTCGTAAGGCACAGCAGTAATAGCTAAACCAGTTACATCAATAACTAAAGCTTTTACAGTAGTAAAGCCATCAGCTATAACAATAGTTTGGTTTAATCTTACAGCTTGGTTACCTGTTATAGTTAAAACATCATTAGCTCTAGTTACACCTTCATAAGCAACGTGTAATCTATTTTGCTCAGACCAAATCACTTGATCAGATGTCATAGGCATTTCAGCGCCTACCATTCTCAAGAAAGCAGATAAAGTTCTGTTTCCGTATCTTTCTACTTCAGCTTCGTAAAGCTCAGGTAGATATTGTTGTGTCCAAGTCGAAAAATTAGCGTCGTGAAAATTGATATAGTTATCAACCACAGCTTGTTGTTTCGGCATAGGGACAATTGATGGTGGAAATGCTCCGCCACCTGCAGAATTGTCTAAAAATCCCATTTTTATATTTTAGTTTAAGTTATTTTTTTATTTTATTTATTTTTAACTTAGAACTTGTATCACCAGAAATAGCTCTTACTTTAAAACCATTTAAATAAACATCACCCGGAACCTCAGTTCTAGCGTCTTTGCTTATGTTCTTTGATTTAGCAGTAATATCTTTTACAGCGTCACTTTTGCCTTGCTCATAAAAATGAGAAGCAATAGTGTCGATGTTTCTAGCTCCATATATAGCTTTGTGGTATGCACCTGGATCATTAACTGTACCATCTTCGTTTAAGAACTTCTTAATAAATGTTGTTAGATCAGATTGCGCCTCGGCAACTTCATTAGCATCTTTAACACCGTATCTAAATTTCTTTTCACCAACCTCGAAATCAAAACCTTTGAAATCATTAGTAAAATAATCTTTAGTTGCAGTCTTAAAGCTTTCATGACTTTGCTTTGCTACCTCTTGTTCTTTGTTATATCTATTGAAAAAATCAGTTGCTTTTTGTTGTTCTTGAGTAACGCCCGGTCTCAACTTGATCTCGTCGTAGTACTTCTTTTTCGTTTCCTCCAAAAAGTTTTTGGCTTTTGCAATTTCTTCCTTATAAGCAAGTTTCTTTTTCTTTTGCTCACGTTCCTCAGCTTCTTCAGGATCAAAGTAAAATTTATCTTCTAATATAAAATCTACTTCTTCTCTATCTAAGTGAGGCTTAGTCTGTTTGTAGTATTCTCTAAGTAAAATATCTTCGTCTACATCAGTATAGTCTCTGCTTAATCTTGCATAATCTTCTAATGTACCACCAGTCTCTTTCATAAACTCAACAAGTTTTTCTACGTTTTCAGGTAAATCTACTTGTTCAGCAACTGGCTCAGGTGCTTTTACAACCGGTTTTTCTACAGGAACTTCATCTTCTGTTACTTCATTTATAACAGTAAACTCTTCTTCTTTAACCGGCTCTTCCTTAGTTTCTACTTTTTCTTCAATCTTTTCTTCTACAATTTCTTGTACAACTTCTTTAGTTTCTTCAGGTTGTTTTGTTTCTTCTTCTTTTTTAGTTAAATCTACTTTAGTTGTAGGTTCTGTGTTAACTAATTTTTTAGGTTTCTTTTTAATTTTAAAGTCACCTTGTTCTAGAGTTCCATCAGGAGCCTCTTTTACTTCTTCTTTTTCTGACATAATATAATATAATAATTAATAATTAACCCATCCCAAAAGGATTGAGCATTGGCATAGGCTCTTCACTAGGTGTTGGCTGATCTTTTTCAGTTGCACTTGTTTCAAAGCTTGTTGGTAGTAAATCGTTTTGTCTTTGGTCTATTAATTGAGACTGTTGAGAACCTTCAATACGTACTCTTTCATCTTTACGGTCTTCAATTTCTTTTTCTTTGGTTTTTAAACCATTAACTTCCATTTGTTTTAATTCTAAATCAAACTTATGTTGTTGGTTCATGATCATTATCTTAACTTCAGCTTCTTGCCTGTATTTTTCAACATCAAACTGTACTTTAGCTTGTTCAAACTGTACTTTTTGCTCTGTTAATATTTGTTGTTTTTGAGTTTCAGCTAATGCTTGTTTTTCAGCTGCTTCTGCTTGCGACTGAGCTTGCTGTTGTATTTGCTGAAGTTTCATTTGTTGTTCAGCTGCTTGCTTTTGCTGTCTACGTTGTTTTAGCAATTGATTAGCTAATGTTAAGTTTTTGACCTCTCTAATGTCTATAGCATCTTCTAAATCAATACCACCTGTCTTAAGTGCTATTTGTATATTCTGTTCTAATTGAGCTTTTTCTTCATCATCTGGCTCAAGATCTAAAAATATACCAAAGTCATATATATTTTTATCCATTAACTCTGTCAATGTAGACACATTAAATTTAGTTATACTGTTTTGTAAAGCTGATCTAGTAAGTGGAAACATTAAAGCATCACCTATTCTAAGTGATATATTTTCACAATTTTTAAGCGTTAAATATAAACTAGCTTGTAATATATGTCTAGTTGCAGTATTTGAGTTAGCAGCAGCTATTTTCTGTAAACCTACTAATGAGTTTTTATCAGGACTACTAGCATCTCTAGCTTCATTTAAACCTGTAACATCTCTAATAAGTTGTAAGTAATATTGATAAGTTTGTATTAAACTTTGTATTTTAGCTCCACCATTACCACTTTGTAATTCTTGTATAGGAACTTTACCTGGGTTCATGTCGCCATCTTGAGTGAATGATCTACCAACAATAGAACCTGTTTGAAAATACATGTTTAAAGCTTCTTGCGGATTATATGTTGTTCCGTTACCTAAGTCAACCTCAGCTAACCCATCAACATCCATATAAACACCATCAGGAACTACTCTAGATAATACTTGTTGCAGTTTAAGGTGCGTTAATTGAATCATGTCAGCAAAACCTGTTATACGATTAACTAATGAATCTATACGTCCTTTATACATTCTAGGAGCACATATGTTATAATTCATATTAACCTTAGTAGTATCAGCATTGGGTCTTGTCATATTTTGAGCCATTTCCCATCTTAGCATTTTAGGGTGCCCTAGTATTTTAACTCCACTATATAGTACTTCTATAGATCTAAAAGCTTTAGTAAAGTTAACTTCTTCTGGTGGATTAAAAGCATCTGTTTTTTCTAATGCTTTTTCTAGACCATTTGGAGTTTCTTTTATTTTAAATACTTGATTAGTAAATGTTTTATATTCAAAATATACTACTTGTATTTTATCGTCAAAATATCTACCTTCTGCTTGGTTTCTATAGTTAGAGTTACCTGGATACTTACTTATTTCCTTTAATTCCTCTGGTGTTAACATTGGAAACTGCTTTTTAAGCTCTGCCATACTAAGTCCTTTCACTTCACCAACATACCATATGTCTTCAAAGTTTGGATCTTCTGTATATGAATAAACTAGATTAGCAGGATCAACATAACTAATTCCAACACCTTCTTGCAAGTTGAACTCTGTTTTTGAACAAGCTATACCTAATACGGTTAAATCATGATTTAATCTTCTTCTAACTAGATCGTATTTATTGTAATCTAAAACGTAGTTAATAGCTTCTTCTTGAGCTATTTCAATTCCTTGTTTATAATTAAGCTGCATGTAAACAGATACTTCATCTGGATTTGTTGGCATGTTTGACTTACCACCGCCGGTTGAAACATCTAAACCTAATTGAGCTTTTGCTTTAGCTATATATTCTCTAGCGTAAATATCTTTCATTAAACCTTGAATATATGCGGATCTTTTTCCAGTGGAAGAAGGATCTTGAGCATAAGCTTTAATATCGTAGTTTTTTTGAGACATGCCGTTTACAACTATGTCTACAAATTTAGAAATAATAGGTACAGGTGTCCAGTCTAGGTTTAAGTAAGATAAATCTCCATTTATAGATAGTTCATCTTTGTACTTTTGAACAGATTGCTCTCCTCTAGCGTATAGTCTTAATTGATGGAAGTTATTGTAGTTAGTTGAAAACCTATAACCTCCAGCGCCTGTTCTAGTACCAGAAAACCATTCGCCTTCTATAGCTTGTCCTACTTTTAATCCATAGTCATAAGACGCTTTAACTGCATCAGGTACTACCTGATCCGGAAATGAACTTCCATAACTAGTTTCTATCATTTATTTTGTATTTTTGAAACAAACCCTTCGTTGTCGTATTTTTTAAAACTCAAATTAAGTGGTTGTTTATTTTTAATTGCATTAGGTCTATAATTATTTTTATTACAAGCCATAATAGCTAAACCAGAACTAATAGTAGCATCGTACTTGGTTCTATTATTTATATTAAACTTAGACCAGTCTTGTAATGTTTTTTGGTGATACATGTCTCCAAAAGAATCTTTTAATATGCCTACGTAGTTTTCTATATAAGCTTCTATAGCAGCGGCATGTGCTTGTTTAATGTCTTCACTTGAATTAGGTATTCCACCTATTTCTTTTTCTGTTACAGATAATCTATTCCACAACTTATCAGGTCTGTTCATACTAAAACCTCTATAACCTCTTCTTCTTAAATAATATAATAATCTAGGTCTATTGTTTTCAGCTAGTATTGGCATACCATAAAATACTAAAGACATTAAAACTTCTTCAAAAAATATATCAGCTGTTTCAGGTCTAGCTATATACTCTAAAAAAAAATGATTAGGAGGTGCATCTTCCATTGAAAACTTAGTCAGTCCATGTAAAGCTCCATTAGAGCCTTTGCCATCAACAGTACCGCTAATGTCGTAACTATCACAGCCAAAAGCTCCAATATGTTCGTTACCTGGATATTTAATGCCATTTTTTATTATAATTTTATTTTGCAAGTTACTAGGTGGTACCCAACTTATATTAAACCTACCGTTATTATCAGGAACAAATTGAACTCTAGTATCTTTAATCCCACCTTCCCACATAAATTTACCTCTAGTAACATTAGCTTTGTTATTAAATTCATCATTATAATCTACTTGTTCATAGATTTTAATTAGATTAAATAAACTTTCTTTTGTCTCGTCTCTAAAGGCATGGGCTTCAGTTCTTGGAAATTGTCTGTAATATTCGTTTAAACTATCTTGATCAGACTTTAAACCGTCAACTTCGTTTTCCCAGTGTTCAATAACTCCTGTTGTAATGTCATAACCATCAGCTCCTTTGACTTTATGCTTGCCTCTAGTGAAGACAGGTAATCCATAAGTATCGATGAATCCCTCATAGTTCCATTCCATAGGAACGAACAGGCTATAGAGTCCAGAAGATGTTTGTCCGTTTCTATTTCTTTTAGTAACGTCTGAATTATTGTAAAGTCTTTTAAAATTTTCTCCACCTTTGTCTAAAGCATTTGAAGTTGAGCCCATCATACATTTACCTACTATTCTAGATCCTAGTCTTAACGTAGTTTTTGTAACTCTCCAGTTGTTTAATATATTATCAGGTCTTTCCCATTTGCCACTTTCATCATGAGCTAATAGCTTTAGCTTTTCACCATCATAAGAGTTATCACCTGTGTTTTTCCAGTCAATAGTTGTATCAAGCCCATCTAGCTCTCTTAGTTGTTCATTCGACTCAAGCTTTCTTCTAGTAAGTTTCGATGCTGGAACACGATATGCCAATTCAGTCTTCGGCCTATCCATACCATCTTGAATGGGTTTAAAAAAGAACGGGTAGTTAACTGATATGGGTACAACTTTATCTGTAAACATTTTTTTTGCATCAGCACCAGACTTTGACAATATACCAAATCTTGAATCTGATGATATTGTAGCTTGGTTAACAAGCTCTGCTGATGACATAAATGAAAATCCAGATCTTCTGTTTTTAAGATAACACATTCCATAACACCTGTCGTCTGCTTTGCATGCTTCCCAAAATATATAGAATAATCTATTTGCTTCTCTAAAGTTTGGAGCTCCAACGTCAATCTTTGACCACTGCAGGTACATGTAATGAGTGCCAGTAATGTAAGTATCAACACCATTGTTATGAAACCAAAATCCTTGTTCTCTTCTAGTAAACTCATTATCAATATAATCGTACCACTTTTCTTTAAATTCAGCTGGGTATTCTTCCCAGTCAAACCTACTTTTAATTCTACTTAATTCTTTTGGATATTCTGCTTTTTCCCAGTATTGCTCCGCTTTTTCTTTACTTCGTTTAAACGATTCATTTGTTGCTGGTAAAGCAATCCTGAGATTTTGTATTTCAATGATTTGTCCAATTTTTCCAGTTTTGCTTATTACTATAAAATCGTATTCTACGTTATAACCATATTCCCATTTTTTAAATCTATTGTTTTTAGATAGTATTTTTGGGTTTACAATATCTTTTAATTCTTTCCAAAGAGTTTGTTTGTAACTCACTTGCTTCTCCCTTCCGCAAACTTAAGCACTCTTTTCTCTTTAACTTGTTTTGGCTTGTCGTTAATTCTTTCTTCTTCTTCTTCTATACGTTGTAGTATTTCAAAAGCATCCATTATACAAAGCTTTTTTGTAGCTGCTGCATTTTTAAGCCTATCAGTAGATACATCATCTTCAGTATGCGTAATTATTTTTTCTTTAGCAACTTTAATTAGCTCATCAACCGCCTTTCGCCCAGCTTGGATTATATTCTTTCTCGTTTCCTTCGTACTCATGAGTTAATGCTATATCATTTGATTTCATACAATATAAACGTTCATCTTCAATAATAAACTCAAATTCAGAGTTTGGTGTAAACGTTATAAGTGTCCCAGGTGTTATTCCTAAGGCTTCTAAAGAACTATTACTATATTTTACTATACCAACATTAGGTTGTTCTTTTTTGTTGTCTAATATGTTTTTATTTTTTACAGGCTTTATAAAACAATAATTTAAATGTGACTTTAAATTATACATATAAATTTGATCAGGTAATACAAAGTATAAATTATCTTTAAAAAAAGTTGAGCTATTACGTTCTCTACCTTTTTGATCGTACCATCTACGCATTATATTGTGATGTATATAAATTTCATCACCAACTTTTACTTTTGTATTATAAGCAGCTGGAGTTGAAACTACAACTGCTTTTTTACTTACAAAGATATGACTTTCTATATTAGAATTAATAACTAACTCTTTATCACCAATTAACTTAGTGTTTTCATATCTTTTATCTAATGGTTTAACAATAAAGTGATATAAACTGTTCATTAGTACTTTAAATCATATTCAACAGAAATAGCCATATTACTATTGAATTTTTTCCAAGGCAAAATTTCTTTTGATTTACTTATAAATATGTTATATGATTTATCTTTATCGTCAAACAATATATTAGATATTGTATGACCACCATATACTTCTTGGTCTAAAGAATAATGCATTGCATCATTTTTATAATCAGAGCCAATACTAATTTTTCTTATTATTGACATCTTTGTTTCTTTTCCAATCACCAGTAGACAGATCTATATCTACATGACCATATTTTTCTTGAAGATCTTTTTTTGTTGCATCTATTGTAGCGTTAGCATCACCTAAATGATGTAACAAAGAATGCTTCTTTGATTCTTGATAACCTATTTCTACTAAAATATTATTTACTTTCTGCTGTTGCTCTTGAATAGTTTTTAGTTCTTCTTTAGTAACCTTACCAAGAGCTCTATTTTTTATATTTGACATTTGATTTAATTTAATTGTTTGTTTTTGTTTATTTAATAAATAGCTACTAAGTCTGTGCCGCTTGCAACAGCTTTTGCTAATATTGGAACTTTATCTCCTACAACAGTTCCGGGTTGTACGTTTTTAAATGTAACTAAACGATAATTTTCAGTATACAAAGCAACGTCTTGAGCTGTAGATTTACCATTATATATAACAGCTCCTCTATCTTTAGTTGATTGATTAGGTAATGTAAGACCTTCTTTGTCTACTAGTAAAGTAGCTCCAGTACCACCGCTAGTGGCAGCTGTTAAAGTTATAACTTCACCTTGTACATAACCACTACCCCCAGCTATAATATCTATAGCTTGTAATGTTTTACCTGCTGATATTTCAGTTATATTAAGTTGTATACCTGACCCACTACCGGTAGATGATGCTTGAGTTAAAGTATCACCAACATCGCTTGGATCATAATTAGCTCCAGATGCGTTTATATTAACAGCTTCTATAGCTGGTATTCTTATATTTATTTCACCAACTGTAACTATATTAGCATCGTGGCCAAACACTCTTGGTTGAGCCATCATATTTCCTTCTAAACCTTTCATGTTTATTTATTTATTTTTGTTATTTTTTCAGCACCACGACTTCCGAAGTATGCTACGTAAACTGTTACCAGCAATGTTTTTAATAAGTTTATCCAAGCTTCATCTACATCAAATTGTAAATGAAAAGAATCTACAGCCATCATAAATACAGCTGATGCAGTTAAAAATATTAAAGCTAAAGGTCTAGTGTTTTTACTTAACCAAGAGTCTGACTTCATATCAGATCTCCACCTACTAGATACCTCTTTCATTTCAGCTATATCTTGATCTATAAGCTTCATAGCTTGTTCTTTATCAAGTGCCTTAATCTTATTATCACTTGTTATAAGATTTTTTACTATACCTAGTGTTCCTTGATTAGGTAATACATCTCCTAAAGCTTGCAATACTTTAGGAGCTTTACTAGAAAGAAAAGCTCCTATTTTAGTTTCTTTAAATGTTTTTTTATTTTCCATTAGTTTTTAAAAGTTAAAACAACCATCTGAAGTACAAGTACTAAACATTTTCTTTGGTTTAGTTCCTTTTCTTTTTTTGATTTTTGGTTTTCCTTTATCTTCAACACACTTTTGGTACTTATTGGAAAATCTCATACCTTTTCCACAGTCTTTATTAACTACTTTTTTTGGATCTGGATCTGGATCTTTTTTTGGATCTGGACCTTCTTTTGGTTTTTCAAAATACTCGTCCTTAGCAGTGGCTGTTTCTGTTATAGTTTTATCTCCAAAACCTGCAAATGTTGATTTCCATGAAGCATATTCTTTAGTTCCAGGTTTACCAGTTGGTCCATCTTCTGTTCCTTTGTACTGCTCATATAAAGCATTATCTTTTTTGTTTTTGAAACCAGCTAAATATTCTTCATTTCCTCCAGCTTTTTTAGTAACTCCTCTTCCTTCTATTACTTTTGATTCTGTTGCACTTACTTCAGGTTTAAAATATCTAGTTGTACCATCCGGTAAAACTTCCGATTGATAATCCATGTTTTTTAATTTTTCGTTGGCTAGATTTTGAACTTTATCTTTTAAAACATTAGCAGTTTCGTTTCCACTTACATCTGTTTCTTTCTTTTTGTCTCCGGGTCCTCCTTCGTTTGTTTTCAAATTTAAACCCTTGCCAAATTTCTTAACCATAGCTGAACCAAAGTTCTCAGACATAGATACTGTTTCTTGATCTTGCTTTCTAAGAGGCTTATTCATTTCTCTAAACGCAAAAGCAAAATTACCAGACTTAACATCACTAGATCTATTAAGTTTATCTTTCTTTGGTCTCATATCTACTTCAGCCATACTTTCACCTGCTTTATAAGCTGGCGCTTCCCACGGTGTTGTTCTATCACTTTCATCAAACTCAGACCTTGAAGTTTTTTTCATACCTTTTCCGTCCATGTTATGATAAACAGAATCATTATCATAAGCTAGTTTACCATCCATCATTGCTCTCAAGTGATTATCCTCGTGAGATTCTGCAACTTTTCTAAGCTTAGAATTTTTAGGAATATTTTTATTAACAATCATATTTCCGTTGTCATTTGCTCTAGCTACTAAACCGCTATTATCTGGTATGTTATCTGGAGTAAAAGGAACCTCGTACCTAGCTACCGGATCAATCTTTATTGGTTGTCTTAATTTAAAACCCATATCTTTATATTATTTTTGGAACTCTAATTCCGTTAAGTAATTCTTTTCTACCTTTACAACCACAGCCTCCAGGTATTTTATCAGCTAATTTTTTTATACCAGTAGCTTTAGTAAATTTTTCCACTACATCTCCAAGTCCAACTGTTTCCATATCTTACCATTTAACTTTGTCCGCCCAATAGGCAGCAGACATTTTACCTTTAGCTATATTTTTGCCATGTCTAGCTTTAAAACTAGCACGTTTTGATTTCATTTTTTTAGACTCCCCTTCTTTAGGTTTACCAGCTGTACCGCTAACCTTGTTAACATCTTTGCCTTGTTGGCCAAATCTAATAATCTTTTCTTTACCACCTTCACAAGCTTTTACTATATGAGATTTAGTTCTATGTGTAGGTGTTTTACGAGGTTTATTGCAAGCCATTGCTTTTTTATCTACTTTTTCTGACATAGCTAAACCTTTTTCATTTTTGCTAGCCCACACTGCTTTCCTTTGTGCTGCGCTTTTAAAACCCATTACTGTAGTTTTCTACCTTTTTTATCTACTTTAACCTCTTTTACTATAATTCTAGTATTAGGCTTTTTGTTTTGTAACTCTTCTAACTGTCTATTAAGTTCCTCTAGCTTGCCATCAGCTTCTGTTCCGTCTTTAATCATACTAGAAGTTATATTAACTTCTTCTTTTAATATATCTTGAGTTTGCTCTAGCATCTCTACTTTATCTTTTAACTGCATGATCATTTTCTCGTTCCAATCTTCTTTTAATTCATATTCTAAACGAGAGACTTCTACAGGAGGTAAAGTTTTAGCTTCTGCTATATCTTCTTGTAAAGTATAATACATGCCTACTATTGTAGTAGTAAACATTATTATTCCAATTACAGTTTTTATATCAATCTTAAATTCAGTGTTTTCAGAGATCTTCATATTCCTTAGTAGCATCAAATGACGGGCATGCTTTGTTAGCAAACTCATTGTGTGAATAAATAACAGCATCTGGATACATCGCCTTCAATGTTTTAAGCACATGTAACAGACCTTCTTTTTGTTCTGGTGTTCTAGTATCTTTCGGGGTCTTACCGTCTTTCTCAACTCCGCCACAATAACATAAACCGATAGAATTACGATTATGTCCTGAACAATGAGCCCCGATTTTAGCTATGTCTCTACCTTTCTGTATATCTCCATTTATATCGACGTAGAAATGATAGCCTATATCTGACCAGCCACGACCTTCAACGTGCCACTTTCTTATAGTGTCAACACTTATATCTTGGCCTTCTCTAGTAGCTGAGCAGTGAATAATAATTTCTTTAATATTTCTCATACTTGGTACTTGTAGTCTTGTTTATGCTTTTTTAGAGGTTTCTTTTCAAAAAGACCCATGTTTTCTATCTCATTACTTTTAGCTCTTTTCTTTCTTAATTTTTCAGCTTTTTTTTTAGCTTTCTGCTCTGGTGATCTGCCAAAAAATGCTGGAGCGTTATGCATATGTTTGCTCAGTTTACTCATTTTTTATTTTTTAATAAATACCACTTGTGCGCAGTATAACCCAATGTTGTTAATAACAGTAGTATAGATAATACAGGTTCTAGCCAACCTAGACTAACAACCGTAGCTGATGTTATATTTAAACAATACAGCTTTAAATCATCTAATGAATTCATCTTTGCGCTAATAAAGCTGGATTACCTTTGTAAGGCACATTATCAATTCTTTTAAGTGTAGGTGTAATTGTAGAGTTGTTTGATTTCATAACTCTAGTACCTACTATAGGCTTTCCGCATACAAGCTTTTTACCTGCTGGCTTTTGTTTTTGTCCGTAACTTGGCATAATTTTGTTTTTAATTGTTTACAATATCCGTGTACTATATATAATCACGTATTATTTTTTAACTTTTACACGTTGTCGTATTTTCTCTTTTTCTTTACGTCGTATTTTATATCACCAGCTAACTTAGAAATATGTCTTTCATCAGCTGTCATTTGCTTTTTGCTACCACCATGTCTATTGTCGTAGTTAATATCTCTTTTTAAATAACTAGCGTGAGCCGCATCATCTCTCATAGCTGAGTTAACATTTGCTTTACTTATTTGAGTGTGTTTCTCATGCATTCCAGGTGCTTTATTATACATAGAAAAATCAAAGTCTTCCTCTTCATCCCCGCCAACTCCTAGTTCTGTAGGAGGAAAATTATCAAAATTCACACCTTCATCTAGACGTTTTCCAGTCTGGGGAGCTTTACCCCTTTTCTTTTTCTTTCTTTTACTTAGTCCATCATACATACCAGGGCCGTCAGACCAATCATCAGGATCTTCTTTAAAAGGTTCAACTCCTCTTTCTTCAATACCCCAAAAGGGTTTAATACCACTGTTTGCTTTTTCTTCTTTTGTAGGTGGATCTGTTGTTTTACTTAATCCATCATACATACCAGGCGCATCAGCAACCATATCAGCAAATTTGCCTTCTTTACCTTTCATTGCATTTTTTAAACCAGCATTAAATTCAGGTCCATCATACATTGCAGGATCTTCTGGCTTCTCTGGAGTTACTGGATCACCTACTTTAGTATTTCTTTTCTTTTTAAATTTGTCCATTATACCTTTTAAACCACCTTCAGCATCTACGTCTACACCACTTAGATCTTCACTAACTCTCTTTGGATTAGCATAAGCAGCAAAACTACCTTGTTGGTTAGGAAATATAGGAGCTG
>Ga0209634_1000342_pt1 | contig 35768 bp, 30 predicted proteins | sample LinPmetageLP40_FD_184043 | JGI IMG/M metagenome (GOLD analysis project Ga0209634, IMG submission 184043) | Marine viral communities from the Pacific Ocean - LP-40 (SPAdes) (version 2) | ecosystem: Environmental > Aquatic > Marine > Oceanic | place: Pacific Ocean | collected 2010-08-26 | reverse complement strand
GTGAACTCGTCGTTGACGCGGATCAGATCTGTGTCTGGATCCTGAACCGCATGGCCGCCGCGCTCGGCAATGCCGTCAAGGATCTGAGTCACGATGCCTGGGTGGGCCTGCCGCAAGGCCCGGTTAATCTCGATGTAGCGATAGTCGCGTTCCGGCTCGTAGCCAATCATCTGGTAGGCGCGCAGCAGGCTGCCGAAGCGGCTCCGAAAGGCGCTGGACGACGGCAGGTTGTCCTGTTCATCGATGATCAGCCCGGACAAGATGCCTTTCTTTTGCAACACGCTGCGCAAAGCTTCGAGCAGTTCGGCGTCCGTGAAATGCTGGCTGCGGGCGTCGACGATTTCGCGTGCGCGCAGAAACAGCACCTCGTCCACAATGGCGGGGTAGGCGCCCTCGGCCCGGATCCACATCTCGCGCGGGTTCACCACTCGCTTGTGCTTCAGCTTGAAGGACACCTTGTTGTAGACGTTGTTGCCGATGTATTTTTCGTTGGTCAGGACCTGGTGCACCGATGCTCGGGACCATGGCCGCTCCAGATCCGTAAGATGCCCCTCGGCATTCAGGGTTTCCGCAATCTCACGCTCCGAGCGGCCATCCTCGACGAACATCCGATACATACGGCGTACGATGTCCTGTTCCTGCTCAGGGCCCGGTACAAGGACGACACGGTCAGTCTGAAGGCTCTTCTGTTCGCCGCGGGACAAGGCCCCCTTCGGGTTGCCGTGTTCGTCGATGAGCACCCGACGCAGGCCGTATCCAGCCGCTCCGCCTTGCCGGTAGCCAAGCTCAACCAGGCGGCATTGACCGGCGAAGACCTTCACTGAGAGCTCGCGGCTGTATTCGCCCGCCATCACCCGCTTGACAGTTTTCAGAAGGTTGGATCCGATGCTGCCGTCGTTTTCGAACTGCTCGCCACAATAGTGGACCCGGATCCCGGCACGAGAGCAGACATGCTCGTGGTAAGCCCCCTCATCAGCATCCTGAAACCGACCCCAGCGGCTGACGTCATAGACCAGAATGGCCTTGAAATCTGCCTGGCCGGTTCGGACCTCGGCCATCAGGTTCTGCAGCGCCTCGCGGCCGTCCAACCGCAACCCGGACCGACCGGAGTCCTCGAAGACGCGCAGGATCTGGAGGCCCCGGGCGGCGGCGTAGTTCCGAATGATGTCGAGCTGGTTTTCGGTCGAGTACTTCTGATGATCGGTCGACATCCGCACATAGGCGACGGCAGGCACATCCGTTTCAGGCGGCTCGTCGCTCTTGTCGGAATGGGACGCCCATCGACCAGTCACATGCGTATCTCCTCATAATTCCAGGCAAATCCATCGCTCCCATCGGAATCAACGGTTGAATTCTTCGCATCCATGTAAAGCGAAGGAGTGTGGAATGTCGTTTCCGAAAAAGGGCAAGTTCTTTCCAAAAGAAAACGGATATAATGGGAAAGGCGGTCATCAGACGAATGGATGCTTTGTCGAAGAAATCGCATCGGCGTTAAAACGGTCGCTCGGCGACAGTCGGGCGGGTGTCAAAACCGTGGCGGCCTGGACGGGTGCCAACGAGAAGACGGTGAAGAACTGGTTCTCGGGCACCTACGGTCCGAGCGGGGCGCACCTGATTGCGCTGTCGCGGCACTCTGACGAGGTTCTGGGCACCTTCCTGGCGATGGCTGGGCGCGAGGATCTTATGGTGGCCATCAAACTCGCGGCTGCCGAAGACGCGATTTCGGATTTGCTTGACGCCGTGCGTCAGCTTGGTGGCGACAACCCAAGCGACTGATTGAGTAAGCGATTTGCAGAAGTCATTGCGGTATTGCTTGGCTTGATCACGGTTTTGCGATTGTGAATGGTGCTCGAAAAGTGGGCTCCATTCACAACATCATGAAGCTGTGCTTCTTTCGGAAATGCTTCGCAAGGTTTTTGGATTTCACCTGAGTATTGCACTCTGGGCATTCGATCATGTCGTCTTCGGGAAAGGTAAAGGTTTTCGGGAATTTGATTGGTGCCAGAATTTTGAATGAGTACATTTCGTCTTCGATCCAGCGGATAAATGTACATGCGGGATCAAAAACTGCAATCCGGCCGACCAAGAATCCTGCGCTGTTCTTTATGAGCAGCATGAAATTATCTTTCTCGCCTGTTTGAACATTTATCAAAGTTGTTTCATTGAAAAGGGAAGTTTCGGCCTCTATCACGACTCCGACAATCAGACCGTCCTGCGTACTGCTCGCGGGAAGCTTGTAGTCGGAAGCCAGCGAGCTGCGTGTTTTCGATTTTGTACCCGAGCCAGTATCCATGCACCCGTGCTTGTACCATGGTGGCCCGAGTGGTGGATCGATCCAAACGCTTCCACCGTTATGACGGATGAAAAAGACTCGCTCACCACATTCAGGGCAGTCAGTTTGGAAGCAAGAGCTTTCGTTGCTCGACAGATATCCCGTAAAATCATTTCCAGACGAGTAACCCCCTCCAGAACTGCAGCCGCCGAACGGATGGATTGGGATACATCGCCCTCCGACATATCGAAATTCCACGGATTGACCGCAGCGGCTGCAAGTCGACATAATTCCCCCAAATGCATGGCGTCAGAACTTTTAGTTTTGCTTGAAGTCTTCGTCAGTGACCAGTCCTGATGCTTTGCCGTACGTCCAAGGATCAGAAAGCTCTTTAATGCCATCTCCCACGAGACAGGCCTTAAGGACTTGATGTCTGCAATAATTACGCAGCAATTCGCGCATGTCCCTCGGGGTCCGACGTTGGCACGGGAGAGAGTTGGGTGCATGTGTCATTCCCTCCGCCACTTGCCCCCGCGAAAGCGTTCTCCCGATCCGGCCATGGCCGGATTTTTCTGTTGTTTTCGAGGGTTGTGCGGGTTGGGCTGAGCACCGGCCCCGGCGCCAGGAGGCTTGGAAGCGGTCTCTCCCACACCGTCGCCACTCGCCATCCGTCTTCGAAGAGTTTTGTACGAACGGCGCTGTCCCGAGCGACGTTCGCGTCGAACTTCGCCTGCCAGAACTCCGCCCGAGGAGGAGCGCGAGCATGCCGAGGCCGCTGGCTTGACCTACCTTCATCATCCGGTCGACGGTGAGAAGCTGTCGGAGGAGGTGGTCGACAGCTTCCGCGACAAGGTCGCGGACTTGTCTGGCCCGGTACTGGTGCACTGCGCCTCCGGCAAGCGGTCCGGGGCGATGGTGATGATGCATCTCGGTGCGGAGCAGGGAATGTCCGGTGACGAGGTGATCGAGAAGGCCGCGTCGATGGGATTCGAATGCGATACGCCCGGACTGGAGCGTTTCGTGCGCGGCTATGTCGATCGGCACAATGGTCGATGAGTTCGCTCGATCGTGTCGACGTTGCCATCGTGGGCGCCGGCACGGCGGGGATCGCCACATTGCGGGAGATGCGTCAGCAAACGGAAGATTTTGTCATCATCGACGCTCCGCCGCATGGCACGACCTGCGCCCGGGTCGGGTACAGGTGTCCAAAGGTCTTTCGGTCCGCCAACGCCCTCGCCGCACTGGTCATCTATTGGCTATGAGTCCTTACCCAACGCCATGCGCCCATTCTACGCCAAATCGCTTTTCTGGTTTTTCCGGACAAACGATTGCAGAGTTCGCTCAATATCAGAAACACTATATGGCTTGGACAAAATACCGGCGCCCGCCGCAACGTGTCGCTCATGGTCGGGAAACTGGCTGTCGCCTGTTGCAAACAGAATACCGATACCTACTTGCAGACCCCTGGCGGAATCGGCGAGTTCAGGCCCCGAGATGAGCGGCAGGCTAACGTCCGTGACCAGCACGTCATAGGACTGTGCCGCGAGGTGCTCCATTGCTTTCTCGCCACTGCCGACATCGGTGACAGAATGACCCATTTCAGTGAGCATTTCAACAAGGTCCATTCGGATAAGAGCATCATCTTCCACCAGCAATATTTCAAGTAGTGAAGCCCCAGTGCCGGTTTCGTCAGCCTGTGTAGGAGATGATGAGTTCGCCAGACCTTCGCCTGCAAGGCGTTGTCGTTCGAGTACATTTCGTATCTTTCGCGCCAGCGCGTCTCTTGAGTACGGCTTGTTGAGCAGGTAAACGCCCTGATCAAGGCGGCCTTCATGCATGATGGCATCTTCCGTGTATCCGGACGTGAACAGGACCGCGATGCGCGGATGAAGCTTGCGAGCCTTTTGAGCGAGCTCGGGGCTTCTCAACTTTCCCGGCATAACCACATCCGTGAACAACAGGTCGATGGCGTTCCCGCTTTCGACAATCGGCAAAGCAGCGTCTGCACTCGGGGCGCTCAACACACGATAGCCCAGATCTTCGAGCATCTCGATGGCGGTCGTCCGCACTTCGTCGTCATCCTCCACCACAAGTATGGTTTCATTTCCGCCAACAGTCGGCCGGTTGTCGGATGGGATTGTCGTGTCTTCCATCGCCGCCTCGCGGGGAAGATAAAGTTTGATGGTCGTCCCGCGCCCGGCTTCTGAACTTATCTTGGCATGACCACCTGATTGTTTAACGAATCCGTAAACCATGGAAAGTCCGAGGCCAGTGCCACGGCCGTCGGTCTTGGTAGTGAAGAAGGGCTCGAACACCTTGTCGATGATTTCCTGTGTCATGCCTGCACCGGTGTCGGTCACTGCCAGAACAACATATTGTCCCGCACTGACGTCTGGATGAGCGCGGGCATAATCTTCGCCAAGCGAGGTATTTGCGGCCTCTATTGTCAATTGACCACGACCGTTCATGGCGTCTCGCGCATTGATGGCCAGGTTGAGAAGAGCATTCTCGACCTGTAGCGGGTCGACAAATGTATTCCAGAGATCGTCGGGAATGATCGACAGTATTTCAATTTCTTCGCCCAACGTCCGACGCAGCATGTCGTCGAGCCCTTCTACCAGACGCCCGACGTTGATCACTTTGGGGTCAAGTGGCTGACGGCGGCCGAATGCCAACAACTGGGATGCAAGGTTCGCGCCGCGGGAGACGCCAAGCAATGCATTTTCGACACGTTCTTCGGCCTTCGCATTTCCGGCGACATGTTTGCCCAGCAATTGGAGATTGCCGGTTATGACCTGCAGCAGATTGTTGAAATCATGGGCGATGCCGCCGGTCAGTTGTCCGATCGATTCCATCTTTTGGGCTTGCCGCAACGTTTCCTCGGCTTGCCGCCGCTCGTTGATCTCTTCTTGAACACGGGTTTCGAGGTGTTCATTGAGAAGCTGAAGCTTTTTTTCGGTCTCGGCGCGCTGGCTTATTTCGCGCTGCGCTTTCTGGAACAGGTTAGCGTTGTCGATCGCAACGGCGGCCTGTCCCGCGATGCCTTCGACCAGCAACTGATGCCGCTCCGCGAACCGGGCGGGCTCCGGATGGCCGAAGAACAGGCCTCCGATAACGTCGCCATCATGAGATCTGACGGGAACGGCGAGATAGCTACAGACCGGCAGGTGGCCTTCAGGCATTCCGAAATAGGGATCGTTCTTGCCGTATCGTGGATCTTTTGTGATGTCATCCGATCTAACGACGCCTTCGCCTTTGAACGTCGGCGCAAAGATCTGGGTTTTGCGAGGCATCGCAAAGCCCTCGAATGCCGAGCGCTCGACCCCGGAAAGGGAATAGAGCATATAACTTTCGCCTTCCGCGTTCTCGACATTGTAAAAGAACGCACCGAACGCAGCCCCGGTCAGATTTACTCCGGCATCTGTCACGCGCTGAATGATCCGTTCAAGATCAAGGTCTGCGGCAAGGGCCGTGCCGGTTTCGTTCAGGGTCTCCAACAACCGCGTTTCGTCGCGCAGCGCGTCCTGTGCCTGCTTTCGCTCTATGATCAGCGTTGCGGTATGGGTGATGAGGGCGATCAGCTCGAGTTCGGCGGCGGCGGGTTCACGCGGCTCTCGATAGTACATGGCGAACGTGCCAAGGATTTTTCCCTGCCGCGTCTGAATCGGCGTGGACCAGCATGCCCGCAAGCCATGGTCTGCGGCCAGATCCCGGAAGTCGGCCCACAGCGGATCAGAGACAATATCGGAAACGTGCACCGGCTTGCGACGATACGCAGCCGTACCGCAGGACCCTGCCGCAGGTCCGATCTCCATACCGTCGATTGACGCGTTATAGGCATCCGGAAGGCTCGGCGCCGCCCCATGCCGAAGCCGTTGCCCATCCTTGTCCAACAGCAGGACGGAGCCAATTACCCTGGCAGGCTGGTTGGCTTCAACGGTCCGGACGAGTTCACAAAGAATATCCTCCAACGGCTGATCCTCGAGAGCGAGCTCCAGCAGTCGGTTTTGCATCGTACGCAATGATTCGACGCGTTTGCGGTCGTCGATGTCGAAGACCGAGCCGATATAGCCGAGAAATTGACCGTTCGACCCAAATCGGGGTGAGGCGGCATCGATTGCCCATCTGTAAGCGCCAGTATGGTCACGCAACCGATACTCGAGGCGGAAGCTCTCTTGGTTCTCATTGGCGGTCATAAAAGTCTTGCCGGCCGCGTCGCTGTCATCCGGATGTACCGCGGTGAGCCAACCGAACCCCTCCGCTTCCTCTTCCGATTGGCCAGTAAATTCATACCAGGAGCGGTTGAGATAGGTGCAATACCCGTCCGTGTCGGTGATCCACATCATCAGCGGTGAATGGTCGGCAACGTTGCGGAATCTTGCTTCACTCTCGCGCAGGGCCTCGGTTACGCGCAGTCTTTCCGTGGCTGTGCGAATGCGTTCGGCAAATTCACGGATAAGTTCGAGGTCTTCTTCAGGCCATGCCCGCGGCCTTGCGTGGTTGAGGTAGAGCAGGGCAACCAATCCACCCTGCTCGGTAACCGGCATGTTGACGACTGCCTGGGCGCTGATCGCCTTGAGAGCGTCGGCCGTCTTCTCAGTTCGCGGATCCTTTTCTGCATCCTCGAAAACAACGGTTTCGCCGCGGGCGAGATCCTCAATATACGAACCGTAATCCCTGAACTGCAATGTGCCGGCCAAAGTCCTGATGCCGGGCGCGTTCCAGTCCCGTTCAATGACAATGGTTTCCTTTCGGACATCAATCAATCCGTATCCCGCCCGGCTGACCCCCAGTGTCTTTCCCAGTATTTCGGCGGCCGTATAGGCGAGTTCTTCGGGATCCTCGATGTCGCGAATACTGTCGGAAAGCGCGACCAAGGCATCGCGCCTGATTTCGTTTCTCTTGCGGTCGGTTATGTCAAAGACCGCGCCGGGAAGTCGGGCTGGTTCGCCATCCGGCCCTGGCAAAGACACGCCCTGCGCGCTTACCCACCGTTCGTTGCCCTCAGGACCTTTAAGCCGGTATTCAATATCGACCTCACCGCATACCTTGGTGGCCCTTTCAATTGCCTCTTGCGTGATGTGACGATCGTCGGGGTGAACACTGGCCACGAACTCGGCTGCGGGAACGCCTTTTCGTGCCCGTTCGGGATCAACCCCGTAGATGCGCGCAAACTGCGCGTCGCATACCAGTTTGTCCGATTTGATATCCCAGTCCCAAATCCCAATTCCGCCTCCTGCTGTCAGCGCAAGCTGAAGCCGCTCTTCCGCCTGCACGACGGCTTTCATCGAGTGGATTTGCGCGGTCGTTTCCAGGCATGTGCCAAACAGCCCGTCAACATTGCCGTCGTGATTGGTTGCGGGGTTGTAGGAAAACACGAAGTGCGCTTCCTCGGGTATCCCGCGACGGATCAGTTGCAGTGATATGTCGTCCATCTTGACGGCATGGCCGGAAAAGACCTGATCGAACATTGGTGAGATTTCAGCCCAGGCTTCCGACCAAACCTGGCTGCTTCGGCTTCCCAGCGCACGTGGATGTTTCTCGCCCAGGATCGGGATGAAGGCGTCATTGTAGAGCCAGATATGCTCTTTGCCCCACGCCATGAATTTTGGATTCGCTGAATTCAACATCAGCGCGACATAGGTCTTGAGATGCGCCGGCCAGTTTTCCAGAGGCCCCAGATCAGTGCGATTCCAGTCGAATGAGGCAATGCGCTCGGCCATTTCGCCATTTGCGGGCAGCCAGCGGATGCTCTCACCCCGTTTGAGCTTTCCGTTGTCCGGTCCTTTTTCTTGCAGATTCATCAGCACCGATACCTTGAAGTGAGGAGGCCTAGCTTTGGAAAGATGTTCGTTGGATTGCTGCACCCTCCCGCTCAACCATTCTGGTCGTTATGCTCAGTGTCAAGGAGGGAAGGACGGTAGCCGCGAGCAGCTTTGATGGCCCTGGCGTGGCGACGCTGGGCGCAGCTGGGGTCGAGGTCGCGCAGAGCGTCCTAGCGGAGACTCAGTCCGCAATCCTGCCGCTTGTGCCGTATCTCGACACCCTGCGCTGGGTGTTCATCGCCGTCGCTCTCGGGGGATCGCGGTCACGATCTACGCTCGGCTCGACGACTGGAAGCGGGGGCAGCGATGATCGGCGCACTCGTCGCGACGCATACTGGATCGGCGTGGGCGCGCACGGTGCTCCGCTACGGCGTCACCGCACTGGAGATCCTTCTGTTCCTCCGGATATGCTTGCATCAGCGGCGGAAAAGATTGAACGTCTTGTCGACCAGGCAGGATACCGGCCGCCGGCAACGGACCTTCGGCCGAAGGGTTGCGTCAGGCATTGCTCAGGTTGCTCTTTCCCCATCGGCATAATTGATGATGAAGCGCCGTCATGACGTCCGCTAAACGCTCGCGTACAGAGCATTAGCCGATTGGCCGATCCCCGCGCCGCTTGACAGCAACTTACTCGCGGGTGCCTACGGAGCTTTTCGTCAGTGTTGACTTACGTTGTTGCGGGGGGCGACCTCCGGCGAACTGGGGATGAGCGCTCCTCCAATTGATGCAGGGTGATCCGCGAAGCCAGATTTTATCTGTCGGGAACGCCTCTGACCCTGGCTCGGAACAATTCGGGATAGGAGTCGTTTTGAGTCCACCAGCAAGGAGAACTGCCATGCAAGTTCAGGAAATCATGAGCCGCGACCCCGCCTGCTGCGGCAGCGCCGATACGATCCGGGATGCCGCAAAGATCATGGCCGAGAAGTCGGTTAGTTCCCTCCCGGTTCTTAACGAATCGGGAGAGCCGGTGGGAATCGTCACAGACCGCGACATCAGCTGCGGCGCCGTCGCAGAGGGGAAGGGAAGCGACACCCCGGTCTCCGAGGCCATATCCACAGACGTCTTGACCACAACTCCGGAGGAGGACGTGTCGGCGTGCTGCGACAAGATGGAGGAGCGCCAGGTGAGGCGCGCAATCGTTACAGATGAGAACGGAAAGTGCTGCGGAATGGTCGCCCAAGCGGACGTTGCTCGCGGTGCCGGCGGTCAGGAGACGGCGGATCTCGTGCAGGAGATTTCGAAGCCGGAGCGTAAGTCGGGCTGCTGCTGACGTGGCGGCGGGGTCGTTTAGATACTCTGCCGCCTCAGACTACACAGGCGGTTCCAGATCGATCGAACCTTGTTGGAGGCTGCACTGCTACGGAGCGCATCTGAGATGAAGCAAGAGGCAACGCTATGATGGAGACGGAACGAGTGGCGGCATGATGTTCGGCATGGGTCTTTTTTGGCTCCTCGCAGTGGTGGTGCTGATCCTGATCGTCGCTGTGCTGATCAGGTATCTGCGGAAATAGATGAGCGTGAAGGATCGCATGGAGAAGCACGAAAAACCCCTCGTTGTTGTAACCGGGTCGAGCGGCTACCTTGGTTCTGCGGTGGTGCGGAGGCTGAATGAGCGCTACCGGGTCGTCGGACTGGACCGGTATTCGCCGCCTCACCCGCCGCATCAGGCCGAATGCGTCTGTTTCGACATCACCGATCAGGCGAGCGTCGACAAGGCGCTTGCCCGCGTGCGCCTCGCCTATGGCGACCGCATCGCCGCCTGCATTCACCTCGCCGCCTATTTCGACCTGTCGGGTGAGGAAAGCCCCGCCTACGACGCTGTGACGGTCGAGGGGACCAAGCGTCTTCTGTCGGGGCTTCAGAAGTTCGAGCTGGAGCAGTTCGTCTTCGCCTCGACCATGCTCGCCCACGCGCCGACCGAGCCGGGGCGGCCGATCGCCGAGGATCACCCCTTCGACGCAAAACTGCCCTATCGTGCCTCGAAGATCCGCACGGAGGCCATGTTGCGCGCGGAGCGGGGCAAGGAAAAGCTCGTGCTGATGCGCCCGGCCGGCGTCTATGACGATACCGGCCAATCGACCTTCCTCGTCCACCAGATTGCCCGCATTCACGAACAGCGGTTCAGCGGCAAGGTCTATCCCGGAGATCTCGCACGGGGGCAGGTCTTCCTGCATCTCGAGGACCTGCTCGACGCTGTGGAGCGGATCGTCGACCGGCGCTCCGATCTTCCGGACGTCTTCCCGGTGCTGCTGGGCGAAAATAAGCCCGTGCCCTTCGGCGAGCTCCAGCGCCTGATCGGGCGCGAGCTGCACTGCGAGGACTGGATCACCTGGAACGTCCCGCCGCGAATGGCCAAATTGGGAGCCTGGATCGAGAACCGGGTGTTCGGCGAGAACGCCTTCATCCGCGCCTGGATGGTGGACATCTCCAGCGATCATTACGAACTCGACCTCACGGCCGCCAAGGAGCACCTCGGATGGACGCCGCGACACAGCCTGCGCGACGACATCCCCCGCATCGTCGAGAATCTCAAGAACGACCCCTTCGACTGGTATCGCAGCAACGGCCTGAACGCTGCCCGCGTGTCGGCGGCGAAGGTCGAGAAGGCCGCTGCCGAGGAAGAGGCTGACGAGGCGCCGCCCCCGGCCGAGCAGGATGCGAACGACCGCGAGCACGCGGCCCATATGCGGCAGATGCACTTCTCGATGCTCTGGGTGCACTGGCTGGTCATGGGGCTGGGGCTCTGGCTGGCCACCGCGCCGTCCGTCTTCGGCACCTTCGACCAGACCGAATTCAGCGCGACCGTCCTGCGCGTGACCGAGGATCGCGGCCTCTGGGCCGCCGCCACGCGAAGCTGGCTGACCGCCTGGAACGACGTCTTCACCGGACTCGCCATCATGGTCTTCGCCGCACTTTCGCTTCGCCCCGGCATGGGCTGGGCGCAGTGGGCGAATGCCGCGCTTGGCGTTTGGCTTCTGGCCGCACCGCTGATCTTCTGGACGCCGGATACAGCGGTCTATGCCAACGACACGCTCATCGGCGCGCTGGTGATCGCGTTGAGCATCCTGATCCCGATGATGCCAGGCATGTCGCGTGAAGGGATGATGGACGATTCCGACATTCCACCCGGCTGGACCTACTGCCCCTCGACCTATGTCCAGCGCCTGCCGATCATCGCATTGGGCGCGATAGGCCTGATCCTCTCGCGTATCCTGGCAGCTTATCAGCTCGGCCATGTGGACGGAATCTGGGAGCCATTTTTCTCCTCGCCCTCGGGCCTCAACGGCTCGGAATACATCGTCACCTCCGACGTCTCGAAGGCCTGGCCGATCGCAGACGGGGGGCTCGGCGCGATGAGCTACATGTTCGAGATCCTCATGGGCGTCATGGGAAGCCGCCTGCGCTGGCGCACCATGCCCTGGATGGTGGCGCTGTTCGGATTGGTGGTGGGGCCGCTCGGCGTCGTCAGCATCTACTTCATCATCATCCAGCCGATCGCCATCGGGACCTATTGCACGATCTGCCTGATGGCGGCGCTGGCGATGTTGGTCATGATCCCCTTCTCGCTGGATGAGATCGTGGCCATGATCCAGTTCATGGTCTGGAACACCCGGCGCGGCCGCCCCTTCTGGCGCGCCTTCTTCCGGGGCGACGCGCTGCCGGGCGGCCTCACGGGCGGAGAGATGAGCTTCGACGCGAGGCCGACGGCGACCTTCCGGCAGAGCGCCCGCGGCGTCACCGTCCCCTGGACCCTGGGACTGAGCGCCGGGATCGGCGCCTTCCTGATGCTCTCGCGCGCGATCTTCGGCAATGAAGCGGCGCTTGCGAACAGCGATCACCTCGTCGGCGCGCTGGTGCTGACCACTGCCGTTATCGCCTGGGCCGAGGTGGCGCGTCCGCTGAGGTTTCTCAACATTCTCTTCGGATTGTGGCTGATCGTCGCGCCGCTCTTTCTGGACGGCGGAACCATCGCGGGAAGTCTACTGGGGATGGCTTCTGGCCTTGTCCTGATCCCTCTGAGCCTACCGCGCGGGCGCCGCAGCAAGGAGCACTATGGAAGTTGGGACAGGTACATCGTCTGATGGATATCGTCGGGCTCAGCATGTCGTCTCCGCAAGTCCGCGAAAGGTCCTTAGAGCGGAGCCGTCTCATGAAGGTTCGCGGGATGGTTTTTTGGCGGCGACCGGAGAATCTTGGTCCGCTTCGCTTGACCTTCCAGCAGGTGGAATCCCTATTTGGTCGCTCAAGACAGAGCGAGAGGCGTTGCGACTATGAACATCGGAGACGTTTCGGAACGGAGCGGGCTGCCGGCCAAGACCATTCGGTACTAGGAAGACATCGGGCTTGTTCGGCCTTCGCGTAGCGAGAAAGGGTACCGGGACTTCGGATCTCAGGGCCTCCACAAGCTGGCCTTTCTGGCCCGCGCCCGGTCGCTCGGGTTCACCATCGAAGAATGCAGGACGCACTTGTCCCTCTACGAGAATCGCCAACGATCAAGTTCAGACGTGAAGAGACTAGCGAAAAGTCACCTTGTGCGGATTGATCAAAAAATAGATGAATTTCAGGCACTCAGCGCGACTCTTCGTGATCTTGTCGCGCGCTGTCAGGGCGACGGCCGTCCCGATTATCCCATCATGAACGACCTTGCACGTTCCGGAACAAGCCGCACCATGAAAGGTGGCGGAGCGGCCGGTGTCGCAACCATGGGCGCAGCCGGTGTCGAGTTCGCGCAAAACGTTCTTGCCGAGACCCAGACCGCGATCCTGCCGCTGGTTCCGTATCTCGACACGCTTCGCCGGGTGTTCATCGCGGTCGCGCTCGGCGGCATCGCAGACACGATTTACGCGCGTCTTAATGATTGGCAGCAAAGGCTGCGATGATCGCCGGGCGCCAGTTTCCTGCGGGCAGATGCCGCGCCAAGATTTTCGAGCGATCGGCCGCCACGTTGGCAGCGCCGAACATTCTCGCCAGTCGTCTTTCAGCCGAGCGCATCAGCCACGGCTTTGCCACACGTCACTGTGTCCGCCGACCCGCCCAAATCCTTTGTCCGCAATGCGGGTGCGGAAAGGACCCGCTCAATCGCAGAGACGATATCGGACGCAGCCTCCGGGTGGCCGAGATGGTCTAGCATCATCGCTCCAGCCCAGATCTGACCGACAGGGTTGGCGATGCCCTTACCCGCAATGTCGGGAGCCGAGCCGTGAACCGGCTCGAACAGCGATGGGAAAGCGCGTTCTGGGTTGATGTTTGCTGAGGGCGCGATACCGATAGTGCCGGTGCAGGCGGGGCCGAGGTCGGAGAGGATATCGCCGAAAAGATTCGAAGCTACGACTACGTCGAACCTGTCGGGATTCAGCACGAATTGCGCTGTCAGGATGTCGATGTGGTACTTGTCGACGCTGACGCCTGGGTAGTTCTTTGCCATCTCCTTAACCCGTTCGTCCCAGTAGGGCATGGTGATCGAGATGCCGTTGGACTTGGTGGCCGAGGTCAGTTTCGCTCGCGGGCGCGCTGCAGCCAGTTCGAACGCATATTTCAGCACGCGATCCACGCCGACCCGGCTCATCACCGTTTCCTGCATCACGACCTCGCGCGGGGTGTCGGGGAACATCCTGCCACCGATCGAGGAATACTCGCCCTCGGTGTTCTCGCGGACGATCCACATGTCGATGTCACCAGGATCGCGCCCGACAAGCGGGCATGGCACGCCGGGCATGAGCCGCGCCGGGCGCAAGCTGATATACTGATCGAACTGCCTGCGAAACTGGATCAGCGACCCCCAGAGCGATACGTGGTCCGGCACGGTTTCTGGCCAGCCTACGGCGCCGAAGAACAGGGCGTCGTGCCCGCCGATCCGGTCTTTCCAGTCGCCAGGCATCATCTGCCCATGCTTCTGGTAATATTCGCACGACGCGAAATCGAACTCGTCGAAGCGGATGTCGATGTTATGGCGCTTGGCCACAACCTTCAGGACTCGAAGCCCTTCCGGCACGACCTCCGTGCCGATGCCGTCTCCGGGAATGACCGCAATCTTCAAGTGGTTACCTGTCATCGTGTAGCTCTCATTCGTTTCGACCGCGAAGGGCCTCGATTACGGCATTCGTGACCATGCGTGTCGTGGCATTCCCGCCTAGGTCAGGGGTGTGCAGATCAGGATTTGAGGTGACGGCTTCGACCGCCCGCATGAGCCGGTCCGCTGCCAGCCTTTCGCCCAAGTGGTCGAGCATCATCGCGGCGGTCCAGAAGGTCGCGACCGGGTTGGCTACGCCTTTGCCGGTGATGTCGAAGGCCGAGCCATGGATTGGTTCGAACATCGAGGGCGTGTCCCGTTCGGGATTGAGGTTTGCCGTCGGCGCGACACCGATGGAGCCCGAGAGCGCGGCCGCAAGGTCAGACAGAATGTCGGCGTGCAGATTGGTTGCGACGATCGTATCGAGTGAGTCCGGCCTCATCGTCATGCGCACTGTCATGGCGTCGACCAGCATCTTGTCCCAGGTGACGTCCGGAAATTCCCGCGCAACTTCGGCGGCTATCTGATCCCAGAGTACCATGCCGTGCCGTTGCGCGTTCGACTTGGTAACCACCGTGAGGAGCTTGCGCGGTCGTGATTGTGCCAGGTTGAAGGCGAACCGCATGATGCGCTCGATCCCCGCGCGGGTGAAGATCGACACGTCGGTTGCCACTTCGAGCGGCAGCCCCGGATGCGAGCGGCCGCCTTGCCCGGCGTACTCGCCCTCGGAATTCTCACGCACGATCACCCAGTCAATCTCGCCACCATTGACATGGCGCAGCGGCGACTGGATTCCCGGCAGGACGCGTGTGGGCCGGACGTTGGCGTACTGGTCGAGCGGCTGGCAGATCGCAAGGCGCAGGCCCCACAGGGTAAGGTGATCCGGGACGTCTGGCGCCCCGACGGCGCCGAACAGGATGGCGTCGAAGGCGCGCAACTGGTCCGCTCCGTCTGCGGGCATGAACGCCCCGGTGCGCTTGTAGCGGTCAGTACTCCAGTCGAACTTGGTCACGCCGAAAGTGAAGCTGCCGTCGCGATCCGCAAGTGTGGTCAGGACTTCCAGACAGGCATCAACGACTTCGACGCCGATTCCGTCGCCGCCTATCGCGGCGAGCTTGTATTCTTTTCTGGTCATTGGGTTACTTCCTTTCAGAAAAGCATGCCGGCGGGCATCCGCAGGAGCAGCACGTTGGCCATGAGCCACCAGAAGCCGAAGCAGATCAATGCGCCCGAGCCGATCCAGATTGCCCAGGTTGTCGGGGACGGCCTGTCGTAGTCAGCAATGATCATGATTGCCAAAAAAGCGGCGAGGCTGGTGACGAGAAAGCCGATCTCCGGTATCAGCAGCACCCATGCCAGCATGACGATCCCGAGCGCGATGCGCCGTATTGCGCCTCCATTGAGATCCAGCGTCTCGCCCGGTCCGCCGGCAGGCCGGCGCAGGTTCATCACGATCAAAAGAACCGAGAAGACGATGAGAGCGGCAGCGATTGCGATCGGGAATACGGCCCCCAGTGGCGACAATGCGGACGCGCCAACATAGATCACGATCCCAAGGATCACGAAGAGCCCGGCAAAGATCATTCCGGGCACGTCGCGCCGTTTCGGCTCTGGTATGGTCGCGGCTTCAGCAATCGCGAATTGCACGCCGGCTTGTGCAAGCTGGGCGCGGCGCTTCGATTTCCAGTCCGACCAGATCGGGAAAAGCAGCGTCAGCAAGGCGGCGCAGATGATGCCGATGCTGATCGGGCGCATGAAGAACATCTCGGTCAGGCGACCGGATGCATTGCCGATCAGATAGGTTTGGACAAATCCCTGCTCGGCGATCGAGCCCAGGACGAGGCCGAGCACGATCGGTGACGGCTGGAAGCCGTAGCGGTTCAGGATCCACGCAAGGATGCCGAGCCCGACCATCAGCTGCGCGTCCTCGACGTTGGATTGAATCGCGAAAGCCCCGATGATGGTCAGCAACGCGACCGTCGGTGCGAGGACGGCCTTCGGCACCTTGGTGATGGAGGAATAGGCATAACGACCGATCAGCAGGCCGACGGGCAGCATGAGGACGGTGGCGATAAGCAACCCCCAGATGAATGTGTAGACGATGTTGGCGTCTGTGGTGAAAAGCGTGGGCCCGATCTTGATGCCCTGCACCAGCAGCGCCCCTAGGATGATCGCGTCCGGCGGTGTGCCGGGAATGCCGAGAACGAGCGTCGGGATGAAGCCGCCGCCGACCGTGGCGTTGTTGGCAGCCTCCGTAGCGATCACACCGTCCGGGTTGCCCTTGCCGAAGCTGTCCGGATCATCCGAACTACGGCGCGCTTCCGAGTAGGACACCAACCCTGCGATGGACCCACCGGCCCCCGGCAGAATACCGATGACGGTACCGATGACAGAAGAGCGAATGATGTTGAATTTTCGCTTCAGCGAATGGCGAAACCCTTCGGCGAACCGCAGCCCGCCCGTTTCGGACGGCTTGAGATGAGGGTCGGCATTCGCCACCAGGTCGAGGATCACCGGCACGCAGTAAAGACCAATGATCGCCGAGGTCAGATCGATGCCCGCGAGGAAGCGTTGCATGTCCATCGTGTATCGAACGTCGCCGCCCACCACGGCTACACCGATCATTGACAGGAAGAGACCGAAGCAGGCACCGATCAGGCCCTTGACGGTGTTGCCGACGGACAGCGCAGCGATCAGGGTCAGGCCGAATATCGCAAGCCAGAAGTATTCCGTCGGACCGAAGGCCAGCGCGACCCTGGCCAATGGAGGTGCCAGAACCAGAAGCGCGACAGCACCGACGATGCCGCCGACGACCGAGGCGATGGTGGCCACAGATATTGCCAGACCCCCATCGCCCCGTTTCGCCATTGGAAAGCCATCGAAGGTCGTGGCGATGGCAGAGGGCGTTCCCGGCGTGTTCACGAGAATGGCTGCATAGGCGCCGCCATAGATCGCACCGGTATAGATCGCGCCGAGAGCAATAAGGCCCGCGGCGGGATCCATGGTAAAGGTGAAGGGGACAAGCACGGCCACCGCCATCGTCGCAGATAGCCCCGGCAACGCGCCAATCACGGTGCCGAGCATCACGCCCACGAGAGCGAGCATCAAATTGAACGGGGTCAGCGCGTTCAGGAGATAGCCGAGAATGTCCATCTTCAGACGCCTTTACTGAATGATGCCGAGTGCCTTGGCGCCGGCCGTATAGTCCTCGATCCGCGCAGCGACGAACTCGTCCATCTCGTCATAGCTGATGTCGGTCAGCACGAATCCGGCGCTCTCCATCTTTTCAACGAAGGCGGGCTGGGCGTTGATCTCGGAAACGATATCCGAAATCCGTTGACGCAGTTCCTCGGATGCTGAAGCCGGAACCGCCACACCTCGATAGGCACCGCCGACGATGTCGTATCCGAGTTCCTTGAACGTCGGGACGTCGGGGAATGCGGGCAGACGTTCTTCCGAAGCGACCGCTAGCATGCGCATTGCGTCCCCCTGGCTCACGCCCGATGTCGCGTAGTTGAAACCGGCCATTGTCGATCCGCCAAGTACCGCTGTGATAGAGGGGCCAGTGCCCGAGAAGGGCACATATGTCGTAGTCACACCGGCTTGCTCGTTGAAGCGGATCGCGGCCAGATTGTTGGACGAATTGGAGCCGGACCCCGCAAACGTGACAAGGCCGGGATTCTCCTTGGCATATTCGATCAACTGGTCGAGCGAGGTGAACTCGCTTTCCGCGCGAACGAAGATGGCATCCGGAGTGTAGTGAAAGTAATTGACCGGTGTCAGATCCTCGGTGGCGTAGCCAACAGACCCGGCCAGCGGTTGAAGAACCGTGTGCGGCAGATTGATGCCCATGACAGTATAGCCGTCGCCCGGCAGGGAATTGAGTTGCGACCAGGCCTGCGCGCCACCTGCACCAGGTTGATACTGGATGACCACCTGCTGGCCGGTCACGTTCTCCCATTCGGACTGCTGGAAGCGTGCCGAAACGTCGGACTCGCCGCCAGCGTTGAACGGAATGATGTAGGTCATCGGCTTGGACGGAAAGTCCTCAACCGACTGGGCCGCAAGCGGCGTGGCCGCCAGCAGTCCGGTAAAGATGGTTACAAGAGCCGTTTTCATGATTTCCTCCTAACAAGCCGCCTATAAGCCGCAGCTTTTTGATTAAGGGGTGCCGGTTGGCGACTTTGGCTGTAAGTGCGTGATTGCTCCCCGTGGCTGTCCGCACGTCTTCGTGGCCGACAATGTCCACCAAACTCCTCACTGGCAGACTCGGCCAACCTCCTCACAGGCGGACTGAGCGAACACTAGACTAATTCACCGAAGTCGTTAATTTCTGAATCGGAACATCATTAGTGCGTTGAGGTAAGCAATGAGCGAGGGCGACATGGACTTCTTCGTGCTTCTTGCCCGGCGTGAAAGCTTCGTAGAGACCGCGCGTGAGATCGGAATCAGTGCCTCTGCAGTCAGTCGCCGCCTTGCACGGCTGGAGGGCCGGCTAGGCGTCCGCCTGATGAACCGGACGACGCGGCGTGTCAGCCTCACTGGCGAAGGCGAGGTTTACTTCAGCAAGGCAATGCGTTTGCTGGGCGATATCGACGAATTGGAGAACAGTCTCAGATCGGGACAGGAGAAACCCAGCGGTCTGCTTCGGCTGAACGCCACCTTCGGCTTCAGTCGCGCATACATCGCTCCAACGGTGTCCGCGTTCTGCGACGCGTACCCGGATGTCAAAGTGCAGTTGGTCGTGAGCGATGCGCCAATGAACCTCATCGAGCAGGGATTCGACTTGAACGTCCGCTTCGGCAATCCGCCGTCGAGCAACCTGATCCAGCGTGTGCTTCAAAGAAACCGCAGGTTCATGTGTGCGTCGACGAGATACCTGGAGAAACATGGGAAACCTGAGTCCCTGCAGGATCTTCGCAACCACAACTGCATCGTGCTGCGACAGGAACACGATATCTATGACATTTGGCGATTCGACGACCGCAGCGCGGAAAGTTCCTCGGTACGTATAAACGGGAGGCTCAGCACGAACGATGGCGAAATGGCGCGCGAATGGATGCTTCGCGGACACGGAATCATGCTCCGGTCCGAGTGGGACATCGCGCACCATGTCCGCGAAGGCCGCCTCCAGATCGTGCTGCCGGATTACTTCCAGACAGCAAACATCACCGTCATCTACCCCGAGCGCCACAATCTTACCGCCAAGGTACGGGTCTTCATCGACCTGCTGGCCGAACGGATCCGGAAGGCCAACACCAAGGCGCCGTTTGAACTCAGCGAAGCAGACCTGAGCGCATGACCGCGTTGCCCTACTCATGCCAACCATGCATGAATTGAGTTGGAGGCGCGCCAATGGATATCACATTTCTCGAGGACTTTCTGGAGTTGGCGCGCGAGTTCAACTTTTCCCGCGCAGCCCAGAACCGGAACATGACCCAACCCGCGTTCAGCCGCCGGATCAAGAGCCTCGAAGAAGCAATTCGAACGCCTCTGATCCTTCGCACGACCCGTCAGGTCGCTCTGACGCCCGCAGGAAAGGCGTTCCAGCCCCGGGCTGAAGCCATTGTCAGAATGCTCTCGGATGCCCGGCTTGAGGCCCTGGCTGCTGCGGGTCGAGCGCAACGAAGCCTGAAGCTCGCGGCTACGCATGCGCTCTCCTACACCTTCGTTCCGAAATGGTTGATGCAAGTAGGCGGCCCCGCGGAAATAGGCGCTCTCAGCATGGTGTCGGACACACATCGGCAATGTGTCAGGCTCATGCAGAATGGCGATGCCAGCTTCTTCATCTGCCACCGAAGTCTGGCCGGCGCAGAGGGTCTTCCGGAAAAGCAGTTCCTGTGCCATCCCATCGGCAGCGATCGGCTGGTGCCACTCTGTGCTCCGGATTCGAACGGCCAACCTTTGTGGACCCTTGGCCTCGGATCATACGGGATCCCGTTTATAGCTTATGCGGCCGTCTCGGGCCTGCATGCGATCCTCGAGGCGCATTGGGCGGGACATGTGCGGCCAGGCCTCGAGCCGACGATGAATTCTGTTCTGGCCTCGACCAATCTCGAAATGGCGAAAGAGGGACAGGGTATCGCCTTTCTTCCTCTGTCTCTCGCCGAAAACGACATTGAACTCGGCAAGCTCGTCCGCGCCGGAGAGGATGCCCTGGATGTGCCTGTGCAACTCGTAATCTATCGCCCGCGCTCCCGCATGTCGCCGCACTGCGAAGCCTTCTGGCTGAAAGTGGTCGATGGGAGTGCAATTTAATATATGTCTTCTCGGCATTAATATAGGTTCAACCGGCATTGGTGTCCGGGCAAGGTGATCCGATATCCCCCTAGGCGATCGCCATTGTGCGACAAGCAATAGGGGAAGGAGTATGCCAATGCGCATTGTCGAAATCTGCGAGGTCACCAAACCGATCTCGTCGCCCATCCGGAACGCCTACATCGACTTCAGCAGGATGACGGCGAGTCTCGTGGCCGTCGTGACCGATGTAGTCAGGGGTGGTCGCCGAGTGGTCGGCTACGGATTCAACTCGAATGGCCGCTACGGTCAGGGCGGTCTCATTCGGGAGCGCTTTCGCGATCGCATCCTCGAGGCCGATCCGGGCTCGCTGTTGAACGATGCCGGCACCAATCTGGATGGCCACAAGATCTGGGCCACAATGATGCAGAACGAAAAGCCCGGCGGGCACGGCGAACGGTCAGTTGCGGTCGGCACGATCGACATGGCCGTATGGGACGCGATCGCCAAGATCGAAGAGAAGCCGCTCTTCCGTCTGCTGGCCGAGCGCAAGGGCCTGGAGGCAAATCCGAAGGTCTTCGTATACGCTGCTGGCGGCTACTACTATCCGGGCAAGGACGATTCCGCGCTCCGCAAGGAAATGCGAAGCTACCTCGATCGCGGCTATAACGTCGTGAAGATGAAAATCGGTGGTGCCTCCATCGACGAGGACCAGCGCCGGATTGATGCCGTGCTGGCCGAGATCGGTGACCAGGCGCAGCTTGCCGTCGATGCGAATGGTCGGTTCGATCTCGAGACGGCTATCGCCTATGCGAAGATGCTGCGCAATTATCCGCTTTTCTGGTACGAAGAGATTGGCGATCCGCTGGATTACCAGCTTCAGGCGGCGATGGCCGAGTTCTACCCCGGTCCCATGGCGACCGGCGAGAACCTGTTCTCGCATCAGGACGCGCGCAACCTGATCCGCTACGGTCGCATGCGCCCGGACCGCGACTGGCTTCAGTTCGACTGCGCGTTGTCCTACGGTCTCGTGGAATACTTGCGGACCCTCGACGTCCTCGATCAGTTGGGATGGTCGCCGTCGCGCTGCATCCCTCACGGTGGCCACCAGATGTCGCTGAACATCGCGGCGGGCCTCGGTCTCGGAGGTAACGAGAGCTACCCAGACCTGTTCCAGCCCTACGGCGGATTTCCGGACGGCGTGAAGGTCGAGGATGGTCACATTGTCATGCCCGATCTGCCCGGCATCGGGTTTGAAGGAAAATCCGACCTGATCACGGTGATGAGAGAACTGGCGGAATGATCAGCAGGCGACCTGGACGGAGATTCTGAGAGCCATCGTGCCAAAGCTTCCGTCCAGGTCAACCTTTCCAACACTCCGTTACGCTTAGTCGGGCGTGCGCGCAGGTGGAGAAGGTTGTCTGCCAGGCCCGTCTCCTCCGCCACAAACCATTTGCGAACCCGAGACGAGGCCCCAGCTCTTCGCAATGGTGCGAACGGTCGCGAGAAGTCGTTGATGACAAAAAGACTTTCCGCCCATAGCCTGGCGGCATGTCGAACGGGCCCTGGACAGATGCAGAAAATGACCTGATTGTCGCGGATTACTTCGCGATGCTGGCCGAGGACATGGCGGGCCGTCCCTACAATAAGGCTCAGCATCGGCGCAGTTTGATGCCTCTTTTGCGGAGCCGAACTGAAGGCTCGATCGAGTTCAAGCATCAGAATATCAGCGCGGTGCTGAAGGGGCTCGGCGAAGATTGGATCCTCGGCTACAAGCCAGCGTTCAATTTCCAGATGACCTTGGTTGATGCTGTGGCGCGCTGGTTGGCATGGAACCCGGCCTGGCTTGGGCGGATGCCGGGCTCGCGATCAGCAAATGGTTTGCGCGAGGCTGCGCAGATCTGGATTGGACCGTCACCGACGCTGTCGAACCAGCCGCCGCCGCAGGAACTGGAGCAGATGCTGCATGTCGCTAAAAAGTTTGACGTGGGGGGGCGGGATGAACGCAACCGCGCCCTCGGACGTGCGGGAGAAGAGCGCGTCGTTGCACACGAACGGTTCGCTTTGAAAGTGGCCGGTCGGGATGATCTGGCGCGCAAAGTGCGGTGGATTTCCGAAGAGGATGGTGACGGTGCCGGGTACGACATTGCCAGCTTCACGCCGGACGGACAGGAGCGTTTGATCGAGGTGAAAACGACAAATGGCTGGGAACGAACGCCCTTTTACATCTCCCGCAATGAACTGGCGGTCGCCGAAGAGCGCCGGTCGGAATGGTGCTTGTTCCGTCTCTGGAACTTCTCGCGTGAGCCGAAAGCGTTTGAGTTGCGCCCGCCACTAGATGCCCATGTCTCGTTGACCGCGACGGCCTTTCAGGCGAGTTTTCATTAGCATCTGGCCGAATCCGCGCTGTTCTTGCTCCTGCCAGGCCTCTCCGGCGAGAAAGCAAAGATCGGAGAGACTGACCGCCGATGCCTCGCGCCCGCATGTCAGCCACTTCAACACGTCCGGTGCGAGGTAAGCCAGCGTCTTATGCGCGGGACTACGACTGCCAGGTCACGGAGCTCCTCTCCGCATCGCCGTGCTGAAAGTATATACCGCGCTCGGCATACCTGTCACAGAAGCCGTGGAATACATCCGTCGGGAACGGGGCAGTCCGGCCATCAGGCAATTTGTAAAACTGATCCACGGAACTGTATCAGCGCCTTGCGAGTGACGGGTCCGGAGCGACTTTACCATCCATTACGCTCGCATTGGACAGCAGCATGTCATCATCCAACTCCGCTCTTAGTGCCGCAAACCGGGTGGAAAGGTGGTCGTACATGGCCTGCCTTGCGAGATCTGGATCGCCCGCCCCGATCGCGTTGATCAGGACCTCATGTTCGCTCAGGGTAACGGCCAGCGATGCGCCACTGCGGGCCCGGGCACGCGCGCGCAGAGCAACCCAATCAGGGTTCGATCGGATCCGGTCCAAAAGTGCGAAGGCCGTCAACAGCGGTCGGTTGCGGGCGCAATGCGCGATCAATCGGTGCAGCGCTCCGTCCCAGAGCTCGGTCCCCTGCGGATCCGTTGCCTCGACTTGTCGATGCGCCAACATCCGCAGCCGCGCGACCTCCGCATCGGTCATCCGCAGGGCACAAAGCGCGGCGAGTTCGGGCTCGATACAAAGCCGGGCTTCCATCACCTGCAGCGCATCGGTCTCGCCCGCGATCCGAGCCGCCAGATCACCCGTCGGATCCGACGGCTGACCCGCAAAGGTTCCCGATCCCTGCTTGCGCCAGACCAACCCTTCGACCTCCAGCGCATCAAGGGCCAGCCGTACCAGTCGGCGCGAGGTGCCGAAGCGCTCGGCCAGCGCCCGCTCCGTTGGTAGCCGCCCGTCGCTCCCCAACTCGCCTGCCGCGATCAGGTCCAGCATGCGTGATTTCAGCCCCGCTTCGCTCATGTCTCGACCGCGCGCGACCGGCTTGCCCGGCCCTCGGCCAGACGCAGTACTTCGGCCTCGGCGATGGCCCGGTCGATGGGCGCGCGGTCGGGTAGCCCCGAGAAGTTCGCCGCCGTCGCCATGCCCAATGTGAAGCCCACGTAACGCTCCTGCGCGACATCCCAGAGCCGTTCCAGCTCCCCCAGCGGGTCCGCATCGTCGTCGGCGCGCAAGTCAAGCCAGGCGTGGGCCTCGCCCCGATGGATCACCATGCCTGCCGCCTGTCGTCCGCGCTTGTCGCCGCCTGCCGCTTCGCCCGCGCGCATTGCCGCCAGCAGCCGCTCCGGTAATGGCCCCTCGGCGGTCATGAAGGCGCGCGAGGTTTCCGCGATCACATCCGGTCCGGCCAGCATGTTGCCCGCCACCGAGTGATCGTCGCGGATCAGGTGACCGCACCAATCGACGCAGTCCGCCCCGGTATGCGCAGCAAACCGTCCGTGGCTATCCATCAAATGCGCCTGCCGAATGGATTGCCCCGCATCGCGCGCCACGAAATCCGCCAGCACCTTCTGAGCTGCTTCCCCGGCTTCCAGTCGGGTCCGGCCTTCGGTCCCCCAGACAGGATTGCAGAAGGCCTGACTGGCCACGGCGCTGCGCGCGCCGACGAAGGGCACGGCTGCGCCACAGGCAAAGAACTTCGACGCGACGATCAGGCCGATCTCGTCCCCGGCACGCGCGATCAGGGAATAGGTCATCGGCCCACCGCGTAGGCTTGCATCAGACGCGGTGTCGCCGCCGCCCGAAGAACTCCGTTGGCCTCGCGCATGGCCGCTGTCAGCCGTCCAACCGACCACGGCTCGGCGACATGCACCGTGTGACCCCGGCTTCGCAGGTCGGCGACAACCTCGGTGCCAAACGCAGGCTCGACCATCATCTCGCCGGGCTTCGCCTCACGCGGATAGAACGAACCCTGAAAATGCATCGAATGAAACAAGGGCGCGTCCATGCCTTCCTGCAGTTCAAACCCATGATGCACCAGCCGCAGAAACCAGATCAACTGCCACTGGTCCTGCTGATCGCCGCCGGGCGTCCCGAAAACCAACCGCCGCCCGTCGTGGTGTTCGGCCAGCGAGGGCGTCAGCGTCGTGCGCGGGCGACGACCGGGTGCCAGCGAACTGGGCAGACCCTGCTCCAACCAGAACATCTGCGCGCGGGAATTGAGCGGAAATCCAAGCCCTGGAATGACCGGGTTCGACTGCAGCCATCCGCCCGAGGGCGTCGCCGCAACCATATTCCCGGCGGCGTCGATCACGTCGATATGCACGGTATCGCCACGCTTCTCGGTCAGATGCGCCATCGTCGGTTCTTGCGGCGCAGCGTCGGCGACGCCGAAATCGCGCGTCGCGCGGGCAATGTAGGCGTCGGACAGATGCGCGAAACCGGGCACGCGGCCCGGTCGCTGGTCCGTGCTGGCCGTCGCGCCGATCAGCGCCGCGCGGTCTGCATTGTAGGCATCCGACAGAAGATATTCCATCGGAATGTCAGACTGGGCGGGATCGCCGTAGTAGGCTTCGCGGTCGGCATAGGCCAGTTTTATGGCCTCGATCACGACGTGGACGAAGTCCGCGCCCATCGGGTCCATTGCGGCCAGATCGAGGTGTTTCAGGATGGCGAGGGCCTGCAACAGGACCGGCCCCTGCCCCCAGGCTTGCGTTTTGTGAATCGTCCAGCCGTGATATTCGTAACTCAGACTGTCTTCATAGCTGGCCTGCCATCCGGCCATGTCCTCGCGGGTCAACACCCCCCGGTGGCTTGTTTCCGAGACGTCCATCACATTGGCCTCCGCTAGATAGTCGCTTACCGCGTCCGCCACGAAACCGCCGCGCCATTCGGACCTTGCCGCGTCGATCTGCGCGACCCTGTCGTCGCCCGCGGCCTCCCCGGCTTCCACAAGCCGTTCGTAAGTCCGCGCCAGATCCGGATTGCGGAACAGGGCATGCGCCTCGGGCGCTGCGCCGCCCGGCGTCCAGACCTCCGCCGAGGAAGGCCAGTGTTCCGCGAAATAATCAGCCAACCCAGCAATGGTATTCGCCACCCGCGGCAGGATTGGATGACCGTCCCGCGCATAGCCGATGGCCGGGGCCAGGACGTCGCGCAAGCGGAACGTCCCGTGGTCGCGCAACAACAGCATCCAACCGTCAAAGGCTCCAGGAATGACCGTTGCCAACAGGCCTGATCCGGGGATCAGCGTCAGACCTTCTGCGCGGTAATGTTCGATGGTCGCCGCCGCCGGTGCGGGTCCCTGACCGCAAACCACCTGTACCGCTTCGCCCACCTTCTGGAAGATCGCCGGCATGTCGCCCGCCGGGCCGTTCAGATGCGGCTCGACGACCTGCAAGGTGATCGCCGTGGCCACGGCTGCGTCAAAGGCATTGCCGCCCCGCTCAAGAATGCCCATGCCGACAGCTGACGCGATCCAATGGGTCGAGGTGACGACGCCGAATGTGCCGCGGATTTCGGGCCTGGTTGTAAAACTCATCGTGTGCCTCAGTGTTCGCGGGGGTCGAGTGCATCGCGCAGCCCATCCCCCAGCAGGTTGAATCCAAGCACCACGAGGAAGATCGAGATGCCCGGCCAGAGCGCCATCCACGGGGCCTGGTTCAGGAAATTCTTGGCGGTGTTCAGCATCGACCCCCAGGACGGCGCGGGCGGTTGCTGTCCCAGCCCGAGGAACGACAGGGACGCCTCTGCAATGATCGCCGTGGCGATGGTCAGCGTCGCCTGCACCAGGATCGGCGCGGCAACGTTTGGCAGGATGTAGCGGGACAGGATCATCCGGGTCGGCAGACCGATAGCGCGCGCGGAATCCACGTAATCCTCGACCTTGACGCTGATAACCTGTCCGCGCGTCAGACGGATGAAGATCGGCGTCGCCGAGATGCCGATGGCGATCATCGCATTGGTCAGCGACGGCCCCAGAAAGGCCGCCAGCGCGATGGCAAGGATCAGGAACGGCACCGCCAGCAGCGCCTCGGTCACACGCGAGATCACAGCGTCGATCCAACCGCCGAAATAGCCCGCCACCAAACCGAAAGGCACGCCCACCAGAACGGCGATGCCCACGGAAACGACCCCGGCCAAAAGCGACGCCTGCGCCCCCCAGATCATCCGGGCCAGCACGTCGCGGCCGATTTCGTCGGTGCCGAAAAGATGCGCCATCGACGGCGCCTCGCGGACTGCACCCCAATCGGTTGCCTGTGGTTCCGGAATTGGCAGGATCGGCGCGAGAATTGCGATGGCAATGAAGAAAAGCACCAGAAAGCCGCCTAACATCGCGGATCGGTGGTGGCGGAATTTCTTCCAGACCCGGTTTTCGGGCTTGGGCATCGGATTGGAAACAGGTCCGGCCTGCGGATCAGTTGCGGCGACCATCTATGCCTCCCTCAGACGCGGGTTGAGCAGCACATAGGCCATGTCCGCCAAAAGGTTCATGACGATAAAGCCGACCGCGGTCACCAGCACGATGCCCTGAACCACGGCGTAATCACGATTGAATACCGCATCCACGACCAGTTTGCCAAAGCCGGGAATGGTGAAAATCTGTTCGGTCAGCACCGCGCCCGCGACCAGTTCCCCGAACAGGAGAGCGGTCATCGTCACGATGGGCGTCAGGGCATTGCGGAACGCGTGTTTCAAAACCACCTTGCGTTCCGACAGACCCTTGGCCCGGGCGGTGCGCACATAATCCGATGTCAGCACCCCCAACATCGCCGACCGCGTGTGCCGCATCAGCGTTGCCGCCAAGGCGGTGCCCAACACGAAGGCGGGCATCAGCATGGTTTTGATCGACAACCAGAAATCCTCGCCCGGTGGCACGTAGCCTGAGGCGGGCAAAAGCTGCCATTTCACCGAGACCAGCAAGATCAGCATGATCCCCAGCCAGAAATTCGGGATCGACAGCCCGGACAACGCCACCACATTGGCCACCCAGTCCACCATTGTTCCCTTGCGATAGGCCGACAGGATGCCGGTCGGAACTCCGATAACCACGGCGAAAATCAGCGACATCATGGCCAGCTGCAACGTCACCGGCAACTTCTGAGCGATCAGCTCCGTCACCGGCTGGTTGGTGCGCAGCGAAATTCCCAGATCGCCGCGCAGGGCATTCCCCGCCCAGGTCATATATTGCACCGGGATGGGATCATTCAGCCGGTATTTTTCGCGCAGGAATTCCAGCACCGCGGGATCGCGTTCCTCCCCCGCCAGCACCAGAAGCGGGTCGCCAGGCAGAAGCTTCTGCAATCCGAACACGAAGATCGAGATCAGAAAGATCGTCGGAATTGCGATCAGGAGACGGCGGAGAAAGAACGACAGCATGAGATGCCTTTCGAGCGGGTTGGCCCGCCCCCAAGGGTCGGAGGCAGGCCGGGGTCAGATCATTCCGACAGGGTCACTCCTTCCAGACGGATCATACCGTCCGGGTAGGCTGTGAACCCTTCGATCTTGCTGTCGAAGGCGGTGATCCAGCTTTGGTGGTACAGATACACCAAAGGGGCTTCGTCGATCAAAATGGCGCGGGCCTTGTCGTATTCGACTTTGCGCGCGTCCGTGTCCGGCACCTTCCGCGCAGCGTTCAGCGCCGCATCCACATCGGGGTTCGAAAAGCCGCTGTCGTTGATGCCACCATCGGTGGTCACGAACTGGTGGATATTGCCATCCGGGTCGACCCGGCCCGACCAGCCAATCTGGCTTGCCTGATAATCGCCCGCCGATTGGTCGGCCAACAGGGTCGCGAACTCCTTCGACACGATCTCGATCCGAATGCCGGCCTCGGCAGCCATGGATTGTACGACCTGCATCAGCTGGAGCGGAATCGTTGTGTTGGGCACCTGTACCGTCAGGTCGATACCGTCAGGATATCCAGCTTCGGCCAGAAGCGCCTTGGCCTTCTCGACGTCGCGTGCCTCGATCGGAAATTCGTCATCATACCAGGGCGAGACGTTGGGATAAGGCTGGTTTCCGGGCGCATAAGCCCCCTCGAAGACCACCTGATTGATGGCGTCGCGGTCCATGGCATAGCTGAACGCCTGACGCAGTCGCTTGTCCTGACCCCAGGGCGTCTCGCTCTTCTCGCCGTTGCCGACGTTGAAAGTGATACCCTGATATCCCAACGATACCGCCGAGACGACAGTTATGCTGTCGTCTGCGTTGGCCTGCGCCAAATCGGTGGGGGCCAGACGTTCCAGCATGTCGATATCGCCCGATTGCAGGTTTGCCAGACGAACGGTGGTGTCGGGGATCGGCAGGAACGTCACGCTGTCGAAGTTGATCGCATCGGCGTTCCAGTAGTCGGCGAAGCGGTTGAGTACGATCTTGTCCTGCGCGACCCGTTCTCCGAAAGAAAACGGTCCCGAACATACCGGATTCAGCCCGAAGTCGACACCCGCTGCCTCGGCGGCGGTCGGGGACATCATCATGCCGGCGCGGTCGGCCAGTTGCGCCATGACCGTGGCATCGGGCGCTATCAGGTTCAGGGTCAGCGTGTAGTCACCCGTCACGTCAACCGACGCAATCGACGATAGCTCCGACTTGCGGCGGCTCTCGTCCAGGGTCTGTGATCGCTCGATATTGGCTGCGACGGCCGCCGCGTCGAAGGTCGTGCCATCGTGGAAGACGACGCCTTCGCGAACGGTCATGTCGATGGACATCCCATCCTCGGCAACGGTCCATTCGGTCGCCAGTTGGGGGATAATCTGCAAGTCCGGCGAAATGTCGACCAGCTTGTCGCAGAGCGAGGCATATACGATCCGGCCCACGAAAGTCCGTGACTGATCCGGGTCCAGCACATCGGCGTCCGATTGAAGTGCGATGCGCAAATCCTGCGCTGCCGCCGGCAGCGCCATGGCGGCGACCAGCGCCGTCGTAAGGGTAAGGTGCTTCATGTGTCTTCCTCTCTGTTGTCGGGCGACTTTGACGGTCGTCCATTGGTGGCAACGGGGATGATCTCAGCCCCCTCCGTCGCTCGTCGGTAAAGGTCCAGTCGTGCACGGGCCGCGTCCGACCGGATACGGCGTGTCGCAACCCGAGGCGAAGCCTCGATCTCGCGCCAGAAGTGGCAGGCAGTCGCATGGCCGTCCGCCGCCGCCTCGAGCATCGGCACCTTCTCCCGGCAAAGCGCCTGCGCATGTGGGCAGCGCGTGTGAAACGTGCAGCCGGGGGGCGGCGCGGCGGGCGATGGCATCTCGCCCTCGATCCGTGCCCGTGTTGCGCCGCCCCGGTCGTCAAGATCTGGCACCGCATCCAATAACGCGCGGGTATAGGGATGCCGCGGCGTCTCAAACAAGGCGTCGGTCGTGGTCTGTTCCACGATCCGGCCCAGATACATCACGGCTACCCGGTCGCTCATATGCCGGATGACCGCGAGATCGTGGGCAATCAGGATCAGGGTCAGCCCCAGATCGCGACCCAGATCGGCCAGCAGGTTCACCACCTGCGCCTGCACCGACACGTCCAGCGCCGAGACAGGCTCGTCCCCGATGATCAGTCGCGGCCCCGTGGCCAACGCGCGGGCAATCCCGATGCGTTGTCTCTGCCCGCCCGAGAATTCATGCGGATAGCGGTCGGCATATTCCGGGCGCAGCCCCACCTGACGCAACAGCTCGGCAACCTTTTCCCGCCGTTCAGATCGGCCCATCTCGGGCGCATGCACCTCCAACGGCTCGCCAACCAGCCGCCCGACGCTCAGCCGGGGGTTCAGCGATGAAAACGGATCCTGAAAGATGAACTGCACGTCCCGCCGCAATGTCGACAGCGCCTTGCCCCGCGCCCGCGTGACCTGCTGCCCGTCGAACGAGACCTCACCTGCAGTCGGATCCAGCAAACGCATCAGAAGCCGCGCCAACGTGGACTTGCCACAGCCCGACTCGCCCACGATGGCAAAGGTCTCCCCCACCTCGATCCGCAGCGATACGCCGTCCACGGCGCGAACTCGTCCCGCTTTGGAGAACAACCCGCCGCCGGTGCGAAAGTGCTTTACCAGGTTGTCGGCCTCCAGAATGACGCTCATACCGCCACCCGCAAATGCTGCTCCAACGGCACGAAATGGCAGGCAGCGGCGTGCCCGGGTGTAACGTCGCGCAGGGCGGGTCGCTCGGCGCAAGCCGCGACTGCAAAGGCGCAGCGAGTGCGGAACCGGCAACCTTCAGGCATCTTATCGATCGACGGCACCGACCCTTCGATTGTCGTGAGTCGTGCCCTCTCCCCCGAAAGTCGCGGCACCGATTCCATCAGCCCGATGGTGTAGGGATGCTGCGGATCATCGAAAATCTGCGCGACCGGGCCGCGCTCGACCATCTGACCGCCGTACATGACAGCAACGGTATCCGCGATCTCGGCTACGACGCCCAGATCGTGCGTGATCAGAATTGTGCCCGTTCCCCGTTCGCGCTGCAGATCACGGATCAATTCCAGTATCTGCGCCTGGATCGTCACATCCAGCGCCGTGGTTGGCTCGTCCGCAATCAGAAGCTTGGGGTCATTGGCCAGCGCCATGGCGATCATCACCCTCTGACGCTGACCACCGGATAATTGGTGCGGGAATTGCCGCAGCCGCGCTTCGGGCGACGGCAGGCCAACCCGACGCAACATTTCCAGCGTCCGGTCGCGGGCCTGTTCCTTGCTGCCGCCGCGATGCTGCAACACCGACTCGGCAATCTGATCGCCGATCCGGAACGCAGGATTGAGCGACGTCATCGGCTCCTGAAATATCATCGCCATTGCGCCGCCGCGCCGTTCGCTGGACAAGCGACCTCTGGTCAAATCTATGGTTTCGCCATCAAATCGCAGAGTTCCAGAAGGAATTTCGGCGCTACCTGACGGCAATAATCCCATCAGTGCCATGGCTGTCACGCTTTTGCCGCACCCCGATTCACCGACAATGCACAATACTTCGCCGCGGGCCACCGACAGGTCGACCCCATCAATTACACAGGCGTCCTGACCACGAAACCGCAGCCGGAAATCGCCCAGGGCCATTAAGACATCGTTGGCATCTTTGTGTAGCAGGGCGATCTCCTTTTGGGATATCTGAACCAATACAAGATTGGTCCAGACCAGATCAGATAGCAAGCGCGATCGTGTTGTCTTGATACATTTCGGCGGCGTTGCCGATCGGTGCCTAGATTGCGAGCGCCTTTGAGCAGCGAAACATCATGAGGAGAAGCAGCGGCGGCGCTTCCGTCGCCAAGGTGGCCTTTGCACGGAATAGTAAGCCGGTGCTCAAGGGATGAATGGTTAAACCTGGCGTAGGGTGTCGAACAAATGCTCGTTCAAGGGTTCGCCCCGCATCCGGCCATTGAATCATTCCACGAAGCTATTCTGCATCGGCTTGCCGGGGGCGATGCAGTGCCACTCGAACTTGCGATCTTCCTGCCATTTCAGGTTCGCATTGCTGGTCAGATCTGTCCCGTTGTCGCTGACCAGCGGACTTTCGAGGCCGTGCAGTGCGCTTTGATAGGTCTTGTCGGTAGAGATTGTGTTGTGTCCGGGAGCCTCGGCAGCCAAATCTGCCAAAACCCTGGCGAATACTCCCCGTTCGTTGACACGCTCGGACCGATGGCGCTTGTCCACTGACCTCTACAGCTTCCATCAGTTGTTGGGCGTCTTCGGCGGTCCGTTCGCCGCAGACGTATCAGTCGGACTTCGGGGACCGCTGGGCCACCACCGACAGAAGCGCCAGCAGACCCGAACCGACCATCAGCACGACTGAGACCGCATTCAACACCGGGGTGGAGCCGACCTTCACCATCCGGTCGTACATCGTGATCGTCAGCGGCGCGTCCGAGCCGACCAGCATCAGCGTCGTGTTGAAGTTCTCAAACGATACCAGGAAGGCCACGATAAAGGCCGAGAAAAGCGCGGGAAACAGGAACGGCAGTGTCACGGTCGTCAGCACCCTGAGCCGCGACGCGCCCAGGTTCAGTGCAGCCTCCTCAAGTGAGATGTCGAATTTCTGCAGGCGTGCGGCGATGACCAGCGAGGTTATCGTTGTGAGGAATGAGAACTGCCCAAGCACGATGAGCGGTACGCCCGGACGCAGCCACGTCAGGAACAGCCCGAACTGGCTGTCGGCAAAATTGGCTATCATAGAGGCCAGAACAAGGATCGAAATCCCGAGAATGACGCCGGGAATCACGAGCGGCACCACCATCAGCACATAGAACGCCGACTTGAATGGGAAATCCTTGCGCACGAACAGGAAGGCGTTGCAGGTGCCGGCCGCCACCGACAGAGCTGCCACGATCATGCCAATGTAAAACGAGTTCCACATCCCCCGCAGCAACGGCTCATCATTCAGAAGGCCAAGTTTCGGCTCGGTGTCCGAGATGAACCAGTCCAATGTGAACCCCCGCCATGGCAGGGAAGGAAACGTCGAATCGTTGAAAGCGAAGGCCCCCGCGGCCAGCAGTGGCGCCACGAGATAGAGAAAAAACAGTCCGACATAGACGCGATAGATCCATAGAAGATGATTTGACCCCTGCATCTCAGGTGTCCTTCGCAACAGTGGTGGCCAGACTCTGTCCGGTCAGCCGCAAACCCAGCCACACCACCAATGAGGTAAAGAGCAGCAGCAACACGCCGAAGGTCGCGCCCGCCTCCCAGTTGTAGCGGGTGATGAACTGGTTGTAGATCTGCTCGGTGAACCAGCTTGAATTCTTGCCCCCCAGCAGGACCGGCGTCAGATAGCTGCCTGCAGTAATCATGAAAACGATGATGCAACCCGCGACGATTCCGGGCATCGCGTAGGGAACGACGATCCGTCGAAATACTGTCAGACGCGATCCGCCAAGGTTGAACCCGGCCTCCAGCAATGAATCGTCCATGCCCTGCATGGTCGAGACGAGTGGCACGATCATGAACAGGATCACCGTGTAGACGAGGCCGATGATGACGGTGACATCGTTGTAAAGCATCTCGATCGGCTCGTTGATCACACCCATCGAGACCAGCGCTGTCGAGACTACACCGGTTTCGCGCAAAAGGACGATCCAGCCATAGGCACGCACCAAATCTGACACCCATAGCGGAATGAGGCACATCAGAAACAGTGCGGCGCGGCTGCGCTCACGGGCGATCTTGGCGATGTAGTACGAGATCGGAAAGCCCAGCACGAGTGCCAGCATGGTGACCAGGATCGATATCCATGCGGTACGGAACAGCGTGTTGCGATAAACTGCGGCTTGCGCGAAATCTGCGTAGTTCTTGAAACCGAACTCGTATTCATTGATGCCTACTTTCTCGCGCAGCGAGATATAACCGATGCCGATCTGCGGCAGGATGATCAGAAGTCCGATCCACAGGGCGAAGGGCGCGAACAGAAGGATCAGCGATAGTCGTCCCGCGTCACGGCTCATGCGCCGGGCCTCCGGACGAAAATCCGCGACCGATCAGGCTGCCATGAGACGGTAACCGCATCATGTGCCGACACCTCGGAAGCCTGATCGCCATCGGCGACTTCAACAAGTTGTCCAGTGTCGAGCCGGACAAGGATGCGGCTGGCAGCGCCGTTGAAAAGAAGGCTATCGACCTTTCCCGACAGGCTCCCGGAGCCATTGTCTCCACCGATCCGAAGCGCCTCGGGTCGTACGAAAATCTCCACCCGGTCGCCCGTGTTGCTGTCGTCGGCAAGTCGTGCCAGCACTGCGCCGCCGCCATCCAGGATCACGCGCGCCTCGCCACCCCGCACCTCGTCGATGGTGCCCGGCAAGACATTCGCATCACCCACGAAGCCTGCCACGAAGCCCGAGACCGGGTCATCGTAGAGCGCGCGCGGGCTACCGATCTGTTCGAACCCGCCGGCGTTCATCACGGCCACCTGATCGGACATGACGAGGGCCTCGGACTGGTCGTGCGTGATGTAGAGAAACGTGGTCTCGAACCGCTCCTGCAACTGTTTGAGTTCGATCTTCATGTGTTCGCGCAGTTTCAGGTCGAGCGCGCCCAGAGGCTCGTCCAACAGCAGCACATCGGGCTGTAACACCATGCAGCGTGCGATTGCGATACGTTGCTTCTGGCCGCCCGAAAGCTGTTCGATGCGCTTGTCCTCGACGCCCGGCAGGCCGACCCGGTCCAGAACCTTGCGCACTTTCTCCGGAATTTCCGACTTCTGCTCACCCTGGCAGCGCAGTCCATAGGCGATGTTTTCGCCGACATTCATCATCGGAAACAGCGCGAGGTGTTGGAATACCATCTTCACGTTGCGTTTATTGGGCGCGAGGTTGATGACGCTTTCGCCCTTGATGCGGATATCGCCTGCGCTGGGCGTCTCGAACCCGGCGATCATCCGCATAAGCGTCGTCTTGCCACAGCCCGAAGGGCCGAGGATCGAAAAGAACGAGCCGGGAGGGACTTCCAGCGAGACGTTCCTGACGGCAGTGAAATCGCCGAACTTCTTTGTCACGCCAACGCAGCTGAGATCGTTCATCCCGGACCTTTCGGAAAATAATAAGACCGGGATGCGGCGATAGAACGCGCCCCGGTCTCAGGCTCACAGGATCAGTTGCCTGATGCGGCCTTGATCTGCTCCAAGGCCATGCCTTCCATATCCTCCAGACCCGGAGGGATGTTTGCGAAGAACTTCAGGTTATCAAGGTCGGACTGATCGAAGGCCACCTCGACCGCTGCGCGTTTGTCGTCGGGCAGCAGCTCGATCCCGTTCGGAACCGCCGCGATGGCCCCCGTCGAGGCCGACATCAGCTTGACGATTTCGGGCCGCATCACGAAGTTGATCCACTTATAGGCCGCATCGTCCGCCTCGCCACCACGCGGGATGGTGAAGGTGTCGATCCACGCCAGCGCACCGGTTTCGGGCGGCACGAAGACGATGTCGGGGTTCTCGGCGTAGATTTTGAACGCGGTCGAATCCCATGTCTCGGATACTACGACTTCGCCCGACAGCATCAGCGCCGACAGATCGTCTCCACCTGTCCAATAGGTCTTGATGAC
>Ga0209634_1000339_pt1 | contig 35831 bp, 48 predicted proteins | sample LinPmetageLP40_FD_184043 | JGI IMG/M metagenome (GOLD analysis project Ga0209634, IMG submission 184043) | Marine viral communities from the Pacific Ocean - LP-40 (SPAdes) (version 2) | ecosystem: Environmental > Aquatic > Marine > Oceanic | place: Pacific Ocean | collected 2010-08-26 | reverse complement strand
AGCACCACTCGCCCAGTCATCAGTACCAAAGTTGGCATTAGTGCCATCCGTAGATACTTGCAGATTTTGCATAGTGTCATTGCTAGTAGCCTTGTTTGCCTTTACTCCATTTAAAAATGTACCAGCTTCAACAATCAATGGTTGCTCGCTAGCAGTTGCTTGAATCAACGGTCTATTGTTGCCTGACTGGTCATACCAAGTCTCTACAAAGCCGTCCACTTGGTCAAACCCTGGGTCTACACCAGATGGTAAGTCAATGCTGTAAGCTTCACCGATGTTAGCTTCAATGGCTGTGCGGTTGTCTGTTTGGTCAGTGTCGTAGATAATTGCTTCTCTTATATGACCATTAAAAGTACTTCCACTTCCAGCTCTTAGTTTTCCAAGAAAAATTGTATCAAGCTCTCCTGATGTAAAATCATTCCCGTAATCATCAGTTGTTTCTACTAAAGTTCCACCCAAGGTTCCTACCTTCGTAGAAGTTTTACCTGTTGTAACTGAAAAACCTAGTCTAGTTGAGCCACTTACCGATGCGTTTACTGTTCTGGATGTAGTATTTCTTACGCTAGCTTGTGTAAGCGAAGAACCTTCTACTATGCCAAAATTAGTATTAGCAGTAGATGCACTTGAACCCATTGATACAACAGCAGCACCACCGCCATCCCTTACGGACGCTTCAAACATTGAGATGGTTGCTCCAAAGCCAGATACAGAAGCGGCGGTTAATGTATCATCGCTTCCGTCAAACTCTATACCATCGGCTAGTAAAGACCCAGCATTAACAATCTTAGGTTGGCTTCCAGCAGTTGCTTGAACTGCGTGGTTACCGTGCGCACCTCCTCCTGCGTCTACACTTTGGTCATACCAAGTTTTAACGAAGCCGTTTTCATCTATGTTAGTTATGACGATATTCTTAATAAGAATTTTTTCTGAATCGTCACCAGCAAACGTAATGTTTCCATCCTTGCTTGCAAAAAATCTAAGAATTCCAGCAGAGGTAGAAGTAAACTCCTCGGAGTAACTAACAAAATCCCCTTGAGCTTGATTGTTTACTTGTTTAATTGTAGTGCCACTTACTTCGACAAATCTAAAGCCATTAACTAAACTTTGACCACTGGGTATTTTTACATCAAAGGAAACTCTAACTTTTTCTCCTGCCCCAACAAGACCGCTTTCAGTTACGTGATGAGTAGTTGAGACTGTGTTAGGAGTTAGTTCTAAAGCTCCACCTGATACTGCCGCTGAACCATTGCCAGCACTCCACCCATCGGTATCTGTGCTGAAGTCAGAAGTGTAGGTAACCGCCTCCGTCTTTACGAAATTTAATAAAGTCCCATCAGTAACTTCATCCGCAGTAAAGGACTTCAGGGCATCATCAGAGCTACGACGAACCTGCGCTACATACTTACCATTAGCACGGGCTACGGTGTCTCCAGTAGCCGCTAAGGTAGCCTGCCGTGTCCCTAGGCTACGAAGTGAGTAAGCTGCCTTGGCAATAAGAAAGTCACCATCACGGCCCGTTGCACTCAGTGCCCGTATATCTAGAGGGGGTGTTACTTGAGCATTTACAAAAGAAGTCAATGCACCCGAAGATACACCTGACGCTGTGAAGTCCTGCTCGTGGTTATCGCTTCCTCTACGCACACGCACAACCTTGGGGTCACCACCATTAAGACTACGGAGGCTGTATGCCGCCGCAGCGTTAGGAGCAATCTGCAGGACGCTCTCGCCCACTGAGTTCAGCCGACGCTGGCGACCCAGGGCTGAATCAAGGCTAACGTGCATACTAGACCTTGTGTAGTTGTACTAAGCCAGAAGTTACTGTAACGGATGAAAATTGACCGTATAGTATAGTTCCAGCACCAAGGGTCTTTCCGATAAAAGCAGTATGAGTAGCCTGGTCTACATTACTGGAGACTACAGCACCAAAGGCAGTGTCCTGGAGAACTTGTATTGCCCCAAAGCTACCTGTTGTTACGTCGCCGTTTGTTGCTAGGACTGAACCTACGGAGCTGAACTCCAGTGCGTTGTTTCTTGAACTTGCCATAATTAGTATTATATCACAGGATTATTATCGGGATTGCCGATTTACGTATGTTGAGAATTTATTGCCTATACTGTTGTTATTTGATCTTAGATCTATCTTTTCCAGTTCCTGGAATAGGTAACCCTGGGCTACCTGCTCTTCGGCTACGGCTTGTTCTTGCCTGTTCTGAACCCTCAGGAAGTCGGCATAGACAGCGTGCGCAATAAAATTAAAGAACTCACCTGGAACTTCTACGGTTGAATTATAGTAACCCGAGGTAACGGTAAATGGATTGAACTCCTTCTTATAGGAAACAAATACTTTTTCCGTTCCATCCTGAACATTTAAAATATTAGCCCCCAAAGTATCTACATAAAAGTTGTATTCTAATGTTGAGTTATTTAAGAACGCTTCCTTGCGGTGAATTCGATTGAATTCTCCTATCCTTACTTTTGGTTTTCTATTGGGCGAAGAAACAGAAGTTTCAAATTGTTCGGTTTCTCCATAAGGAACTACTTGTAGCACATCTATATCAAGTATTCCGTCCATCGACCCCGACCCTGAATCTACCCACCTTGGAACATCAAGGGGACTTGCGTAATTTACTGAGTCACTTTGATAGAAAAGGACGTCAACGGTAGAAACAACAATACTATTTAAAGCACTCCCTTGATGAAATGACTTACTATAAGCTCCTAAAGAAAGTGACCATTTCTTAGTAGCGCTAGGCTTATACATAAATATTCCCCCATTGCCAGTGCCAGAAGGTGTAAAAATATCAATAGGACTAAAAAAATCGCTTCCCTGGTAAACCCCAAATTTACTATAAGGAACTCTAAATTGAGAGGGAATGGTTCCGCCTAAGCCAAAGACCGATAATGCCCTTTCTTCGGAGGAAACAAAATATCTAGGCCATACTGGGCTCTCTTCAAATGCCTGTTGGAACCTGCGGTTAATGAAGTAACTTACCTGGTCCTGTTCGCCCGCTGATAGTTCACCGCCAGTTCCGATAAGGGCCGATGCCGTCTTAAATAAGTCTCCGTAAGTTCTGGTCTGCATTAGATTTTATTTGGGGTAAGTTCAGGGAACTTCTTATTGTAATACTTTAAAAATTCTTTAGAATGCACGGTCTCTTGACCATACTTCTGAATGAGTCGGAAATATTCCCGATGAGGAATAGTTGCAACTGGTTTGCCAAGAACTGGGTGCACTGTCCCCTTGAGTTGTTGGGCTTCTTTGGCTGCCTGTGAAACCCTTTGTTTTTCCGTCTTCCTCTCTAGGTTGAAGCCGTTTTGAATTTCATTCATGAAGGCGCGATCAATCTCGCCATCTGAGTATCGTTTTAGATTTGGAACAATAATATCCATATTAAAAAAGGCGGGGGGGCTTTCGCCCCCCAACCAGTATTTAATTAGTTAAGGTCGCAGATTTCAAACTTAAGTTTGATTTCACCTGCGGTCAACTCATTGAGCGAATAAGGAGCATCGGTATCAGTATCAGGACTGAATAGGATGTCAATGGTATCGGCAGCCGCATAGACTTTGCCGTTTTCATTGTCCAGTAGTGCACCAGTATTAGCTACATATGTGATTTCAGTTGAATCAACGTGAATATCAGCAGCGAGTAGGTAACCATCTGGATCAACTCCGTCTCCAACTGTAATCGTTAAGTCATCTCCAGAGCCACTGTCGTTGAAGGCAGTGACTAGTTTAGCTGATGCTTTAGTTACAAGAGAACCTGCGGGAATAACATATGTGAATGTTTTAGTCGCACGGTCCGCAAGAGTACCAGCCTTAGCTACTGAAAAATCTTCAAACGAGATTGATAGTTCATCGGTGAAACCTTGTGGGTTTTCATTTACGGTTAATTTAGCCATAGTATTATATTTCCTTTGTTAATTGTTAAGCAGCTGTGATCTTACCGTGGGCACCAGGGTGGTATACACCAAGGGTCAAGGCACAATCAACGAAACCACGCTCACCACCACCAAGATTAGGCAGACGAGTGCTTCCCATTGGGATAAGCTCGTGAATACCGAAGTATTCTGGGTTAAGAAGGTAACCAGACATTCCTGGTTGTGTGCCTTGGACGGGCATGCAGTCAGGGTTGCCGTTTACAACAGAAACTACACCGTGATCGGACTGATACAGGTCAACGGATAGCTTGATAGTGCCATTGTTTCCGTCGTAGTTAACCGAGCGAGTGGCAGCGTTGTTGGATCCAGGTGTAGAGATACGAGCGAAGTCGCTGATATCGTTACGTAGTGCTGTGTCAGCAACGAGCATTAGGTCGTTAGTTGAACCAGTTACACCAAAGATGGATGTAATGATTGCGTTCAGGTCACTTTCAGCGAAGGCATTGGTACCTGTATCCTTGATGCTTGCAGGTTCTGTACGGAACGCCTCAGGAACATTACCTGAACCAGCAGCATTTTGAATCCAGTCACCAAGACCACCAAGAGCAGCAGCAGTACCTGAGCCGTCTTCGGTTGCTTGAGTGTTCGCGGATGCAATGGTGAACTCGATGTCGCGCTTCATTTCGCGGATTGCTTTAGCTTCAGCTTGAGCAATCTTGGCTGGACCAACGGAATCGACAGCTTCTTGCATGTCGGATACCATGTAGTCACGGCGGAATTTTTGAACGCGGTTACCAAGCTTTGCACGACCAGCGAACTTGTCGGTGAATGCTGTTACGTCAGCACCTTCAGAGATCCCAGCGGAGCTAGGGGCTGCAAGGCTGTCTACAGTCCATTCAACATTAGTTGCGGATGCGCGTTGCTTGTTGGCAGATGAAAGGATTGGTGTTTCTTCTGGAGCGAGGATAGTCAAGACGTCGGTCAAGTCTTCGCGGTTAGAAACTGCCGAACCTGTATTAGTGGTATCGAATGTATTCGAGAATGACATAATATTTAATTATTTATTGATTAGCGATTTAATGGGTTAAGGGCGTGAAGCCATTTGCAACCTTCTCAAGGTAGCGAAATCTCGGGCGTTACCCGACTGTTTGAATTGAGCACTGGCAGCCGTAATAGTTTTTAGGGCGTTTGACACTTTCTTATCGGACTTAGCCGATCCAGGAGTTCCAGATGGTGGAACTAATCGTGACGTTTTGGTTTTGGTTGGAGACTTTGCGGGTTCCGCTAAGCTCCTTCTGCCATACATACTGTTGGCTGCATGCGCTAGAAGATAGGGCATTTGAGCAGCTACCTCAGGGTCCAGGCCATCAATGTTTGATAGTCTTGGGTCCTCGAGCATCTGTTTGTATTTTTGGCTTACTTCATTGTCATCCTTCATCCAACTAAGCTCTTCGTTGGCTTGCTCCTGCAACGATTCTTTCATCGATGCAGCGCTTTGTCGCCTTTGAATTGCTTTAATTTGGGCTGGGATATACTTTTTCTCCGCCTTTCTAGCGGCCTGCAGGTGCTTTCTTACCTCGGACTTGGTGACTTCTTTGCCATCAATCTCGGTAATAGGGTCATCCGCAGAGTAACCGTCACTGTTGAATATTAAATCCTCCGCCCATTCAATGACCTGCTCAACTTCTTCCTGCACATCTTGCAGTTTTTCCATTGAGTTAACGTCCCTGTATGGGTTCTCGGATTCCTTGACTTTCGGTTCTAGCTTATTGGACATTTCAGATCTGAGTTTTTCTAACTCAGCTTCAGCTGCCTTTCGCTTTGCCGTCAGTTCGCCGAATCTAGCTACAGCTCTGCTTCCGAGTTTATCGGAAAGCTCACGCAGCTCTTCATCGGACATGTCATCCAGTTCAATCTGTGAAAGAACATCATCTTCACTCTCGGCTTCCTCATCCTGCGGCTCTTCCTCTACAGTTTCATCAGTTTCGAGTGCTTCGTCTGCACCTACTTCAGTAGCTTCTTCAGGCTCCTGGTTGACTTCTTCTGTAGTTTCTTCAACTGCAGTTTGATTGTCTTGTTCTTCAGCGGGAGGATTGAGTTGACCAATTCTCCTGTTAATGAACTCCGACGGTGATATGTTAGTCGCTTGCTTTGGTTCAGCTGCAGCGTCAGCCGTTTCGTTGACTTCACTCATAATTTACGCTTTTTACGCCAGCGATGGCGAGGTGGTGATTATAGCACACGATTTTTGTCTATGCTTCTATGCATTGGGGAATCTTTTAATTAAAGAATCCCAGTTGCATATGGCAATGATTTCATCGTAAGCCAAAATTTTACCAGATATCTGGCTGAGCCTGTCTATGTCTGCGGAGTGCAGCTCCTTGATGCAGTCTTCTCGCATCGTTACCACTTCTCTGACTAGACCTGCGAATGCTTCATGATTCTGAAGCACATTTAAATTATCCTGTAGCTGCATGTTAACCTTGTCCTTCTAAGTCCTGAGTTTGAACTTCGCCGACGGATGCCGCTTCAGTTCCGTAGATTCCGAACTGCGTAGCGTTTACTTGCTGCTGCTCCTGGAATGTGTATTGCTGCATGTATTTCTGCATTCTCTGTCCGAATGATTGATCCTGCTGCATTCTTTGAGCAATGTCAGGCTGCTGCATGTAGTTCTGTATGATTGGCATTGCTGCACCTCCACCGTTAGGTCTAGCGGGCATCTCTATACCAGCGAAAATCTTGGAAAGGTCATCGAGGACATCCTTCTGGACATCTTCTGCTGCAGTTTCTGACTTCTGCAAAATAACGTCAGCAAGGATTGGGTCAATGCTACTGGCGTAGGCAATCAATAGATTGTCCACGTTTATTCTTCCGTTCCTGTCTAGTTTGACCAGGTCCACGAGTTGCTTGAGTTTTGCTTCCTGCGTATCTGGATCAGTATTGATGCTGTCGTAGGAGATGCTGATGTCGAAGTTTTCGTTGGGGTCTCCCTTGCTGAACTCTTGCGGGTCTGGAACTCCAGTTACCCTGAAGAAGATGTAGTCAGGACCGAATCTTTGGAAGCAAGTGAAGCACATGCGCATAACCTCTGCACTGTGCTCAAGGAACTTGTCCACCAGGAACTGCTTCTTGATCTTGGAGATCTCGCTGTCTTCGTCCAAGCCCATGAGTCTATCAGCCTGGTCCAGTTGCGTCTTCTCCATTTCGATGCTGCCCTCTAAGCCTGCGGCGTCTGGTACATCGGCGAACTCGTAGTCGTCCTTCCTTCTGCGAGGAATGTATCTACCTGGACCCCAGTCCTGCGGAGCCTGGTTAACTGGGTGCATGATCGGAGGCAGCGTAACTAGACTGTTTCTGTCTATTCTGCTGTCCCTTTCAACTTTTACCTGGTTCTGTATACCTCTCAATAGGTCTGGCACCGTATTCGTGTCGTAGAGTCTCTTGCTGTCTTCCGCTAGTCTAGTTACAATGACGGGGTAGTCGTCGTATCCGTTCATTAGCTCGAACTTAGCGTATTGACTGTCTGCGGAGCTTCCGATTTCTCTGTGGAAAATTGTTCTATAGATTCCCTCTGCGCCATCGTTAGGGTCAATCAATCTCTGGAAGCAGTGAATGATCTCAACGAGGTCATTGGCTTCGTAGGTGCTTTCTCTTAGGCCGTCGCTCCTTCTTATTCCTTGCTCATTCTCGATGCTGTCTTGGTTTACGCCAGAGTATCGTTGTATTACGTTTTGAACGAAGTCCTCGTCCCAGTCGTCCGTGAGTATTTTGTTTTCTAGTTCCTGCGGAGTATAATAACTTCTCCAGAAGCAGTAAGGGCTGCGCTGGGGGTCCGTCACATAAGATGGGAAAAAGAAGTCCCCGTCGGGGGATAGGGTCTTTACGTCTGGGGCATCGATGCTCCTTCTGATAGTAGGTAGCTCGGCGTAGCCAGACTTTCTTAGATCCTTGAGAGCTTTTTTACCTCTCTTGTCTGTTACACCATCGTAGGCTGCCTTGAGTCTATCGATGACAGCTTCGTCGTCACCTTCGTCCATGAGGGTTCCAATCTCTGGAACGGCTTGCACAATCTGGTCAAGGTTAAGCTTCTGGATTATTCTTCTGTCTTCGATTATCCATCCTACATAAGTAATGAGGATTCCTCTTTCGAGAAGGTAGTTAGCGCCCAGTTCCATTTCGCGCATGAACCGAGGTATGTATCCACTACTAACCATCCATTTCAAGAAACTGGATACTATTTTGGCTCGTTCTGCGTCCGTACCTTCGGTCGGAAACGCCCTGACGTTGGCCCTTTTAAGACTGGATACTAGTAGGGATACAAGTCTCGATATTCTTTCTTCAATGACGTGAGCCTCCATGTCGCTGGCACCTTCCCACGGGAAAGCATCCGCTCCGTGCTTGCGGAGGTCCCTGCTCTTGCCAGGCCAGAAGTTGCGTCTGTCGTCGTAGGCATTCCTGCACTGGTCAAAGTATGACTCAAGTTCGGTTACTGTTTGATCGTAGGCATTTCTCAATGCTCCTACGTCTGGTTCTTTACTAAGATATGTTAATGCTTCGGACGCTTCAGTTTGCATACTTTTTGTGCTCGTTTAATGACGTTAAAAACGTAGTTCTTTGGGACACCTATCTTATCACATAATTTTTGTGACGGGATTTCACTGTAATCAAGCATCAAGCCCCGACTGAATATCTCCCAGGCAAGCAGCCTATCCGTGTTTTCGTCTAGCCACTCTTGGCTGAGAGTAATGTCTTCGATGTCTTCCTCTTCTTGCATACTAGGAGTAAATTTTTTTTCTTACGTATCTGAATGTTGAGCCGTTATTGTCTTTTATCTCTTCAACGCAAATATTCTTGTCGATGAAGGATTCCTGCTTGCTCCTTGGGACTACACAGGCTACAGCCCTCTTAAGTTCCTTTATGTTTACGTAAACGTAACTCTTGTTCGGAGCCAACCTTACAACCTTACCATTGTATTCCTTGGGATACAACTCTGGGGCTATGAGTAGCGGGTCAAGAATGCATTGGCCTTCTTCGTTTACCCAGGTCGCCCTTCCTTTGCCCGTCAGCATTTCCTCCTTTAGGTTTTCTTTAGCTATTTTAAAAGCTAGATCAAACTCGAATTCATTTTCCTTCGCTATATTTATTAATTTTACTTTTGGCATTAGTATCCTCTATTCTTTGTATCAAGCGAACTTATGATGCTTGAGTTGTAGTGATCTGGTCCATCGCCAGAGTTTATCATGCGCAGATAGCGCATTACGTCAAAAAAATCCTTCAGTGCTTCGTCGTTCTTACCCCTACTGTTGTAGTTTATTATGCTGTCCAGTGTATTCTCGCAGCTTTCGTGCAGGTAGCACAAGGGCTTATTTGCTGCATCCACGCTGGCATTTGGATTGTAAGCGAACCATTCGTCCAGCGCTGCTATGCCCGTTTCCTCCATTACTCCGCTGCTAGGAATGAAGTCCATTCCGTGATCCGAGAATACCGTGAATAGATCCTCGTTGTTCTCGTTTTCCCTGGCGAAGTATCTGCTGTCCCCTACGCGCTCGTAGACTTCAATGCCCAGTTCTTCTTCTATCTCCTGGAATAGCTCCACGTAAGCAGCAATGTCAAAACCTATCTTCTTTGCTGCTGGTCCGTATTTCCACCTGGGTTGACCGAATAGGGCCCACTCACCGTAGTTGTATCTGTCGGGCCACTCCCTCAGGACGTATACTTCCCCTTCTTCATTTACAGCAGCCCAGATCGACACGAAGTTCCTGGCACCCGCAGGGTCCAAGACCTGGTAGCAGGTGAAGTCCTTCTTTGAGGTTACGTCGGGGAATTTCATACCGTGCTGATTTTCTTCGTCTGACAATACGTTCACCGAGGTGCTGAACATAGGTATAAGTGACGTCATGCTCTTCACGGGTATACCGTAGGCACGAACCATAATTTCTTCTTCTGACTGAGAAGCTAGATCCTTGGCGATTCTCTTGTAACCACCCCAGGGGTTCTCATCGGAGTGCAGGTAGACAATCTTGGCGTCTCTCTCGCTGCAGGTCTGCACAACGGGTAGCTCCCTATCCAGTAGCTCAGCGTATCTAGTTTCCTGTATCTCTGCTCCAGCTAAGTATTCAGCCACGAAGGGCGTGAATCCGTCAATCGGCGTGAAGCCAATAAGCATCTTGCTGTTCCTGGTAGCCAATCTGAACCTGAGGGTATTGACCAGGGTAGCGTCACCCAGGTATTCGTCCAGCCAGGTCCCTATATTTATGCCCTTAGGGTCCTTGAACCCGAACTCCATACCTTCCAGGATTGTCTGGTTATTGCTGAACTGCGTGTAGGTCTTGAAATCTACCCGAGTCCTAGTGTCAGGAAAGATAAAGCTCTTGGCTGTGAAGCCATTCTGCATACTGTAGTTGATGTATCCTTCTATGCTCTTGGTCTTCTTCTTGAACTCCTTTGGCATCATTTCCCAGATTGCAGCTTGCTGCACCTTGATGCTGGTGTCTTCATTCTGGCTGAAGCATACAATGTGCCCGTCCATGCTTTCCTGGACGGCCCGCATGACCGCCTTGGCGCAGCCTGTAGTCTTTCCGCTTCTGTTACCTCCTAGGACCAGAGCTTCGTCGGACGTCTCCATTGCATCCTGGATCCTGCTCCAGCCCGCTAGATTGAACCCGTATCTAAGGGGATCTTCAATACTAGCCTGGATTCTTTCTTCGTGCTGCTTGTGCAGACTCTTAAGTAAACCTGGGTCCTTGTCCCAGAGTTTTACAATTTCTGCATCCGTCAACGACGGGAGCATGGGGTGCTTTGTAAATATTAAAGACATTGTTGCATTATTCTTCTTCCTCTTCGTCCCAGACGACCTCCACGGAGTCATCCCTGAAATCCAGGGCAGCTTCTCGCATAAGCATCCTAGCAACGGAGATAGTCGTGTAATCGGACTGCACTTCTCCTGATTCATCCAGGACAATGATCATGTAATTAGGGTAGTATTCCCCGAGTATCTCCTTCAGCTTACCTAAAACTTCCTCGTCCATTAAGCATCCTCTTCTATGTCAATGACTTCCGCTTCTTCGGCTAGGGCAGCCTTGACCTTGGCAATCTCCTTAGCGTAGTCCTCGTCCGAGAAGGACTTGCGTTCTTCTACTATACTGGTAGCTTCGCCCCTGGCTGTGAGGGCTTCCCTGCTAGCGTTGATCTTAGCTATTGAAAGCTCCTTGAGGTCCTTGAAGGATACCTGCATGTCTGGGTCATTCTGCATTCTGTCTCGGACCTTCTCTATGAGGTCCTCCTCCAAGCTGGACATGTTGACGTAGTTCCTGGCAGCTAGCTTACCCCCGAGTTCCTTGAACTTCTTAATATGATCCGCGAACTCCACCATGATGTGCACAACGGTATTCCTGGGTATCTTGTAATGCCGCACTATTCTAGTCTGGCTGTTTCCAGTGCTGAATAAATAAAGCACCTTAGCTACCTTCTCAGGATTGTGCCTGGCTAAGGACTTCACCTTTCGGACCTGCATCTCCTCTGCGTATTCCTGCACGGCGGACCTGATATCCAGCATCAATTCTTCCTCAATTTCATCGAAAGCATCCGATGCATTTTTTTCTTCATTTTTGGGGTTGACTTCTTTCATGGTATGCTGTTGAACTGTATGCGTATGTTATAATACACCACAGAAAGCCTGTCAAGGGTTTTCAGACATAGTCCCTAGGGTAAGCCTTTAACGGTGCAAACGATCCTACAGATAGCATCTGACGCGACACAAAACGAACGCAGTCCAGCTGGACAAAGAACTGATAGGGATATTGGTTCTCTACCTGGGCTATGGGTTTGTTCCCCTGAATACATGAAGGGAACTATAAAATAACGCTGCAGTATTACGGATCACTTTTCGATAATACCTAGTCCGACAATACCTTGTATTGTCTACTACTGCATGCTTTGCTAACGGCGAAGCTGTATCTAAAAATCTATGCTAAAATACATGCATGACCTATAAAGAAAAAATTGCTAAGCTCAAAGACAAAGCCTACCAGGCTAAACCAGAACAAAAGAAACGCAGAGCTCAACGTAATAAAGCTAGAAGAGCTGCAATCCGTAAATACGGAAAACCAGCCCTCCAGGGCAAAGACATAGATCATAAAGATGGTAACCCTATGAATGGATCCAGGTCCAACCTAAGAGTTATGTCCATCAATAAAAATAGAGGAAGAAACAACCGATCCAAGTAAAGCCCCCTTGAAGGGGTTTTTTTTTACGACGTAGTGAATGTATTACTAGATTGACGACGACTGCGATCGACTGACACCCCCACCCCTTTATGACAGCCAATCCTGCGCAAGCTATGCTGCTTCGCTATTATAGCATACTTGCTTGTTTTGGCTATCATAAGATGAGCTGATGCTAGGCTGACCTGCTATTAGATTTGCTACTACGTATCGTTCTGGGCAAATGATGTCTCGCCATGCGCCAAGCTGTAGGCATTATGTATATCAGCTGAGACATACAGTCGAAGCGCTAACAAAAAAGAAAGTTCATTGAAATGAGATATACAATCGATATAACAGAAACGCAAAGAGACGCAATTATACACGCAGTCAAAGAAAACTACGAGCAAGCTAGAGATTTAGGGATGCCTTATCGCTCAGAAGGAAATCTAAACGAATGGATCGATGGCAATAGAGTAGAGCTCGAAGAGCTCAGGAGAGCTACTCTACTTGAGAAAACCTTTGGACGTGCGCACCACTACACTGTAGTAGAAGAAGAAGATTCTGCTGAATAGCAATTGTTAGCTGACCTGCCCAGGGAGATCTGGGTGGGTCTTAACATCCAACAAATATATATATGGAAATCATAAGAGAAGTTGATGTAATGGCTGACGTTCTGTGCAGTTGCCATCTGTCCGACCTAGACGAGATTCGTGCATGCTCTGCAATTGCAGGCTACACGAAGCAAACACTGGACAATCTGGTTTACTTCAAGACAGGCTACCACACACTAGATCAGTATCTAGAGTTCGAAGACAACGTGGACATCTAGTCAGACCCGCACAAGCTCCGCCAGAAATGGCGGGGTTTTTTTGTGTCTAGGCATCTGGGCTCAGTAGGGATATAGGGGGAGGCAGGACATAGGGGGGCTAAGTGATGACAGCTAGATGCCATCGTTCGGATAAACCTTCCCTCGCTGCGCTCGGCTCACTACATCTAGCTATCATGAGATCGAGCCTTTGCTGGTTGTCAAGTATATAATCCACTGCATTGCAGTCAGTTGCACAGCTTATGCATGCGCTTTGCGAAAGAAACTGTCTTACTGGTTACTTATGAGGGTTAAAATGCTCTGGAACGGCTTTATATATTCCGATACTCTCGACGTGCACATGTTGTGCACAATACAAACCAAACCAAATAAGAACATGAAAATCCAAATTAACACCGAATCAGAAATCGATATTGACGAACTAGCAGACGCGCTCGACTCAACTCTCGACTGCAAAATTGACGGGTTCGTCTCCGAGCTCGATCTGTCCGATGAAATACGCGATGCAATCTCCGATCAAAGCTTTGATTACGAAATCGACAGCGCCTTGAATGATTACGACTTTAGCAGATGCGATGAAATAGTAATCTTACAAGAGCGAGTCACCGACCTGGAGGACGTAATCAAGAGAGTTGCGCAAGCACTGCCAAACAGCGCATTTGATGCAATGGCGGAAACCAACAAGCAACTGCAAAGCAGATACGATGAACTAGAAACCAAGTTCAAGAAAATGGCAGGACTGGACGACGTCTCGGATTACGAAAAGGATCAAATCTAATTTGTTCAATGGTTCAAGGTGGCGGGTATATACCCGTCGCCTTTTTTCGTGCAATTTAAAACAAAACAAAAACCCAAACAGAAGCCCAAAGGAGGGCAAAAGAATTATGATAAGAATCACAGACACAACAGATCGGAAGATTTTCAACAGTCTCGACAGATGGATACAGCACGCCAACCCGAAGCAATGGAAAGCGGGCAAGGTATGGTATACAGAGGCGCAAGACTACTGCAAAGGACTAGCGAAGGAGTTCAAAATCGACCCTTACAAAGTCGCGGGCGTCTTGTCTGCACTTTCGCCGAATAACAAATGGGAGCGCAACAAGTCAGACGCTTATGACGTGATCAATGCTCACTGGTATGGATCGGGAGCGGACTCCGTCAAGTGTTGCACTTACAACGCCAACAAATTGAAAGCTTTCGCCATACTGGCGGACAAGGTTTCACTGTCGGAGAAGTCACCGAAGACGCACGCTTTCGCAATGAATGTCGGTTTGCTTTCACCTGATCACATCACAGCGGACAAGTGGCACATCCGAGCTTGCCTAGTTCGTCCAGAACAGGGCGTCACGGAAACCGCCGAGAGTTGCACGTCTGCACAATACCGCCGAATCGAAGCGGTCACTGTAGAACTCGCCCGAGCTTACGAGCTCAAGGGATACGAAGCGCAAGCCATCATCTGGTGCACAATCAAGGACACTTGGAACAGGTAACAACAAGCCCTAGTCAGTATATCTGGCTAGGGTTTTTCTCGTAAGTCAGCTATCACACATACAGAACGGAGCCCAAACCGAAGAAAAGAGGGGACAATTTATTATGCAAAAAGAAAAACAGAAAACATACAACAAGATCACTACCGAGCATCTCACTTTAGAGAACTCGTTTGGAGTAATAAGGGAGGAGACGGAAGTCAAACTCAACTGCACTATTGGAATCAGAAGCCATGACTACGGCTGGTTCGAGATCTTCGACGAAGAAACGGGGGGCAATGAGTGGCACGCCGAAGGCGGTCTCTGGTTCGAGGGTAAGAATGTCACCGATTACGACGGGGTCTTTGCCTTGTCAGGCGGGGTCATTGAGCTACTGAAGGAGAACGGATACAACACAGAGGAGGTGGACGTATGAAGGAGACAATGCTCAGAGGGACAATCGCTAAGTTGGATATAGAGGTGCAGTCAGCACTCGACGAAACCGAGCCTCACGATTACTACGAGAGACTGGTGCGGATAGAAGCACTGGTAAAGGAGTTGTCGCCGATGGCGCAGGACATAATGATCCTGTCCATGACCGCATACAATACTGGCTATACCGACGGAATGTCTGGGGACAACTTCAACCCGCCTTACAAACACAAGACTGATCCAGACCGACATGCAGACTACGCTTTCGGCTTTCAAATGGGAACAAAGGAATACGAATCATGAAAACAAACATAGAAAAAGTAACTAGCGCGATGGACTTCGGTTCACCGCTGAATCAAGTAGTGATCCTGTCGGCAATTGAAAAATATTGCGAGCAGGTGTCGAAGATAGAAGAGCAACCCGAGAACTGGACGAATGGTCTGGTCTCTTGGGAGGCTTGGAAACAATCATGCAAGGACGTAGAAAGGAGGATCTTCGAGTGAAGAGCATAATAGAAGTAGAACTAGAGTTGCGAGGCAGAGAATGCATTGCAACGACAGAGGTCTCGTGGAGGCTAAAGCACTGCGAGTGCACTTCCACCTACGGCGACGACAAGAATTGCGTCGAGAAGTGGGACGAGGTCGAGATAGAGGGCGTCGAGCTTGAGTGCCTGCAAGTCCTGACTGATACCGAAGACGAATACAGGGCGATACCCTTGTCGTCATTAACAATAGAAGACCTGCGATGCATAAAGGATCTAGCAGGGGAACAACTAATGGAGGAAGAGGTATGATGCCAGAAGGAGAACATAAAGAAGAGTGCATTGACGACATCACCAACATGGTAATGGACGAAGTCCGCGAGGTGCTATCTAAATACGAGATGCACTTCCCCGAGTGGAGCGACGACGACCTGCCCCAAAATCTGGACGACACGATCTACGGGTGCATTCACTCGGAGATTAGATACGCCCTTGAGCCAAAGCCAGAGCCATACGAATACGTATCGCCCGACGAGCACCTAAGCAACGCATTCTGCGACGCTATTAAAAAAACAGAAAGGAACAAATGAACGATACACATAAAGACCACATCATAGTTTTCAGCCGAGATACACTCGACGAAACTATTACAGCCCGACTGGGAATGAAGATAAGTGCAACCGATGACCAATGGAATGAAGTCGTTGATTATTTTCACAGCGATGACGAGGCGTGGGGATACATTAATCATGCTGTAGATGAAGCGGTGGAGGAATGCATTCTACCTATGGTGCAATCAATGGAAGGAGGAACCAATGGGTAGATACTACAACGGAGACATAGAAGGTAAATTCTGGTTCGGACTGCAATCGTCCGACTCCGCCGACAGGTTCGGTGCTGAAGGAACTACGAGTTACTTGGAATACCATTTCGACGAGGAAGAGTTACCTGCTGTCGAGGCGGAGATCAAGAGCATCGAAGATGCAATCGACGAGAAGAAGATTGAATCTTATCTCTACGGCGACAAGGGAAGATACACAACCGAAACGCTCGAGCAGAATGGCATAAATGAAACTCAACTCAGTGAATACGCAGACCTCCTTATCGGCAGGAAGATCAGGGACTGCATAAAAGAAACAGGTGAATGCAACTTCGACGCAGAACTATAACAGAAAGCAAACAATGAATAAGTTCAAGCATTACTACGCCCAAGTGCTTATCCGCATAGGCGAACACGAAGTTCACACTGGATACCGATTCATCGCTACCGACATGAAGTCGGCAGAGAGAGAAGTAATAGAGGGTTACGACATAGGTGGAGACGACGACGAGAAAGTCGCCGAACTCTATAGCCTAGTCGAAGTCCCAAAGAAGGACTACGACGTCCTAAGAAAATATACATAAAAGAAAGCAAACAATGAAAAATATAACCGAAATCATAGAAGAACTAGATCTACCCGAAGACGAGCCATTCACTTACTTCAGCGAAGTCAATCGACTCCTGAAGGAGGAAGGCTCAGTCCGTATGCTAGCGCAGACTGACGGGCAATACACCGCGATCACGCACGACGACGTCCTAGCGCACTTCACGGACGAAGGGTTCCTGACGGACTGGAATGCTCCTAATGACATGCCGATGGAAGACAGTCTAGAAAGGCAACGGCTCTTCATGCTGGAGCTGGACAAGGTCTTCGTGAACTTGGGACTGCAGTCAGGCGAGGAGGTTCAGGGTGCTTAGGGCTCTTGGGGATGCCTTCGACCTGCTTCTGGTCGTCTTCATAGCGATTGTAATTCTAAGCAACATGAAGTAACAATATACCCGCGAAAGTAGCACATACAATAACAAGCTCTTTAAGCCTTGACAACCAGGGCTTAAGGGGCTTTTTTTTTGGGTTATGGAAAAACTCAACGTATATCCAGAAGGGGGGGCTAACCTTTTAGAGCCCGATGCAATGGTGTCAGTAGTTCAAGGAGACAGCATTCAGGAGAAGATGGTATCGCAGTTGGCAACTGGCGATGTTTACACAACTAGAATCAAAAGGGAAATGCACAAGCGCACAGTCAAGCAGTGCATAGAGCAAATGATAGCTAGGAAAATATCGGTAACGTATAAGTTCTTCCCTTGCTGTTACCTGGTGATAAGTCACATCACAAAGGGAGAAATCCTGAACTTTCCTATTGAGGAAGACCTCGACGTGGACGACATACAATACGTATTTAATTACGTGCTGGACTGCGTAGAAGAGGACGAACTTTAATGCGAGGACATAAGGGGCAGACATACCAGGATTGGGTAGGGACGGAGTCCTGGAAGGAGGGGCAGGAGACGGAGGCGTCTTTCGGTGAACTCCTCGAAGAGAGATACCCAGGGGCTAGACCCGCAACTCTATCCGAGCAATACATGCACATTGACTGGGTGTGCTCTGCTGGTAGCATAGACGTCAAGGCGCTGAAGCGTAAAAGCAGAACAGGGGCCAAAACGGAGGACTTCATCTGGCTGGAGTTCAAGAACAACAGGGGGGACAAGGGTTGGCTATACGGACAGCAGGACTTCATAGCCTTTGAGTGCATTGATCACTACCTGGTAGTCCGAAGGGAGCACCTAAAAGATTTAGCCGAGGAACTTTGCGATACAAATAAAAGTGTTGTAACCGCCTCAGATGCCCTATACAAGGGCTACACAAGAAGGAACCGAGATGACGTCATCTCAATGATTCGCAGATCAGATCTGCTTAAAATCCAATACACCAAACTAAATAAGATATGTCGCACTTCTACAAATACAACAAAGGAAACCCCATCTTCCTCGAGGATGTAGCAACTCCAGCTCAAGCAAAGAAAATACAGGGGGCATGGCCTTCAGTCACAACTGTTCTAGGTATAATAAAGGACCCCTTCCTCGACGGCATCTACAAGCCGATGAAGATCACCGAACTAGCAAGGGAGTTACCCCACATGCACTGGCGGGGAATCGCGGACTTGACCTACGGAACCAGGGAGAGTCCAGTAACAGGAAAGCAGATACCTTCATCCGAGTTCGGGACGTCCGTGCATAAGCGCATAGAGGACTTCGTCCTGGCGGACATGGATGCTAGACTGCCAGCAGATAAGACGCCCTGGGATGACTGGGCTCGTCCATTCATAGATTGGTATATTGACAACGACGTAACTCCAGTGGCTGTAGAGCACATGCTGGGCGAAGGGACAGTCAAGATCGTGGGTAGCGTTGACTTCATTGGCAAGGATGCTTCTGGTGAAGCGTTCCTGGCTGATTACAAGTGCAGGGCAAACTGCAAGGGGACGGGGAAGTTCTACCCCAAGGACCTGTATCAGCTTGCTATTGAATCCTGGATGCTTTCCAAGCGAGCTAAAATGGACTACATACCTGGGTGCATATCAATCTGCATTGATTGCGACACCAAGAAGCATTATCACAAGGTCTGGAACCCAGAGCAGATTCTCGAGGGCGTCGAGATCGCCAAGCTCTGCAGTAAACTATATTGGAAAACTAGAATGTAATAAAGTAATGACGATACTAAGCTTAATACTAATTTTAATACAGGTAGAAAGCTCTGGAAACGACCTAGCCGTCGGGGACGGGGGTAAAGCCTATGGTTGCCTTCAGATGCACGCAGGATACGTCCAGGATGCCGCTGAATACGCTGGGGAAGACTGGAAGCACGAAGATGCCTTCTGCAGAGAGACGAGCATAGATATATTCCTTGCTTACATGGCTAGATACGCTACTTATGAGCGCCTAGGAAGAGCCGTAACGGCGGAAGACGTAGCCCGAATTCACAACGGGGGCCCGAACGGATGGAAAAAACAATCAACAGAAAAATATTGGAAAAATGTACAGACTAAACTATAACAACGAAAATGGTTACAGTGAAACTAAGAAGGAAGAACCAAGCGAGGAGAACCTTTTTGATCTAGCTGATGAAGCGATTATATTTCACGGACTGGAGAAGTGCATCACTGGCATGGATCAATTCGGTTACGCGGTATACGACTACTTGAGGATGATTGACATCTTCACGGAAGACGGTATGACGCACGAAGAAGCCGAGGAGTGGGTTGATTTCAACGTAGCGGGAGTGAATGCTGGTGTAGGCTTCGTCATTCATTACCCTAACCTGTGAATCAATACTCAATAAAATACAGCAGATCCGACATGCCAGAGGGTTACGTCGGGTCAACGATCAAGTGGGCCAGGACAAAGAACGATGCAGTTAAATTAATCCTTAAGAAACTACCAGACTCCCAGGGCAGGTGCGTTTTTAAGCGCGGTGGCATAGGGGAAATAATATCAATAGAACAGATAGAACAAACATGAAACTACCAGACTCAGGAAACAGATCAAACTTCAGCACTGGAGCAGTGCGAGACTCAATGCGAGGCAAGGGGTTACCTAGCTTAATTCCCGTCAGCGCACTCAGGGCCGTTGCCAGGCGCTTTGAAGACGGCGCAGAGAAATACGGCAGGGATAACTGGAAGAAGGGCATCCCTGTCTCTAGATACGTGGACAGCATCAACAGGCACCTGTGGCAATTCATGGAAGGAGACCAGGCCGAGGATCATCTGTCGGCGGTAATCTGGAACGCCATGTGCCTTTACGAGACAAAAAACAGAATTGACAAGGGGGACTTGCCAAAGGATCTTTATGACTTATGACAACGAAAACACAAATAAAGAACCAAAGGAAACTTAAGCTAGAAAAGGAGGAGTCCAAGCACAGGAATGCCTTTAATCATAAAGTCCCTTCTTCCCCTTCGGAGGTTCGCGCTCTAAAGCGCCATGCTCAGTCGCTAATACATAACCACAGGATGCTGAGTTGCAGAATAAAAAGACTCAAGAGGCAGAGGGTGTCAATTAACCAGGAGCTAGATGAAATCGCAAAATGCATGAGCTTAACTTACGAAAGGGGAAGTAGCTCAGCTGGATAGAGCATCGGTTTTCTAAACCGAGGGCCGCAGGTTCGAGTCCTGTCTTCCCTACCACATTATGAAATATATAACTCAAAGCAGACTCTCCGAATGGAGAAAGGCAAACGAACCTAAGAGGTGTCCTATAAGCCAAGGTAGCATGCACGACACTGTCGTGGATCATTGTCACGCAAGCGGGGAAGTAAGAGGAGTTCTGCACAGGCAGAGCAATGCCTTCCTGGGGAAGGTCGAGAACGCATGGAAGCGCTACGCATGCAGGAGCGCAGATGTATCTCTACCAGAAGCACTTAGGCGCATGGCTGACTGGATCGAGTTCAGCAGGACTGGATTGTTGCACCCCATCGGGGCAACTCAATTGCAGAAAAGATTCAAGCAGAAAAAAAATGAACAACAATTGAAAATTTTACTTGACCTCGGTGTAGACGTTGTCAGCATGGATGCAAGCAACTCGGATAAGAGATCTAAGTTGTATAGAAAACAAATAACAAAAACCAAGTATGACTAAAGCAAATACGAATACAAATATACGTAAGAAGCTACAGAGGATACAATCCTCTTTGAAAGCCCCCAAGGGGCAGACTAATAAATTCGGTGGATACAGCTACCGATCCTGCGAAGATATCTTAACTGCTCTGAAGCCTCTCTTGATTATTCAAGAGTGCAGTATAGTCATTGGTGACGAGCTGGTTGCCCTGGAGGGCAGAGTCTTCGTCAGGGCTGTAGCTAGACTTCTTGACAACGACACGGATGATGCAATCAATGCAAGCGGTTTCGCTGAGCACGCCGTAACTAAGAAGGGTATGGACCAAGCGCAGGTTACTGGCAGTGCTAGTTCTTACGCTCGCAAGTATGCACTAAATGGACTTTTTGCTATCGATGACGCAAAGGATGCTGACGCAACCAATGATCATGGAAAAGCATCAAACAAACCCACCACTAATAACAAAAAGACAGAGGAGCTGTTTTAATTATGCCAGAAAAATACGATAACACTAATAGCGGAGCTATATTCAAAAACAAATACAAGGAGAGCGACAAGCACCCAGACTTGACTGGTCCTCTCAATGTAGAAGGTGTTGAATATAACATAGCCGCATGGAGCAACGTGAGTGATTCTCAGGGTAAATACCTGAAGATCAGCATCAGCAAGAAGGAGGACAAGGCGGGCAAGGGCCCTTCAGCTTCCGTCAGCGGGTCTACAGACGAGCCGTTCTAAGCTGATCACAGCTTAATGATTCTGGGGAGGGGGTTATGCCTCCTCCCCTTTTTTGACCAATAACACAAACAAGAAAATGATACCACAAAATACAGAAGCAGAAGAATGCCTTCTCTCCAGTTTTGTAACTGCAGGAGGAGAAAACAAGTTCGATGAAGTGGCAACATTGCTAGAAGCATCGGACTTTTATAAGGTAGAAAACCAAATTATATTTAAGTGCATGCGCCAGATCGTAGTATCTGGTAATGAGCTGGACGAAATATCATTGTCCGAGGAGCTCAAGAAGGACGGTATGCTAGAAGAGGTCGGCGGAATCGCAGGGATGATGGAGCACGTCAACAAGACTGGCCTTGTCCAGGTTAAGATGTGCGCCGAAATAATAAAGGAGAAGTCCAACCTTCGTCAGCTGATCAAGCAGTTCAGGTCCAGCGTTGAAGAGATGCAGTCAGAAGTAAAGGACAGCAAGGCAGTCTCCTCAGAAATTGAGAGCCTTCTTCTGGGTCTTAACGACATGTCCGATTGCGACAAGAGCGTCAAGTCCGCCCTAGCCGAGATACAGGAGGAGTTCGAGAGCATGATCGACGGGAGCTACGAAGCTGACGTAGTCAAGACGCACATTGATCACCTGGACATCAAACTGCACGACGGAGGCATAGGCATGGGGGAGGTTTGCGTTATCGCGGCACCTACATCCTGCGGTAAGTCCCAGTTGGCTCTGAACATAGCTAGCAGGGCCGTGGACAGGCAGGGAATATCTGCCTTCATATTTTCATTTGAGATGCCCCAAAAGCAAGTTCTCAAGCGTATGATGCACTCTATGTCGGGGGTGAACCCCAGGAACATTAAGGCTGGATTAATAACCGAAGAGGAAAGAGAGAAGGTCCGCCAAAGCAGTAAAGCCGTAGAGAGCATGAACATCTTCACCAGTCACAGTGTTCGGGATGTCGAAGATCTAATGATTCAGGCTAGGTCAATGGTTCGTAAGCACGGGATAAAGCTTATAATCATAGACTACCTTCAGCTGGTTCCCTGGGACGCCAACAAGTTCGGCAAGACCGCTGGTGTCTCTGACATCTCGCACAAGGTCAAGCAGATGGCAATTGAGCTCAATGTAGCGGTAATACTGCTATCTCAAGTCAACCGAGACGGCGCTCGTTCGGAGGGTGGCCTGGAAGTTTATCATCTACGCGATTCTGGGGACATTGAGAATGACGCTGACGTCATAATTATGATGTATCCAGAGCACATGGACATGAACAAGGCCAGCTACAAGGATAACGTAGGTGAATACAAGAATATGGTTTACAAGATCGGCAAGAACAGAGAAGGTGAAAGGGACCTAATGGGGAACTTTAAATTTTATAATCAATACGGGAGGTTTTATTAAATGAGTAGTATAACAAGTTGCATTAAGTATTTTGAAAGCACACGCGGAAAGTTAGTCACCCCTGTCCAAGAAGTAGAAGAAGTCTACTGCGGACCAGTACTAACAGATTTCGCCAAGGAGCTAATCGAAAGAGTAGAAAACAAGAAAAATAACGAGGACTCCTTGACACGCGTTCCCCCAGGCATTACAAAGTAATGCGAGGTAAGCTCCTAGGTGACGAAGAGCGGGTTAGTTCTTGACCCTGTTTAATCCTCAGCCCCTCTCGTGTTGGTCATAATACGAGGGGGGTTTTTTTTACCTAGAGAGCAGGAGTGCCGCTACGTCGTTAGTTATTATTTTCTTTCTCCTCATTTCATTAAACAAGGATCTATCTATGTGGGCGTTCATCTGTCTTAGTAGGTCCGCTCTGTCCGCCGCATTCAGATTCATCAACAAGAGGTCCTGGGCGCTTCTTCCGTATCTCTGGTTAGTGCGCCTTCTCTTATCTTCGGACTTGAATCGTTCCGCCTTCATTCTGTCTTCGGCTCCACCGCTATACAGGCCCCTGATTACGCCAATTTTCTCCGCCTTGCTCTTACCCTCCATTTGAGCGTCGTATTGCTCTTGGGTTGATTCCGTTGCGCCCTTCTTGAATGGCTCAAAGTCCATGCCTTTAGTTATTCTAAATATGTCGGCGCTTCTTACGCCCGCGCTTTTCATGAGATCGATTTTCTCATCCCTGCTATACCCGAACGAGTCGAGCCTACTGTAGGACTCTTCAATTCTATCGAAAGCAGACTTGGCATTCTCCACGGCTTCCACGTAGGACCTTTCGATCTGCTCTTCGGTCATCTTGCCTTCACTGAACTTATACTTGAAGTCAGTGCTGTAGTTGCCCCTGGCGTCAGAATATCTCTCAACGAAATCCTGGATTCTCCTCTTAGCCATTTGGTTGAAGTCAATCTTCGTGAACCTGGCACCGACCTGTCGAAGTAGAACTTCTGACATTGTGAAGTCACCAGTTCCATCTACCGAGCCCTGAAGGTTCTCCAGCTCTCGCATTACACCTGGCTTGAATGTCTCAAAGATTACAGAACTTACCCGATCCTTGAAGGATTGAAATCCTTCCGCTGTAGATATTTTTTCACCGTAGATGTCTCTGTTGTCAACGGCACGCATTACGTTTTGATTAATGAAAGTACCTTCGCCCATTAGTTCCTCGGAGATCAGTCCAGAAAGGGTCTTGGTTGTGTCGTATTCATTCTCTTTGCCTTGCGAAGCTGCATCAATGACAGCTGAAGCAAACTGCGTAAGGGTTGCATGCGGGAAGAGGTAACTGGTCATCGCGAAAGTCCCTTTCTTAGTATCCTTGTCGATGGTAGCCATGAAGTCCTTGTCTCTCATGTAACTGAATCCGAAGAAAGCAAAGTCGTCCCTCTCTTGTGATCCATCCAAAGCTTCTCCTTGAACTCCTGGAACCTTCTCTACGCCCCTAGACAAGAATTCCTTCGCCCCTGCGGAGGCGGCAAGGATCCCCACTAGCATCCCAGATCTTTTTAGTCCTTCGTTTCGCACTGCATTTATGGCGGCGGCCCTCTGAGCTTCATTTGCTGGAAGCTCTATGTCGAACCTCTTAAAGAAACTAGCGCCGTGAATCATCTCTCCAGCAATCCTAGCCTGGTTCATTGTGTTCCTGGCTAGCTCAAGCGTAAATGTAACGAAAGGAGGCAGCAGTCCCCTCCTTGAAAGATACTTACCAAGTCTACTTGTTCTTTCGTAGTTCTGATAGGTGTCGTTTGTGATGGAGGCAGCCATTCTTTTGACCTGACCCTCGTCCAAGTTTACGCCGTTCTTGACCAGCTTCTTTTTTATCATCCCCTGGTTGGACTTCCAAATGGCGTATCTTGTTGCGCTGTCGGTGACGCTGTAAAGCTTTCCCATTGTCTTGGTCATGCGCTCAGCAAGATTGCCTACCTTGCCGTTTCTTATGGCTGCAGCAACTTCATTGGACGCGATACTGGCGTTGCCAATGCCGTATTCATACATTTCATCTACCTCTGAAACCAATTGCTTCCTGTAGGAAGCTTCTTGCTTCTTGGTTATCTTTCCTGCAACATTCCCAATGGCAGTTCCCTCGAGTTCGGACAGTGCAAGTCTAGCACCCCTGAAATAATCCTTGCTGAATATATTTACTCCGTTGGAAGCCGCCGAGATAGCTCCGCCGATTGCATTGACCGCATAGGATGGCGGATTGTATATAACCTTTACAGCTTTAGAGTAAGCGACCATGCTGCCGAAGGCTTGATTGACGAACCCAGCGGTTCCTTCTGCCATCATTTCGGAGAACTCCGACTCGTAAAGCTTGCTTACAGCATGCGCAGTTTCTGTCGGAATATAGAGCTGCCTTCCGTCTGAATCAATTCCCTTCATGCCTGGAAGGACCAATTCAGTGAAGCCAGGCTCCTTGCGAGTCCTTATTTGCTCTGTGCTCTTTAGACCGTTAACTACAGCAAGGTTGGACTCTATCTGGGCTATGTGCCTCCTGGAGTCCCTTAATCTGTATTTAGCCTGAGCTGCTGGCTTCTGTATGCCCGCAGTTACTTCACCCAGGAACGCTCTTTCGGCTGGGCCTGGTAAGTGCCCCTCTAGTTTCATCTCGAATCTGCCTGGTAGACTAGCTACAAGCGCCTTTTGAGACATCCTTTTATCCTTTGCTCGCATGCTATCGAGATGCTTGAAGTGCGCATCCACTTCTCCTTGCATCTTTTTGGCAACCTTATCGTCAGAGATGTCCTGACCAGCATCCTTGGCTTTTCTTTCAAGGCCAGAAAGCACTTCAGCCTTAGCTAAGGCCTCCTGCGCTTCCGTTGTAGTAAATTTTTTATCAGTGAATGCCTTGTAGGTAGCAGTATCATACTTTCTGTATCCCCGCTGTATCTCCTCCTGCATCCTCGTCATTAGGGATTCTTTTTGAGCTTTCGGAAGAAGATCGAATTCATCGGTTTCATCGAGAATGTCGTAGAGATCGCCCATCGCCTTGATCTCAATATCTCTCATTGCATTGAGGTCTCCAGCAATAGGCTCCTTGGCCAGCTTGTCGGACATCACTCCCCCATCCATGAAATCGCCTATATCTTGCTTTAGATCTTCCCTGTCCAGGACAGCTTTTGTGATCTTGGCATCCAGTTTAGTGCTGATCGATTCAGCCCTCTGCATGTCGTTTTGAAATTTAAAGTAACCCTCTCTAGCTCCCTTGCCAATCTGCCTTGCTGGAGCTATATAATTGAGGCCCCGTATCAGTGCATTGCGGATGGGAGTTTCGGATTGAGATAGTTCGTTAGCGATGAACTCCCGCTGGAGTCTATCCTTGGTGCTTGCGATCTGCCTTGTTGTTGCATCTTTACCCAGGATCGGAGAAAGGACACCCGCTACGGCATCTTCCGTTAGCTGATCAGTAGCTATGAGCTCATCAATCTGCTTGGCACTCTTACCAATCATTTTATGAGCGGTGCTGAAATATTTAGCGTCTATGCTTCCTAGGCCTCTGCCCATAAGACCGCCAGTTCCCATCGCCAGTAGGGTTCCCTTTGCGTCTACTTCGCCCGTATCAATGACGTCACCCAAAGCTCTTTCGCCACCAGCAAGAGCTGCCCCCTTGAGCATCTGGCTGGTAGCTGGGTTAAGGTTTACCCCTTTACCCTTTAGGTCCACCGTATTAGCTGCACCAGCTGCAAGTATTCTACCCAGGCTTAGGTCGGCGGATCCCTTGTCCTCAAAGCCCACTTGGGCTGCAGCGCTACCAATAGCTCCAGAGAGAAACCTGACTCCTGCACCCGCAAAGGGTATTCTCTTCTTGATGAATTGAGCGGCAATCTCTCCGCCTATACCGAAACTTATTTCAGTAGCAGCTGATCCAGCAATCTGCCCAGCACTAAGAGGAGCCCTGGTGGGAGCGCCCTCTGCCTCAAGTTCAGTTTCTTCTTCGGTGTCGATTTCTTCTGGGTCCATTATGGGGTATTGGGAGTTTTAGCTGAAAATGGGTTATCGAGAAAATCGGCATTAGGAAGCAAAAACTTAAAGATCATTTCACGCCTTAAATCATCCTTCTCCTTGTCAGTCATTCCACTTCCGTCTTGACCCGTGTAGCCTTCTAGTAGCGCGTCAGCCTGAAGTTCCGCCTCTTCAAACTTGCTGGGGTCCTCTTTTTTCAGGGAATCTATTCTAGCATTGTCAAAGTCAATTTGCCTCTTTCTGTCGTCTTCTTCGTCCGCAATTTTATTCCCCGTCAGAATGTTAATCCCGTTGGCTTCGGCAACCTTCATCGCCCTACCAATTTCACCATTAGACGAATATCTGTCGTTGAACTTTGCCATGTCGCGAAGGTCCGCCATGCTGGTTCCTTCGCCCCTGGCTTTTCTTCTATCGCGGTCGCTCGCTGCATCATTGAAATCTGGCCTTGCGTCAAGTCTAGCTTCACGATCAAGGGACGCCTGACTAAACGCACTTCCTGCAGCATCTCTGCTAGAGGTATCCTTGGGGCTCTCTCTCGATTTCAAGAATGAATCACGGCTGTAGCCAGTCTCAGCGTTGAACGTAGTGTTCATGCCTTTAGCTAATTCCTCCGCTTGAGATATCTCATCTTTTGTAATTTCTGCGCCAGACTTCATCCTTTCAAGGAAGTTGGCTTGAGGGCTTCCCTGTTCTGGTTCCTGAGGGATCTGACCGCTTCGTGCAGCTACATTTTGAATGGCTCTTTCGTATGCCGATCGATTCCCTTGCAACTTCTGACCAGCTAAAGCGTTCATACTGCTGGCTGTTTCAGGGTCCGCAAACGCTACATTGCCAGATTGGTCAATGAAGGGACGCATGCCTTCAGGTCTTCCAGCTGCGCCAGGGATGGTGCCTCCGTTTTCATTTGTCAATCCACCAGATATGAACGGAGCTCCAGATTCAACCATTTGACCCGCCAGAGAATCAAGCTGCTGTTGGGTTATTGGGGCGTTGGGTTGATTTTGGAACATGCCTATGTTCTGCCCATCAGGGGCCTGGTAGCTACCTATAATGTTGCCTTGAGGTGCTGCGCCCCCATTAAATGGAAGGGGTCCGCTGGGAGCCAATGCCTGCTGAATGTTGGGGGCCTGGCCCCCTTGAGCTGATTGATTTGCTTGAGCTTGTTGGACTGATTGAGGAGCAACTCCCTCTTGACTATCTAACCTGGCGTTAGTAGCATCAAATTGATTTGGGTTCATTGAGTTTAAGAACGATACGCTCTCAGGGGCCGACATAGCTGCTTCTCCAGCAGCTTCCCTTCTTTCGTTCTCCTCAGACAATGTTCGCATGCCTTCGTTGTCGCCGTATCCGTCACCGCCGCCATACACCGCTCTCCCTATAAGTCCGCCTAGAGCGTTCCCGCCCATTTCAGAGAGACCTCTGCCGTCGTCCCTCACGGCTCCTGTAATTAAATCTGCAGCGGTATATAGTCCCGCAGGAGTCAGTAGGCTCCCTGCTTGAGCTAGCCTTGAACCTTTTGCCAAATTTCCAACTATTTGTGGAGCCTTGATTTTGTTGAGCTTGTCTGCAAATCCAGCTACCTTTTGAACAGGCTTTGAGCCTAGAATGCGACCTTCATTGCCAGCTAGTCTAGCAGTGTCATAAATTCCTTCAGCGCCGAGCAATGCATCTTGAGCCAATGTGGCGTCACCGCCTCTACCCGTTGGGGCATCACCGCGATCAATCTTGAACGGGTCTTTGCTATTGATTTCTACCTCTCTTCCAGATTCAGGTAAAGTTGCTGTAACTTTACTGTCGTCACGTTCAACTCGTGAATCCGAAGCTGCTTCGTCACCTTTTTCCTTGGCTTCTCTCGCCAGCCTAATTAACCTTTGCTCTTCGGTTTCTTCTTCTTCGTTATTATTATTATTGTCTGCCATGATATGTTATTTAACTTGGTTAGTAAATAGGTGTAAAGGGTAATGAAATAATGTCACTCAAATAAGTCGACTTCACCAAGTACATCAATCCCTGAGTCTTGAATCGACGTATCCTGATCTATTTGATTCCTATTAGGCTGACGATAGTTATCGGTAGATATGTCGTATATACCACCTCTAGCATTTCCTCCAGAACTTGACCTACCTAACATCGACATACCTCCTCCACTGGAGGCTATAAAGTCTGGGATATCGTTAGCGCTAGTTATCTTTGGTTTGTTTCCGTTTGCCATTATGGAGTGGGGATTAATGCAGTAAGAATGGTTTTCTTGTAATATGTATTGCCGTTAATATCTGAGAAGGCTGGTCTTAGATCAACATCAAGGGTAAGCTTACTGTTAGCAGGATTACTTGGTCCTCCAGATATCTCCAGAATAAATGGTTCATTACCATACATCCTTCTGCCATTTGCTACAACTTCTAGGCCATCGCCATCCGCAACGCCACTTATAGTTGCTTTAAGTGAACCAGCTGTAGTTACACTAGATTTTTGTACAAAACTAGGCCTTTTAGACGTGAACACAATGACCCCATTGGACGTAAATGTTCTCGTAATATTATTGCCAGAACCATTAGACGGTGTCACGCCAAGTATAGTTGTGTCAATCCTATATCCACGAAGTCCTCTAGTTACAGAAAACGGTGAGAAGTTATGAGCAATTCCACTCTCATAGGTTCTGGCCCAAGATGTTGGATTGTAAAGTCCAGTAGCTGCTCCACCTGCATCTCCATCATTAAAGGTAAAATCGCCCGCAACAATATCTGCTGAGGTTTGAAATATAACAGTTACTCTGGCTTCAACCTTAGCTTGAACTGGAGGCTTTAGGTGAAAGTTATAAAAATTAATGTTGGGGTTATTAACGCCCGATGGATCTATTACATCGCCACCTAGAGAAACAACTCCAGGGTAAGTAAAGTCAACCATCCTGTTATATTTATGCACAGTATTAGAATTACTGTGAACAATACTTTGTCCACTGTCATCCTGCAAAGTGGTAACAGCAATTGTTTTTAGACCCTCAAATTTTCCAGTAGTTCTTTCGATAACAGGCCCTACCGTTGAGCCTTCGGTGGCTAGGAAAGTTGTAGTAACTTTTATTACACCTTCGCTTTCATTGTTTTTTGATACAGACAATGTTCCAGCTTCTATCCAATTTGAAACCTTTGTTTTTATATCCCCCCCGTTGTCAATTTCCTCGGCACTTAAGTATAATCCAATAACAGGAGACCCCGCAGGAACGGTGTTAGCGGCACTTGCGGCAGTGCCAGCTACACCACCTATTACTCCTGCTGTAAAATCTGAGGTGGAAAATGTTCTTTGTTCTATCCTCTTGAGTCCGTTTAAATCATAGCTCTCTGTAAATACTTCGTGAAACTCGAAATTAAATACCCTGGTCTTTATTCCATCGAAATCACTTGTTTCTTCAGAAACAATAGATGACCCATTTGGCAGTGTGTCCGTCGCTTGGGGAGGGTTACTTGTTAAGATCCCCCTGACATCACCATCGGTTAAATCAAATGCTCTAACGGATATTTTCCGAAAGCCACTATTAAGTTCTCTCTGGACCGAGAGTATACTTGGTTTTAAAAATGTATATCGTTCTGTAGGGATGCCTTCAACATTACTAATTTCCTCTTTGGCTAAGGAATAGCTGGATTTAGTTTTTCTTGATGAAGCAGGATTAAACCACTCCTCTACTATTGCCTTCTGAGATCCCACATTGTCAGTTGAGTCAGATAACTTAACATCGTTCTCCAAGAAAGTATATCGTTCTGTAGGTATGCCGCCAATATCTGATTGATCTTTACGGGCTAAGGAATAATTGGATTTAGTTTTTCTTGATGCAGCAGGCTTGAACCACTCTTCTGTTATACTATTTTGACTTCCTACTTCATCTTCGGAGTCAGAAAGTTGCACGTCTTCCTTTAGGAATGTATAACGCTTTGTTGGTATTCCGTCTACATCGGATTCCTGCTCACTGGCGATTGAATATCCGCTTGGTGTAACAGGAGTGCCGTTAAACACCTCTTTGACAATAGCTAGTTGACTTCCTACTTTATCCTCAGTCTCAGAAAGAACCACGTTATTCTTGAGAAACGTATAACGCTCCGTTGGAATCCCGTTTACATTTGATTCTTCTTTGCGGGCTAAGGAGTAATTAGTTTTCGTCTTCCTTGATGCGGACGGCTTGAACCACTCTTCGTTAATGCTGTTCTGACTGCCCACTTCGTCTTCGGACTGAGAAAGCTGCACGTCCGCCTTTAGAAACCTATATTGAATCGTGGGTATTCCCGCAAAGTCAGACTTCCGCCTGTCTGCTTCTTGGTATCCAGATAGTGCTACATTAGCAACGTCTACTCCCGCAAAAGCATCATTGGTAGGTTTGAACACTTCATTGGTTACTGCTAGTTGGCTGCCCACCCTGTCTTGAGAGACGGAGAGAACTACATTGTTTTTTAAGAACATATAACGCTCTGTGGGAATACCATCAACATCACTTATATCTTCTTTAGCTAAAGAGTAATTAGACTTTGCTTTCCTCGACGCTGCAGGTTTGAACCATTGTTCTGTTATGGCTAGCTGGCTACCCACATTATCCTCGGTCTCAGATAATTGAACATCATCCTTTAGGAAGGTATAACGCTCCGTCGGGATGCCATCTACATCGGATGCGTCCTCCTTCGCTAAGGAGTAGTTGGTTTTTAATTTCCTCGCCGCTGTAGGCTTGAACCATTGTTCCGTAATTGCCTTCTCAGAACCTACGTTATCAGTTGATTCAGATAGTTGTACGTTATCTTTCAGGAATACGTAACTGATTGTGGGAATTCCCGCAAAGTCAGACTTCTCCCTGCTCGCCTCCGAATAACCAGATAGCGCAGTCCCACTTACATCTTTACCTACAATAGTATCACTGGTGGGCTTGAAAACCTGGTTGGTTACCGAAAGCTGTGAACCTATCCTGTCTTCCGAGATAGAAAGAATTACATTATTTTTTAAGAAAGTAAAACTCCTCGTAGGAATGCCTTCAAAATCACTGGCGGCTTCCTTGGCCAGGGAATATCCAGTCTTCACACTGCGATTAACGGCTCCAGAGGTCGCAACCAGAGATGGTTTAAACCATTGCTCTATAACCGCCTTCTGAGATCCTACGTTGTCTATGGAATTGGAAAGTTTAACGTCGTCCTTAAGGAAAGTATATCTTTCCGTGGGAATGCCATCAACATCTGATTCTTCTTCACGGGCCAGGGAGTAAAGGCTTTTTGTTTTCCTTGATGCGGACGGGTTGAACCATTCTTCGGTTATGGCCAGTTGACTCCCTACTTTGTCCTCAGAAACAGAAAGAGCTACATTATTTTTTAAAAAAGTATATCGTTCGGTGGGGATACCGCCAATATCTGATTCTTCCTTGCGGGCTAAGGAATAGTTGGCCTTGATTTTTCTTGATGCGGCAGGCTTAAACCACTCTTCGATAATGCCGTTCTGGCTTCCTACCTCGTCTTCGGATTGAGAAATCTGAACGTCATCCTTGAGGAATGTATAACGCTCCGTAGGAATACCATCTACGTTCGATTCTTCCGTTCGGGCTAAGGAATAGTTAGTTTTTGCTTTCCTCGTGGATGCGGGCTTGAACCATTCTTCGGTTATGGCCAGTTGACTTCCTACTTTATCTTCGGACTCTGAGAGCTGAACATCATCCTTGAGGAATGTAAATCTTTTAGTAGGTATGCCATCTACCTCGGACACTTCCGTCCGAGCTACAGAATACCCACTCTCGGTTGGATCAGAGGCAGGATTGAAAACCTCAGTAATAATTGATAGTTGAGAACCAACTTTATCTTCTGTTCGAGAAAGCTCTACATTGTCTTTTAGAAAAGTATATCGTTCCGTAGGAATGCCCTGGACATTTGATTCTTCTTTGCGGGCTAAGGAATAAGTAGTTTTTATTTTCCTTGATGCGGACGGCTTAAACCACTCTTCGGTAATGCTATTTTGACTTCCTACTTCGTCCTCGGACTGGGACAGTTGAACGTCTTCCTTGAGGAATCTGTATTCAATGGTCTTAATACCCTCGAAGTCCGACGTGTTCTGACTTGCTAGGCTGTATCCTGATACGGTTTTATCCGAGGAAGGGTTAAACCATTGCTGCGAAATAGAAAGTTGGCTTCCCACCTTGTCTTCGGATTGAGACAACTGAACATTATTTTTGAGAAATGTAAATCGTTTAGTCGAAATACCATCAACATTGGATTCCTGTTCGCTGGCTATAGAGTATCCACTTGGTGTGCTAGGCGTTCCGTTGAACACCTCTTTTACAATAGCCAACTGACCACCGACCTTATCTTCTGTTTCGGACAGGGTTACATTATTCTTTAAAAAAGTAAACTGTCGGGTAGGTATTCCATCTACGTTGCTAACCTGCTCATTGGCGATACTGTAACCAGATGGAGTAGAGGGAGTTCCGTTAAACACTTCTTTGACGAGGGATAACTGGCTACCCACTTTGTCCTCTGTCTCAGAAAGAACTACATTATTTTTAAGAAAAGTAAACCGTCTGGTCGGGATACCATCCACATTGGATTCCTGCTCGTTAGCTATTGAGTAACCAGATGGAGTAGATGGAGTGCTGGCGAAAGTTTCTTTTACAATGGACAGTTGACTACCTACCTTGTCCTCTGTTTCGGATATGGTTCCTGCCTGTATATATACTTCAGTTACTTCCCTATAACTATCTGTATCGCTAACTTCATAATTAGCTAAAATACAAGTGACTGCTGTTTCAGTATCAATCTGTGACGTAATAGAAGTTGTGCCTACTGTCTTTTGAAAATTAGTTCCAGCCTTTGCAATACTTGTTCTTTTTACGCGCCGTAAACCATTCTCTATGTAATTAACGGTATCATCTTTTACTTGGACAAAGCTAGCTCCCAGTGTTTGATACACTAGGGTGACAATATATTGTTCTTGCTGTGTGCTGGACTGCACAGATACAAGGTTCATATCTGCGTAGGCTTCCCCCGTTCGAGGTTGAAGCCCATCTATGTTCATCGCTGCTCCCTGAAATGAACCAAAGGAAGGAAAGATGCGAGACTTATTGGCACTATACCAGTCTTCACGACTGTTCATAGTCGTGCAATTGACGGTCAGTTGATACCGACCGTTTTGAAACTGCTCAACGGACGGAGTCCCGACCAGCTTGAGCCTGCTAGTTCTGTGAGATACAGCCATCAGTAGTTAGATCTTTTATTTCTTAGTGGGCGGCTTTACCTTCTTAATTGTTCCGTTTTTGTTACGAATAATGCTTGATCCGACCTCTACCTTGGTTTTACCCTTATTGATTCCCATTCTTGAACTGTCAGTCCGAACCATAGCGTATCTCTTTGGGGTGGCTTTCTTACCTAGTCTTGCATAAGCTGGAAGCGCTTTCTTCGCGGCTTTCTTGGCTGGAGTCTTTGCCGCAGTCTTAGAGGTCGATGATCTAGCCTTTGATGCTGCTGCATCTCTCTTCGCTTTTGCTGCTGCTGCAGCCTTTGACTTTTTGGCGTTGTTTGCTTTAACGGACTTAGTTGCGCTGTATCCAGCTTCAATCGCAGCTGCACCACCAATAACCTTCTTGCCTGTTTTTCTTACGGCAGCCTTAGAAACAGAGCGAATGGGTTTTGAGCCTCCACCCTTAAAGTATTTACCTGTCTTGCTTCTCTTTAGGCCAGATGTAGAAGCGTAACCTACGCCCTCGACGACCTTACCGCCGACTCTCTTGGCTCCCTGGGCAACCTTGGTCTTGCCGACCGCCTTTGCAGCGCCCTTAGCCTTCGATCCAGCTGCCTTCGCGCCTCTGCCTGTTGCCTTAGCGCCTGCTTTGGCTCCTCTACCTGTTGCTTTTGCGGCTCTTCCAGCCAGTTTAGCGGCACCCTTAGCGCCCCTGATTAGTAATCCAATATTCATAATTAATCCTTTGTAACCTTATCGATGGTTTGTTTATATGTTCGCTCCATTTGCGGAGAAAGTTTTTTCTTGCCTGATATTATAGCAAAGAAATTTTCTAGCAGCTCCGATGTAGGCTTGTCCTTCATCTTTGCCATTTCCTTGGGGAGCTCGAACTCTCCCTGCTCAAGTTCTTTGTCTACTGCTTTTTTAGCGGTAGGTCTTGGTTTTAAAGACTTGCTTGCGCCTGGACTCTTAAGAAGTCCAGATCCTTGCTTGGCAAGTTTTGCTGCTCTTATTGCGCCTCCTAGCATTATTCAACGGGCCTACGACTAAAAACATCCTCCTTGGGGAGCTGGGGCTTGGTTTGAATCTTCTGCGGAGTATCCGAGAACTTCTTCAGGTTTCGCATAAGGTTGCCCTTTAGCTTATCTGGTGATGATAGCTGCGGTATAGGCATGCCCTTGGAGCTCCTTGGGGCGTCCGCCAAGAACTCCTTACGCTTGTATGCTTCGGCGGCTCTGTCCATGCTGCTTAGCTTTTTAGGCACGTCCTTGACGCTCCTGATCTTTCTCAGGGCACCCACTCCTCTTGCTATTGATCCTAGCATTACTTTATTTCCCTTCTTTTGAACGTAACCCTAACATTGGGGTTAGGCTTTGGAGCCTCAGGTATATTATGGCCCTTCTTCTTAAGGCTATTCACAATGGCTTTTTCCGCCTTGGTCATGGTCTTACGAGACGCACCAGACGTCACAGTTTTACCCAGGGTGCTTGCCCCTCTTATTAGTGAAGAAAGCATTACTTTAAGTTCTTTCTGGCGAAAGCCTTTTTAGCGGCGTCGTTCATTCTGGATAGAGGATTACCAGGTTTAAGAATTTTTTGAACTTCGTCTCTTCGTTTTGCCCCTGGGGACTTCATTGAGTTCTTGATTGCCTTGGCGGCCTTGCCGACCCCTTTTGCTATTGTTCCGTATGCCATAGTTATTTATTATTGTAGTTTATTGTTAGCACTTCCAGCGTTTCAAGGCTAGTGCCTTTCTCGTTGGTCGTCCTTTAGAATCTTTCATTGGTCCCTTTACTCCAGACATTCTAGCACAGAATG
>Ga0209634_1000337_pt1 | contig 35863 bp, 41 predicted proteins | sample LinPmetageLP40_FD_184043 | JGI IMG/M metagenome (GOLD analysis project Ga0209634, IMG submission 184043) | Marine viral communities from the Pacific Ocean - LP-40 (SPAdes) (version 2) | ecosystem: Environmental > Aquatic > Marine > Oceanic | place: Pacific Ocean | collected 2010-08-26 | reverse complement strand
TACTTCTTTTAGCCAATAACCATCTTCACCAAAACAATGTAACAATCTTGATTGGTTTTGAACATGTTATTAATATGAAAAAAATATTACAAAAATATTGTAGTTTATGAAAAACTACCCCCACAATATTTTTGTTTTATTTATTTGTTTCAGTAAATATATTAATATAATAAAATTAACAATATAAAATTGTAATTCATAAGATAAAAAATTTTTTTATTTAATCATTTTAATAAAATGATTAATTTACCTTTAGAACTTGTAAACAAAATTCTTTATGAATTTGATGGATTGTGTCATAAAAATTCTCAACTTATAAAGTTACAAAAAACAAAATTAGAAAAAAAAATTTTTTATTCTGAAGATAAAAATTTTTCTACAAATTATTTTTTAAAAAAAAAATTAAAAATAATTTGTAAAGAAATAAAAAAAAAGATTTATTAATTTTTTTCAAATTGTAGACATGATTCTATTACTTCTCTAAATCCAATATAACTTTCAATTCTTCCATAAGAAAAGAAACCAGATTGTTTATTTATTTGATCAACAGTTTTTTCAGGTAAATATATATAACCAGTTAACTGTAAGGAGATAATAAGAATGGTATCTATTTTTACCAAATCATTTATATTTAATTTTTGAAATATTAATTTTCCGTTTGAATCAATTAAATTTTTATTTTCAATCCAATATACGATAGATTTATTAATAAAAGAAAATAACAAAATTTTTATTTTATTTCCATCCCATTCATCAAAACATGTAAAAAAAATTTTATTTACTCCAGAATATTCACCAAAATTTGTCAATATATATTCTTTAGTATTAACCATATCTGAATTTATTTAATATTTATTAAATAAATCAATTTTTAATTAAAAATTTTATCTCTGTCAATACGATTCTCAAGAAATTTTCTACCCCACTCATAATGTGTGTTCCAATAAATTTCAGAAAACCAATTATTTAATTTTTTGTAAGCAATTTTTTTTGTTATATTTTCAAATTTAATACCTAACTGAATAACTTCTTCTAGAGTAACTATTTCAAAACAATTTATTTTGTCTGGTTTCATATTCCAAAATCCAGAAATATTACTTAAATATTGTTTTGTTTTATTTGAAAAATTATATTCATGATTTTTATAATATTTTAAACAAATACCGCAAACTCGATCGCATAATAATACAGAATGAAAATTATAATTTTCATCTTCTACATATTTTTTAAATTCATGTAGTTGTTCTTTTTTGTAACTTAATTTATAACATTCAATATACATTTTTAAAAAATCTTGGATACAATGACCGTCCCATTGTTCAAAACAAGTTAGGAGAGAAATATTTAAACCCGTATAATCACCAAATTTTGATTTAATATAATCTTTTGTTGTTATCATATTATTTTAACTTATTAGTTAATTAAAATAATATTTATTCAATTTTGTATCAAAGAAAAGTCAAGTTTGTCTTTACCTCTCTGTTTTTTCTCTCTTCTCTCTCTTCTTTTCCTATTCTTTTCCATCTCTATTATACGATAAGGTGGTTTATGAATGTCTGAATCTTTTTCTAAATTATCTTCATGAGTTTTCTTTTCTTTATTAAAAACCTTTTTTGATAATTTATTTGGATCTAAACAACTATTATAATCGTGATATTTTTCATAAGATCGTCTTATTATTTTTTGTTTACAATTGAAAAAACGAGTTCTTTGAACTCCTTCCCTCCTATCAAAATCACGATCCATAGTTAATTTATTAATTTATAAATTTATAAAATAAATCAATTTTATTTATAAAAGTTATTTACAACATTATAAACTTCCATAAAAGTTACTTTACTACTTAGTTCATATAAATTATGAGCATCAACATAAGTACATGTACTTCTTAAACCTCCCAGCATATCAAGAACAGTGTTTTCAACTTTACCTTTATAAGGAACTTTTACAGTTTTTCCTTCAGATGATCTATATTTTGCAACACCATTATGATATTTGTTCATAGCAGTATCTGATGACATTCCATAATAAGTTTTGTATTTTTTACCATCTTCTACAATAATTTCACCAGCACATTCATCATGACCAGAAAACATACTTCCAATCATAACATAATCGGCTCCGGCTCCAAAAGCTTTACCTATGTCTCCTGGGCAACAAATTCCTCCGTCACTTATAACCCTTGCCCCAAGTTTTTTTGCCATTTTTGCACATTCTAATACAGCCGATAATTGTGGCATACCAACACCAGTTTGTAATCTTGTTGTACAAACCGAACCAGAACCTATTCCAACTCTTACAATATCTACTTTAGCTTCAGTTATAAGTTCTTCTACCATTTCTTCTGTAACAACACTCCCTGCTGCGATTATCATTTCAGGATAATCTTCTCTTAAATTTTTACAAAAATCTACTAATACTTGCATATATCCATTTGCAACATCTACACAAACTTGTTTTACTTGAATACCATTTATTTTTAAATAATTAATATCTCTTACTAAACTATCATAATCGTCTTTAGATATTCCGGTGCTTAACATAAAAAGATTTGGATCACATTTATAATAAACTAACTGACTAACATCAATATATTTATGAAAACAAGTTATTAATTTATGTTTTGATAATGAATTATACATATCAATTGTAGAAATAGTATCCATATTTGTAGCAATTATTGGAATTCCTTCCCATTTTTTATTTGAATGTTTAAATTTATAATTTGTTAATAAATTTACTTGTTTTCTTGAACATAATGTTGTTTTTTGTGGTCTAATAAGAACATTACTAAAGTCTAATTTCATTTTAAATAAATTTTTATTAAAGTTTAATAAAAATTTATTTAAAATTTTAATACAATTTTTGTTATTATGTTTTATAAAAACCTTATAAAAATTTTATCTTATTATGTATTTGTGAGATATATATTATTTATGTATTTTAATGAAACTAAAATAACAGATTGTATTATTTGGAAAAAATTTTCTAATAATTATGATTTTAATATAAAATTTAAAAATAAAATTTATTATGGAACTGTTAATAAAGTTTGTAATTTTTCTTGGAGAGATGTAGGTTATGATGTCATACCTCCTTTTCCTCCATATTTGTATTACTTAAATAATAAACCTATTTGTAAATATGATGGTAAATTATATTTTTTAAACAACGATGGTAATTGTAATAATAAATTTGGTAATTATAAAGTTTTATTAATCAATAAAAAAATTATAAATTGTTATAATAATTTAGATTATAAAAATATTTTAAAAAATAATTATAAAAATTTTATTAGTGAAGATGAAAAAAAATTATTTTTTAGTGTAACTAATTATTCAATGGATAATTTATTTTATGAGTTGTATAATACAAAAAAAAGTTGTTTATTAAAAAATATTTTAAGTAAAGATAGATTTGTTGATAGTTTTTACAATATAAAAGGGTTACATATTTTTAGAATTATATTAGCTGATAGTATATATCATAAAAGTTTGTTAAAAAAGTTTAATAATAACATTCCAAAAATTTATAAATTATGGAAAAAAAATGGTTTTTTAATTTTAGATTATGAGAAAGAAAAATATTATTTAAAAGAAATATTACAAAATATAAGTTTAAATTTAGAACTACCTCAAACTATGAACTTTATAAAAAAAAGTATGATACATCAAAAAAAAGATCATCAATACGAGTACCATATGGATACATTTCATTCAATTATAAAGATGTGGATTTATGAATCAGATATGAAATTAAAAAACGGGCCGTTATATTTTGTTAAAAGTTCTAATAATAATGATTTTACTAAATTAAAATATTTATTTCATGTAACAAAAAATAATAATTTATATATAATTAGGGAACCATCGATAAGATTAAAAAATAAAGATATTTATAAAAAATCTTTATTTTTACCAATTTTACCTTTAAATAATTCACAAAAAACATTACTAATAGCTGATACATCAGGGTTTCATTGTAGAGGGTATGCTAAAGAAGGAACAGAAAGAAATTATTGGAGACCTGGTTGGGAAAATAATGATGGAGGATTACATAGAATAAATTTTTTTATAAATTAACATATAAAAAGCTATTGCTAAAAAATATTTATAAACTATGTCTATATCAATATCAAAACCTATTAAATCAGAAAGTTTAAACATTTTATATAATATAATTATTAAATGATATTTAATAATTATACATTTTTTTAATATATTAAAATGGAAAACAATATTAGTATACGAAAATCAAATAGTTACACGGATTCTCCAAAAATTTTATCATTATCTTGTGTCATATCGGTAATAATTGGTGTAATAATCTTTGGATATGTTGTAGCTGGAACAAAACATGGTTTTAGAGAAAGTCCAAAAAAAGATGAAAAAGATTTTAGTATATCTTACTCTATAGCTAATGGATTTATACCAGGAACTGTGGTTTTTATTACATTTGCAGGTTTATTTTTATTTAGACTTTTATATATTAGACATAGTAAAAAATTTTATTATTTAAGATATTTATTAATGTTTTTTGCTATTACAATATTGATAAGTTTAATTTGGGTAACACCTTTAAATTATGATAAATCGGATAATTATACTAAAGATGAGGAAAATACTTTAATGAGTGCTCACGCTATTTTAGCTTTCATAGCATTTACTAGTGCCACTATATTTGTTTTGTTAACATATAGAATTTTATATTTAAATTATAAAGATAAAATATTTATTGGTTTAGTTGTTATTAGTATATTATCTTATTTTATATTAGTATCTGCTGCAGTCGTGGCTTTTATGATAGGTAAAAGTCAAAAAGTTATTAGAGAAGGTCAATATGTTTTTGATGCTTTTGAATTAATAAATGCATCATTATTATGTTTAGCTATTTTATTTTATGGATTTTATGGATTAAAAAGTTTAAAAAAAAAATAGTTTAAATGACTAGTCAAGAAGAAATTTTAGAATTTTTTTTTAATATGAGTAAAGAATTATCAAACGAGGGGTACTCTATTTTAAATAACATAAAACATCCTTTTAAAGATTATAAAACTGAAGAAGAACTTATTAAAGAAGAATTAGAAAATAAATTAGAAGAAGAAAATATTAACTATGACAATGATGAAGTTTTATTATAAAATAGTTATAATAAAATTATATATACCGATATAATAAATTAGAAGAAAATTTATTATATATACCGATATAATAAATTAGAAGAAAATTTATTATATATACCGATATAATAAATTTTCTTCTTCAAAATATTTTATTATTTCGTTACAAGTAAATTTTTTATTTTTGTAAATAGTTTTATCAAAAGTTATATTTTTTTTATTTTGGATAAAGTCAAGAATATTTTTTAAATCTTCTTTTTTAAAACTTTCACATTCTTTTCCTAAAAATTGTATTTCAGTAAAATCATCTACTTGTTTTAATATAACATTTTTATGAATTCTAAATTTATTATCTCCCATAATAGTTCCAAAACCAATTGGTGATCTTTTCTGGTTTATTTCTTCTAAAATATTTATCAATCTTTGGGTAAATAATTCTAAAATTACTCTTTTATAATAAATATCACTATTTACAAATTCTTCTTTTTCTTTATCATACATTCTAACAACTTTTTTATTAAGTTTCAATACATTAGAAAAATTTGAAGTTGTTACAAAAGCACCGCCTTCTCCTTCATTATACAAATGACATATAATATCTTCTGTTGTAAAACCAGGATTATCTGGAAGTTTTAAATTTTGTAATGTAGAATATCTATAATATGTTTTTAAAAATGAAATCCAATTAAATGGATTTTTAAATTTATAAATATAAAAATCAAAAATATTTAATATATCTTTATGAAATTTTTCTTTTTTATTTATTAAAAAATATTCTAAAATCAAAATATTCTGTTTTCTATTATTTATTGAATTTTTATAAATACTTTCTTTTATTTCTTTTAAAGATTTATCTTTTAAATATAATTGTATATTTTCTTCTACATTTTCTTTTTTTATAACAGTTATATTAAAAGGTACATCTATAACGTAATCTATATTAACGGTAGCTTTATTACTCGATATTTGTGTATATTCTGAAGGGAAGGCACAATTATTCATAATCTTAATACACATTTTTTTAAATTTATTTGCAAAACATATAACTGGAGGTTCTGATTTTATTCTCATTAAAGCTTTAATTATTATATAAATATTTTCTTCATTTTTTAAAATAATATCTCCAATATCAGAAAATTTATCATTTGTAATATCATATATAATTTTATCATAATATTTATTTATTTGTTCTTCACTATAAAATAAATTATATGTTTTAAAATTCATATAGTTATAATTATTTATATTCTTAATAGGAAAATTTAAATTGTATTTATACATAAAATCTTTAACTTCTATCATGTCTTTGAAATAACCTAAATTAAAATTATCTTTAAAATAATAAGATCCTTTATCTTTTTCTAATAAAGATTTTGTTCCATTTCTTTTCATATTTAAATATGCGTCAAATGCTGATCTTTTTAGTTTCTCCATCATAATTTGGATACTAATGTCTTTTTTCTCTGAATTATAATACATATCAATATCTGATGTTAATACATCTTTATAAACAGCTGCTAATTTATAAATACTAATTTTAATTTTTTTATCAGGATTTACTTTTAATAATCTGTCGTGGGAAGTAGCTCTGATAGCTCTACTAATTGCTTGTAAAGTTCCAGATTCGTTCCAATAAGGTTGTAAAATATAACATCTTAATATAGAATCTAAATTAATACCTTCTCTAGATTTTGGACCTAAAATTATTAATTGTATATATTCTCCGTGAATATTTTTTTCTGAATTAAAAACATCTAAAATTTCTGTTTTACTTTCTAACAAAGCATACCTTTTTCCTTTTTTCTCAACATTTGAACCTTCAAATTTTACAAATCCGAATTTATCTAAAATTTTAGTAATAACCCCTCCATACAAATTAATATAATGTAAATAGCAAAAACTTTTTCCTGGTTTTTCTTTTTTACAAAACGATAATTCTTTTTCTATAAAATAACTAAGTTTACAACTTGTATTTTTCAATGTTTTTAAAAATTCTGTTTTATTTTCTATATCAAACAAAGAATTATCAAATTCTAAATTATCATTGTTTTGGTTTACTATAAAAGATGCTTTTTCTTGATAAGTTCTAAAAAATTTAGAACTTTGTTTTTTATAAATACTGTATTGATAATCAGACATCTGAATTTGGACAACTTTCTGTTTAGTATCTATTTCTTTTTTTTTTAATTTTACTCTTCTTTGTTGAAATTCTTCTATTTTTAATTCTTTTTTACTAAATACACCAACTACAGGTTGTAACATTACATCAACGACTTTTACCGTCATTACAGTTTCCGTATCCTCATAATTTAAAATTAAATTATTGTAATCATAATACATGTTAACTAGATTATATTTATTTTTAATAATTTCAAAATTTATGTAATCTATTGCTTCTTTATAACTATTTATTTTAATTTTATTTACTTTTTTATCATCAATGTATATATCATAATAATTAAAATCTTCTAAAACAATACTATGATTTCTACATTTTTCTATTTTTAATTCTTCTCCTTCATAATATGGAATAATATTTTTTTCTATTTTTTTTACATAAGTTATTTTACCATTTAAAAATGGTTTTAAACTATCATAAGATATTGATGAATAATCTATATTTGTAGGTAATTGTTTATTTTTAGGATTAATTAAATTTAGTACAGGTATTATATCGTTCACATTATTTGTCATAGGTGTAGCAGTAGATATTAAAATTTTAGAGTTTTTAATTATATGGAATAATCTCCATAATTGGTTATAAAAATCTAAATTACTTTTAGAATTTTCTTCATCTGTTGTAATTTTATGAAATTCATCAATTATAAAAAGAATGTTGGAATAATTTTTTTTTAAATATTTATCAGATAATTGACTTAATTCTTTTTCCATACCTTTAAATGTTTTTATAGTATACCATTCATCTAATATTTTATTTCTGTTTGTAACTGAAGTTATATTTTTATATTCTGGTGATTCACCAAGTTTAATTATTTGATTTTTAGTTTGTTTTTCTAATTGTTCTCCTGGAATAATTATATATGTTCTTTTTATTTCATCGCTGTGATTTTTATAATATTCAGCAATTTTTACCATAACACCAGTTTTTCCGGTACCTGTTTCGTTTATATTTAATACTTTATCGTATATTTTCATATATCTTAAAATTATATCTTGATGTGTAAAAGTATCATTCTCCGTACCAACTAAACTACTAAATTCATATCTTTTATTAATGTCATGTTGAATATTAAGTGAATTGTCTGGTAAATAATCTGGAACAAAATCATGTAATTTAAAATTAATAGACATTTTTTTCTTATTAAAACTTTTAAATTTATAAAAAAAATGAACAACAAACTAAATTTATTATTACAATTTATAATTTTTTTTGCAATAGGTGTAGTTACTTATTACACTTTTAAAGGAAATATTATTAGAATAATTATATTTTTATTTTTATTTGAAATTTTATATTATATAATGTATAATAAATTTTGGAGTTTTATACCACGAGTTGTTTTAAATATTGGTTATTTATCAGGGTTTTTTATTTTTTATGGTTTAAAATTATAAATAATAAAAATGTTTATCATTGAAAAAAATTACGTAGTAAAAATAAATTCAGATGATTTACAAAAAACTTTAAAAGAAATTGACGATTGTATATATGATTTTATCATTATACCGCCTATATACCATATCAAAACTTCTTCAGGAAAAAAAATAAATGGTTTTACTTATTTTTTATTCAATAGTGATAAAAATATTTTTTTAAAAAACGGTTACACATTTTATCAAAAAAATCAAAACAACGATATAGTTTCAAAATTAAAATCTTTAAATTTAAATCAATGTCTTTTGTGGTTTTTAATAAATCATAAAAATACTTTAAAAGAAGATTTTGGTAAAATATATAAAATTGTTTCACAAAAATGTAAAAATATGATTAAAAAATATGATTTACAAAATAAAAAATTGAATTATATTATAAAACATCTTTTACCATACAATGAAAAACTTATGATAGAATTTTATGATATACTTTATGATTTGATCGTTATATCTGATGTTATATCAACAAAATATATAAAAATAATTTAATATATGTTATATTAAATTATTTTATTTTTAATATATGTTATATTAAATTATTTTATTTTTAATATATGTTATATTAAATTATTTTATTTTTAATATATTGGTATGTATATTAAAATGAGACCAAACCCTAATGTATCTAAAGGGAACGTTGATTTATACTCTGCATATTCAAGTGTAAATGTCTTTCAAAAACTTTTTTTATTTATGACTTTAATTTTATCTGGATTATTAACTGTATTAATTATATATATAAGTAAAGTACATAATGAAAAAGGAAAAGAGAATCCAGGATGTCCTACCTATTCCTGCAGGGAAAGTACACCAGAATGTAAGTACTCAGCATATTTTTATGATCCTCAACAAGGAAATAAAAAACTTTGTCAAAAAAATTATTATTATGTCAATTAATAATCTTATTATTATGTCAATTAATAATCTTATTATTATTATGTCAATTAATAATCTTATTATTAATTGACATAATCAAATTAATATGAATCTTCTTTATCTGGAAAAGTAATAAATTTACAATTATCATTTTGTAAATCACCACATTCATCAAAATTTTCAATTAATTTTTTATTAAATTTACCATATGAATTTATTGCAGGTGTTGTATAGGTAATTTCACTATAATTTTTTAGATTATGTGTTGTAATTGGTGTAAGCGTTGATACCCCGCATAATAATGAATACTTTTGTTGTATTGGTACATCTGTCTCACCAGTACCAATCCCACTGTTGTTACTATCAGAAGTCGGAGGATTTGCAAACTTACCATTTTGTGGATAATATTCACCTTTAATATTTTTAGGAGTAAAAAAATTACTAACATTTTTGTAATTATTTACATTTAATGTTTGTTTACCATCACCAGATGTTATTAAAGTTTCCATACCAATATTATTTTCTTTATCTACCGTAAGAGAAGGATCAATACAAAAACAAGAATTAGGAGATCCGTTTTCACACCTTTTATTTAAAAGTTTAGTAGAAAGTAAAAGATCAACAGGGTTATAAACATTTTGATCTGTATCAGGACCTGTAGTAGCTAATGATTTTGTTGAACCATACCCAAAAATAGAAAGACCTCCGTAACTTTTACCAGTTAAATAATCATTTCCAGCAATTATTTTTGAAGAACTATAAATATTCATGAAATAAGATGTTCCATTAAAAGTTGGTAAAGTTATCAAAGTACTATCATATAAAGCTGTTAAATTATTATATACATTTTGATTTAAAATATTGTTTATATCTTTTTCTATAGAAATAAAATTATCTACTTTTACCCAATCATTATTATTCTCAAAATGAGGAGTCACACCTTTTTTTACAGAAACACCAACTGTTTGGTTCCAGAAATCCGTTATCCAGGTACTTACACCAGTTATTCCTATTGTTGTAGGGATTTTTTTATTAGTAAAGTAAAAACATACACCTGAATCCAAAAAATTTCCAGAATTTGTAAAAAATGTAGGTTGGTTAAAAACATTTAAATTATAATTTTGATTATATTCATACATACCTAATATAGAAGTTCCGAATTTAAAATATTGCACTCTAGGACAAACTCCATCATTTGATTTTTGATAATAAAACTGAATTAAATGATTTTGATTTGGGTTAGGAGTAGGATCATGATTTGCAGATGTAGGACCTACAGGTTCTCCTGAACAATATAATTGTGGGATACAAAATTGTTTACCCATTTCAAATGTATGATAAGAGTAAACATAATGTAAAATAAACCATGTAATTATTAAAAAAGATATAATAAATAAAGTTAAAATAATTAAGTTATCTCTAGTTTTTAATACCATTTTTTAGGATAATAACTTTTTAATTTTCCATTTTTTTGCTAAGTCTTTTTTATTCAATTCTGTATAAACATCATTTTCGTGCAAATAACAAATAGAAATTTTTACAAAACTGTGAAAAATATTCCATATATCACTTTTTTTTTCATCATCTAATAATTCAACGTCATTTCCATCATTATCTTGATAAGAACTAGACAAAATATTTTTAAATTCGTCTAAATGAGATTTACTTAATTTTTGTAATATAGTTGAATTATTTCCTTCTTTAAAATGATCTATCCCTTTTTCATCACATACATTTAAAAAATTTAATCCAATATCTTTAAAATAATTAATATCCTTTTCGTAAATTTTATCCCAATACTCATTTGTTTTTTTTATAAATTTATTAATTAAAAGATCGCTACTACATGCTTTAATATAAGTTTTCATTAAAAAAAATAAAGTATTTTGATTACTATCTATTATACTATGTTTACAACCTTCATCGTAAATTTCTTGTATTGTATCTATAAGAACTAGTAAATTACTTTTATATCTTTCAGATGATGATGGATTAGTCATTATTTAAAATTGAAATACTTTTAAAACAATTATAAAAATGTTAACATTGAATCAATCAAGAAAAACAGAATTTTTAAATTCTGTAAAAAAAAATAATGAAATAGAAGTAAAATTTTACGATAAAGATATTGAATCAATTAATCTTTTAAAAAAAGTATTATATGAAAAAAATTATGAAAATTTTTCTGAAAAAACATTAGATTATTTATACGAAGACGGAAAAAGAATCACAGTTTACGAAAACGGAGATATTGAAGAAACAACAAAAACTGTAAAATTTAAATATGGTAATATGAATATTAATAATATGAAATATACAATTAGTGAAGAAAAAAAAGAAAAACTATTAACTTTTGATAAAAATTATAAAATAGAAAGAAAAAAAAATCGTATTAGTTATACTAAAGATAATTACAGAATAGATATAACAATTGTTAATGATAGTGAGATTCCAGAAGTAGAACTAGAATTGCTAAAAAGCGAGTTATTAGATTATAAAGAATTTATGGAAAAAATTAAAGAACTTTATATGATTTTGTTACCTTATGAAAAAAAAGTAAAAGTTATAAAACAATTTTTCAATGATAAATTAAAGTTTGATTTGAAAAATGTAGAAAAAGACAAATCTTTAAATGAAAAATATTTTTCTAAAGCTAGAGATATTACCATAAAAGATTTAAATTACGATGGTTTAATTAAAAATAAATATACACTTTCTGTTAAAGCAGATGGAAAAAATAAGTTTTTAATGTATCATGACACCGGAATTTGGTTAGTTTCTCCCCATTCAAAAGAAGATTTTGTAGAATATTTAACTTATCCATCTCAACAAATCACAGAATCTATATTTGTTGGAGAATTATTAATTTCTGAGAATATGAAAAAAGGCAAGGAATTTTCTCACAAATATAAATTTTTACCTTATGATACATTGTTAATTAATGGAAAAAAAGTTTTAAACAAAGATTATTTAACAAGATTTGATAACATAAATTTTATAAAAAACTCTTCTATTTTAAAGGATGGATTTTTATATTTAGAGATAGAAGAGAAAAAAATATTTGATTATTCGGATGTAAAAAGTTTTTATGAAACTACTCAAAAATGTTTTGAAGAAATAACATCATTAGATTATGAAACCGACGGTATAATTTTTACACCAATTAATTCTAATTATATTGCTGAAGGTCAACTTTTACAAAAAAGCGAATGGTTTAAAAATAGAATTTTAAATAAAAATAAAGATGTTTGTAAATGGAAACCAAGAGAAAATATTACTATAGATTATAAAGTTAAATATGATAAAAAAAAATATTATTTATCTGGAGTTGGTAATCATTTGACAAAACATCAAAATAAATCACCTGAACCTTTTACTTTAAATTCACCAAATAATACATTTTTAAAAGATTTTACAGATATTTATTTAAAATTAGATGATTATTATATTAATTTATTATCAAAAGAAGATCAAATCATAGAATTTAAAGTAAATAATTATAATTCGGGTTATGAATTAGAAGCTATTAGAGTAAGAAGTGAGAAATCTTATCCTAATTCTTACTATGTAATTGATAGTTTATGGTATTTAATTAAAGACCCGGTTTTAAAATCCACTTTATTAGGTACAGATACAAAATTAATGAGAAAATTTAATAATAATATCAAAACTAAATTATTAGAAGATATTAATGGTTATGTTTTAGATATCGGTACAGGAAAAGGAGGCGATATATTTAAATATAAAAATGCAAAAAAAGTAATATGCGTTGAACCAAACAAAGAATTTTATTCAGAATTAAATAGAAGATTATTATCTTATAATGATAGTGATAAATTTGTTACAATTAATACAAATGGAGAAGATAAAACTAAAATCACTAAAACTTTAGAAAATGAATTACCTGAAAGCATGGAAAATGAAACTTTATATATTAGTTTTATGATTTCTTTAACATTTTTTTGGAAAGATGAAAAAAATTTATCAGAATTAGCTGATACAATAAATTCTATAACAGAGATTATTAATACAAGAGGTGGTAGTGTATCATTGGTTTTTTTAACTATTTCTGGAAAATATATAACTAAATTGTTTTCTGATTCTAGTTTTGTAGAATTAAATACTATTTTGATTAAAAAATTATCAGAAAATAGTTTAGATATTGAAATAAAAGACAGTGCTACAGTATTACAAAAACAAACAGAATATTTAGTTAATGTCAACGATTTAATGAAATTAATTGGTTTTAAATTATTAATTTTGAATAGACCAAAAACAAAAAATGTTTTAATGTCAGAAAATGAACTAACTTATATTTCTGTTCACCAATTTGGTTTTGCTGTTTATGAAAAAGAACCAACAATTATTCAAGTTAAAAAACCTTTATTTGTAAATGAAAAACAAGCAAAAAAGATTGACGGAAAAATAAAAGCTGCTGGAGATGATGTTTTTGAAAAATTAGAATATATTGGTAGTGATTTTTTTAGAATTTCTACATTAAAAAATAAAAATTTATCTTTACTCCATTCTATTAGTAAATTAACTAGTTCTGAATATAGAGAAGGTGGTCCGATGGAAAGAACAAAATATGTAAAATCATTATTTAAAAAAGTTAAACAAAATTTAGATTTTGATAACATTATTAAATATTTTAAAATTTCTATTTGTGTATATTTTGGAGATAAAGTTATAAAATATTTGTATGAAAATATAAATAATTTTATTTTTTTAAATAAATGTACAGATGATACATATGAACCAATTATAAGAATTATTAATGATGATATACAGTATTATTTTGAGTCTCCCGTAGAATTAAAAACATTAAATTTTCCTAAATTTAAAGAAATATCACTAACTTCTGAAAAAGATAATAATAATATTTATTTTTTATATGCTTTGACTAATACTTTATTAAAACTTCATGCAAAAGTTATTACAAAAGATGCATTAGAAGATTTAGATTTGGATATTGTATATTATAATAAATCTGGTATCAAAAATGGGTTTTATGAAAGTCCTGAAATAAAATATAGTTATAATAATATTTCTACTATTGTTGAAAAATTAGATAATATGCTTTATGATAAATTATTTTTAATTGATAAATTAGCATTAGAACAAAATTATAAAGAAGCTATATCAATGTGTTTTGATACAATAAAATTTTTTAAATCAAAATATTATAGTATTGTTCCGCCAAATATAAAAAAAATTATAGATAAATCTATAGATTTAATTTCAGTTTATGATAAAAAAGTTATAACTTTACCAAAATTAGATTTAGACATCTAATTTTGGTAATTTAGATATTTAAAAATATCCAGGATCAGGATTATTTTTAAGTAATGCTTTTTCATTACTTTTAATTTTCCACCTACCTAGTAATAAAGGTTGTGAAAAAAAAAAACGTTTAAATAATTTTAACATTTTTAAAATTATTTTTTTTTAACATTTTTAAAATTATTTTTTTTTAACATTTTTAAAATTATTTTTTTTTAACATTTTAAACATTACATAAACCTATTATACCACATAATATTCTTTTACCTGCATTACCTGTTTTCAAACTTTCTTGGTGTACTTTTAAATCTTTAATTTTACCGTCCTTATTTAAACCACCTCTACCTAAATCATCAGGTTTGTCATGTATAACTACACTTCTACCAACTATTGAACATTTACCTTTAAGTTTTATATATCTATCATATAAAATCATATTACAATTACCATTCTTGTCAACAACAATATTACCTAAATCACCTATATGTCTGTTATCTTTATTATCTGTGATATTTCCGTGATTTGTATTATATGGATTAAAATGTTCACATAAACTTTTACACCCTTCTCTTAAATCACCGTATTTATGTATATGAAAACCGTGTAATCCAGGTTTTAATTTTTTTAAATTAACTGTTATTTTCATTTTATTTCCAACTGGTGTAAATAAAATATATCCATTATCTGGAAAAACACAAACTGACATTTTTTAATTTAAGAAATTAAAAAATGTTTATTTAAATTTAAGAAATTAAAAAATGTTTATTTAAATTTAAGAAAGTTTAGGGATCTGAATTTTTATTTCTTCTGGAGGGTTAGAACCCAAATAACTTTTTTGAAAATAAAGTGGTCCTATATTTACTTTATCATTTACTTTTTCTTCTTGATACCTAATAGTATTTTTAGTTTCTTTTTCTTTTTTGAAAGTTAAAGTAATCGATTCCATTTTTATATTTATGTAATTATAAAATAATCAATTTTAAAAAAAAAGTATTTAAAAATGGAACATTTATTGTTTTGGGGTTGGATTATTTTTTTAATTGTACTTATGATTGGAAGCGGTGTTGCTTTTGCTTTTTATAAAGAAGAAGGAAATTCTTTTTTTGGATTTTTCCTTGGTGCAGATCAAGAAGCTGATGTAGCAGAAATAATTTTCTTAATTGGTTTAGTTTTACTAGTTATTTCTTTACTAGTATGGGGTTTTTATTTAAGGCCAAAATGGAACAAAATTGTCTCTAATAATTAACATCAAACAGAAGTAAATAAAATTGATTTTATTTAAATGAATTCAAAAAACTTACAACCATGGAGAAATCACCAGAAAAAATCAAAGAATGTAAAGATTTAGAAGATAAAAAGGAAGAAATAGACATGTCCTATGTTGATGATATATCTAAAAAAAACAAATGTCTCGATAAGTATGCTTTTAAAGCTTTGAAACATGGAGGAAAAGTTTTTGGTGGTTATGTAAGAGACAATATATTTTCAATACTACAAAAAAAACCAAAGAATGTAAAGGACATAACATCAAGGTCCTTTACAAAGAATGTAAAGGACCTTGATGTTATGTTTTATGAAGAAGATAAGTTCTATAAATTTATTAAATCTATAGAGGGTAATTTTCATCCTGTAAAGAAGGAAACAAATTACAGTTTACACTGCAACAAAAATAAAATAAAATTTAAAATTAACACAGTTGAAAAATCTATATTATTTGTCTTGATGTTTGAAGAATTAAGACCAAGTAAAAGAATGACGAGATTTTTATTAGAACTTTGTATCGATAAAACCATTCAAACTGAACTTGTATCGTTAGAAACAGTAGAAGAAGATACATATATTATAAAATATAAATACACAAACACAAAAGATCCACAAGAATCGGATATCAATAGACCACTTGTTGTTAAAGTATTTGAGAATTATCCAAATATGGTATGTGTTAAATTTATTCATAAATACGTAAAAGACGCAGTACTTGATATTGTCTTTCAAATGGAAAATCTTCTTCCAATTTTTAATGTCAATAATCTAATGTTGGAAAAAGAAGGAGATGATATACTAAAAAATTCAACGATGAGGTGCGAAGATAAATACACCACCAAAGAAATAATTATAAAAAATATAGAAAATAAGAGATTAGTTCTTCATGGAAGTATATACAAATTAGTATCAGAAATACCAGATTTTTATAATAGAGGTCAATACATAAAGAAAGTCCTAATCCCTTGGTTTGATAGATTAATGTATAGATATTTTATAATGAAAGCAAAGAATTATTTAAAAATACCTCTTATGGAAGATGTTATACATAATAAAATTATAATTACTGAGTTTAAAGGATTAGAATCTATATACTACCATGAATATATCACAGATGATAGTATGAACATGACTATTAAAGAATTTGTTGAACTTCTTCTTTTAGTATAATACCATAAATTAACTAAATTCTTAAATATTTAAGTAAACCCTTTCAAAATGAAAACTATAGTTTTTCATTTTATATTACTAATAAAATGAAAAACTTAGATAAATTTTTTTATGGACTTAGTTATTTTTTTTCTTTATTATTAATTATATTAGGGTTTGTATTTTTATATGCACCAAAATTAGGTGATCATGGAAAATATAAAACTTTTAATAAACTCTCTAAAGTTATCGGTGATACAAAAACTAAAAAACACTGGAGACAAACTGGTTTAAGTATGATTATATTAGGTTTTCCAATATTACTTATTACTATTATTCTTAATATTAAACATGAAGTTGATTATTCTGATTATTTCAAAATAAAACATGATTATATTTGGATTATTTTATGGATTTTGTTTAGTTTATCTGTAGGTATGGTTATCTTAGGATTTTTATTTTTATATTTACCTAGTCTTGGAGATCATGGTAAATATCCAATAGGAAAATTAGAAACAAGTAAAGGTGACACGAAAGGCAAAAGAAGATACAGGAGAGGAGGTATAAGTTTAATTGTTTTTGGTATATTTTTCATAATTATTTTTGGAATATTGTTAATTTATAAACATCACAAATTAAAAGCAAAAAATTATGTTTTATCATCTATTGGTGGTAATAATTTTAACAACTTACAAAATATTTTAAAAGGAAATGGAAATAATGAAGTATTAAAAAATAAAAATGTAAGAAATGAAATACAAAATTATGTAAATAACATAGTAAATAAGTCACTTAAAGGTATTCCAAATTCAACTTTTTTAACAGACAATAGTGAAGGTTATAAAAAATTAATTAATAATAATAAAGGAAGTGTTATTCAAGAAAAACAAAATTTAAATGAGTATTTAGGAAATATTAATAATTAAAAATATTAAAATATAAAATTATATTTTAATATAAAATTATGGAAAAACATCATATTGTTTCAAAATTTTTAATCCCTTTTGCTATAGTATTAGTATTACTTGGAATATTGTTTTTATTTTTAGGAAAAGTTCAAGATCATCCTCATGGAGGATTTACTAAAAAAGGAAATGGAACTAATCAACAATTTACTTACAGAAAATTAGGATTGTCCCTTTGTATCATTGGTGTAGTTTCCTTAATAGGGTTTACAATTCTTTATTTTATTGTATATGAAAAAGATAAATCAGATAATAGAGAATTAGCTGCAGAAAATCTTGGTAAAACAAATCAGGAATTAAATGAAGATCAACAAAAACAAAGTGAAGAAGAAAAATCTGTAGAAACAGGAAAACCCTTGCCTGTTTCTACAGTGGATCAAAAAAATGATGTTCAACCAAAATAAAATAATAAAATTTAAAAAAATAAAAAAAAAATATTTTTTTTTATTAAAATGGCTCCATCTGCTGACCAAAAAAAAGAATTTCCAGTTCTCTCTGTTGTCGGACTCCTCCTCGTACTTGTACTTGTTGCTGCAGGTTTTTGGATTTACGAACTCGTTGAATCAAATAAATTTTTGAAAGACGCTAAAGATGATCTTGGTAGCTTGGGAGGTGATAGGTCGTCGAATGACTTTTATCAATTTGAAAGACACTCACTACAGCAAACTCAATGCTTCCAAGGAGCAGTTGTCGGTCTTCTCTTAATTGTATGCCTTATCTCTGCTCGAGGTCATATCTTCCGACCAATGCACCTTTAAATAAATTAAAATTGATTATTATAATATAATATGATAAATATTATATTATCATGAGTGAATCTAATCAATTCGAAGAACAGATTATAACAGGTCAAACTCTTTATGATTATATTTCTTTTGCAATTTCATATTATTATATTCAGAGTCATATTAATAAATCGGATGAAATACAATTTTTAACTAGTTGTAGATTATCTTCACATGATTTTATTTCAGATACAGACGAATTACATACATGTTTATCCGTTTTACCACAAGTTATAAAATTAACTTATAAAGAAAAACAATTTAAATTTAGTATTACACAAGATAAAATTACTAAATTTAGATTTAAAGAATCTACTTTTATTAATATTATAAGTATTTTTTTTGATGATTACAACATTTATAAAGAACTTTTAAAAAAATTTAAAAATATCTTTAATGAAAAAATAGGTCATAAAAAAAAACACAAAACAAAATTAAATGTTCAGATTCCAGATCAAGGTCACTGGGATTATTCTGGATTAATAAATAAAAGAGATTTAAAAACTGTATGTGTAGATGAAAAAATAAAAACTAGTATGAAAATTTCTATAGAAACTTTTTTAAAACCTGAAACAGAACAACGTTATGCTGATTTAGGTAAAAGATATTCCCTTGGATTTCTCTTACAAGGTCCTCCGGGAACTGGAAAAACAAGTTTAATCCATGCTCTTGCAAGTCATTTTAATCGTGATATTTGTTTAATGAACCAAGATAAAGGTATGTCTGATAGTCGTTTTACTACTTTGTTTAAAAGGGTTGGTAAAGAAGATATTTTAGTTATTGAGGATATTGACGGTTTACTTAAAAATTCTTTATCTGAAGAGTCTGATGGAAGTAATATCTCGTTGAGTTCAATATTACAATGTTTAGACGGATTTGGTAGTACCCATGGTTTGATTTATTTTATTACAACGAATAATCTTAAACAAATTAATCCAAAAGTTATCAGACCTGGTAGGATTGATCATTATATTGAAATAAAAGAATTATCTATTCCATTATGCGAAAAAATGATTTTACAATGGTTTGGTCAACCTGTTCATGAAATAATTTCTTATATAAAAGCACATAAAATTAAAGTTACTGGTGCTTTATTACAATATTATCTTTCAAATTATGATACTTTAGATGCATTGATCGATAATTTAGATAAACTTAAAGAAATAAATGAATTAGTTTATGATTCGCAAGAACAAAATTTATATTTGTAAAATTGATTTATTAATAAATTATTAAATTAAAATTATTTAATAATGGTTGATTGGAGTCTTGGTCCCCCTGAAATATGTGAAAAATGTGATAATATAAAAGTATTGATTAAAATAAATAATAAATGGGAAACTAAATGCAAAGAATGTTTATATAATAGTAATATTTTTTGTATTAAATTTTTGGAATCTTATCTTTTATAATTTTTGGATTTTCTTTTTGTATTTTAATTTTTTGTTCTTCTTTATAATCATAACTACATTTATGATTATTTAAATGTTTTATACAAAAATTTTTTTTACATTTACAATCTAAAATTATATAGTTATTTTTTTTACATTTATAACATTTCATTTTAAATTAAATATATTTATAATATTTAACAATCTGATAAATGAAGTTCTTCTATTGGCGGGTATTCTACAGATTTTCTTGTACTAGGTTGTTGTGGTGCACTTGGAACTGGGGATATATTTTTATATTTATTTTTTATATCATAATAAACTTCAATTATTTTTTTTGGCTCATAATCTCTATAAGGAGCCATATTAAACATTGTATAAAGTTCAAAAGTAGCCAAACAAACATCTAACGAAGGTTCATTTACTTTCCATTCTTTTAATTTTATATGTCTTTCATAATTATTAGGTCTAGGTGGAGCAATAATACTATTACCTGATTTAGTATGATCTTGTAATTCTTTAAGTTTATTAAATTTTAAAATATTTTTTTTATCATCATTTTTAATTTCTTTTGCAGATTTAATTATTTCTAGATCTGTAAAAATATACCCATACTCTTCATATTTTTTTTTTAAATCTATCCAGATTGGGATATTATTAATTGGATATCCAATTTTTAATTTAGATTTTCTAAAGCTCATTTTAATTAAAAAAAGTTTAAACTATTAAAAAAATGGTTGCATATGATAAACATGATTATTTTTATTTAGGTATAATAATTACAGGTAGTTTATTAGCTTTACTAGCTTTATTATTAACCGTTATAAAACCTGATTTTACAAAACAAACCTTTATAGGTAGATTTATAGACTATGGAACGGATAGAGTAAAATCTGCTAGAGAATATATGAGAGTTTTTAAAAATTTAGAAGATGCACGGGAGGAGAATAAAAAATTAAAAGCAGAAATCGCAGGTCATATAAAAGATAAAAATGATTTAAGAAAAATAAATGATTCTTTAAATGATTTCGTTAGTGGTCAATCGAGTGATTATGATCAATTAACGAAATCTTTTAAAGAATCAAAAGATAAAATAAAAGATCTACAATTTGAAAATAAACTTAAAGATATTAAACAAGAAAATTTAAAAAATGATATGAGAAATTTAAATAAAGGAACTGAAATTGTAGATAGTGCTAAAGAACAAATAAATCTCCCTAGTCCATCTTTTCCGCCTCCACCGCCCCCTTCACCACCAGCACCTCCACCTAAAAATCCAGATTATAAATTATCACCATTAAGAATGTTATTTAATTAGAATTGATTTTTATAAATAAAATATATAATAAAATGTCGAGAATATTTGTACTGGAAGACAGAGAGGTTATAGAAAACCAAATAACGGTAGAAGGTAAATTAAGTCAATATGAACCATTTACAAAAGAAGATATTTTTATATCAAATCGTTATGAAACTCCTTTTGAATGTAGAATTGATAATTTAGAAATACCAAGAGAAAGTTTAGTCATAGTTCAAGATAAAGTTAAAAAAGATTTAGAACAATATAGAGAATATGATTATGATTTTTTTATGGGTGGAGTAGCAAAATATGATATAGATGTTATGGAAAAATATATGTATATGTTAATTGATATTACAAAACATATGGTAAAAGCTGGTTATTTTACAGAAGAAAATAGAGAAAAAATTCCAGATTGGATTGTTACATTTCATGAACCTATTCTTAAAATGTTTATAAAATATTGTGGTATTGAAACAAGTTGTGAAGATGTCGATATTACGGATGAGTTTTTAGATAATCCACAATTTAGACAAATGATCACAGAAACTTTGATGAGAATAACTTCAAATTTCTTAGTCAATAATAAAAATATTGAAGGAAAAGATTGGAGAAGCGAAGAAACTTGGAGTGATTTGTAAAATTGATTTTATATAATTATTGTTAATTATATAATCAAAGACAATATAATATTCCATAAATATGGAACCATGTGCATCTGTGTTTTGTAATAAATCAAGTATTTCTACAGGAAGATGTGGAAGATGTAATAAAAAAGGTAATCGTGTACACGCATATTGTTCTAAAAAATGTCAAATAGATTGCTGGGAAGGGAAAAAAGGAAATCTTAAACACAAAGATATGTGTAAATTTTTCAGTTATTTATTAAAAAAATGCATATCATGTAAAACAATTAAACCTATTTCTACTCAAACAAGAGTATGTGATTCATGCCATAGATATATATGTGCTATATGTATTAAAGAAAAAACTTCTTTAAATATATATAATATAAAATGTTCTTGTAATACTTTTATAAATTTAAAAAAAGAGTATTCTATAAAAAATTTAGAAAATCTTTTAAAAAAAAATCATCCTTTTTCACCTTTATTTGAATACAAATTATCCAGATTACTTTATAAACAACAAGTAATTAAATTCTTTGATTGTTTAAAAAATTCTGTAAAAAAAGGTTATGTTCGTGGTTGTTTTGATCTAGGATTGATTTATTATTTTGGTTTTACTGTAGATAAATTAAAAATAAATAAAGATTATGAACTTGCTTATTTTTTTTTTATTAATTCTTTTAAAAAAGGATTTTTAATTAGTAGTTTTTATTTAGGTTTAATGTTCAAAAATATAAAAAAAGATTTTGATACTTCTATCTTTTTTTTTGAAATATGTTTAAAATTTAAGAGTAAAATAGATAAATTAATTGATCCATTTCACGAGTTAGGAATGATATATTTTGAAACGAAAAAATATGAAAAATCTTTTCTTTATTTTCAAACATCTTTTTTAATAAAAAAAAACAAAAATTCTACAGTAAGACTTGTTGAAATGTATAAAAATGGATTGGGTGTTGAAAAAAATATCGAAAAATCTTTAGAATATTTTAACATATCAAAAAATTTTAAAGATATCAAATATCCATACAAAACAAATATTTTATATAACAATGAATTTTAAATCTAAGTATATATATACTAAAATTGATTTTATATAATTATTGTTAATTATATAATCAAAGACAATATGAATCCAGAACCGTGTGCATCTGTATTTTGTGACAAACCTGGTGTTTTCAGATGTCAGGGATGCAATAAAAAGGGTCCTTGTCATGAATTATATTGTTCAAGAGAATGTCAAAAAGACTGTTGGAAAGGGAAAAAAGACAATTTATGTCACAAAAATATTTGTACTTTTTATGGACATTTAATGGAAGGTTGTGATTCTTGTAAAACGAGTCATTGTTTATGTCCAAATACAATTGTTTGTGAGTATTGTCATGCATTTGTATGTTGCAAATGTAAAGAAGGATACAAATCTATAGACAAAAAAAAAATAAGATGTAGTAAATGTAATAAAGATATAAATTTGAAAAAAGTTTATTCTATATCTTATATACAAAAACTTATAAATAATGGTCACCCATTAACACCTTTTTTAGAATTTAAATTATATGTAATATACTATAAAGACAAAAATATAAAATTTTTAAACCATTTACAAAATTCAGTTAATGGAGGATATATTGCTGGTTGTACAGAATTAGGTGTATTTTATTATGAAGGTTTTAATGTAACAGGTAAGATAATTGAAAAGGATTTTAAACTTGCTTATAAATATTTTACAATGGCATTTAAAAAAGGAATTAGAAAAGTTGGTTATTATCTAGGTAAAATTCACAAATATGGACAATATTTAGAAAAAGATTATGATTCTGCAATATATTTTTTTAAAAAATGTTTAAATTCATCTACAAAAAAACAAGATTCATATTATGAATTAGGAATGATATATTATGATTTAAAAGAATACAAATTATCTTTGGATTATTTTAAAGATTCTTCAATTAATTGTGAAAATAAAAAATCTATGTTTAAATTATCTGAAATGTATGAAAAAGGTTTAGGTGTAGAAAAGGATATTAAAAAATCTTTACGATGGTGTAAAAAATCAGGAAACAAACCAAAACCAATAGTTAACGATGTTAAATTATCTGAAAAAGAAGAAGTAGTAAAATTTTTTAATAAAAATAAAGAAATATTGTTAAAACAATATAAAAGCGAACCATCTTATATCCACCTTTTAGTAACTAAAGCTGTAGAATGTGACTCAGAAGCATGTTATAAACTTTGGGTAGAATATTCTTGTGGAGGTATTGTAAAAAAAGATTTAAATATCGCTTTAGGCTGGTGTACATTATCAGCAGATTATGGTAATATAGATGCTATGTATGATTATGGATTATATTGTTATAAAAATAAAGCAATTACTGATAAAGAAATATTTAAATTATTTTTAGATAGTTCTACGTTAGATGATTCTTTATTTATGTTAGGTATTATGAGTTATTATGGGTTTGGAACCATAAGAGATACTAAAAAAGCTTTTGAATATTTTAATCGTTGTGCATTAAATTCTGATGAACAAGCTATGTGTGAAATTGGTTTAATGTATATGAATGGAGAAGGTGTTAGAAAAAATACAAGATTAGCAAAAGAATGGTTAACTAAATCTGCAAAAAAAGGTTGTAAAGATGCACAGTGTTATCTTTCAAGATTTTACTTTAAACAAAACGATGTAAAACTTGGTAAATATTGGTTGAAACAATGTTTTATATAAAATTATTAAATTAATATAATTATAAATTATATTAATTAAAATGGAATTAAAAGGTTATAAAAAATATTTTACAATTAATGATCCATCAATAAATGAGTATATTATTTATATAAAAAAAAATCATATTGTTATTTATAATTTGTCAAATAAAAAAATTAAAGAGTATACTTTTGAAAAAAAATTTATTGTAAATGAGGAAAATAGTCATACATCATTATTATTAAAACTTAGTGATAATAAATATTGTTTAATTGAATCATATGAAGAAGGTTCTGGTATATTTGAATTTACTACAAAAAATGATACTATTAAAAAATTTTATTCTATAAAAGAAAGAACACAAGGTATATGGTCTTATGCTGTTGGAGAAAAATATGTTTATGATCTTACATTCCAAAAATATTTATCAATTAAAGCATTTACTAAACTTTCTATAGATGTTATTAATCACTTATTTTCAAATTTAACATATTTTGAAAAATTTATGATAAATTTGAAAACTCACAAAAAAATTGGAAAAATTAATTTTGATGAATATTTAAAATATAAAAATAAATTTTTTGGTGATGAAAAACCAACTAAAAGAAGATTAGTCAATAAATTTAAGAAAGAATTAGATATAGATTTATATAAAAAGTAAATATTTTAATTAAGTAATATTAATATAATTATAAATTATATTAATTAATTACCTTGAAAAAGTAATAGTATTTTTGAAAATTTTAAGTGTTGGTGTTTTTCGAGATAAAAAAACACTAAGTTCATCCATTTTTGTATTAAATCGACTTAAATAAACACAAAGTTCTGATTGGTTAATATATCTAATTTCTTCAAACATTATATTCATTTCTTTTCTTGGTTTTTTTTCATAATCATCAAATATTTTAACAACTTTATCAATTGATTGTTTAAATAAGGTATTAGTTTTTTGAATTTCTGGTAAAATTTCTAAATTATAACTAATTTTTTTACATATTTCGTGATTTTTTTCAAAAAGTCTAGATAAATCTAAATCACCATTAATATATTGAGCGTTTAATTTTTCTATTTCTGCATCAAAATTTATATTATATCTATCTAATTCTGTATTATCAATATGTCTAGTTAAAGTAAAAAAATTATTAGTAAATGATAATATATTATTAAAAAATGCTACTATTTCTGTATCTTTAAATTTAAATCTTAACTGTCTTTGTTTTTGTAAATAGGGATGAAGTCTCATATTATATCTTTCAATATTATTTTCAGCTAGATATCTAAATAAATCAGGATTATGTGCTCTAGAATCATCTAAAGACATGTTAATAACTTCATGACGAGACCAATCCCAAATAGATTTACAAAAAAAGCACCAAACCATATAGCAACCACTCATTTTTTCACTAACTGCACCACAGTTAGGACATGATTTAGTTCCTTTTTTAACCAATTTTATAGTTTCTAAATCGTCTTTATTACATTCATGATCAGAATTCTTTTCTTTCATACAATGTTTACAATAATTTTTATTACATATATCACAAAAATGGTTTTTGTCTAACATTCCTTTGCAATGATTTCCTGGACAATGAGATATAAAAATTTTAATATTTTTATCTTTTTCATAAACTTGACTATGTACTTGTCTGATTGTATCTGTTAATTCACTCCTTTTTTTATCTAATTCTTGAATTTCAGTCCAAATTTCTTTAATCATAGATTCTTTTCTTTTTTCAAAATTAAGTTCCTTAGCTTTTTCTATATAATTTGGTTTATTTGCTAATTGTTCGTTTGTTTTAATAATACTATAAATTTTAATAGCTTCTTTAAATTGATTTTTATTCATAAAAGTTCTACAAAAATTTAAAGAAAAATATTTTTTACAATACAAACAATTAAAATTACAATTTTTATGTTTTTCTATATTTTCTTTTTTCGTTTTTTCTATATTTATTTGTAAACAAACATGATCTTTAGTTTTTTCTAAATTACAATGTTTACAATAGGTTTTATTACAAATATTGCAATAATTTCTACTATTTAAAATACCTTTACAATTTTTTATTAAACAAGAATTATTACCTAAAATCCAATCTGTAGCACATTGGGTACATACAGGATTATTACTGACACCTTCACATTTATGTTCACATTGAAACAGGATACGTTTTTTTGTACCTAATTTAAAATTACATATACTGCATGTTTTATGATAATTAGGAAAAAATTTATTTATATGTTGTACACTTTGTTTTGTATTACAACTAAAACAAGTGTTTGTTTTTTTATATTCTTTTATAAAACAATTATTACAACATTTTAAATCACAGTTTTCACAATCATATTTATTATCTATTTGTAAATTCTGATCACATTTAATACAATGCATAGTTTTATATAAAATACTTTATATAAAATCAATTTTTAATTAATTTACATTTCCTAGATCATTTAAAATATCTTCTTCGTTTTCACCTTCTTCTTTTCCGTCTTGTGTATTATATTTATAGGTTAATTTATATTTTTCACATGATTTAATTTCTTCAATTGTTAATTCTATAATTTTAGAAGATTCAAATTCTGTTTCTTTAGTAAATTCTAAAAGTTTACCGCAAATATTATTATCTTTCATAACCCATCCTTTTTCATAATTTATTTTAAAATCATCTTTTAATTCTTCAAATTTAATATCTTTATCACCTATTACTTCTTCTATTGTCGGAGTATGATCTTGACCGCTAATAAATCCCATTAAATTTTTAATTCCTTGGTCGTCTGGAATATTTACTCCTGGAACTTTATTTGGTTGAACTGTTTTACCATTTCGTTCTTCTAAAAGTTTTCTGATACATCCTGTTTTTGGTTTTGGTGGATTATTACTATGACATAAGTGACACCTTAATGCAGTTTTATCATTATTTACTAATCTTAAATCTTCTGCTGACATAAGGTTACCACAAGGTCTAAATTTGTAAGATCCTCTAACTGAAGTATATGCACATATGAGTTTACCTTCATCTACTTCTTTAATATATTCATCTAAAGTTATCCATCTATGGTCTTTTTTAGTTTTTGGACTATTTTTACTTTTTTTTTGATCCAGTTCTAAATGATTCTTAACATCTTCTAACATTTCATTTTCAGTTTTATATTCTTTTTTTGAGTTATAAACATAATTTACCACTCCGTCAATAATATTGTTATATAAACCCTCGAAATTTTTCTTGAAATTTGCTTTAGCCATTTTAAATAATTATGTATTTAAAATCAATTTTGAAAAAATTAAAATTAAATGTCTTTAAAGAATTAATAAGTTATATCACCTCCAGATTCAATAAATAAATTTATTTTTTCATTTAGATTTTTATGAAATGTACATTCATTACATCTATTACAATATGTGTAAATAAAATATCCTAAAAGTCTTTCATTATTAGTATAATTTTTTTTTACTACTTCTTCAGAAATTACTTTTCTACAAACTGGACATTTGTTTGAATAAGATGAAAGGTTATGGTACATACAATCAAAACAGACAGGATGATTACATTCTAAACAACATTTTTTATTTTTCCTTTCTAAACATATTACACAATCAACTAATTCATCTTTTTTTTCTAATTTATTCAAAATTTTATTAGTTACTGGTGTTTTTATATTCCCTTTTACTTCTTCTAAAATTTCTTGTAAATTACTACTTAAATATCCAGTTCTAATATAATTAGAACATATTGACATATTATCTAAAGAAAAGAAATCTGTAGGTAAATTAATATCATAAAGAACTTCTAGCGTATAATGTAAGTTAGAAAAATAAATATATGTTGGAATATTGAAGCTAATTTCCAAAGTTAATATAATATTTGTTATAGATTCACCTTTATAAATAAAATGGTTTATTTTTTTTGAAGACATTTTTAGATTTTATAAAAAAAAATCATTTATAAAAATGTTTGATAATATTTTACCACTTGAATTAATTAATATAATTTATAAAATGTTACATAAATTATATATGAAAGAAATACGTAATGAAATAGATTATTGTCTTACATGGGTAAGACTTAAAAATGGTAAATATTCTTTTTTAATCGGAAGAAATAATTATTATAGAGTATTATTATAATTTATAATCAATCTTTTTTTCTTCTGATAAAGATTCATAATAATCATGTATCGAACATAAATTTGATACATAAGGATCTAAATCCTTGATTCTGTAAGGATGAACTTTTAAAAAACTATTCATATTATGTCTAAAATCTAAAAGTTCTTCTTTTTCAAATGTAATTGTTAAAAAATATAAAAAAGACTTAATATTTATATTTTTATCATTATAATGATAATATAAATATAAAACTATAATCTCTAATTTTAAATTACCGCACCCTCTACCCATTCCTCTTAAAGTAGCGTCTACTATTCCGGCACCGTTATCTATAGCTTCTAATACATTAGCTAAACTTGTTTCTTTGTTATGAGCATGAAATCCAAGACAAATATTAGTTTTATTTGCTAATTCTGTGAATTCTTTAAATAATGTTCTTGTTTTGGATGGTGTCATACTTCCTAAACTATCTGCAAAATAACAGTAATCTATAAAATTAAAATTTTCTCTCATAAAATTTTTAACTATTTGATATTCATTAAGAACAATTTTTGAACAACACATTATATTTATACTTACTTCGTAATCTAAAGATTTTACTATTTGAATTATTTCTTTAATATTATTTAAATCTTTTAAATATGTACACAATCTGATTATATCAAATTGTGTTTGATTTTTGTGAGGTAATTTTGAAAAATCATAAGTCCATGTATCTATCATAACAGAAATTTTACAATTAATATTATTATTTTTTTTTATATTTTTTATATAATCTAACGGAACATTTCTTCCGATATTTACGTTATCTTTATTACTTATGTAACCTGCTTCAAAACAATAAAGTCCTGAATCAGAGCAATTTTTTAGTAATTTTAAAATATATTCATGAGAAAATTCCCAATTATTAACAAAACCACCATCTCTTATTGTACAATCTAAAATTTTAGTCATTTATGTTATAATTTATTTAAATAAATTATAAATTTTAATTTACCATTAATTTATCAAATTTATTAGATGCCATGTTTTTTTTATGCTGTTCACATCTTCTCTTTTTTTCTTCACTTCCAGGGTTATAAACTTGTTGACAACAAATATTACCATTTTTTACAAAAGTACAACCATTTCTATTTTTAAGATAATCTGTTTTACTAATCCATTGATTTACGACATTAATAGGTTTTGGTGAAAAATTGTCTAAAAATTCAGCATCGCTTTCATCTTCTGTTTCTATTTCAACAGGCTCTGGAGAAGGGCTTCTTGATACTAATACATTTAATTTACCTTCTATTTCTTCGTGAGAAGGTGACGACGGTCTAGAGTTATCATCTGTTTCCGATGATGTACTCGCCTCGGTAGGGGATGGTGGTCTAGAGTTATCATCTATTTCAGATGATGTACTTACCTCGGTGGTGGAAGAGGGTCTAGAGTTATCATCTTTTACAGGAATTGTACTTACCTCGGCAGGGGACGACGGTCTAGAGTTATCATCTGTTTCAGATGATGTACTTACCTCTGTAGGTGAGTTAATTACTGTTAACGGAGATGCTAAATTAGATTGTTTTTCAACTTTTTGTCTTGATTTATGTTCAGGACAAAAGTCTCCTATACATTTTTTACTACATTTTTTTCCTTTATTATCACCTTTCTGACCTACATAGGTACAAATGTTTTTTTTTTCAGAAGTACTGTTTTCTTTAACAATTTTTCTATATTCTTCAAATTCTGCTTCAGCTAACCATCTTCTAATGTTTGTTTTTTTTGATTTAATATTAAATTGTCTTAAAACATCTTCATAACTACAATCAGGATTTTCTTTAATGTAAGTAAAAATTTTTTTAGAAAAAGATTTTACAACGGTTTGATATTCTTCAAAAAATGGATGTTCCATTTTATGTGAAAGTACTTAATTATTAAATAATATAAAATTTAAATCAATTTTATTTAATTTACTAAAAAAAATTGATTTTTTTTAGTAAATTAAATAACCATATCATATATATATATCAAAATCACCATGGATCAACAGGGTCAAGCAAGAACGTTGAAGAGAATAATGTATTTTTTTACAAACAATAGTAGTAATAAAGATGATAAAAAAATAAACAAAACTAAATAGTAAATATTATTTAGTTTTATTTATCATATATACATTTAAAATAAATAAATGTATATAATTAATCAAAAAATCCTAATAACATAATTAATTTTAATGTATTATCAGATAATTCTATTTGGTTAAAATCTTGTATTTTACCGTTTTGATGTAAATATATTATATAAACTATACATGCATCCATGAATTTACAAAGACAATTACTACCATATTTAAAATTAGCCCTATATGTATTAAATTTAGCTTTTAAAAAAGGATAAGATTTAGAATAATAGTGAATAAGATCTTTTCCAGATCTATAAATCAAACTTACATTATCATCATCTATAAAAACATTATAAGTTTCTAATTTATATTTATCATTTAATTCATTATATAAAATACCTTCTTTGTTAATAATTATTGATAAATTTAATTTTAAATATTTTCTTGCACTCGTAAAAAGCCTAATACCACCGTTTAATTTATAATAATTTTTTTTTATATCAAAAGTATCAAGTAAATCTTCTACTTTATACAATAAATTTACTCCTGTATCAGTATATTTTTTTAATATACTATCATATAATACATCGTGTAATAATTTTTTAAAATTATTTTCGTTTAAATCAAAGGTTTCGTTTAAATTTTCTTTTTGCTCTACAATATTTTTTATATTAACAAGTTCTAATTTTTTTTTTAAATCACCTTTCCTAATAGGTAAATCATATTTGAAAAAATCTATACATTTTACATCTTTTAATTTAGAAGTATTGTATTCATAATTATCTCTACAATATTTTATGAATTCTTCAAAATTAATAAAATTATACAAGGATAATAAATTATAATTTTTAAATATTAATTCATCTATTAATAATAAATCATCAAGATATATTGATCTATAATAATATTTATTTTTACTTATATATTTCTCAAAAACTAAATCATACTCTTCTGATAATTTTTGATTTGAATAATAATTTAAAGCATAATTAATAATTTTTTTATATTCTTCAATCATTGGTTTTTTTAAACTGCATAAAACAACCCATAAATCAATAGCAAAAAAATAGTTTCTAATTTTTTTTTCTTTTGTTTTAAAATTTTCACGTATTTTATTTATACCTTCTATAATAATAGTCGAGGAATAAGGTATGATAAAATAATCGTTTCTTTTACTAATACATGTTTGGTTTTCATTATAATCATTAAAAAAATCTAAAAATAAAATTTCTTTAGTAGATATTCTAGAATTATTATCTTTTTTTAACATCTTCTCTAAAAGTTCAACTAAATATTTTTTCATATTATTTTTTTTTTCTAATTCAATAATATTAAAAGATATATTATTTACTTGTAAAGATATATCTTCAACATTTCTTAAATTTTCATTATACCAATTATAAATTTCTTTATATGAAGAATATTTAATAGAATTTCCAAAATTTGGATTAATAATTTTTAAAAAAGTTACTCCTAAAGACCAAATATCTGATTTATCATTATATAAATATTGATCTTTTGTTTCAATTGATTCTAATAAGTCATAAGGCATATAAAAAGTTGTGCCTCTTTTACAATTTAATGTTATTCCTTTAGAAACATCTTCACATTTAATACTAAAACCAAAATCACTAATTACAAAATTAAAATAATTATTTTCTTCTTTAAATAATATGTTTTTAGGTCTTAAATCTAAATGTAAATAATTTAATTTATGTAAACAAGCTAAACCAGTTACTAGTTGATAAATCATTGTTTTTAACAAACTAAAAGTAATAATATTACTTTTTGAAAATTTTTCTAAATCTCCATTATATATTTCAGTATATATATTGTCATCAATTTTTACCCTTGAACCTTTAAGTAAAAAAGGACATTCTATATTATATAAAATATCTATTTCTGTTAAATTTAATTTACTTAATTCTATATCTTTCATCGCGTATGATTTGTCATCTATCTTGATTTGGGATACCTTACCATATCTACCTTTGCCTATTTCTTTAATTTCACTCATTTTAATTTATACATTATTTAAAAATTAATTATTATTAAAATGAGTTATGAAAATATCGGAGTTTTAGATCCAGAAGGAATTAACATTAACCCTTTAACAGGATATGATTATCAAGATGTTTATTCAAATAATCCAGATAATGTTAATTATCCACCTCCAGAAGATGATATCGGAAGACCTTTACCTAAAACTTATGCTAATTATGCAAAAAGATGGTCTAAACTTCCCGTTTATGAACGTAAGATAAGTTTATTACAAACAATTGAAAACCATAGAGTTACATTGATAAAAGCAGGAACCGGAAGTGGAAAAACTGTCTTAGTACCAGTTTTTGCTTTACATTCATTTAATTATAAAAAAAAAATAGCAGTTTGTATACCAAAAGTTATTCCTGTAAAATCATCAGCAAGATACGCTGCATTAAGATTGGATGTAGAACTTGGTAATCAAGTTGGTTATACTACAGGACAACCACCAGATATAATGTCAAACGATACTATTTTATTGTATTTTTCTACCGGTAAATTAGTTCAAAAGATGTCAGTTGGGGGTGATCCATATTTAAAAGATTTTGAATGTGTTATTATTGATGAAGTACACGAAAGACAATCAGAAACAGATTTCTTAATGTATTTGTTAAGAAAAGTGTTAGATGAAAGACCAGAATTCAAAGTTATTATTATGAGTGCTACCATTAATTTTACTATTTTTCAAGATTATTTTAAAAATTATAGTTTTAAAGAATTTGATGCTGGCGGTGAAACACCATATCCTATAGAACCACATTTTTTAGAAAAACCATTAAAAAGTAGTATTGAATGGGAAAAAGAAGCAATTAAAACAATAGTACATATTTTAACAACAACAGATTCGGGAGATATATTGATTTTTATGGCAGGGGCTGATCGAAAAAAAAGACTTTGTACTCAACTTGATAAAGCAATGGATAAATATATGGAAAATAACCCAGATTCTAAAATTGTTCCTTTTTGTACTAGTTTATATTCCAAGATAGATGGAAAAAACGAAGAATTAGCCACTGATAAAGATAAATATAAAGAATTAATTAAAGAATCAGGATATAATAAAGGTAAACATTATACTAGAAAAGTTATTTTTTCCACAAATGTAGCTGAATCATCTGTTACAGTAAAAGGATTGAAATATGTTATAGATTCTGGTTTAGAAAATGAATCCGATTATGATTATAAAACGAATTGTTCTGTACTAATAACAAAGTATGCTTCACAATCTTCTATTATACAAAGAAAAGGAAGAGGTGGTAGAACAGGACCAGGAGTTTGTTATCATTTATATACAAAAGAACAATTTAATAATTTTTCTAAATTTTCTAAACCAAATATATTTAAAGAAGATTATTGGAAAACTTTAGAAAGAGGTATCAATTTACCTTATATCAAAACTATTGGTGATATCAGAGAATTTTCACAAAGTTTTATACAAAAACAAGACATAGTTGTTGTAAATACCTTGATTAGAAAACTTTACCATTTAGGTTATTTTACTTCAACCGATGATGATGGTGTTCTTTCTTGGTTAGGAAAAGCTTTACTAGATTTAAAATTAGAACCTAGTTTAACAAGAGCTTTAATAGCAAGCTATTATTATGGAGTACAAACATATATAGTTCCTATTTTAGCAATACAAGATAACAGCAATTTTACAGGATCTTTTTCTGTATTGGATGACACTTTAGCTAAACAAGATGAAACATATAAAAAACAATATCAAAATTTTTTTAATCGTTTAAGAAATAATTATGGAGATGTTTTAAGTATTTTAGATTTATATTTAACTTATGATGCAACAAAAAAAGAACTTAAAAGAATGCAAGGTTTTAATGATGAAGAAATTAAAGAAGAAATGAAAACATGGTCAAAAAAACATTTTATACAACATAAAGTTTTTGAAGATTTAAATAAAAATATTTCAGCAATGAAAGAAAAACTTTATAAATTAATGGAATCTTATGTTGATGAAGAAAATGGTATAACTATGGAAGATGTATTAAAACATTCTTTTGATATAAATTATATGAATACAGTTGAAAATCCAATTTATAAAATTTTACTTACATTATTTGAAGGATACTTTATTTACGCATGTAAAAAAAAAGGTGATGGTAAATTTAAATTAATTTATCCAAAAAAAACTAATACTAATACTACTAATACAAACAATAATACTAAGAAAAAACCAAGTGCTATAGCTTCAATAGGAGAAATTATACCACAAAGTGCAAAAAAATTTTATAAAAAATTATTCAATCTAGAAGAAAATACATTTTTAAAAATTAAAAATGATATAATTTTTGGTAATACTTTTTTTAAAAAATTAAATGATAAATTACCAACCCCTATGGAAGTAGATATTATATCCCCAAATAACATACCAGAATATTGTATTGAATATGTTAAAGAAAAATATAAAGATATTCTAAATTTATATTAAAAAAAATAATTTGGGAAAAAAATTATTTAGAAAAAAATAATTTGGGAAAAAAATTATTTAGAAAAAAATAATTTGGGAAAAAAATTATT
>Ga0209634_1000336_pt1 | contig 35894 bp, 45 predicted proteins | sample LinPmetageLP40_FD_184043 | JGI IMG/M metagenome (GOLD analysis project Ga0209634, IMG submission 184043) | Marine viral communities from the Pacific Ocean - LP-40 (SPAdes) (version 2) | ecosystem: Environmental > Aquatic > Marine > Oceanic | place: Pacific Ocean | collected 2010-08-26 | reverse complement strand
ATAATTTCCTTGGAACATAAACATAGATTCACCTGCAGCTTTTGCTTCAGCTTCAAGTTGAGCATAAGTTTTAGTAGAGTCATAAGAAAGTTCTAGTTCATTTGGCTCTCTAGCCCCAGTTGTGTCTGTTGTAGTTACATCGTTATAAGTGCCTGTATCAGCAGCACCAAGAGTAATAATTTCTGTAAAAGTATCAACAGCTGCCTGACCAACATCAGTTACGAAGTTGTTAGAAGATTCTGTTTTGTTGTAAGTATCTGTATCAGCAGTGCCAAGAGTAAAAATTTCTGTAAAAGTATCAACAGCTGCATTTTTTATAGAGGTCAAAATTCCTGGATTGTCGTCTTTGTTGCTATTGCTAGAGGTAGAGGTAGAGGTAGAGGTAGAGGTAGAACTGCCTAAACCAATATCACTTTTAAAATCATCCCAGCTATAATAAGCAGGGACACCATCAGGACCAGCAACAGGGGGAATGTTGCCTCTGTAGTTCTGAATCAGACCTTCCTCTTCAGGATTGATATACGCCAACATATGTGGTTGACCACCAATAGTTGTTTGTCTGGGGATAGACTCTAAAGCTCCATATTTCATGCTGCTGGCGCTCCTTCTTGAGCTGGCATTTGATTAGGTTGTGGCATTGCAGCCATTACATTGCCCAATGCGCCAAGAGAGCCTTGCTTTCTCTTCTGATTCATTTGCATTATTTTTTGAATTAAATATTGGTTTGCATCGAACTGTTGCGGGATGTCTTGTTGCGGAGCTTCTTGGGGCTGTCCGCTAAAAGCCTCTGGGTTGATTGGTCTCATCGATGCCAGCAACTCATCCATCTTTCATTGCCTCTATTTGTATTTTAGCTGCATTCTTTTCTCGTTCTAATTGCAACTCGTTTTCTAGCTTCATCACTTTGGCTTGTAAATCTGCTTGAGCTTTGGCTGCATCTATTTGCATTTTCTGTTGAGCTTCAGCCTTTTTAATTTCAATTGAGGACTGTGCTTTAGCTTGGTCTGAAGCGATCTGGGCTTGCGTCCTAGCTTTGAGTGCTTCAGCTTCGAGTTGAGCGAGTTGTTGTGCATATTGTAATGGGTTCTGTTCTTGGCCTTGTCCCTCTGGCTGGATCGATGCAATCTGCTTCATTTGTGGAGCTTCTTGAACAACCTGTGCGGCACGTTGGCTAATCAATTTATCAAGTTCTGGGTTAATGTCTTCTAATTTAAAATCAGAATCTTTGAAGTCTGGTATTGGTGGAAGTGGAACACCAACACTAGCTTCCATTCTGGCTCTGTATAGTAATGCAACGTGTTCTGCTATGTGGGCAACTAAAACAGGTTGAGTTGCTGCAGCTCCAGGATTTCCTGCGAGGGACGGGTCTTTGATGAATTGCATGTGGACTGCAATATGAGCTTCGTGCTCTTGCTCAATAAATGCTTTTATTGGTTTGCCATACATCACAGACATATTTTCGTCAATCGGATCCAGCCTTGGTGCTTCGTCAGGCTTCCTAAGAATCTCATCAATATTCGGTATTCTAATCGCCTCATACATTCGCTTGTAAGCATTATACATATCATGCATTTCAGGAGCTGACTGCGCCATCTGCAATATAGCTTGAGCTTGTGCAATGCGCTGGGCAGAACTAAAGATGTTGGGGTCACTAACTGGGAGAATGTCAATGCGATCATTAAAGTCAGCAGCAAATATTTCAGAACTGCTGCCTATCAATGAAAACGTAAACTGCTCAGGCAAGTTCTCGGCATTCAAGTCTGCTAGGAGCTTGAACTCTTGGCCTTGAGCATAATGCAATCTCTTGTGAATCGCTGAGAAGGCTTTTGAACCTTGCTCAATAAGTGCGACTGTGGAGCCAACAGGTGCATTTGGATTTACGTCCCCAACATTCAAGTCAGCAGTGCTGGCGAACCTTTGCCCTGCCTGAACAATAAAGCCAAGTAAATTAAACAACGATTGGCTTGGCTCTTTGAATGGCAGAGGCATAATCGCTTTGTTGACATCGTCAACTGTTGCATCTAAGTCAACAAACTCTCCAGGATTTACTTGAACTTCTCCACCTGAAACTCTGCCTCTTAACTTAAAGCCACCTTGCATATTGCTGAACGCAGCAGAGTCTAAAAGAGCGCGCAAAGATCCAGTTGCTGCTTTTCCCAAGCCACCGATCAAGTGGTAAAGGCCGAATCCATAAAAACCTAATCCAGGAAGGAACTTGTAAGAAACAAACCAATCCCTGCGCTTCTTCGCATCGTCATCTTCACGCCAGTTTCTGCGTATGCTTACAACAGTCTCATTATCATAATCAACTGTTACAACATAAGGGATAGCAACTGCATTATCATCTTCGTCATTTTCATCATCTTCGAAATTGCTATAAACATGCATCTCTAACAAAGTCATTACTTCGTCTTGTGATTCGTCCCCATACTGATCTACACCTTCAATCTCACCGATTATATCTCCTGAAGGATCAAGATCTCCTCCTTTGTCATCACTCGGTAAGTAATAGCCCGATTGAACATAACGGTTGTAATCATTTTTAGGAATTCTTATTATGTGAGTGTAACGTGGAGATGTGTAAAGATCTTTGCTCTCTGGCGCAACAACAAAGTCTTCAGCTTTTACGAACTGTGAACATTGCCTGTCCATATTGCTGTCCCACCAAACCTTTTTAAATGTCTGGCCAACTAACGGTAAGTGGAAAAGCATCTGATCGAGATCAGGGAAATACTCAGGCATCTCCTGCGTGATCTGATAATTCATGTATTCACGAACTCTGCGAGCTTGCTCTTCAAGCTCTTCACTTGGGTCGCCAACGATGACAGTCTTGACTGGGCCACCACTAGGATATAGCTCTGAAATTGCTTTAGCATTGAACTGGGTTGCAGCTTCTGCGATCATTGGATGGACTACGATGCTCAGGCCACGAGTTGCACGCTCATCTTCGCTTTCTTCCATCCCACCGTCTGGGTCTAATGTCTTTAAGCCTTTTTTGTAACGCTCTTCCCATTCTGATCTAGCTTCACGATCATTATTATAATATGTAATAAGTTCTGAAGCTGAATTATTGAGCTCTTTGTCAGACATGTCTTCTGCCAAGTTGGCATCAAAATTACTGTCTGATTCCTCAATTCTATCTAGCTCTGGATCTCCTATAAGAACATCATCACCAATCTCCTCAACCTGCAAATCATCCGCAGGAGATGTCTCTGCGAAAGGAGCTAACGGTTGTTCAATCGCAACTGGTTCTCTAGCCATACAGTGTTATCCTTTTTCTTTCCTCATAATCATCTTCTTCAAAATCATTCGAGTGTGTAACAAACCAGCCTTTGCGGAGCCTTAACCATGCTTGTGTACATGTGTCAACAATGTCGTCATTGTCGGTCGCAGGGAAGGCTGCACAGATATCTATTAAATTCTTAGCCCAGATTTTGTCTTTTGGAAAGTAAATTCGTCCATCCTCTAATAATGCCGAGCTTGCATGAGCACGAGCTTGCTTGTCTCGATCAGGCATATACTCAAGAACTGGCACCCCTGCCATGCGTAAATCTTGCAACAAAGATTGGCCAGATGCTTTTTTCTCGATCAATACTGCGTCAGGCTCCCAATCATTATATGCTTCTTGAGCGAGCTTTCTGAGCTCTGGGTAGCTGACACGATCATACCACATCTCCAGAACCATTGCATTTATCTGACCATTCATCCTGAACACGCCCCAAGTTGTCCGAGCAGAATAAGATGATTTTTCTTTAGTGCTAAATGCTGTGTCCCAGCTTTGCAAAACATATTCGATGTCTGGGAGATCAGTATTGTCCCATGGCACCCACCACTCAGCTTTTAAAATACCACCACCTTTGGGCATTGGTCGCTGTTGTAGTTGCCCTGCTGAAGCATAACTGCCGAGCGACCTTTCAAGAGTTGTTAAAGTTTTCTCATCAATCCTTTCTGGCCAAAGCAATTCACCTTCTTTTGTTCTTGGGTCTGTGAAATTTAGGGTTGAGCGCATCGGTGTTGGGTGTCCGATTTCATATCTTGCAGGCAACATAAGATGATCCCATTCGTCACCAAGCTCATTGGCCAAAATATGCCCAGTCAAGTCTTGCTCATGCAACCTTTGCATAATGATAACGAATGCACCAGTCTTTGGGTTGTTCAATCGAGTCTGCATAGATTGATCCCACCACTCAAGAACACCTTCACGAACTGCGGCACTGTCAGCTTCGATTGAGTTATGCGGATCATCAATCACGACAATATCACCACCATCACCTGTCAAAGCACCTCCGACAGAGGTTGCGATACGATAACCTGTTTTATCATTCTCAAATCTTTGCTTTTGGTTCTGGTCACCTGTCAGCTTAAAAGTTTCCCCAAAAAGGTTCTGATACCAATTACTGTCAATCAGTCTCCGACACTTTACCGAATCTCTAATGGAAAGAGAGCCTGCATAAGATGCATACAAGAATTGTTTTGATGGCTGTATGGTCCAAGTCCAAGCAGGCAAAGCAACAGCAACCGAGATGGATTTCATGTGCCTTGGAGGGACATTTATTATCAGACGCTTTATATCTCCTTCAACAACTGCCTGCAGATGTTCTGATATTGCGTCTATGTGCCAGTTGTCTTGAAAGTCTCGTCCTGGTTCAATCGCTTGCCAAGAGCTCTTGGTAAACTCCTTCAGCGATCTCCTCATCTTCTCCGCTCGGACTTCCTTCAATGACAGCGTGCTCAAGAACTCGTTCAATTGTGGTGAGGTCATTATCGGTCAATCTGCTTATATCAAGCACCTTTCTTTCTTCGATTTGTGCTGTTATTTCAACAGCTTTTAGATCAGGGATGCATTTACCTAATAAAGTTTTCGCAGCCATAACTCTCAGTTCAGGGTCAGCCCCAACCTTACCAATATTTTCTACTGCGCCATCTTGATCTTGAGTGTAAACGGAGAACATCTCTTTGCCTTGCATAACCGAGGCAAGGAATCCAACAGGATCAGCCTGTCCCATTATCCAATTGATTGTGGCTGGATGGTTCCACTTCTTGTATCTTGCTTGACGAGGCTGCGGAGGCTTTTGATTCTTTAGTGGCTCGACAGATTTGAACTTTCCATCCCACTTCTCTGGTTCTACTTTTCGTCCACTATTGACTGGCCTTTGGACTTGAACCTTTTTACCTTTTCCTGACACCAGATTATCTCCTTCCAAACCTTTGTTTGCAGTGGTCAACTGAAAATTAATTGTAATATGTTTTTAAACAAAAAGAAAGCCCACTTTTTACAGCGAGCTTTAGTTGAGCGAGAGTGATCAAAACAATAGGCTCCTCTGGTCAATTAGTAAAGTTTATAATCTCAGAGAGCTTAATGCAAGAGTTGTATTGTGTCCAGAGCTCTTCATCCCATGTTTTACAACCCATCATTATATTTATAATGATAAACATAATTACAGAAGATGCAATGAGAATGCAAAGCGTTAACAAAACGGAATTGAGGATTGTTTTTATCACTTCAACCTCCTGCGCAACTCATCAGAGTAAGTCATTCTCTGGTCGGAGTAATAGTTCTCCTTCTCAGGGTTCCAGCCTTGCATTGCTGATTGAGCTTCACGACAATCTTTGATGATAAAATTCAGCTCAGAGATTGTGCATTTCTTTGCAATGCTTTCCCAATTCTTGAACTGTTCAGCTGTCGCGCCACTCATTGGTTGTCATCCATAAAATCTGAATGATCATAAATGTCTGGGGAGCCGAGGAAGCCTCTCCGATCAACTTTACGGAGACCTGCACTTGTCGCACCATGAACCATCAACCAGTGTTTTAGGAGAGCGAGGACATGAATTAGACCAACAGCATCTATCTCTTGGAACCTCTTTGGGTTCTCGATGTTAGAGTTGAGCTCAACATGAATAACATATTGATGCCTTGCGATAGAGTTAAAATCAGCAATCTCGTCGTCACCTGCAAGCCTTTTGTAACGCTCATATGCAGCAACGTCTGAGGTAAGCCATTCGATAGAGTGTGCCATTTAAGTTCCTTTCTAAAAGAGTTGGCAGGGGAGCCGAAGCTCCCCGATGATTATTTAACCTTGATGAGTGTTCGCTGGTGTAAACACTGGATGTTGTAGCCGCCAGCTAAAATTGTTGTAATTGTTACGATGTGACCTGCAACATTAAAAGAACCTTCATAACCATCGCTTGAATGGTGTAATGTAAATTCAGGAATTGTTTCAACATCTTTTTTATTCAATGCTGCGATTATTCTTGCATTACGCTTAGAGATTGTTGCCGCAATATTTTTCGCAACATATTCTGTGAGCTGTGCAGGGTTACACCAAGTCATTTCGCTGTACCAACCCTTGCCACCTGCGATGGAGAACAAAAGATCGTAATTGCATCTGCCAGTTACTTGCTCTTTTTGAGCAACTCTTACTGCAACCTGTCGAGCTAATGCCCATTCAGTTTGACGCTTTAGCATCTCTGCATCTAGCTCTGTGAAGGCTTTGTTGATTTGATCTAGCATTTTAATTCCTTTCTCAGCTTATAAGGTATTCTATCTTTTCTCACCAAAGAAGTAAACATTTTTCTTTCCATTTAATAACAATCACTTACCAAGGTAATAGAATATAATTACCAGTGTGTGGTTTCGGTTACCACAATTTTCAGTGTTAGGTAACGCTGGCAGGCAACTGTAATTTATAAGAAAATTGCCTTTCGTTACCGACATTACCACAAAAACAGAAATTTTAAGAAAATATTTTTCACCTCAAATTTCTCCTCTATATAACTTTTTAATAATTCAAGCACGTCCCCCCATAAAGACAAAAGTCTGGTAACTCTGGTTCTCTGGTTACGTTTTTGTTTTTAAACAAAAAGTTCGGTAACGGCAGAAAGTTCTTTACTTTTAGAAATCTAAAAATTAAACTTAAATTCTAATATTGAGAAAGGAATTGCGATGCGTTGTATAGATTGCGAAGAAAAAACAACTCGAGTTTATAGCTCCAATGTAAATAATGAAGGTGTCAGTTGCCGCCACAGAGCTTGTGTAGTCTGCGGTGCTAGATTTAAAACTGAAGAAGTTGTTATGAAAAGGCTTGGCAACACGAAAAAAGATTTCGAGGCAGAGAAATCATTAAGCGCAAAGATAAATGGCAACTTGCCAATTGATAAAATTAAATACAACAAAATGTTAGAACCAGTGCCAATATTGGACAAGGATATAGATCTGTAAAATAAAACTTTTAATTTGTTTCAAAATAAGTTAAAGTCGATTTTACGTTGAGAAAGGATAATGAATGTCAAAAGTTTATGTAGTGACAAGACCACGGGAAAATAAGTTTGGTTGGACTCCAGATTTAACTGATGCGACTCGTTATGGTTCGCTTGAAGTAATATTTGAGCCTAATGAAAAACCACAGTTTTTGCCTAGTCCATCAATCCAAAAAGCTCGCAAAGTTATGAAAGACTTCTCCACAGAAGATTACTTGCTGTGGCCAGGAGGTGGTGACCCCATTGCTGTGATGATCGCTTGTATGATCGCATCTGAAATGTCACCAGTAGTGCGTGTCCTGAGATGGGAACGCAATATGGAAGAAGGAGACCGCGACAGGCGCAAAGGTTGGTACATGCCTGTTGCACTAGAAATGAGAAAGGAACTAAATTAATATGACTATAAATCTGCTTGAGGACGTGGCACCTGCGTCAAACTCAATAGGTGCAGTGGCTGATATGGCCCAGCAAATGTTTGATCTTGAAGTCGAGATTAATAATTTGTCTGAGTTGTTAAAGCAAAAAAAGCAGAACCTGACGAAGTTGGCCGAACAGGACTTGCCTGACTTAATGCAAGAACTGAATGTCAAAGACTTTACTCTTAACAATGGCGCTAAGATTGAAGTCCAAGATATAACTTCTGGTTCTATTCCATCTGCTTCTGCTATTATGAGAGCAAGAGGAGATGAAAAGTCTGAATTGGAAGTTCGTCAAAGACAATGTTTTGATTGGTTAAGAGCGAATAATGCTGGTGACTTGATTAAAAGCAATGTTGAGGTTCAGTTCGGAAGAGATGAAGATAAAGCATGCAATGACTTTGCGAATGAGTTGCGTGAACGAAATCTCTTTTACAAACGTGCAGTCGGTGTCCACCATGGTTCATTAAACTCTTTCTTGAAAGAGCGATTGACTGATGGTAAGGATGTTCCCCATGATCTGTTTAAATTATTCACAGGTCGTAAAGCCAAAATCACAGGAGGATACAATGGCTAAAAATGAAGTAGAAGTAAAACAAGAGAGCAATGTAATTGCATTTGATGCGTCCATTCTTTTAGAAGACGCAGGCACAGCAAGCGAGAACATGACAGCAGACGATATGCTGATCCCTCGTCTTAAAATATTACAGGCTCAATCACCCCAAGCTCTTAAATCTGATGGCGCATATATCAAAGGTGCCGAGGCTGGACAGATCTTCGACAATGTAACAGGTGAGCTGGTTGATGGCGAGACAGGAATGACTGTTGTTCCTGTTAGCTATCGCAAAACTTATCTTGAGTGGACTGATGATCGTAAATTGGTCAAAGACCATGGCTTGCAGCCTGACAACTTAGAGACTTGTGTCCAGGATGAAAAAGGAAAGCTCCGCACTCCAGATGGAAATACAATGTCTTTGACAGCAGAATATTTTATTTATGTTGTTGCGGAAGACGGGAGCTTCTCTCCTGCGATTATCTCAATGAGCTCATCAGGCATTAAAAAAGCCAAGCGATGGAACTCAATGATAAATCGCTTGCAAATCCCTCATCCTTCAGGCAAAGGGAACAACACTATTAATCCTGCGATGTTCTGGACAGCTTACACTCTCACAACAACCCCAGAACAAAATGATATGGGCTCATGGTTCAACTGGGAAATCGAGATGAAGTTCGATGCGCAGTCTGGTGGCATCATTCAAAATCTAGATCAAGGTCAGAGCATTTACCTTGAAGCAAGAGAGTTCCGCAAGAACATCCAAAATGGAGAAGTGAAAGTCCAGCCTGATGCTTCATCCTCGGATGAAATTCCTTTCTAATGACGTTGTGATGTAGCCACCCTACATTGCATTGTTTAGGGGAACAGCACATGTCCCAATGTTCGCTGTTCCCCGACTAATCAGAAAGGAAGAGGCATGGAAGTCAAAAGATTTATGAAACTTTTCAGAGGCTTCGAGCTTGCTCATGGAGAGTATCGTGTAAATAAAAAAGAAGCAGATGGGAAAATGTCTGGCCGTGCAATCACAGTTAGTGAGCCTGCAACTGAAAATAATTTCAAAGAACATTTAAACGGTGGCGAATATATTTTAGGTGTCATCCCTTTATTGCAAGACAACAGCTGTCACTTTGGTGTTATTGATATAGACATTCGTGGTGAGGTTAAATTAAATGAAACTCTTGAAAGTCTCGAGAAAAAAATTCGTGACACTCCTTTGGTGTTATGCCGTTCTAAGTCTGGTGGGGCTCATTTGTATCTTTTTTGCAACCCTGCCATTCCTGCTATTGATATGGTTGCAAAGCTAAATGAGTTTGCAGCTTTACTAGGCTATGGTGGGTCGGAAGTTTTCCCAAAGCAAATATCTAGAGCGAATGAAAGAGACCGAGGCAACTGGATAAATCTATGTTATTGGGATGGTGATAAAACTGAGCGCCATGCAATTCACAAAGGCAAGAAATTAAACTTAGAAGAGTTCATAGAACTAGCTGAAAATAAAATTACGACATTTGAAAAGTTAGAAGGATTCAAGCCAGACCTTGTTGATCATTTCAGCGATGGGCCTCCTTGCCTGCAACACATCATGACAATGGGCTTCCCAGAAGGTGGAAGAAACATTTCTTTGTTCAATGTTGGTGTTTATTATCGCAAGAAAAATCCAGATGATTGGCAAGAAGATTTAATGAAGTTCAACTATGAACATCTGCCAGAACCTTTACCAATGGGTGAAGTCAATGGCTTAGTTAAGTCAGTCAGCAAAAAAGAATATGCCTACACTTGCAAACAAAGTCCAATATGCAACTATTGTGAAAAGTCTAAATGCATGAAGCGAGACTATGGTGTTGGCAGGGTTGGTGGTGGCCTATCAATTGAAGTCGATGCAATAACAAAATATGAAACTGAGAACAGACAGTCAGTGCGTTGGTATATCGAAATGCAAGGTGAGCGAATAGAAGTCACAACACCTCAGCTTCTTGATCAAAGACAGTTGCAAAAGATTTGCGTTGAGAAATTAAACAAGTGCCCAAGCACAATGCCATCTCAAGCATGGGAACAAAGAATAAATCAGCTTTTAGAAAATGTAGAGGTGATAGTAGATCCAGACGATGCTTCTCCACAAGGCCAGTTTGAGAAAATGTTAGACAGCTTCTTGACAGGAAAAGTCCAAGCTCGTCAGAAGGACGAGATAATGAATGGCAAGCCATGGCACGACTCAGATGAGGGAAAAGTTTACTTCAGGTCAGAAGACCTATTTATTTATCTAGAGGCAAGACGTTTCAGATATACAACCCAACACCAAGTTTGGTCTTGGCTTAGAGCAACTGGTGGAGACCGCAAGACATTTAGAATTAAATCTAAGCCTGTTAAAGTTTGGTCAGTGCCAGAGCCAGAATTTTTTGATGACGAGGATCAGCTTGATATGCCGAGCGCAATAACAGAGGAATTTTAAATGTTGCCATATTATAAACAAACTGTTCTTTGCGACTGGTGCGGAGAATATACCCATGGAAGAATATTTGAAAAAGATATACTTTGCGGAAGCTGTAAAAAAGTAATAATTAATGACTGGGAGAAAAGTTTCGACGACAGAGAACCTGAAAGATATCACGAGTGGATTCTTTGGAAATTTAGAAAGGAAGAAAATGAGGAGACATGTTCAGATAATACTGGGGCCTCCAGGAACAGGCAAGACAACAACTCTCTTAAAGATAGTTGAGGATGCTTTAAAAAGAGGTGTGGCTCCTGAGAGGATTGCTTATCTTGCTTTCACTCGCAAAGCTGCAAATGAAGCTCAAGAAAGAGCCATGGTTCAGTTTGGCTTCGAAGCAGATCGGTTTCCCTATTTCAGAACTTTGCACTCTTTAGCTTTTAAAGTTCTTGGTCTGCAAAGAGATGAGGTTATGACAAACAATCATTATCGCAAGCTTGGCAAAGCTCTTGGTGTTGAATTCAAGGGGATTTACGATGAAGACTTAGGCATCCACACAGGCTATGGATTAGGAGATAAATGTTCAAGAGTTGAGTCTTTGGCTAGAGCTGGCATTCGATCTATGGAAAGTCAATATCAACTTACCAATGAGAATGATTTAACTCTGCACGCAGTTAAGCAATATCATCAATCTCTTACAACTTACAAAAAACGCAATGGCTTGTTAGATTTCACTGATATGCTAGAAAGATATCAAAGCTCATTGCCAATAGACATTTGCATAATAGACGAGGCTCAGGACTTGAGCTCTTTGCAATATCGCATGGCAATATTAGCATCTTCAGAGGCTTCAGAAGTTTACATTGCTGGGGATGACGATCAAGCAATCTTTGCATGGGCTGGTGCTGATGTAAATAAATTCTTGAGTCTAAAAGGGGACAAGAGAATTTTACCACAAAGTTTCAGAGTGCCTAGGAGCGTTCACTCTCTTGCTTCTGATATTGTTGGAAGAATAAGAAACAGATATTTTAAGCCATGGCAACCGAGAAGAGAGCTTGGCACAGTTAATTACATGTCAGAGGCTGATAGTGTTGATTTCTCTTCAGACGATGGAACTTGGCTTTGTATGAGTCGGAGCAAGTATTTGCTCCAGAGAATTAAGAAAGTTGTTCGCCAGCAAGGTTATGCATATACTTTCAATGGACAAAGCTCTTTAGACACAAATGAAACTAAAGCAATAATTTCATGGGAAAAGATACGCAAAGACAAAAAGTTGAACAGATTAGAAGCAAAAAATTTAATTAACTTTTTCAACTTCAATGTTGTTCTGGAGAAGAAAGAAATTTACAGAATAAATGATCTCGGTCTGCCTGAGGATGCTAAAAGCAAAGATTGGATGGATATACTAAAAGGCTTGCCAGCAGACGAAAGAGAGTATCTAAGATCTTGTATGCGCAATGGTGAAAAGTTCTCAGACAAGCCCAGAATTACAATCTCAACAATTCATCAAAGCAAAGGTGGCGAGGCTGACAATGTGGTATTGATAACTGACATGGGAAAGTTAAGCTGGGACAATTTAGGAAGCGATGAGGAAAACAGAGTTTGGTATGTTGCGCTGACCAGAACTAAAGAAAATTTGTATCTTATCCAGCCGAGAGGCTTGAGATACTTTTCTATTTAACATGCAAGCTATTGTTTTATAAAGGAAAGAAAAGTGTTTACATCTCTGTCTAAAAAAGATAGAATACCTTATATCTTAGAAAGGAATAAAAAATGAAGTTAGTAAAGATTCAAAAAGAGATGCTTGAAAAAGCAGTAGCATCAGAATCAAAGAACGGCATAAGAAAGCCGATCCACGTCAGAAACTTTGACGAAAGCACAATGCTTAACTGCCCTAAATCATATCAAACATATTGCAAGAAAATGGAGCAATTAGTTGATTCTGGTTTCATTTCACGTCACTCCGATGGATATGCATATATTACTATCAGTGGTGAAAATTTTATTAATACTTATATATCTTAGAAAGGAATAAAAATGAATACTGTAACTTACACTCTCGATCCGAAGAGCCTAGTTGTAAAAGGCTATTCTTCTGACAAAGCTGCTCGCTCGATGGGCAACGGAGTTGCTTTCTTTAAGAATGCTGATGAGCTTCTTGCCGATCGCAATGTAACAGGCACACTTCTCGTCAATGCATACAATGAACTGACCGATAAGCCTGTTAAAAAATTCTCTGATAACAAAACTGCTGCCAAGCGTTTTATGGATGCCATTGCTGATATCCATGTAACATCTACACGCTCCGACAAAGAAGAATTGGCACCTCTTATATTTAAGCCTGTTGAGAAAACTTATGATGCTTTCGGTCGGCAAGCGAAGAAAAATAATCCCAAGTCTCGTGGATCTTTCGCAGGTAAAAAAATCAAATGCCTAATAGATACCAATCCTCGCAAAGAGGGAACTCGTGGTTGGAATAATTTCAGCTTGTTCTTAGGACATGGTACAATCTCATACGAAGAGTTTGTTGAGTTGGCTGAAGGACATGGTAGCACAAAAGGTGGTTGCCGAGAAGACCTTGCGCATGATATCAAAAAAGGAAGAGTGGAGATAATTGATGAATGTTGAATTAAAATTAAATGAGCAAGAGATAAAACTCTTGCTCATCGCAGTTGATGCTTGCCTTTGGCCTGTTGAAATAGATCGTCACCCTTCAGTCACGACAAATTCAATTGCTCTTAGGGCAAAAAGGAAATTAAATAAAATGAAGGTAGACGCATGATTATTTACGGAGCAGGTCTCGCAGGATTGTTAGCAGGAAATATGCTGAGGAGTTTCAGTCCTATAATTTATGAAGCTCAAAGTGTGCTGCCTAATAACCAAGGAGCTCTGCTTCGATTTAGGACTGATAAGGTTGGCACTGCTTGTGCAATCCCTTTTGAAAAAGTCAAAGTCAATAAAGCTATAAAGCACAACAACAAGATTCACACAAAGACCAATTTGTTTTTGAGCAACCTATACTCTCAAAAGGTAACAGGATCAATACTCAATAGGTCTATAAACAATCTCGATCCTGTTGACCGATACATAGCTCCATGGGATTTAATCAACACCATGTCTAAAAATTGCAGAATAAAATACGACATGAAGCTAAAAAGCTTCGACTGTAAAGATGCAGAAACCACTCCAACTATATCAACAATTCCTATGCCTGCATTGATGGAAGTTGTAGGTTGGCCAGACAGGCCAGAGTTCCCCTCGCAAAAGATATGGACACAAAAAGCTCGCATTGAATCGCCAGATTGTAGAGTCCACCAGACAATATATTATCCAGACCCATTAGTTCCATATTATAGGATATCTGTTGTTGGAGATATTGTTATATCAGAATTTATAAAAGAACCCCAAGTCGCTATCGGACCACACATTATGGATGTGCTCATGGAAGACTTTGGAATAAAGCCAAGTAAACTTGTTGACTTAAAATCTTCTGAGCAGTACCTTGGTAAAATAAAACCTATTAATGAAGAGCTAAGAAAGCAATTTATATTTGAAATGACAACTAAATACGGAATATATTCGCTTGGTCGTTTTGCAACATGGCGTCAAATTTTACTTGATGATGTTGCAGACGATGTACAGCATATAGAACAATTCATTCGGTCAAGTTCTAATTACAGCCGATGGATGCACTCTCAGAAAGGAGAAACACAATGAAAGTAAAATTGGTAAATTACACCTCGGACGCAGTTGACCTACTGTTGTTCACAAAGAACACTCGCTTGATGGATGACGAGGATGCTTACAAGCAAATCGCTTCTTGGCCAGAGGATGCCAAGCAGAAAGAGCTTGATTACATGCTCCAAACCATACGCTCATCTTGGGAGTTCATCGACTATACATTCAATGTCCGTGAAGTCAGCCGTGGATTCACTCACCAGTTTGTCCGAACACGCCAAGCTTCATATGCCCAGCAGTCCCAACGGACAGTTGACATGTTTGGATTTAGCTATTACACCCCAGAACGCATTGAGAACAATCCAGAAGCTCTGGAGGCATATGACAAGGCAATGACTGATATTGCGGATGCTTATCAAAAGCTGAGGGATTTAGTCCCAGCGGAAGATGCACGCGGAATACTGCCAACCAACATCCACACCAACATTGTCGCCAAGTTTAACTTGCGAACTCTGAGTGAGATGGCTAAGTCACGTCTCAGCCCACGAGCCCAAGGGGAATATCAACAAGTGTTCAAAATGATGGTCGATGAGGTGGTGCGGGTTCATCCATGGGCAGAGCCTTTCTTAACACCAACTGAATGGGCTGCACCATCAATGTCCAAGTCACTAAACCCATAGGAGAGCAAAATGACATTTAAGCAAAAATACAATCAAGACTTCGTTGATAAAATTCATTCAATGAAAAATCAAATGTCGAAGTCTGAGATTGCTAAAAAGCTAAATGTTGCTGTCACTACAGTCAACTACATACTTGACAAAAGAGAACCATCATTAAAAGTCAAGTATGAAACAGTTGAAAAAGCAACTAATAAGATTGATAAGATATGGAAAAGGATTAAAAAGAGATTTCCATTCAAGCCTAAATAGGTTACAATCTTAATATTGAGAAAGGAACAATGATGAATATTTTCTATTTAGACCCAGACCCAAGGGTCTGTGCGGAGATGCATTGCGATAAGCACTGTGTCAAAATGATACTCGAAACAGCACAGCTTCTCTGTACAGCCCACAGGATGCTGGATGGTAATGAGTTCGCTGACAAGGCTGGTCTTTACAAGACTGCTTTTGAAAACCACCCATGTGCTGTTTGGGTGAGGGAATGTGCTGACAATTACCTTTTCAGCTTTTTCTTGTTTTTGAACCTTTGCGAGCAATATGAAATCAGATACGCAAAGATCCATAAAACTGAGGATCTGCTTGAGCCTTTGAGGAAGATGCCTTTGCATATCTCATTAGACAAGAACTTCACAGACCCACCACAATGCATGCCTGAACAATATAAAGGTGATAACACAGTAGAGGCTTATCACAGATATTACAATAATGAAAAGTTAAGTTTTGCAAAGTGGAAAAACACGGAGGTTCCATCATGGGTGAACGTATAATTATTGCTGACCTAGACGGGACACTGTCTGACTATGGTCATCGCATCTCTCTTTACAAGAATAAAGATTACGATGCTTTTAACAAGGCTGGCATAAATGATAAGCCAATCGAAAATATTTGCAACATAGTAAGAATGCTCAAGGATGATGAAACTAAAATTGTTATCATGACAGCTCGAGATTCAGGTTGCCGAGCAGACACTCAAAAGTGGCTAGAGGTAAATGATGTGCCTTATGACGAATTGCTAATGAGACCAAGGTGGGATCAATCTCCTGATCCAGTCTGTAAGCAGAATCTTTTGGAAAAGCATATCAACTACAAAGATGTTTGGTTCGTATTAGAAGACCGAAAGTCTGTTGTTGATATGTGGAGAGGCGAAGGCTTGACTTGTCTGCAAGTCGCTCCAGGAGATTTTTGATGAAACTCAAAATAAGAGGCAACGATATTGAGCTTGATGGGGAAAAGATTGCGAGGCTTTTCGACCTGAGCACTTTCGCTAAAAGTGAGCTTGAAGATCTTTTTGACAAAGCAAACAACTACCAAGACGATCTTGAAAAGTCTTATGAAAGGGGAAGGGATGAAAATGAATGAACTAGAGAAAAAAGATGCAGCCAAAATACTTGAGGAGATGGCTGACACTTTCCGAGAAAGGAATAAAGTCTATGGCGACAACTATAAAACAGTTGGCGAAGTTATGGTTGCACTATTCCCTAAAGGCATGGAGTTAAAAACTGTTGACGATTATAATGTCTGGCATCTGTTTGAGCTCATGATTGTTAAAATTACAAGATTTGCTAACAGCGATCTAAAACACAAAGACTCAATACATGATGCAGCAGTTTATGCAGCAATGGTGGAGTCATTAATAAAAGGAGAAAATAATGAGTAGAATTTTAATCACAGGCTCAGGCAAAGGTTTGGGCTTGGCCTTAGCAGAAACCCTACGCTCTCAAGGCCACACAGTTTATGGTTTTGATATAAATAATGGTGGGGATGTACGCAACCCAACTTTTGTTGATATTGATGGGAGTCAACGCACCATCCCAGAAATAGACGTGTTAATAAATAATGCTGGGGTCAATGTAATAAATTGGCTAGAAGACTTTGAAGAAGAAGACTGGGACAAGGTTATGGACACAAATGCCAAAGGCATTTACATGATGTCTAAAGCCTGTCTGCCTATGTTAGCTAAGAATGAAGGCACGATTGTAAACATCGTCAGCAATGCAGCCCACATGCCAATGACTTGCTCTTTGGCTTACAATGCTTCTAAAGCTGCAGCCCACATTATGACCTTGCAGTTAGCACGTGAGCTCACCAAGAAACACAACATCACTGTTTTCGGCATAGCTCCTAACAAACTTTCTGGCACAGGAATGAGTGATGCGATTGATGAACAAGTTGTTGCCACTCGTGGATGGAGCAAAGAATATGCTCAAGAATATCAATTGAATGGATTGCTAACAGGCAAAGAGACACCTCCCATCCTGTTAGCAGAATTCATGGCCTATTTACTTCAATCAAAAAAGCATCACGAATATTTGACTGGATGCATTCTACCATATGGAGCTTAAAATGAAATTTACAATCGAACAAATAGCAATCGCCCCTAAAGATCCTGTCGCAGCTAAAAAGTTGCTTTCTGAGATCGGAGCAACTGAATGGTCTGAAGATCATGTTGTTGCAAGTGGTAATGTTTTCGGACAGAGAGGCACCAATGAGGCCAACTTATCTTTCAACTATGATATTTTTTCTGGCAATGAGTTTGAGATCTTAGATTACACCTCTGGCCCTAACTGGATTGACGATGGGGAACACAAGCCTCTAAACGGAAACAGAAACACAGTCAGCCATTTAGGAATGCACTGCTCTGCAGATGATCTTATAGAGTGGCGAGTGTTCTTCCAGTCTCGTGGGATAGATGTTGCGCAGGAAGTTATGACTGAGTCGCACACTAATCCTGTAATTGCAGGCAAGAGATCTTACAACTATGTTATTTTTGATACCAAAGATATTCTAGGTGTTGATCTTAAATTCATTGTTAGGATAAACAAAGATGATAGTGTTTGATCTAGAAACAACTGGATTGCCAAAGGCTGAAGGATCAGACCTAGACCTTCAGCCTAGGATAATTGAGTTCGGTGCGATAAAATATAATGATGCTCTTATCGGCAAAGGTGAGATGCGAGAGGAGGCGAGGCTAGAATTCTTTTGCAATCCTGGACACCTGCTTGATCCTAAGATAATAAAGATCACAGGAATAACTGATGAAATGCTTAAAGATGAAAAGCCATTCATAACTAAGGTCGAGGAGCTAACTGAATTTTTCTTAGGAGAGAAAGATCTTGTTGCTCACAATTTGCCTTTTGATAGAAAAGTTTTAAGATTTGAACTTGAAAGGCTCGATAAGGTTACGAAGTTTCCTTGGCCATCAAACCATATTTGCACAGTCGAGATAGGGCAAAAGATTTGGGGGAAGATGCGCAAGTTGGGTGACATTTACGAAGAGCTGTTTGAAGAGAAAATAGATGGTGCTCACCGATCAATAACTGATGTTAAAGCAACTGCGAGAATTGTAGACTGGTACATAGACAGAGGAGAATTATAATGGCAATAGGTTTAGCAGGTTTTGTTATTAGTTATATAATCATTGCGGTGATTATGTAATGCTTCAGATCAGGACACGAACTGAATATTCTTTCCGCAAGGCTTATGGCCCGATTGCAAATATAATAGAGGCTGATGGTGGTGATGCTATAGGCATAGCAGATGCAGGGACTTGGGGCCATGTGCCATTTAGTAATGCTTGCAAGAAGGCAGGTAAAAAGCCTTTGTTTGGGGCTGAAATAGCATTTGTAATAGACTCAACCGAAAGATCAAAACAACCTATAAACATGATGGCTTTTATTGCTAAAAACAATTCTGGCCTTTCAGAGATTTATGAGCTTGTAACAAGGAGCACAAGCAAGGAGAACTTCTATTATTTTCCTCGTTTGAGCTACACTGATTTATTTGATTTAACGGACAATGTAATAATATTGAGTGGAACAACTCCAGAGTGGGGACTTCTTCCTTTGGCCAAAAAAGACACTCTTTATATTGAGATGAATCCAATGAGCTCAAAGAGAGCATTAGATTTTTGCAATCAAAAAGGCTTCAAGCCAGTTGCAACCTCTGACAATTACTATCCTAAAGTTTCTGATCGCAAGGCTTATGAAGTTCTTGTTGGGATGAATAGGATGGAAAGAACTAAACCAATGCATCTGCTTAATGAACATGAGATGCTAGATTGTGTGCCTTGGCTTCCTGATGAGGCTATAGAGAACACCTATAAAATAGCAGACATGTGCAATGTTGATTTGCCAGTCGCACAAATGATATCTTTCTCGCCAGAAAAAAGTTTAGAGCAAATGTGCATAGATGCAGCTCCGTCAAGAGGCATCGATTTGAATGACCTTGTTTACAGAGATCGTTTGAAAAGAGAAATTGAAATGATCGCAAGTAAAAAGTTTGAAGATTATTTCTATGTTATCGCAGACATGATAAACTATGCAAAGAAGCATATGTTTGTGGGCCCAGCGCGTGGGTCTTCAGCTGGCTCTTTGGTTTGTTATCTAACAGGGATAACAGATGTTGATCCTATAAAGTTTGATTTGTTATTTGAAAGATTCATAGATATCACCCGTGCTGATCTTCCTGATATTGATATTGACTTCCAAGACGATCGCAGAGAGATGGTTTTTCAATATCTCAGAGATAAGTATGGCTCCGAGAAGGTTGCTCACTTAGGAACAGTCAGCAGATACAAAGCTAAAAGCACAATAACAGAAGTTGCAAAAGAGCTCGGAATACCAGCTTGGGAAGTCAATGATCTAAAAGGTGCAATCATTGAGAGGAGTGGTGGTGATGCTCGCTCTGCCATGTGTATTATGGATACTTTCAATGACTTAGATATAGGCAAGCAAGTTTTAGCGAAGTATCCACAAATGAAGATTGCGGAGAAGATGGAGAACCATGCTCGCCACACAGGTGTTCATGCTGCTGGAATTATTGTAACAGAAGAACCAGTTAAGAATTATTGCTCTGTTAGCTCTCAGAATGGTGCTGCGCAAATTGATAAGCATGATGCGGAGGCTTTGAATCTTCTAAAGATAGATGCTTTGGGTCTTAGGACGCTATCTGTTCTTAATGATGTAATAGAACAAATTGGCTGGCAGAAAGAGGATTTGATAACTTTCCCTCTTGAAGATAAAAAAGCCTTTGATATATTGAATGATGAAAAGACTGCAGGCATTTTCCAGTTTGAAGGATATGCACTACAGTCTTTGACAAAGCAAATGAAAGTTAGCAACTTTGAAGATATTGCCTCCATCACTGCACTCGCTCGTCCTGGACCGCTAACATCAGGCGGCACAACTAAATACATATCTAGGAAGATCGGATTGGAGCCTGTAACATATCTCCATCCCCTTGCTGAAGAGATTACAAAAGTTACACTTGGTGTCGTTGTTTACCAAGAGCAAGTTATGACAATCGCTCGTGATGTTGGGAAGTTGAGTTGGGAGGATGTTTCTCAATTACGCAAGGCAATGAGCAAATCTTTAGGTGAAGAGTTCTTTGACCAGTATTGGCAGAAATTTAAAATCGGTGCTGAAGAACAAGGCATACCAGAAGACGAGTCAATAAAGATTTGGAAGAACATTAACACAATGGGTTCTTGGGCATTTAACAGAAGCCATGCTATTGCCTATGGGATGGTGAGTTATTGGTGTTGTGTTTTGAAAAGCCGTTTCCCTTTAGAGTTTGCAGCAGCATGTTTACGCAATGTAAAAGACGAAGACCAAGGAATTAAACTTTTGCGGGAAGTGGTCAGAGAAGGATTAGGATATAAGCCTTATGACAAATTCAAGTCAAAATTAAATTGGTCTGTGCAAGACGGTGAGCTTATAGGTGGCTTGATTGGAATTAAAGGTGTCGGGCCAAAATTAGCTGAAGACATAGCAAATCGAAGAGAAATGCAACAGCCTCTAACTCCTAGGCAAGAAAAGCTATTAGATGAGGGACAAACACCATATGACGATATATTTGAGTGTGAACGCAGATTTGGCCATATAAAAATAAATCCAGAAGATCACAACATCAAAACACCAATATCAGACATAAATTTGCTTGAGTCTGACACTCCTGGAGAATTTGTTGTTTTCGGTAAATTAGTTGAGAAAAACTTGAGAGACTTGAATGAGGCTGTAAACTTAGCCAAGCGAGGTGGTCGCAGAGCCGAGAACAACAATCTCTGGTTAAATATGAAATTCGAAGATGACACTGGCCCGATACTTGCAGGCATTGACAGATTTAAATATCCCAAGCTTGGGAAGCCTATAGTTGAAGATGGTAAAATTGGAGACTGGTATCTTCTGAAAGGCCAGATAAGAAAAGGCTTCAGAAAGTTAAATGTAGACAAGTGGCGTAAGCTAACATAAGTTGTTGTTTTACAAAGGAAAGAAAACTCTTTACTTCTTTGGTGAATGGAGATAGAATACTTATATTGATTGAGAAAGGAAAAAATCATGGATTTTCAAGCATACAGCGATCTTCACAAAGATGTTTACGGCGTCAGAGCTCGCAACATCTCACCAACTGAAGCAGATTTTAAATTTCTGCAAAGTGAGCTGGACAGTCAGCTTGCCGAAGCTCGCAAAGACGAAGACCGTTCTATTAATGCTTGCATGGATGTTGGTGCACCAGACATCGACACTGCGATGCGTTGGCTCGAAGAAGCAGATGTCCATAGTTATTGGGCATAATCATCGGGGAGCTTCGGCTCCCCAAACCACAACTGAGAAAGGACTATCAAAATGAATAAGCACAACCCACTTCAAAGGAAAATTACCGACTGGACTGGCAAGAAAAGAATCACTTGGTGTGGTCCGTTTTCAGTTGCCACAATCGCTGGCACAGAATATGAACCTGCGTACCAAACTCTTAAAAAAATTCGTGGCAAGCGTCATTGCAAGGGTGTTACAACTAGCAACATCACCACTGCTTGCAAAAAACTAGGCATTAAAGGCAAATGGACTGTGCTCGAGAAAAAACGCAAATTGAGTAAATTTGTGCCTGAGAATTTAGAGCAGGGCAAAGTCTACATAATTCAAATCACTCGCCATGTCCTAGTAATGGACACTCGTGACTGGACAACAATTGACAATCAAGTTCCTGAGTGGAGAGCAATGGATGCTTCTCACCACTGGAGCAAGAAGCTGGTCAAGTCTTTTTACGAAGTCGAGAATCCTAAGTTCGACAGCCTGTGCGATGACCAATTTACTTTCGATTTTGATCTGGTGGCTTAATGATAGAAACAGCAATACTTTGCCTTGCCTTGAATATTTATTTCGAGGCAAGGGATCAACCCATCGAAGGCCAAATAGCAGTCGCAGAAGTAACTCTCAACAGAGTGAACTCATACAACTACCCAAACACTGTTTGCGAGGTTGTGTTTCAATCAAACAAAACAAGTTGTGCATTTAGCTGGTGGTGCGATGGTAAATCAGATACACCAAAAGACAAACATGCTTTTGAGACTTCTAAAATTATTGCAAAGCTAATGATTGAAGATGGTGAATACATAGATGTTTTAGGCAACAAAGCAACTCATTACCACAATGAAAAAATATCACCATATTGGGCAAAGCACTTAACTCAGATTAAAAGAATAGGTCAGCATGTATTTTATGAACAAAGAAAAAAGACTGAAACATTGCCCAGACCTGACAACCTCAATAAGTAAAAAGTTGTAATATGTTGTTTTTAAAAGGAAACAAAGAGCTTTACCTTTCTATCTAAATAAGATAGAATATTTATATAGACTGAGAAAGGAAATTATTATGAGTTATGCAAACATGTCTAATTTCAATCAACAAAATCCAGGACTAATCGAGGCTCTTAAAGAGTTGACTTCTTGGAATTCTTTTGCTGCTTCTTTAGTAGAGCAATTTAACAACCGTGGTTCGCTTTCTGAAAAGCAGATTGGTGCTGCTGTTGCGATGCTTATGAAAGTCAAAGCAAATAAATCTACACGAGCTGAAGCACCTTCTATCGATCTTGGCAATGTAGTTGCTATGTTCAACAAAGCTCACGAGGCTATCAAGACACCTAAGTTCCGTTTTGAGGACTTGGTTATATCTCGTGCTCCCGACAATGGTGCTAATGCTGGTGCTCTTTATGTTAAGGCTGATGGTCAGTATGTCGGCAAGGTTAAGGAAGGCAAGTTTTTCGGCATTCGTTTTACACCCGAGGATACGCTCTCTAAGCTCCAGCAGATAGCCAAGAGCCCACTTTCCTCAGCTGTAGCCTATGGACGCAAAACAGGCACCTGTGCGTGCTGTGGTCGTGAGCTTACTGTACACGCAAGCATCGAGCGTGGCATCGGACCAATATGTGCAGAAAGGTTCGGACTATGAGCGAGGAAAGAAAACATGGCTCCCCTTATCATAGGGGGAGCATGGATGCTTATTATGGTCGCAGACCTATACCTCACATCTGGCTGGATAGCATGGGAAGAGAAAGAGTTCCCGAGGAGGAAATGACCGAAGCCCAGATTAAAGATTACAACAAAGGCTATGACGAAGAAGATGATCGGAAGGACTGGGAATGAAAATAACTAAGGCAGATTATGGAAAGTATTTAGTCATCAAGTCAAAACTTGGTGGCGATACTTTTGAAAAACTTTCAACTCTTCCTGGATTCAAAAGATGGGTTGGGAGAGATCTGTTGTTTGATCCTACTGGTGCGAACATTGATAGGATTCACAAGTTCTTCCCAGATGCTGTTTGGGATGAGTCTGCTTCTTCAGAGCTGGATAAATATATCGACAACTTGAAAGCAATGGAAGAAAACATTAAAATGAAAAAGTCTGAGCTTCCTAGCAATGACGATTATGATTTTAAAACTAAACCATTTGAACATCAGCGTAAAGCATTCTACATGAGCCGAGACAAAAAGGCTTTCGCATTATTGATGGAGCAAGGAACAGGCAAAACAAAAGTAATCATCGACAATGCTGCATACCTATACGGCAAAGGTGAAATAACTGCTCTTGTTGTTATTGCTCCTAATGGTGTGCACCGTAATTGGTTGAAAGAAATAAACATCCATATGCCAGATTGGTGTACAAACAAATCATTCTATTACACCTCTGGCCTCTCTAAGAAAAGAATACAGGAGTATGAGGCTGTCTTCCAAAGTGAGAACAATCTAAGAATATTTACATTTAATGTTGAGGCTTTCACTAGCAACTTAGCACTAAGTTATATGCAACAAATATTGGTCAGCAACAAAGTTATGTTGGTTGTGGATGAAAGCTCTAGGATAAAACGTCCAGGAGCCAAGCGAACTAAGATAATAACAAAGTTCGGCAAGCAAGCTGACTATAAAAGAATAATGACTGGTACTCCTGTAACCAAAGGCCCAGAAGATGTTTATTCACAGTTCAAGTTCCTAGACCACCAAGTCTTAGGATATGACAGCTTTTATTCTTTCCGTGCAAGGTATTGTGTCATGGGAGGCTTTGAGAACAAGCAAATTATATCTTATCAAAATGTTGATGAGTTGACAAGAAACATTGAAGGCCACAGCTTTAGAGTTTTAAAGAAAGACTGCCTAGACTTACCAGACAAAATATATCAACGTCATTATGTAGAGATGACTGCCAAGCAAAAGAAAATTTACCAAAACATGAAGAAGTCTTTTGTCGCAGAGCTTGAAGGCCAGATGATAGAAGCTCCTGAAGCAATTACACGTTTGCTAAGGCTTCAACAGATACTTTGTGGTTGGTTCCCTAGTGAAGATGGAGTCTCACAAATAGATGAGCAGAATCCTAGAATTGAAGCCATGAAAGAGATCCTGAGCGACATTGACTCTAAAGTGATAATCTGGGCACGTTTTAAAGCTGATTTAAGAGCCATAGAGCGTGCGCTTGGGGAACTAGCGGTAAGTTACCACGGAGATGTTTCAAGTGATGCTAGAGAGGTCGCAGTTGACCGTTTCCAGAATGATCCTAAGATTAAATATTTCATTGGCCAACCTCAGTCTGGTGGAATAGGCTTGACACTAACTGCCGCAGATTATGTTATCTATTATTCCAACAGCTTTGATTTAGAACAACGGATGCAATCGGAAGATAGATGTCACCGAATCGGAACTAAAAACAATGTTACCTATATTGACATTGAGACTCGTAAATCAGTCGACAGCAAGATAATACAAGCATTAAGAGAGAAGAAAAGCCTTGCTGACATTATAACTAAAGACCCAATATCATTATTTATGTCGGAGGACGAAAATGAGTGAAAAGAATTTCTGGACGCTAATAAGAAATAATTTGCCTTTAACTATGTATCGTGTAGAGAATAGAGTTGCTCAAGGGATGCCAGATGTGCATTATATAAGAGAAAACAACTCTGGATGGATAGAATTAAAATATGTTGATAATTGGCCAAAGAAACGCTTCGTCAGTGGATTGAGATTAAACCAAGCAATGTGGGCAACTAAATATGTTTTGAATGGTGGCAGGAGCTGGGTGTTGATTCGTGTCGGAAGAGACTTCACAATTCTTGTAAGTGGGAATGATTCTAAACAACTTTTCGATAGACCCTCTAAAAAGAGATTAATTGAATTTTCTTCATGGAACAAACAAGGGAATTTAAGCTCTGAAGACTGGAAAGAGCTTGCTGATAAAATTTCACTTCCTTAGAATTATTTCTTCTTTTCGTATGATATAGAAGTTTTGTTTTTTGCTTTGCCAGAATATGCATTGAATCCCATGAATGCAGCAACAACGCCAGATGCAGCAATAACATATACAGAAGCAATATCAGTTATAAGTGTGGCTGCTTTGTCGAAGCCTAAAACAGAAGCAAGAAGAATAATAAAAGGATAGATCAACATCCCCATGAGTGCTAGTCCTGTGAATCTGCGTTCAGCGTTACGTTTCAGGTCTTGGTCAATTATCTCAAGCCTCCGATCTTCCAACTCAAGTTTATTCCATTCGGAGCGATCAATGCTCCCGTTTGAATCTAAATCTGCTTTATCGAACTCCGACATATTGACTCCTTGCGTACTGCACTGCGATATTCTTTTCACGAGTTATTATAATGACTTTTTCATCCTTGTCATATACAACATAATTTTTGCCTCTTTGTACTAAAATCACTCACCACTTGCCTCGCTGATTTCCTATGAAATATATAACTCCTCCTGCTATAGCGATTCCGACCACTATAATTATTGTAATAATTATAGCATTGATCAAGCTGTCTATAGCCTCTTTTTTTGCATAAACCAGCTCTCGTTGTTCTTTGCGTTGTTGTGCCTCTATGGCAACTATTTCTCTCCAAGCAGAAGGCCCATAAACGAAAGATATGTACTCTTTTAGCTCTTCCCTCATCTCCTTCAATTTTTGTTTCTTTGTCCAGATCTCAAGAGCATTAGACTGTGTGTCAGAAAACATTTTATATAGAGGAGGCTTTTTAGATTTTTGTTCAAGGAAGTCTATGTCAGCAGAGGCTTTAGCGAATTGAGAAATAGCACCAGTGAAACTAGAAATCTCCTTGCCGACCTCGCAAGCCTTTTTAATTCCCTTATATGCCGATGTGGCGAGTGCTATTGCGGAAACAGGATCAATCATCTACCTCAGCTTTCAAACAAACAACTGCTACTCCATTGTGAGTTACCATCACAATTGCTTTTTGCTTTTGTTGCTCACAGATAGCTTGGCTTTGATAAGAACCTAGTTGAAAATAATCAACTGGCTTGCCTGATATTAGTTGAAGCCAAACGAGAAACCACACATCACTGTGCCACTGCTTGTTGAATTTTTTTGGCTGTTGCAGGGCTGACTGTGCTAATCAAACCAGTCAAAGCACCAGTTGCTGTAGGATCAACAACCTCACCAACACCCTCGGTAAGTTCTGTTGTTGCGACAACTCTCGGTTGAGAACCAGAAACAACATTTATGGCTCTTCTAAATGCTGCGAGCATTGCATCTATCTTAGTTTTATCAGTAATTGCTGATTGTATTAAATCAGCGTCTTCTGAAATAACTAGCTTTGCAATCTCTCTATATTGATCATTCGTAAATGGAGGCTTTTTGTTTCCAAACATCCTAGAAATAATATTTGCAGTTGCCCCGATATCCAAACCATTTGAAGAAACAACTCTTGTTGCATCAGCTACAACTTGCCCAACACCAACTCTATCCCCTCCAGCAATCCTTTCTGCTGATGGTGATCCTCCAAATACTTTCCCAGCTGCAACTATAGAGCTGCGAGCTTTGTTTACCTTAACGAGAATGTCTTCTATCAACTCTCCAGGATAAAGGATTTCTAAAATCTCTCTTTCTTTTTGATTTATTCCCATGTCCATGTCTGATAGCTTTGTGACTGTCCCTGTTGCAGAAGTTGTTTGGCTTTTGTATTTTAAAGAAGAAGCAGCACCAGCTCTCAAGGCTGCAATAGCATCTTCATCTCCCGCAGCTGTAAGTTTTTGGAAAGCGACGGCAAATTCTTCTGGGTTCTGGCCAAAGACCTTTTTGCCAAGATCGTATTGCTTAACAGCATTATTTATTGTTGCCCATCTTTGTCTTGTAGCTTGCAGGGCAGGGGAAAGGCCATCAATAACTTCTTTTATTTGGTTTTCATAAAATTTCATTGTTCTAGCTTTGTCTGGCTTCTTAGCTGCATCAGTTTTAGCATCCATAAATGCCCGTTTTACCAACTCACCTTCTTTTAAACTTAAAGAACGAGTGAGTTGTAGTTTTGCATTTTTGCCTTTTCCGACCATTTTAAAAATAGGCTTTAGACCATTTTCGTCTAGCTTTTTATTTATAAGATTTCTAGAGTTTCTGCTTGCAGTTGCAAGCGATAGAACAGCATCGTCTATTTCCTTGAATGACTGGCCAGCAGTTGAGTCCCATATTGCATCATATGCTTTACTTTCAGCTTGCAATAGCTTCTCAGAATCATCAGAGAATGTCTTGAATATATTCCCACCTCGGGATTCAGGTGCTAGATCATTTTGCAAAGACTGATATAATTCGTTAATAAATTTATTTTTCCTGCCGATAATAGCGTCTCGGATAATTGCTTTTCCTGGGCCTGACTTATATGCAAACGACGCAACCCAAGAAGCAGCATCCTCAGACATCTCTGGTAAGATTTCTCCGTTGCGAATCCTTTGGATTACTTCTTCAGGAGTGCCAATTTCACTGTCATTAATTATCCTTATCAACTCATCTTCTACTTTTTTGCCTGTTTTGCCTGCTAAAGTTCTCCTGACAGAATCTATAATTGGTGCTGCTAATTTTTGAGCAACAATAGACAAACCAGCAAATGCTGGATTTAATACGGCACCTGTTATTGTAGATGTTGGTGTGTCTGCAGCACGAGCAAAACCTTCTCTCTCAGAGTCTCCAGCTCCCATTAAGAAGCCTTGCCCAGCACCTACACCTACAAGCCTCATCCACAACGGCACACTTGCACCTAAAGAGGTTCCACCTGTAAATGGAGCTCCAATCAAAGACGCAGCAGTGGTTACTGCCGCAGGAACAATAGCACCACCAATTTCATATTTTAAAGAACCATCTTTAGAGCGTGCTGAATCTAACGCTTCTCTCTCTTCTGCCAAGGCTTCGTCATAAGTAACATTAGGACTAAGAGCTTTCACTCCTGCAATAGCCTCATCTGCGAAATTAAACAATAAGCCTGTTGCAGTTAGCCTTGCTCTATCTGCCATTGTAAGGCCTGACTCGGGATCAATATCTTCTGGATTAGCAACATCCAGCCCCATCTGTGATAATATTTCTGCTTTTATTTCTTGTTTTGTTTTCTCACCTGCTGGTGCTTCAACATGGCCATCTACATGTCCCATCTTAATTTCCCTCTTCTCGCAGCTTTTTTAGCCTTACTTGTTCTTGCATAAACCTAAATTGATCTACAGTATATCTAGACTCATTTTCTGGCCTTGCTGCATCAGCTTGCATAAGGCTTTCTATGTTCTGCCAAGTGAGATTCTCCATAGTTTGTTTAAACAAAAGACTTTGCCCAAGCTGTGATTTTGCACTTAGCTCGTTTGCATATAGCTGTGGATTTATAATATCATGTACAAAAGGAGTTCCATTTTCATTGACTCTTGTCGGGTCTTCTATTGTTAAATATTTTTTTGCATCTGAATAAATAGATCCGAAAGCATCCCCCGACTCTGCGATCATTCCTTTAATAACTTCTTCACGCAGCCTTTGTTTGTTGCTCATTGTTCTCTCGCTGTCACCAACTTGTGGGAAATATTGTTGCATATAGCCTAAATATTCACCGTCTGAAATGGCTGCACCAGACTCTTTCCGAAGAGCTGCAGCTGCAAAATTACGGGAGGCTGCATAAAACTGCTGACCTTCTTCAGTAAGCATTGTTGTTCCGAACCAGTTTGAGAAGTTGTCAGCAACAACGTCTTGGAAGTTTGGCACATAGCCTGTCGCAAGAGTATTTCTAACAATGCCTTCTGTGAATAACATTCTTTGGCCATAATTTGCAATTGTACCAGATGGCCCCCACTCACGAGAAGTCTCCTCTAGGATTGTTTCAGGATCAAAGCCTTCTGGTATTGGCAGACCACTATTCGATAAATCAATTCCTGCTACTCGTCTTTTTATCTCTCTTCCTTCTGGAGTTTTCTCAGTAATTATTGTTCCTTTAACTAATTTTTGATAGTCTTGAAGATATTCTAGTTTTTCAGCTTCGCTTACACTGCTTGCATCTGCGTTAATCAAAAGTCCAATTCTGTTGACATTAGCCTGAAGCCTTTCATAAGCAGATCCTTGTGCTTCTTTTTTGGCTTCTGCACCAACAAGGTCTCTTACTAGCTGATATTGGTCTGGGTCTAAAAGCACATTTCCAAGAGCGTCTGTCTGTGGAGTGTAACCGAGCTTCTCAGCTAAACTGGTTAGATTGGTTGCAGACACATTGTATGCTTTAGGTGCTTTGGCTCCACCAGTGGTTGACGAGCTTCTGTCTTCTTCTACACTTTTAACACCTTCTAGCTCTTTTATAGCAGCAATCTGACTAACAGGAACATAATCTTTTTTAGTTGTACCATCATTCATAGTTATAATAATTGATTTGTAAGTTGTCGCACCAGTGGTTGATGATGGTTTAAGAGCTTTGGCGAGGGAAATAGCAGTTTGAGGTTGAGAAGCATCTATCTTACGGTTGTAATCACTAATTTCGTCTAGATAATCTGCGGCAGATTGAGTTGACTTTGCTGCAGCTCCGAAAAGAGTTGCCCCTTTCTCGGAAGAATTTACTGCTAAATCAGTGAAAAATTTAAAAGCTGCTTTTGCTGGATTAATTTCCATTCTCTTAGGCCTTAATGCTTCAGCCAATGCTAGAGCTTCTTGAGCTTCTTTTTTGCCTCCTGCTACAGTCTCAAGAGCAGAAAGAGCACCTTCTGTGAAGAGACCTGAATTTTGATTGCCTGCCCCATATATCATGCTTTAATCTCCTCAACTATTTTTTGTATGCACCATAACCAGTGGCAATCGCTCCAGCAGTTCCAAGAGCTTGACCGAATATACTTGGCCCTGAATCCGTCGTTGCCCCTAGTTTGTATCCGAAGTTTTGTTGCTGATATGGAACACCTTGCAATGCACCTAATGCAAAATTTAATCTTTCAAATGCTTTGTTCTCGTTCTGCAGCTCTTCTTCTCTTGCTATATCTAGAACTGCTTGATCAAGTCTTCTGCGAGCCTCTCCACTTGAAATTAACCCTCCTGCTGCAGCTTGTTGCAAGCTCTGAGTTAATGGAGCGAGGTTCTGGTAAGCTGACATCTGTTGGACTCTATTCGCCTCGTCAGACTGATAACCTGCCCTAAGAGTGTCTTCAGCTGCGAATCTAGAAGACCTGTCAGCATCAAATTGATTTCTCCTCATTCCTTCTGTATCAAAACGAGAAGCTCTGTCTGATTCGTATTGCCCACGCATAACATTCTCAGCATCAAATCTAGCACCACGGTCTGTATCAAATCTGTTCGCTGCGAATCCTAGACCCTCAGCTGCAGCTCTGGCTCGTAAATCAGCAGCACCCATAGCACCTTCTGAACCTATCATAGCCTCAGATATCCCTAAACGAGATCCACCAAAGGAACCTGATCGAGCAGCATTAGCACGAGTTTGCATTTGGTTGCGTTGCGTCTGGCGCTCTAACTCTCTAACAGATGCGTCTTGAGCACCTTGATAAATATCTAAATAAGGCTGTGCATTTTCTAAACTAAAATCACCTCCCAACAGATCGTCTCTCGATGCACCTTGATAGTTGCCCATCAACTGGTCATTAGTCATCCCAGAGTAATCATCACCCAGAAGTTCACTTCTAGTTGCACTGTCGAAACCTTGGTTTAAAGTTCCTGCGACACCTTCAGCTTTATCTAAAAATGGCTGAAAGTCTCCAGCACCATCTCTTATGATTTGCGCAGCAAGTTGCTCATCTTCTGTCAACAAGTTCCCGTCTGGACCATAGCTTGCCAACTTATCAATACTTGAAGCCACTTGAGGAGAGCTTGCCAGACCAACAGACTGATCGAATAAAGCTCTACCACCAGCACTTACCCATGCAGGGAGGTCAGTCGTTGAAAAAGTTTCACCATACTCAGGGAGCTGCATCGTTGTTTGCGAACACATTGAACCGCCCATTTAATTACCCTCCGTGTATAAAGAACCTGTCTTTACAAAACCAAGCCTGTCAAAGAACTTATCTTTCCTGTCGATGTCCCCAGAATAATAATGCCCTAATTTGACTTTCATCTTAATCTCTTTTCCAATTTTAATAAAGCACTTTACTAATTTAACTGCTGCACGAGAGTTTCTCTCGTCTGGATAGACATAAAACCAAATATCAGACAAGTGTTTTTCTTCAGACCACCAATCAGAATTTACCATACCACCTAATGAGCCTAAAATTTTCCCTTTGACTTCTGCAATAATAACTATGCCTTTTTCCATTGCCGATTTTATGACGCTTAATAGCTTGTTCTCACTAAGTGGCGAAGCAGAAATTTCAATCCTGCTATACATATCAATTAACATTTTATGTATCTCTGGAACATCCTCTGGCACAGCTCTCCTTATTATCATTACATGCTGCCAAGAGCACCCATTTGTGGTGGTGCAGCTTGTTGAGTTTGCCCACCAACTTGAGATATTATTTGATTTAATTCAGGAAGCAACTTCATCATTACTCTTGCGACTTCTGGAGTTATAGCAGCATCAAGCATTTTAAGCTCTGATGGATCCATGTTAGATATGCGAGCAAGTAAAACTGCGGCGATCTCTTCAGAAGGCTGCATTAATCTTGCTTGAGCCTCTGGTGGCATTTGTTTTACAGGACTTTGCATATTCGCACCTTGCATGTCTGGCATTGGTGGTCGCTCGCCCATTGCATTCATTTCCATTTCTTCAGCCATGTTATATCTCCTTTTGATTATAAAGAACTGACCAGTCCGTTTCTTTACAGAATAAACCTAGAGACCAACAAACAGGCTCGAAGATTTTTCTGTAAACTTTACCTAAATAATCAGGCTTTTCTGTTTCGCCATATATATAGGAAATCTCATTTGCACGGTGTAGAACAATATGCTTCCAAAACTTAACATATTTCCCTTTACGCATTTGCTTGACCATCCACAAAGCCCACAGATGATATCCATTAACATGAGCTGGAGTCAAATAGTCTCTTGTAAATTTATAGTCATTAATTAATTGTTTCTTAGTTATTAGTCCTTGATTGTGTAATTCATTACAAATCACTCTACCACCAACTATACTTCCTAGAGCACCACCAATAAATCCACCAATCGGACCACCAATAGCTGTTCCGAGGAATTTACCAATAGCACCAGCACCTGCTGACTTAGCAGCTTTTACTGGGTCTTGGCCTAAAGCAAGTTGAACAGCAAAGTTTCCGAAAGCTCCCCCTGCCGCACCTTTTAAGTTTTGGAAACCAGCGTCTGTTGTAGGATTTATTAGTTCAGTAAATCCTAATCGTTCTCCTGTTGCTGGGTCTAACATCAAGCTCGTGCCTTCAACTCCTCCAGCTTTTGTTACAGCTTGTGCTCCTGAGTTGCCACCTCCCAATGCGTCTACTGCTGCTGTGGAATCTATTATTCCTTTACCAGTCATTCCAGCCTTGTTTAAAGCTATTGTTTGAGCATCATTAAGGCCACTTAGGTCACCAAAACTTGTGCTCCCAACAGCCATATCTAAACTTCCTGTGCCTGAGAGCGGCAAGCCTTCCAGAGCAGTTCCACCCATAGCAATACTAGACGCAACACCTTCAGCAACTTGGCCAAGCATAGGTGCGACTTCAGCTATAATGTCTGCAGGATCTGGGCCTTGACTTCCCCCAGCCATCCAGTCATCTCTGGCTTTTTCTAATCTTGCTCTGTCTGCAGCACTTGTGTCAGTGTAAGTTCTTTCCCCACTCTTAACAGCCTCTACCCATTGGAAGGACGGAAGCTCTCCACGGCCATAAACGTCTTGAAGCTTCTTTCCACCTAAATCTGGAGTCCTTTGGCGAAGAGTATACATGTCATATTTATATGTCTGCGGATCATCAGTTCCGTCATCTACTGGCGTTGCACCTATTTGAGGATGTCCTGCGATGTGTGGCATAATATTCTCCTTTAACTTACTTCTAGCAAACTAGCTACAACATGGATCCTGTTCGCAGTTGCTGCAGTTACTTTTAAAATTTCATTCTCTTGCACTACCAATGGAGCTGCCAACAACTCAACGGTGGTATTCGCAGCAACAGCAGTGACTTTAAACAAACTGAAAACAGCAGCATTCGCATCTGTTATCGTAACTGTTATCGTGTCTGCGTTTCCTGAGTCTTCTGAAGCAAGGATTGATTTAACCAAGCCTGTGGTGGCATTTGGGCATGTGTATAAGACAGTTGCGCCTGTAGTGGTCAAGTCAACTTTCTTATTTTTGTAATTATTTGCCATCTAGGAAAAGAACCATGCTGTTGCTTCTGAAATATCTACTACATTGTTTAACGCAGTATCAGCCGCGAAGTAAGTCATTTGTTTGTCGAGCTCAAGTGTGTTGGTTAAGCGAGCCATATATCCCTGTTGATACTCGCTTGGTGGGCTTGGCAGTCTTAGATGTCCTCCAACTCCACTCATCGTAAACCATCCTCTCTCGCATTAACTCTAAAAGTCCCCAAACTCCAATCATCTAAAGTTCCAGTGCTTTGTATCTTCATGCTCATCTGGCGACCTTTAGCTCTTGTGCTAACTTTAGATGTCGAGCTTGTTATTGTAAATGGACCTTTTACAACTTCAGTTGCATTTGGATATTTGCGTGTGTTTATAAACATCGACAGAGATGTGTCTGATGTCATAGTTACATCAGGAATCACTTTGTCAACTAAATATAAATTCTCACCAGTGTTTGGTATTTCGCTTGGTGAGCTTTCTATAAATGAGTTCATGGCAGACCCATTGTCACTTGTACCAGTCTCGTGGTTATAGAGCAAGCCACTGGGGTCAAAGGCAAACGGAACTGTCCTAGCACCAAATGAATCATGCCAAGCTGTTCTGTCCATTGTCCCAACTGACCAAGCATTCTCTGCGTAATTATATGTGACATAACTGTCATTTTCAGGATTTACTGTCCCTGATGAATTATCATTAGACACATACCACCATGTCACCTCTTTAAAGGCTTTATTGTGGCCTACCACGACCTTGTCGATATAGCGTTTCTGCAAACGATCAAAAACGTAGTATTGCACTGAGGAAGGAAGCTCTTTTACAATACCGTCATAGGAAAAGAAGTTTCTCTTCCCCATCCAGAAAACATTTCCGTCAATTGATATCATGGTATTAAGACCAGCTGCACCACAATCAGTAGCCAGTAGCCTGAAGCTAAATATAAATGGTGGTCCCACAAACGTCATGCCATAAATAGCAGAATCTGTAGATATCAAAGTCTCTTCCCTTGCATTGACCATAGACACAATCTTAGTTCCGACCTCTAGTCTCTGGTCACCTGCACTATTTGTTGAGGTGGGCCCAAAGTCAGTAAAGTCTTCTTGATCAGACCAACGGATAAGCATCTCATCTAAGTTTCCACTGCCTGCATATTCACTACACCCACCTGCAATAAAGTGACGATCAGGGAAAGACACTGTGGTAACAGTTGCAACTGCTGGTACACTTAGTGCTCCAGAGAGAGATGAAACTAATACAGCTCTATTTGTGACTGTGCCAGATACTGTCCAATAATAGATGGCTCCACCACGGACAGTAGCAATAAGATCTTCTCCCCAGAGATTTAAGTTCCAAGAGGAATTAGTTAAATTAACATCGGACTCTGATGCAGATCTAGGGTCATTCCATCCTTCTTGGCCCCAGCCACCAACACCCCAACCTAGTGCTGGGTCTGAGCTCTGAGTTCCTAAACCACCAGCAATTCCGACAAGATAGCTTATGACAACTGCGTTGCCACCACCTGTCGCTGTGCTTGTAGCTGCAGTTGGAGAGGTCACTGTGTAAGTATTAGTGGTTATAGATGTTATTTGATATCCAGCTTTCCTGTTTAAATTTTCAGCAGTCACCCCACCGACAGCAGCAGCTCCACTAAATACAACAAAGTCACCGACAGATGCCCCATGACCACTATCAGTTATTGTTAAAGTTGTGGTTGTATTCGCTGTGGTGATTGGTGCAATCAATACCTGAGTAACCGCGACACCACTGAGGTGAGATGCAGCTGAAGTGCTGTTGGAGCCTCTTCCAACCCCTGTCAAAGTCAGAGTGCTAATCCCTGTATAGGTTATTATCTCAGAGCCTATCTTAACAACACCAGCAGTCTTAAATCCTGCGACACTTGCTAGAGGCAAATTAGCACTGGCATTGACACCACTGCTTAATGTGCTGGTTGCATTTGTTGCATCTCGCAGAGGTGTGATATCATAGAGCACTTGGTCTTGAATAATATAAAGGTGATTGTGAGTGCCTACAGCAATTCTGTCTTCACCATCTGTTATGGCTCGCCAGTTAATCAT
>Ga0209634_1000333_pt1 | contig 36181 bp, 56 predicted proteins | sample LinPmetageLP40_FD_184043 | JGI IMG/M metagenome (GOLD analysis project Ga0209634, IMG submission 184043) | Marine viral communities from the Pacific Ocean - LP-40 (SPAdes) (version 2) | ecosystem: Environmental > Aquatic > Marine > Oceanic | place: Pacific Ocean | collected 2010-08-26 | reverse complement strand
GTGTTAAAGTTCCTGCAAAATTATCAAACCCTGCATAATATAGATGCCAGCGATCTGTACAAAAATTTATTTGTCCATTAACAAGTGTTTTTGACGTTCCACGCTGCGCCACCTGCATCGCCCCATTGATAATCATGTTGCGTTCAGAGAGACTGCCCTCACTAGGAAGATTATCTGCTAGTTTTCTTGCGTTACTCATTATCCTGCCTCCAGCGCATCTAATCTAGCTTTGATTGCCGTGTTTTCTGCTTCTAGTGCATCGTTCTTTGCTGAGAGTTCTTGAATTGCTTTTGTAAGTATTGGTATTAATGCAGCTTCAGCAACTTCCTGAGAACCATCCTCCCGTTCATCCCAAAACTTAAACCCATCTTTAATACTGCTATCAGCATCAACCGCTATTTTAACTTCTTGCGCTATAAAGCCGTGTTGCATTTGTTCTGATTTAAATACTTCAGTAGACCCTTCTTTATAAGCACGAAAAGTATCTGGCAGTTCCCCAAGAGTTTTATAGTTAAATGTACGCGGCTTTAGATTATTAATAAAAGATAAACCTGTTGTCGAATCTACAATGTCTTTTTTATAGCGTTCATCTGATACTGTTGACCATGTTGCTGAGCCGTGTTGCGATCTAATATCACTAGACCCTTGACCAAGAGTTGTGTAGCCTCCTGCACAATCTAAGTTATACCCAAGACCGTGAGAATAGTCAGCAGCCCCATCAGTAGGGTCACAATAATTTCCTACTATACAACTACCACCACCTGTTGTTAAATTAGTTTGATACATTCCTGCTTTATAACCAATAACAAGGTTATCATTTCCTGTGGTTGCATACCCTGCTGCGTCATATCCGATAAAAGTATTTCTAATACCAGTAGTAAGACTAGACCCTGCGAAAGACCCCAGTAATGTGTGATAGTAACCTGATGTAACAGATAAACCTGCACCATAACCAACCGCAGTATTATAATAATTGTTAACACTACCACCAGCGGCTTGTTGAACTTTTAAAGCAGTAGCTCCAACAGCAACACATCTAGAGCCAACAGTATCATTACTTAATGCTTGGTTTCCTATTGCTACATTGAGATTACCTATAGTCAAAGCATCCCCAGCTTCAGCACCTACAGCAGTATTTTCTGTACCTGATGAAAGATTTATAAGTGCATCATATCCTATTGCGGTATTGTCAGTTGATGTTGTAATTGTTTTTAAAGCATCCTTACCAACGGCAGTATTTCTATCGCCTGTTGTAATAGCTGTACCAGCATCCTTACCGATGGCTACGTTGTTATTACCACCAGACGCAATACTATCTCCTGCCCCTGCTCCAAGTCTTACGTTGTCTGTACCTGCTGTAGAAGTAATAATGTCTGCCCCATCAGCAACAGTCAACGCACCTGTCATCGTATCGCCAGTAATATTGACGTATCTAGTATCTGATGCGCTTTTGGTGTAAGCGTCTGCGGTTTCAAACGTTACAAAAGCCGTGATCGTAACTTCATCCCCTGCCGCTGCGCCAGAACCAAGCGTTACCGTAGTTGTGGTGGCAACATAATCCGACTTTTCTAATCTTAGCCCATTCATATGAACCATGATGTCTGAAGGGGTGCAAGCAAGCGTATTACCGTTTGCGTCAGAGCCAGTGAAAGCTGTCTGATTAGCCGTGGCTTGATATGTAAAAATGTTAGCTGATTGTCTGCTAACTACCTTCGTTGGCGAAGTGCCTATATAAGCCATTTTGCATTCCTATGATGGTGATGAAGCTGCCAAATGTGCAGCGTATGCGGTTTTAATTGCGTCTGTATGAAACTGTGTGGCTAGTGCTTTTACATCATCACTTTCACTTGATACGTCTGCGTCTGGCGCAACAACATGACGATGAAATGCTCTGCTAATCTCAACACCGTCTTTCTTGATAATCGTTGCGGTTCTAATTTGTAACATATTAAACGGTTTAATTATCTCAATCTTATCTTGTTCTGTTTCTTCTGTTAATGCCATTTTTCTTCCTTTAAGCTACTCTGTAATTTCCTGTTACTCTAATTGAACGATTTGTTCCTGCATTGTGGGCTACTGCTGTAACATTCCCATTGCTAACGTGTTTATAAAAGTAACAAATAGCACCAGCTATTAAACCAAACGGGGAAGAGTTAGGATAAGTTCCTGCTGCGTTCATTTGAGTGGATAGGACTGCATAAGGGCCGCTATGAGAAAAAGGCAAACCAGTAATCCACATATCACCAGCCGCTCCTGATGTATTAGCACCTTCAAAATTTATATAAACATCAACAGAATTACCAACCTTAGTGTAATAACCAGTTGTTGTAACAGCACTGCTAGGGTTTCCGTAATACCCAATCAGAGTTCCCGTGAAAGTACCCTCTTCGTAATCGTCCAACTTATTAGCCGCACCAGTGCCGCCAATGTAAGCACCGCCTGAGAGGTAGAGGTCTTTATATCTGCCACTTCCATAACCTAAGTCAACTGTACCATTTGCAACTGAACCGTTTTTAAATGGTGTATAACTGGCTCCGTCAAACCGAAGACCCGAAGCATCTCCAGTGCTTCTGCATAACAACCTAGTTCCATTATCCTCTATTTGACCTGTTGTTTTTATCTGTAAATTGCCAGTTTCTAACTTTACATTTTCTGAACTATCAATGGTTATTGCCGTAGCATCAGCATTATCGTCTATGCCCTTAGAGGTAAACGAACCGTCAAACTGTACATTGCCTGCAAACGTACCACCCTGCGAAGAACTAACAGTATCAGCAACGCTAAATGTATTGTGCGCTATGATTGTTATTTCATCGTTGACCGCTGCACCAACGCCAAGCACCACTGAAGAACCAGAACTTGAATTATAGTCTGATGGCTGTAGCAATATTCCATTCTGATATACGTCAACTGCACCCACACCATAAACAGCATTAAAGGTGGTTTGCCCAGCAGTCGCTACGAACGTGTAAGCTCTGCGCGTTCCCTCAGTTAGTGACTGTCCAATATAAGCCATTTTTTATCCTACATCTACTTTTAATACTGAACTCATCCTGCTATCTCCCATGCTATAATACCGCTTCGTGTAGTATTATTTCCGTTTGCGTCATAATTATTATACCCAACAGTACCACCAGCAGGAGTTCTAAAGAATAATTCATAAGTCTGAGTACTTGTTGATGAAGGACTATCTAACCATGACCAAGATAATGACTGTCCATAATTACTCGTATGGCCCCCACTTATTGCTGAATCCTCTTGCCCATAATTACTTGTTATCCAACCATAATCAGAGGCGTTTCTATATAACTTATATTGATGATAAGCAGTTGCGACAGACGTATAAGTGCCATTCATAGAACCCATTAGTAAAATCTTACTACTCGTTGCAGATGGTGTAATAGCTACTGAAAGACCTGTGCTAACAAAATGTGTTGTGGTTGTACTTGTCCATATAGTTCTTACGCTTTCAACAACTTGAATAACATGACCAGATACTTGACCAGAAGCTATATCATGTGACTTACCCATTAGGTAATCTCCAATATACTCATAATCGCATCACAACTATTAGCCGCACTTGATGTAACTTTGACGCTATCGCTTGTTTCCAAAACAACCTTTTGATCACCACCAACAACGACAAGACTGCCTCCGCTTGGAACCGTTGCCGTCTTAACCATAAAGTGATCATTAGAACCGTCATTCAAAGCTACGTTTACCGTTATGGCTGTAGTTGTATTGTTAGAACAAGTTAGCCCTATGACGGTTGTTTGCGTAGAAGCTCCTACAGTATAACTTCCTATAGCCGTTGCAGATGTGCCGATATTTCTGCTTAGTTTTCTTTTAAACGTGTTTGCCATATTCTATCCTAACGCAATCGCCATAGCTACTGGAACAGCCGCACGCTCATCAAAGTCAGCCGATGCCAGTGTGATAAATACCGTTGATGTTCCAGTAAGATTTAATAAAGAACCCGTAGAACTAGATGTTAAGGTTCTGCTTAGAGTTGTGCCAGAATGCGTATATGTGCCAGTGCCAATTTCATAGCTATTTCCGCTTTCTATAACGTAACGCACACTATCGCCATTGCTTATACCGCCATTAGCAAATGTTCTAAAACCAGTAACCGCAGAGCCAAGCGTTATTGTGCCTGTACCTGTCGTAGTCGTTGTAACCTTTACTCTATCTGCGACTTTAACCATTAATCACCTATGATGGGTCTGGTATGCCAATATCCAAAGCAGATATGTCAAACTGGTTTCCGCTATTAACCGACTGTGAAGCGTTCAACGCACCTGTTACTAACAACCTACTGTTTGAAACATCTGTTATTGCAAAATGTGTTGCCGTGCCTGTACCTGTCACAGAAGCATCACTAATAGCTGCAAGCGTTACTTTACGCCCACCGCCAGAAGCTGTTCGATCCGCTGGCGCACCAATAGAAATACTGGTTGTGTTGCCTAGTGTATGCGTAGATGTTGCGGAGGCGTATGTCGTTGCTTCTTGTGATGTAATATCAAATCTTGACGCTTCCGTATCTAAAACCGTCAAACCGTTGTCTAAAACTCTGTCTGCTATAAATGCCATTAGTAACTCCTTATCTTCATTCTGCGACCAGAGCCGCTAGTTTTTGATCTTTCACTTTCCAAATTAATATCATTAATTGCCTTTTGATACAATGCCGCCCAAGTATTTGCACGAGTGTCTTCCTGCAAATATGGTGCAGAGTGAACTAAAGAACCATAAAGATAAGCATCTGGGTAATTAGTTAAAACCCAATTTGTTGCCGTTTGTGCATTTAATGAATCAATAGTCTCATAGTAAAGCAGCTCTAAAGTATAAGAAGCATCAGGTGATGGAAATACTTCAATACTACCATCGAGTATAGCAAAGTTTATTGGCCTACCGCTTGTATTAAGGTTTTGCGCCCTTAAATTAGATATTTGAAAAGCGTTAACCATTTCTAAAGTATTTGTATTTGCAGTGTCTAAAGACATACGAATAGGCTCTAAAAAATCAGTAGGCAGTGCTGTATACTGAGAGTTAAGAACAGCAGTGGCACGTTTTTCCATACGCCAATGTCTAACCTCTCTATTCATAACAGTTTCAGCAAGTGTAATAAAATCAGGTATAACTGACGTTAAATCATCTCTGTTTAGAAAATCAGCTATACTAGCTTTTAGTTCGGTATAATTAGTTAAAGCCATTTAACAATTCCATCTTCTACGAGCAGCTTTGCCACGTTCACCTGTCCAACCTTTAGACCTAGCGCAAAATGACTTCTTACGAGCCTTGTCTTTTGCAGTTAAATTTTTCTTTTTTGTTACCGCCGTTTTTAATTTTGACTTTGGGTTTTTTCTTCTATGTGCAGCAACACCTTTAGCGGTCATGCCAGCACCTTCTTTTACTGTTCGATAGTTTCGCCCTTTACCTTTAGTTGTTTTGCGTATAGCTTTTTCAGCTTTTCGTGGCATTAAAATCTACCGCTAGTAGGCCCACCTACGCCAAACTTAACAGCATTTACAAACTCTGCCTGCCTTTCTTGTGGCATTGTGTCAAAATTTAAACCAGACCTAGCAGCTAAACCTCTAGCTTCATCTACTATAGCAGCCATTCTAACCTGTTCTGCTTGTGCAGCAGAAGCACGTTGCATAGCCTGCTGCTGCATTGGAGTTTCGCCCATAACCATATTGCTCATTTGAGTCATGCCCATTCTGGGATCTGTTGCGTCTTGAGATAAACCTCTTTGCCTAGCCTCTTCTGCCATAGCTGCACTTGTGCGCTGCTCATTAGTTATTCCTTGAGGAACAGCATTTACTGCCTGAACAATAGGTGAAGTATTAGGGCTAACCATAGCACGCTCCATCTCAGAACCATATGGAGTTACACCTATATCATTTAGCATACCGCTAAAAATACCGCCCTTAAAAGTATCACCGCGAGTGTCGAAACCACCGCCATCCATAGCATCAAAAAAAGCAGGAACGTAACGCTTGTTTACCTCGTCAAAATAACCATACCTACCATCAGAATTAGCTGCCGACCTATCTTCAACAGAAGTGTTCTCATATTTAGCTGCACCTTTGTTAGAACCAAGGCCGCCCTTTCTAGAAGAAGGATCAGACATTCCTCTCTGCATGGCAAAATGCTGCCTGTGAGGATTGTCCATACCAACAGCAGCATAGTGTTCCTCCACTCGCCTCATATGTCTTTCTCTGTCAGTCTCTTCAGCCATTACTTCTTACCCTTCTTTTTAGATTTTTTCTTCTTAGGACGCTTCTTAGCTGTTTTTGCTGCATCTTTAAAGTCTTTATCAGAAGGTGCGCCTTTCGCGTTCTTTTTACGCATTTTTTCACCAGAACCAGCTTTAATTCTAGCTCTCTTTTTGGCAATATTCCTATATAAAGACATTACGCCCTCTTTTTCGCTTTTTTCTTAGCAGACATACTTAAATCTGCAAAATGAAAAATACGCTTACTAGTCTTAGTGTGCGTCTTACCAGTATGAAGTTGACCGTTAGACATTTTGTGCATAGTGCCTGTATGCTTTGTGCCATCTCGAAAATAATGTGCAACACCTTTTGCCATTATTTTTTCTTGCCGCCTTTTTTCTTACCCATTCCTTTACCATAATTACCCATAACAATCTCCTTTATTTTTTTTAAACACATACCACATTATGCAATGCCACGCAAATTGCGTTTTATGTCGCCTTTCCAATTACTAAACGCACCAGATAATGCAGTTGCAGCATCACTTGCCATCGTTAAGCAAAGTGCATCAGCCAAATCAGGTGACGCTAATCCACGCTTACGCATCTCATCCTTACTTTCAGCTTTCATCTTACCACTAGACGTAAAGCTATATCTAATACCTGTCAATTCCGCTAATAACTGATCGTCTTTCGGCAACTTACAAGCACGATCCTCAAACCAACCCTTAGTCTTAAACCATAACTCACTACGCAAATTTAAATATGTAGCACCCATACTAGGCGCTTCAGAAACATTAACACCACGAACAGGCAACTCTAGCTCTCTCAACCTATCAACAACACCAGAACCAAGCCCAATACTATCCACAAGTATTTCTCTAGGCTTCTTAGATGGCTGTAAACTTTCATATTCTGCAACAACACGGCCAACAGTCTGCATCAAATCTAAACCAGACCAAGACCTCATTTCAGTCACAATAGAACCTTGCCGCTTGCACAACGCAGTTTTGTCATTACCAAACCTACTAACGTCTAAACCCCACACACTAGGCAAGTCCTCATCACCCTCAACATCACGATGTATTGCATTCTCAACCAAGTGATACGGTATAATCGTATCATCATCAGCCTGTGGAAATTCTCCTAACACTCTGATTCTAAAGGCATTACTGTCTTCACCATAGCGCAGCTTCATCTCATCAACAAACTCATCACTAACCAAAGGACTATCTACGCACGACCAACGCCTCGTCCACCAACTAGAAGCCAACCTATTCTGGCTCTCAAAAAATGTACCACTAGATCTAGTGGGGTTGCTCAGCATAATTGTCGTAGCATTATGACCAGACATAGAACCAGCAGCAGCTTCAAATACTTGCTCTGGCACACCACTAGCCTCGTCTACAATCAACATAACGTGTTCTGAGTGTACTCCTGCTAAAGCTTCTGGCGTTTCTGCTCTTGAGGTTCTAGCCGAAATAAACATCTCACTAGGCGCAGCCGTATGCTCAACACGGTCAGACTTTACGTTTAACATTTCCTTAAACGCTTCGGGTAACTCATTAATCCAGCGCTTCATCTCAGCAAATAAAGCATCAAACAACTGGCTAGATGTTGGTGCGGTTACAACAACCTTATTAGGATAATGCATCAAAAAATACCAAAGCATAGCCCAAGATGCAGCAGTTGACTTACCAGTACCATGCCCAGACCTTATACTAATCTTACGCTCACCAGACGCAATAGCCTCAAGAAACTCAGCTTGATATTCTAACGGCTCTACACCAAGCACCTCTCTCACAAACAATGTTGGCTTTCTAGCGTAACGCTGAGTAAACTCAATCATCGTATTCTGAGATAAGTCATTCATGGTCAATAACCTTCATCTTACGCAGCGCATCTAAATGCAAATCACCAATGTTAATCTGGATGTTTTGTTGACTACCGCTACCATAACGATTTTTGTTTAAAGATGAAGCTATAAAATTATGCTGCTGCGCTAAACCCTTCGCAATGCCAATATCAACCTGATTAACATTTGCCTCGCTAACGTCACGGCTGTTCTTACCGTTTAACGCCTCGTCAACCTCAACATCACGCCTATCCTTAATATCGCTTAACATATCAAAAGCTGCATCAGCATGAGCATCTGCAACTTGATGCTCTATCTCGCGTATGGCGTTACCATACTTTTCGCTCTTCACAATGTTACGCCTAAAGTAACCGCGATCTAACCCAAGCTCTTTAGCAATCATAGGTATAGTTTTGCCTGCAAGTAACTCCTGCTGCAAAGTCTCAACCCCACCACGCTTATCTAGCTCTGCAATAGCTTTTTTGAATTTTGGTCTGCCTGCCATGCTTTCCTCATATTATTACTTCGCCCCGTACTTCAACTAATAATAATAATATACTAAAGTAATTATTATTATTATTAGTATTTGTATTTGTACGCAGAAGTATAACTAATAATAATAATAAAAGCTAATAATATTAGTTTTATTAGTGGGGGTGGGTGCTGCGAGAAAGTTAATAAAACTCAGGGAGGTTAGATTTTATTAAACAGCACCCAAAAATCCTATAACACAAATTTTTGTGTGTGGGAATGTAGTATTAAAGTCGGGGGTGGGGGTGGGCTAGGCAGGGGGGGGTCAAATTTATTGTATACCGTTGCATCTCATTGTTTGCAGTTAGTCAAAGACAGTACAACCAGAGTCAAACATGGGGTATTGTTCTAAGTTTAACCAATATTAAACAATGGCGAACAATAGGTTGCTCTTTGTTTCGCATTGTACTATTTGCGCGCGCCCCTGCGCGACCTTGTGCTTTACTGTTTGTCGTGTCGCGTTTTGGCAAAAACCAAACAATGCTAAACAATTGAAAACAATTGTATACTAAACAGTTGCTATGCTCTGAGAGGCTCTAAGAAGCTCACTGAGAGCAGAAAGGCCTTTTGCTATACTTAGGTCATAAAATGCCGCTTCCCTAATATTGCTATAATATCTCTATAATATTAAAAGCATTTGACCTGATATTAAAAATACTGTTTAAATATATATATAACGAATCAAAGAAAGGTTAAAAAATGGACAAAAAGACAACACAAGTAATGCACGAAATAACTTCTAGAGTTACTTCAGACATGGCTACAGCGGGCATCAATTGGGTAAAACCTTGGGTAAATGTATTGCAGCACAATCAACCAATGAGTGCTAGAAAGCATCAATATAGCGGTATTAACAGAATTAATTTATCAATGCTTATGGCTGCTAGAGGTTATACTTCACCTGTTTTTGCAACCTATAATCAATGGCAAAGTTTAGGCTACGAATTAGAAGGTGCTAAAGGTAAAGGCATAAGAATTGTTTTCTGGTCACTTATTAAATATGAAGATAAGAAAACAGGTGAAGAAAAACTTTATCCTAAATGGAAATCTTGGCCTGTTTTTAACTCTCAATATGTTAAAGGTTGGAAAGGTGATTTTTTACCTGAAGAAAAGAAGCTAAATCAGGATTGGTCAGACGTTATTGACGCAGAAAACCTTGCTCAATTATCAGGTGCTAAATTTGTAAATGAAGACGCAAATAGCGCCTATTACAGACCTTCAAACGACACTATTAATATGCCAAGCAAAGAGCAGTTTAAAAATGCTTCGGGCTACTACGGCACACTGTTTCACGAGTTAGGACATTGGACGGGCAGCAAAGAAAGATTAGACCGCAAATTTGGTACTCGCTTTGGCTCTGATGGTTATGCTTTTGAAGAATTGATAGCAGAATTAACAAGCGCCATTTTATCAGGTCTGACTAAAATTGACGCTGAACCACGCGCAGATCATGCTAAATATTTAAACAGTTGGATTGAGTGTCTAAAGAGTAAACCTGATGCTATACAAAAAGCTGCAAGCGCTGCTGACAAAGCTGCAACATTCATTTTAGAAGCTGCTGAACAAAACACAGAGCAAAGAAACCTACCCATAACAGTAACAAAAGTAGCGTCTTAACAGGCGCTACACTAATTAAGAAAGGCTAAGATAATGAATAGAACGTATTACGTTTATAAAGGTTATGATCGGGTAAAACCTTTAGCTATTATTGCGCCAAATGTAGCGAGTAATAGGTATGTTCAGGAGGTAAAACACTTGAACGCAAAACATGGTCACATAACAATTCGCAACTGTTTAGGCGGATTAGTAAGTGAGATAACAGAAGACGGAATAATAAATAGTTTTATTAAACTGCATGATGAAGTTGATGAAGCGCAATAATATTATCAGACTAGCTCTTAATTGAGCTAGTTTATAATATTATTGTAATATCAGATAATATTGATAAAGTAAAAATACGAATCAATGAAAGGCTAAAAAAATGAAACTTAAAAATATAAAATCAAACGTAACAGAATTAACTTTTAAAAATCATTATGACGATTGCGATGTAACTCTGTTATTCTCTTATGACACACCAGTTGCAGGATATGACGTTAAAGGTGCGTTTAAAACGACTACAAAATTTAGTCAAACAACAACAAAGCATATTAATCAATATTTTGGCAATGTAGAGCCACGCCTAGTTGTTCAAGAATATATTAATTCAATAAGAGATGGTGAGGCTTAGACAATGACTACACGCGAAATAATTTGGTACACGCTTACAAGCTCACTTTTATTAACTGGCATTTTTGCAGCGCTGTTTATGGGCTTTGCAATAGCTGATTTAATAAACGAAATAATTTTAATTAAGAAAGGCTAAGACAATGACTAGTGAAGAATATTTAAGACGGCAATTTTATAGGCTTAAAAATACTAAATACGGTTTCAGTGTCATAATATATGACGGTGAAGGGAACCATACAAACCAAATGGAATTAACGCCAAATCGAGCAGTTGAAATATTAACAATATTAAACGAAAGGCGAACAGATGAAGCTTGAAGAAAGCTATTCAATAGATCAGCGAATAGAAAACGCGCAAAAAGAAATGAGAGATATTTTTACCTTGTTAGAAAAAACTTTGTTAAGGGTTCGAATAGTACAAGGTGAATTAGAAAATTTAAAAGAATTTAACAAATATAAGAAAGGCTAAGACAATGTTTATTACTTTAAGTTATTTTGACGTAATGGAAGCAATCCAAAAACATTTGGAAAGCAAAAATATAGAATGGAAACACAACGAATATGAAGACGTTTGGATTGAATATCAAAAACCAATTTGGGAAAATAAGAAACACAAAAACGGTAAAGTTGTGATGAATGAACACGGCTACCCAAAAAGAGAAATTGTTAAATGGGAAAAGTTAAACGAAAATTTTAGCGACTGTGACGAAATGCGAATATGGTATTCAGAAGAAGAATAATAACAACCTTTCTTGATTTAACTTAGACCCTGTTTTGCAGGGTCTTTTTTTTGTGCGCCCTTGCCATATAACCACCGAATAGAGTTGCTTAATTCTGCTATCAGGTGGGTAGCCTCATCAAAAGGTATTACCCCCACCAGAGCGCCCTTAGAATAGATCCTAAGGCCATCTGAATGTACAGCCCACCTTATTGGCTCTTTCTTATTTCCATCAACCGCCATTTTATAGCCTTTACTTGTTCATTGCTCCATTCAGGCAGATTGACGCCCAGAACACGCCTGCGATTAGCGAAACCGTAAAGCTCATCTTCAGTATTAATACTTGCAAGTTTTTGTTCAAAGTTCTGCAAAGGTTTAATCTTACTTGTTCCATGCTCGAACGTCTTTGCAAGGCCTTTACTTAACTTGTCTTTTATATAGTTAGAATAATCCACATTAATCTCCGCTACATCAAAATAATAATAATAATAATATACTAAAGTAATTATTATTATTATTAGTATTGTTAATGTTTTGTACTATTTATATAATAATTAACTAATAAATATAATAATTTACCATCTAAGTTATTGTTAATAATACAAAACATTTTATTAGTCCTCATCGAAAGGATTTTTAATTATGCCGTCCTTATCTAAGAACCATATTTGCCCCTCATTTGCAGCAATATGTCCTGCGCTCATCAAAGCTGTTACAGCCTGTTTATAGGTTTGTGCAGGGTTAGAAGCGCCTACAAGTTTACCTTTGAAGTGATCCTTTATTATTTCCTCATCTATGCACCAGAATGATTTACCTTTGGGCCATCCTGCACCGCTTGGATTAGCTTTACCTATACCTTCACCTCGAAGCTGATAGAAAACTTGTTTAAATAATAATTGATTTTTGCCAGATATTTTTGGTTTATTGTTTTCTTTTATTTCTTCCTCAGTTGGTATTCTAATGGTGCAAGTTGTTATTTCATCACCGTCTTCATCTTCACCTAAAGTTTCTTTAGTAAGTACAAAGTCTATAGTTTTACCAAGCTCCATATCTCGCTGCTTAGTTGTTACTGCTGTTCTAATACTTGAGCTACTATCTAAAGTTATTTCTATTAATGTTTCTGCTGCGGCTACAGCAGAATAAGATCCTCTCAAACCTTTGCTCAAGTCTTTACCAGTATGTCCTACAAGCATAATATGCACGCCTGTCTCCTCTCTAATTTTATCTAAGTTAGCTAAAAATTTAGAAAACTCTGAATTTGAATTTTCCTCTAGTTGTCCTTGTGTAGCTCTTGCGATTGTATCCACACATAAAACCTTAACATCTCCGTGTTTTTTGCTGATTTCTTTAATAAGTAATTTTACCTTTGCTATGTCTCCTTCATCATTAAATAGATTTATTGGTAAAGCTCTGACCGCAAGTTTAACATCTTTAAACTCAGGATATTTATTTCTAAGCGCGACTAAGCGTGTGTTGAACGCTGTACCGCCCTCAGTTTGTAGGTAAAGCACTGAGCCACCTTTAACTTTACAGCCCATCCAATCCTGATTTGCAGCTATATGATATGTCATATCCAAGCAGAAAAAACTTTTACCTACGTTTGACGCGCCAAACACAATACTAGTTGTGTCTTGAGATAGCCAACCTTTAATTATGTAGTTTGATTTAGTTTGTACAACTGCGTCTTCAGGCATAACTATCTCATCTAAAACGCTAGACGGTTTTAATGCCTTTCTTGTAAAGCTTGCGCCCCTAGCAATATAAACATCGTTCCAATCTAAACTTTCAGTATCAGGCAAGACATATTGAATACCGTGTTGCTCTAGAGCTTTCTCGCATACCTTGCGCCCTGCCTCATCATTATCGCCTGCTATAATAAGTTCTACTTCAGGTCTAACTTCCTTAAACGCTTCGATTACATCTATTATGTTTGCAGCATTTAGACAGTGTATTGCAGGCTGACCAGTTGATTCTGTTACGGCTGCTGCTGTTGCAAAGCCCTCACAGAGCCAAGCAAAGTCTTTTATCTTGCCGTTGAGTACAGAAAAGCATCCTTTAAACTTTAACCCATAGTTAAACTTTTTGCTTCCATGCGCGTCAATAAACTGTGATCCCTGCCTTTTACCTTTTTTATCTATAATCGGCACTACAAGGTCTGTCTCATCTACTTCAGCGTTATGTAATTTAATTCTCTTGCGCGTGAGGTACGGATGTATCTCTTCAACTTGGTGTAAATTAACTACATCTTTTTGTGGTGAGTATTCTGGTAACAACTGCAAGTCTTCCCTGAGTATTTTAAATATCTGTGCAAAGTCATTACATTTTCTGCAATTTACACGGATTTCACCATTGTAGTTATTTATTCGAAACCGATCAACTCCCCCACAGTTTGGGCAACCACCGCAATACTCTTGCTCGTTTACTTTTTTTAGCTCTAATCTGTTAATTATTCCTGACGCATATTCACTCCAATATAGTGTGGATGTGTTGCGTTTACTCCCTATATCTTGTAACATCTTCCCAAATACTCCGTTGAGGTTTATTTTAACTGCTTTTGTCTGGCATTTATTAGCCTTTCTGCCAGACTGACTTTATAGCCCCCTCTTGCGAGGGGGCTTCTTTTTTAGAATGGTATTTCGTCCTCAAATTCTTTTTTTGATTCGGTTTGATTTTCTGGTTCAACTTCCATATCACCAAATATAACCTTCTCTTGGACTACTGGCTCTGCTTCCTCTTTTTCTTTGTAAGTAAAGCCACCATTAGCATTAGCTTCAAAATCAACTGGTGGCTCTTCTTTATCTGCAAGTTCGTTCACCATAACATCAGTTAAACGCAAAGTTATGCCTTGCTGCGCTCCTGACTTATAAGCTTTTATAACAACTCTAGCATTTATATCGCTGCCAGAAGTTAACTCAAAGTTTGTCGGTAGTTTGTTAAGTTTTGAATCTAATTGCCTGACGCTAGTTTTTTCATCATAGCAATTTAGCTTCATTTTAACGTAGCCTTTTCCTTTATCATCTTCATCTAAGGGATTACGCATATCATTTGGCTTTTTAATAGGCTTGCCTGCTTTCTCTTGTTCAGCAACAAACTCGCTCCAAACTTTCTTCACAGCTTTGTCAGCTTCCTGCCATTGCTCATTAGTTAAGAAAGCATCACAGTAAAACGCTGCGTTTGGCGTTTCGTGTGTTGTGCCGACATAAGAGTTCGCATCATCAGACCAGACATAAGGTTGGTTTAGTTTTGGGTAACGTGCTGTTACCTTCATAAATTTATAAATCATATTATTAGCCTTTCACTAATTAAAATGGATTTTCTTCAGTAACTTCCTGAAGATATTGAGGTAGGTGGATAGTGTTTTCCATATCCCACCCAGTTGTAAAGCGACCTGACACTTGACTGTCTAATAGGTCACTCATTGCTTTTAACATACGCTTGTGTGCGTGTGCTAAATACAATTCCGATAAAACGTGTGCCTGACAAATACCTGTCTCTTTGCAGACTGCAAAAAAGATAAACTTCTCAACAGGTATTTTAGCTGCTGCACAAGTATGCAAGTAAAACGCTGCTTGAACATCATAAGACCACGATTTTACATCTTTAAAAAAGTTGAACGGATGTATGTTATTAGTGGTTTTTATGTCAAATATTATACCACCCTTACCTTTATCGTCTGGCTTTATAAGACCATCAGGCCGACAGCGTATGCTTAAAGAAGTTTCTGGACACTCTGTAAATATAGATGCCTCTGCAACAAAGCGTTTTTCTTTTAAAAGCTTAACTAAATATGCGTTTGTCTCCATTGCTTTAGTAGCAATACGCATAGCTTCATCAAATGTAGCTTCTGCTAAAAGTGTTTTACCTTTTTTAGCAAGCTCATCTTTTTGTGCTTTAAAATCTTTAGTTCTACCTGAACCTTCACCACGCACAAATTCACCTTTGTCTGGCTCCAATATAAATGCGTGTACTGCGCTGCCTAATAGCATAGCAGGAGTTGGGTCTTTTCTAGGTAGCTCTTGTTTTATTATCCAGTGTAGCGGTGAGTTCTTAACCACTTCTTTAATATCTGATGAACTAAAGTGAGGATGTAGTTCTGTATTATGGTAATCCTCATTACTCATTTCATAATCAATGTGTGTCATTTTTAGCCTTTCTTATGCTTTATTGCTCTCATTATTAATTGGTTTCTGCCGCTTCTACCTTTAGCTTTATCTCCGTTTCTGTAAATAAAACCTTTTCTTTCTAAAGCTGCATATCTGGCTGTAATTGATGAATATGGATACCTCTCAAATTGATCTAAAAGCATATCAGATATACATCCTGCCTCACCATAATTAATGATTGCGTCATGCACCATCTGTTCTAATTTGGTAGTATCTACTGCATATGCAGCTTCCGCACTAGTTTCTGCATCTCCTCTTTTATAAAGAAAATGCGGTTCAGTTCCGTAAGTCATTCCAGTTCTCCCTAGCTATGTAACAGAAAGCTTCCCAATCCATTCTTACCTTCTCTTCATGCAGCGCATCATCTTTCATTAAGTGTTCTAATCGCATAACTACTGTAACAGGTTGTCTATCAAACTTATAAACTAAAACAGGTTCTTTCTTCATGTTCTCTGCGGCTCTTTCTACCTGTTGCCACCAAGCGTCTGAATAAGTGTTTCCTGATTTATACCTCTTACACTCTATAAGGTATGGAAAACTATCATCCTCTATTAATATGTCTCCTCTATCTGCCGTCCTGTACTGCTCTATATCCCTTTTAACGAAACCCTTGATGTTTAAATCAAGTTGTAAGTCTCTACAAATGTCTCTCTCAAAAGTTGCCCCCTTTTGACGACTGTTAACCATCTGTTTCTATTAGCTCCTCATCATTATCCTCAATATTAATATTAAGGTTTTTGATTTGTTCAGATAGATAATCCTGCATAGCCATATCAGCTAATGCGCCTTTAGGTATGCGTGTATAGCTGCTAATACTGTCTAGCATCATAGTAGTTTTACTACTTAGCCGTAAGCATTGTTGCTTTACCTCTTGTCTATTTTTCATTTTCGCCTCTCGAAATTATGTTTGACAGTTAAGCATTTATTCGATATCAAACGATATGTCAACAGAGAATGATAATATGAAAAACATTTGTAATGCCTGTAAAGATACAGGTTATATTGAGGTAGAGGTAGTGCATCCAATTTTCTTTTTGCCAGATGTTGGATATGTCACTAAGCAAAAACAAATTTGTGAGGAGTGTAACAATGGAATTGAAGCCAGAAGACAGGAATCTAAGAGACAGTTTAAAGAGGGAAATACAAAGAATAGAACCAATGGCGCTATCAATTAATGCAGATCCAAAGATTAAACAGCAATATAGAGATGCTATAAGTGCTATGGAAACTCTTGTTAATAAGTTGCAAGCAGAGGGCGTAGATATATGAGTACGCACACATTAAAGGCTAACAGGCGACATCCAGATGCAGATAGGCAGTGCATACAGGTGGGCCACATAACTTTTGAATATAGCAAAAAATATAAAACTTTTTGTTTAAAAGCTTGTGAAGCTGTAAATGCAAAAGATCGTAGACCCTTATTTACAGGTTTTATTGAGAAAGGGATGCACAAAGAATTACTACGTTTAGCATCTGTTTTTAGACAAATAGAGGAAGAAAATAATGACTGAAGAAGAAATTGGTAAAGCCATGAAAAAAATGGCAAAGCTGGAAAGAGAAAAGCAGCGCAAAATGTTGCACGGTACATCTAAAAGCATAACCGCAGAAAACAAGTTTAGGCTTTTAAAGAATAACGGTAAGAGAAATGGTGAGGAAACCATTAACAAAACCGATACGAGCAGGAAAAATATAAAGCTAAAGGCTTCCTCTAGTATTAGAATACCATAACAGGCAGAGCAGGCAATGGAATATTACACATTATTAACAATAGTTTATCCATTGATGGAGCATGATTGGCAGTTTAGTATATGGTTTCCAAGTGAAGATGAATGCTGGAGCGTATTAATGAGTAGAGTCTCTCTTTATGATAAAATAAACGCTACAGAAGGTTACTGCCAGATTAGTGATGTTGTGTCTAAATTAATTAAACCAGTGGCTAGGCCGTGGTAAGCCACTCGTAAATCTTTTTAGTTTGCTCTATACGATCTTTTAGGCCATGCGTGCCACCATTTACACGCTTAGTCACAGCCTTGATTGTATCATCATCAACACCCTTGTCACATATAGTGAATAGGTTGTTAGACCTAAAGAACCACAGAGCCGACTCAAAGGCATACTCAGTTTCAACAAAGCTTGGATGCTTCATTACATCAGGTAGGCGCATATCGCTGCTAAATGATCTGTAGTTAGAACGCCCTGTGAGTTGAATGAAACCTTTGCCAGAAAATTTCCAGCCATCGCCTGACGCTTCATCACCATTACCCATGCGATCACTATAAACATTGTTAGCTAATGCTTCTGGGTTTTTTGTATAAGGCATTGCAGCCTCTACAGATTTAAATCTACTAGGCCAAACCGCCATTAGTCTCTCTGGTGTACTGTAATACAAACCTTCTTTGGTTCGTTTAAAGCCACCGCTCTCATGGTGGGCCTGACCTAACAGGTGCGCTCCATGTTTATCTGATAATTCATAATGCTTTGCTATAGCTCTAGCAGTATTAGGCCCAAATGAACCATCGTCTTTTACGCCACACTTAGCTTGTAATATTTTTAATGCATCACTCATTTTTTGCCTCCGAAAAATTTAGTTGCTGCTCTTACACCAAAAGATGCACTTACAATTACGCCAAGCGTATATTGATAGTAGCTCGGCATATTTTCCAAAGCAGAAAAACCTTCCGACACAATGCCTCTTCCCCAATCTCCACAGAATGCAAGGATTAATGGAATTGAAAATAAAATTGTTAGCCATTCGTCTTTCCACGAGTTAGCAGAAGCATTTGCCATGATCCGATCCCATTCGGCTTCGCTCGTAGCAGCAGACACCATGATCTGCGCTTCCGCTTCTGCCTTGGCAACCTTCACTTTGTTAAGCGCTGCCTTTTCCTCAACCTTACCGTTGAGCCAAGTACCAGCAAGATTTGCTATTGGTGAAAGAAATTGCATCATTGTCCTTTACCCATATTTGTAAATCCGTAGTAAGCTCCAACAATCGCAGCGATAGAAACGTAATAAATGTTACTCATGCTTGCTAACATTACAGAAGCCTGCGGTAGCTGCGCCCATTCTGTGAAAATCACGCCAAACGGAAACACCAGCATACCAGTGAGACTAAACCAAGCCATTCTTCGCTGTGCATCGCGCTTGGCATCTTGATCTATCATAATTCTACGACGGTCTTCGAGCATAATGGCTCTCTCGTCAGGGTCAATCTTGCCGTTATCGTTTAGATCGTATTTTGCTTTGGGCATCTGCATACTCCTGTATTATTCTTCTTTCATATCCCAATATAATTAACTTACCATAATTATCATAAGCTGCAAACTTCTTGCCACGTTCTACTATTGTTGGCTGTTTACTTCTAGGCAAGTCACCTTCATTGAGTTGTGCGTTACTAGTATCTGTGCTTTTTCTGCTTGCTCTAGGCATTGCTCTTTATCCGAAAATGTTCCGATTTGATAATACTGTAAACGATCTGTGCTAATAAAATGTAAGAAAACTAAAACATAAATCATTTAAAATAATCCCAGAAATCTATCCAACGCATATGATGTAGATAAGCAGTCGCCCCGATAGCAGACGCTGTGAGTAAGAAAAATATTCCTGCTAGGGTAACAGCTAACTCTTGACGTTCTATAGCGTCACGCCTTGCTTGCGCCTCTGCTTCACGCTTTTCTAATAAAACTTCCTTACGTATCTTTAAAAGCTCTAACCATTTTGATCTTCCGTAGGTTTGGGTGATCCATTCTTGGAGTTCGCTTTCAGCCTCTGCTGCTGCTCTAACCTTCGCCCAACGATCCAACGCAGTAGCATTGGTGCTTTTGCTTGATATACCTTTTTTTTGTAGTTGTTTCTTAGCTTGGTCAGTCGCGTCAAAGAATTGCCCTATCTGTTTACTAAGACCAGCTATGGATTTTCCAGCGGCTAAACCTGTTTTAATTCCTGCAAGGATTGTAAGCACTTCCATACTTACATCCCATCATTGCGGCTAAACTCTACTGTCTTTTCTAAGATTGCCACTCTTGATTGCAGCTTAATAATTTCCATCATATGAGCAGCCATGCCACCCATATCTTCATTGATCATATCAATATCAGCCCAAATGTCATTGTCACTATCTTCCATATCATCATAGAACTCAGACAATATATCTGTAAGCTCTTCAATATTATCTGCATTTTGCTCTACATCTCTAATCAAATTGGTGCGATCAGTGGCAGAATTTTCAATAGTCAATTTTTCAACTTGAGATGTTAATCCGTCAATAATTGATGCTTGAGAACTTGCATACCAAATACCACCGCCCAAGCTAGACACAATTGCCACTACTGCACTTGCAGCAACAGCGATATTTACCTTGGGTAAGTCCACATCATTATCCCATGACGCTCATACGAATAAGTAATAATAAACTAGCTCCAGTAATACCAATCATAATTGCTTCCATACGCTTCATACGATTGTACAAATCTTTAAACTGTATTTTCATTTCAGTTTGTATCTCAATCATTTGTTTTTCCAATGCATCTATGCGTGAGTGCGCTGATTGTACTGTGCGCTTGTCCATTAATATGTACCCTTCCAAACTCTAAATTTGGAAAACTCGCCAGACATCATCTTGCGCTTGACGACTTCTTTTGCCGCCTCTGTATCAGACCATGATACGCCTGCTTCCTTTAACCATGCTCCAAGCACAGCACCGTCTAAAAAGCCTGCAAGACGATTTTCGCCAGACATACCTATGCCAGCGTCTTTTGCCATCTGCACATCTTTGAGTGCTTGACTTACGTCATGCCGCTGCTTGATAACCATGTTATCATGCTCAAAGCTAATATTTTCTACAATCTTTGCCATGCTCTATTTACTTTTAATTCGCTTGGTTGGTGCAGGCGCAGGCTTAACGTCTTCAAGCACTTTCAGTGCATCTGGGCGTACTCGCATTAGCGTTTCAACTTCTGCGGTTGGCAACTCTGCTGTGTCTTCTTTGACCAACTTGCCAATAGATGTGTGTACCTTATGGCCCACAACTAAAACTTTCTTCATGTCATTTCTCCGATTGAGCAGAGGAGGCGTTAATTCGCCCCCTCTTTTATTATATTAAGAAGTTGTGTTGTCGTAAATCGCGCCGTTGGCTTTTTCGTTCTTTGAGCAAAGAGCCAATTCGGTTGTGACCTGACGAGTAGTGTTGTCGCCATTTTTTGCCAACGCAACATTCTTAGTTCCACGCAAGATTGCGGTTTCCCACATATCATCCTGAAGGATAAATATATCGCGTGAACGGTTCTCTCTAGATGGGTGGAACTGCACTGTACCCCAAGGCGTCACATATACTGCGAGTGACTTAACAACAGTTTCGTCGCCAGCTTGTACGCCTGAACGCTGGTTATTGTTACCAGTGAAGCCCAAAGCAACATTCATCTGAAAGGCTGACAGATAACAAGTATCTGGCTTTCCGCCCTCTTCCCAGATTGACTGCATAACGTCGTCAAACTTGGCCTGCGTAAATGCAGTTGGTGCGCCGCTGTCTGTGCGAGCATTCGAGCCGTCGCCTGTTGGATTTGCACCAGAACTAGCTGAAACAAAATTTACATTTGTAATCAGCCATGATGGTACGCCACCAGTCTTTCGAGCAGCAGTTGAAGAGCCAGCTACGTTTCCTTGGTTCGCAAATAAAGCCTTTTCGATGTCCAATTTTTGCTCTTTAGCAATGAGCAAAGTTTGGTATGCAAGCTCTCTAGCACGGCCTGCATTATCGACTGCTTCATCCGTATCGGACACGATCACAGCATTTTTGAAAATCTGTGTGCGTGCGCCAAGACGTACAGTTGGAGTAACTGCATTAGCTGATGTTGCATCTCCTTCGATGTGAGCATTTACGGCTGAAGCGCGTAATGCTTGAGTTTGCCACTCTACCAGAGTGTTTTTTGCTTTGGTTTTACTCGCCTTAGAATAAAATGGAGTTTCAGATGGATCAACGTTGTAGATCATATCTGATAAATCTTCCCTGATACCAATGGCATCATAGGTGTCAAATGTATTTGTTGGTTGTGCCATATCTATTTCCTTTTCAACGGCTTACAAGGATTATCCTTGTGGGTTCATCATTAAGTCGATTGCATCTTCAATACGACCACTCTTTTGCAACTTTTGTTGCTGCTTTCGGCGAGAAGAATTAACAGGATCGGCAACTTTCTTTGCACCAGCCTTGACAACAGGTTTTGCATTTTTGCCTTTGGCTTCTGCTTTTTTGCGATTTGCAACTATACGTCTAAACTTCATAGCATCATTAGCCATTTGTATATAACGTGCATCGGCTGTGGCTGCGATTTCTTCATCGCTAAACCCATACTCTTTAGCGCTACCCATTAATGACTGCCAGTGAGTTTTACTCTTTGCTGGATCAGCCAATTCAGGGATTTTGCCTCTGATTATTTCAGCTTGTTCTGTAACAAAAGATTGGTGCTGTTGATCAGCTTGCTGCTTTTGTTGATGTTGTATTTGTTGCATTTGCATATGTTGCTGCTGGTAACTCTGCATATCAGCATCGTACTTTGCCCTTTGCTCCATATAAGAAATGGGGTCACTCTCTGCCAAAGTATGGTCTGGCAATTGAGGTTGTGACATAAAGCCTTGTTGAGATTGGCTATACATTTGCGCGATCTGTTGTTCTCTCTGTGCTAAACCGACCTCTTGATCTTCCAGTCTCTTGCGTATCTGGGCGATCTCCTGAAACCGATTGCTTATTGCACCTTGGCCTGCCGCAGATTGCTTAAGCTGATCCATTGTCCAATGCTCTTCTTTGCCGTCAATTTTTACGGGGATGAGATTGTTTTCCTCAGTAGCCTCTACTTCGTCCTCGGTTTGTATTTCCGCATCTTCGTAATCTTCCTCAGATGCTTCTAGTTCATCAAGCTCTTCAGTCCCTTCAAATGCTTCCACCTCAACCTCTTCGGCCTCTGGCTCCACAACTGCCTGTTCTGCTTCTACTTGATTAGTTTCGCCTGTTTCTTCTTGCGCTGGCGCTATGATTTGATCTACTGCGCTTTGTAAGTCAGTCGCTTCCACGGTACTGCCCCTATTGTTTGCGATCTAAAAGTGTCTCTGCCATTATAGCGGCGTCAAGTTCCACTTCGATCTTGGTTAATGCACGCAATACTGCGTGCGCCTCTTCGCGTACCTCAATGTCTTGAGCTGCGCTAGTCGTAAAAAGCCTAATTTGCTCATTACGAACATTCTCAACAAACTGCTTAAATGCAGTATCATTTTTTAACCTTTTGGCATCTTCTGCCTGTATTCTTATATCTACTGTCATAAACCTGCTGCTCTGGCAGTCATGTCATTTATCTGACGTTCTTTTTCCTGCTCTGCCTTAATTCTAGCTATGTCTACTGATGAACCATATTGACCTAACGTTTTAGCGGCATCAACATATAAATTTTGCGCCATCTGATCTCTTTTTAGATCATCCTGCATAGTCATATCTTCGCGCTTTCTAGCATCATCCATTTGCGCTCTTTGTAAATCAACTTGCGCTCTGGTTTGTGCTTTCATTTGTTCAGCTTGCGCCATCACAGCCGCAGGGTCTTGTGGTTGATTTTGCCCTGCTAATGCCGCTTGCTGTTGCTGTTGCATCTGCAATAGTTGCATTTCAATCTCTGGCGTAATTGGTGCAAAGTAACGATCTGCATTTCTAATTCCGCTAGAGGCTAACATATCTGTAAGGGTATTACGGATGTTTGTTAGTGATACCAAGCCATTCATAGGGCCATATGTCTGATATACCATAGTTTGTTGCTGCAATGCCATAGCAAGAGCGTTTGTTTTTTCTTCCTCTCTACCAGTGCCAAGCCCTACATTAATAGTAACGTCCATATCTATGTCAAAAGCTTTTGGATCAACAGGCTGGAAACGCCCATTCATACGCATCATTGCGCCATCTTCCATATTCTTTTGCAGCAATCTTAACATCAAGCCAAATAAATCTCTTGCTCCGTCTGCCAGATTACGAACCATCACCTCTACTTGCCCTGCTGCGGCCTGCACAGTGGCCTGTACAGCAGCCTTAGTTGTAGACTGCATAGCATCAGGGTCTAGCCCCATAGAAGCTCTGGTAACGCCTGTCTTACCCTCTACAAGCTGATCTAAGTATGTAAGTGCGCCTAACGTCTGTCCTGCGGTAAACGGCACAGCTAAATCCTGCACTGCTCCTGCTTGACGCATACGAACGATTGCACCTATTTCGTTGTTTAGAACATCGTCTATGTTAACTGCACCATCGACTATGCCAATTCTGGGGTTATTAGTCATGGCTACGTTATCTAATATACCTCTTAAAATAGAGGTTGCTGCGTCCTGATCATCTAAAATTAGATCAGCAATACTTCTGCCATAGAATGTGTGCGGTTCTGGATCTACTTCAAATTTTGCAAAAGGTAACTCGTCTGCTAAATCATAATCTAGCAGCTTGTACTTAGTTCCACCGCATAGAAATCTATGCAACACAGCAACCCCTGTTCCATCAACGTCCACCCTCATATAAGCTTCTGTTACAGTAACAGAACGCATGGATGGATCAGAGCTTGTTTCGCTAAAATCATCTGAATAACCCTGTCTCTCAATACGCTCTGCTTCAGTAATTTCTGTACCTGAATCAAAGCTGTCTAGGTCAAGCACCATGTCTGCCTCAAAGCCCATTGATATTAAATCACTAGCACGCATCTCTGTGCGGTGAACAACAACATGAGCATCCTCTAGAGTTCTGCAATTTCGATCTACAAAGAACTCTTCTGGCGGCACACTTTCTATCTTTAAACAGCCAGCGTATGCTTTTCTTGAAACTTTAGCAGAATGAACAGGCGTTTTTATCTCAGCGCCTTGTTCATCCATACTCATCTCCTGCTCGACAGTATGTTCAAGAACCGTTACTTCATCATCCTGCACTAAAAAGGTATACTCATCATCAGATAAATTTGTGTAAGTGTAAATTTCTGCTTCTGGCATTTCTTCCCAGTATGCTTTTACTATACCTTGTTTCTTGATTAGCGCATCGTGAAACGCATCATTCAACACCCTATAACCATTGCTGCGCTGAAACTCATAATGAACATAATCAGTTGCCTGCTCTGCCATGTTCACATCTTCTGGGCCATGCGGCATAAATTCTACTGGTCTTGCAGTGCTTAGAAACACACGCATCAATGACGGTTTAATCGCACGCACAGTATCCCGAACCTTAGTGGCGACTACTTTGCTGCGCCCATCCTCAAAGCCTATATCAACTTCGCCATCGTAGTAGCGTTGAGCAGTTATTCTATCCTCAGATATTTCGCTTTCAACAAAGTCTACTGCGTCATCAATAGCGGCCTGAACAATGCTTTCTATCTCTAATTCTGTTTTAGCTTTAAGTTCCATCTATTGCCCCTCTTGATATGTTCCAGCTTGACCACCGACAAAGAAAGGTGAAACCTTATCTCTCATCGGCATTCCACCTGTAGCCAAATACTGCCTTATATCATCCATAGCTAATGCCCTAGCCCTATCTGCGCCTGTCTTTCCAACAATGCCGCCAAGTGAAGCACTCATAAATACAGGATCAGTTGTTATAGCAGCAAGATTTAAAAAGGTCATAAGACCGTTTCCGCTTGGGCTAAGTTTACCTACTAATCTTAGTATATCTGTACCCACATCACCATTGGCTGCTTTTCTAAGCACTTCTATTTCTTTTTCACCAAAAAATTTAGCATCTTTTCCATTAATAATTCTTAACGCAGCTTGCCTATATTGGTTGTCTGTATTTCCACCCGATCCTGCTGCTTTGGTTTTATCAACAGCTTTAGTCATTTCTCGATCAAATATTTCTACTTTTTTAAATGTTTTAAAAGCTTCTCTTGCAGCAGAAACCAATTCACCACCATCAAAGTTTTCTACAATTTTATCAAACTCATCTACTATTGATCCTATTCTTGGATCAAAGTTTGCCCTAGCGTGAGAAGCAATAAGATTTTTTCTTATTTCTTCCATGCCTGCAAGAGTGCCATTAAACTCTGGGGTTCCGTCTTTTTTTAGTTTGGTTATGTTGTTTATAACATCTAAAGAATATTCTAATTCTCTTTGATTTTTAGTTTTACTTCCTGAAACAAAAGAGGGAGTTTCTCTTATCCTGTTAACTATAAGAAACATATTGTCGATTGCTTCTTGAGGTATCTTTATCCCTGACTTATCGACTATCTCATAAGCTTTATTTTTTAACTGTTTAAGACTTTTTAAAGTAGGAGCTTCTTGGTTTTTACCAACTAAATAATTATAAGTTTTATTACCACCACTTCTAACAACATTAAAAACAGGAACACTGGCAGCAGTAAATAAACCGCCTACAGTACCACCCTTCACTGCTCTATTATATCTATCTGCAAAATTTTCTTCACCAGAACCAAACCCATATGCAGCGCCATAAGCAGAGCCGTACATACCGCCCTTACCCATAGCTCCAAGAGTAGTTTTTGCTTTACCAAAAGGCATAGCTAAACCGCCAGCTATTTCGCCAGCAGCCGTAGTAACAGGATTTTGCTCCCTAGCCACTTCCATATTTGCTCTAGCAAGCTCTGTTCCAAACTTCTGCCTTTCTGTTTCAGTTCCGCTAGAACCAAATTGACCAGAAAGTTTTCCTATAAGTTCGTCCTGACCTGATAAAGAGGCCATATTACCAGCGCCAGTAAAGAAACTTCTTAAATTGCCCATAAGGTTGTTTTGATCACCTATTTCTTCTTTTAACCTATCCCTAGACGTAACACCCAAAACAGTTTCGCCTGTTGTCGGGTCTTTATATTGCTTAGTAGGGTCAGTAAAAAAACCTTCAGCAAAACCTTGCTCGTTAAGTTTTATGTCTTGATTAACAAAATCCTGAACAATTTGATCTGCCCTTTCGTTTTGAGCCATCATCTGACGAAAAGCGTTTTGAGCGCCTTCTATACTTTTACCCTCTACTTCGTAAACTTTACCGTCTGGAGCAGTTATTTCAAAAACAGGCATCAGCTACTCCTTTACTTTAATGGTGTAACTACCATCGCCACCGTTAAAAATAATATTATCTTTAGTAAATCCAGCCTCCACATCTTGATGAAGCTTAATTAATCTCTGCGCCTCTTCTACTGATGATGCTTCTTTTACTGCTCTAGCTATTGGGTCATTTAAGATTTTACTATAAATTTTAACTACTTGCTCCACGTTAAAAGCTAAATCTTTCGGCTCTAAATTTTGCTGCAATGCTCTCATAGAGTTATTTAATTGACCTAATTCTAAATTACTAACTTGCCCAAGTCCTGCACCAGAAGCAGATTGCTCCCTCATCAAACTTAATCTATCAAAACCAATATTTGCTACTATATTTTGAAGAAAGTTTGCAACACTTACACTTTCTGTAGATGAAGCTATTCCTAACTCACCAAAAGCTTTACCCCTAACACCAGCTTCAGGTGGGTCAAGTGTAAACAATCTTGCAAAACCTGATTTATTATATTTAGCATCTTTTTCAGAGGGCCTTTTCCCTGTTTTTGAATCAACTTCACCAACAAGAACATCTAAAATTCTATTGGCAGAAAATGTTATATTATCAACCTTCATGTCATCTGTCATTTTAGATGAAAAATTACGTTGTATTCTTTCTAACTCTTCTTTTTTGCGATCAAATTCTAGCTTAGAGCCTTCTGCTGGTTTAAATACTATTTGATTAGTAGCAGGATTTCTTTTTAAACCCTTGCTAGGATCACTAGGATCAGCGTACTCTGGAACCATTTCCTTTTTAGCCATTTGTTTTATTAATTCTGGTTCATCTGGCGGTACGTCCTGATTGCCATCACCAGTGCCGACAGTAACATCAACGTCAACACCGCCACCGCTAAACGGAACAAAGTCAATAGTATTATCTTTTTTCTTAATAATAAGACCGCCTATACCTTGATTCATATCAAAGTCTTTACCAAAAGCAGAGGTGACATACTGTTTATAAAGAGGATCACTAGGGTCTAAAATAGTACCTTCTTTAGAAAGCTCATCAGATGTTTTCATTACCGCACCAAGATAAGCTTGTTGCTCTGCCTTAGTACCGTCAACAGGATAATTTATACCAGCAGCGCCAGTAGCAAGTATCGCTTTTTTAGTTTGATCAGGAAATGTATTAAAAAGTTCTGCGTCCATATTATTTGGCATAGTTATCGGCATCTTATCATCGTAAACAAGATTTCTATATTCAGGTGATCCTTCAGGATAGCCTAATGTGTCTGCTAAAGTTATTCTCTGTTGCAAATCTGGCGACAATTGTTTTTCTGCTGGTAATTTAAAGACTATTTGATTGTACTTATCTGAGCCTTCAGGATGGCCTGCTGCTAAAGCCATATTATGAAGAACTTGCGTATTAGTAGGCTTAACAGGTTTAGCTGCATCTCTATCCATAGCAAGCTGGTTTTGAAAAGTAGCTAAATTTCTAGCTCTTTCTTCAGCCCTAGCCTCTTTTTCCATATCAAACATCATGCCATATGCTTGAGAGCCTTTTAGCTGACCTGTGCCAACCATGCCAGCAAGCCTGTCACCCATAGGCGTACCTAAACCTTTAAGATACTCAACAGTCTTATTTTTTGCTCTATTTGCTGTGCGTTGCTGCTGTATTGTCTGCAACGCTTGATTAAGGCCCTTATCAGGCTCAAACCTTAATGAGTTAAACGCGCTTGCTGCTGCGCCTGCAAAATCTCTAAAATCATAATCTTTAATCATGCTTTACCCCATAAATGACGGCATACCAGTTGCAAATGAAGCGCCTGCGGTTAAATAATCCATAATACCTAATTGTCTATCTTGCGTCTGTGTCTGAGGAACAGGCGCTGCACCTAATGCTGCAAGAGGTAACTGGAGCTTATTCATTGGAGCATTTGCATACTGACCATACTGACCTTTAGCAGCATTAATTAAAGATTGCATTGCCGCTTGCTGCATTTGCCCTTGTTGCATTTGCTGCTGATTAATGGCTTGACCCATGTTAAAGGCTTGAGAGCCTACACCCTGCAAACCTTGCGCTGATCTAAATGCGTTATTCATAGCATTATCAAAGCCTTGCTGACGTAATGCACCAACCTTATCTAAGGCCTGCTGCTGAAAGCCTTTCAGCGTCTCAGCTTCCATAATACCTTGCCTAGAACCACCATAAGCGCCTGCTCCTTGTGCCTGCGCCCCAACTTGGTTTAATCCCATCTGAGCCGCGCTGCCTACATCTCTTAATGTTTTATCAACAACATTTTGATTAAATGGGTTCATAAATTGGTTTACATTTGGATTAGCAAAGCCTTGTCCTGCCTGCATCGTTGCTTGAGCCGCACCCTGATAAGGGTTCATTGTCATTGCTGGATTTGCTGCTGCGCCCATGTTACTTACCCCTCGTCATAATGTCTCTTGCTACAGGTTTCACCCCTAGCGGTGATGATGGCTCAAAAGGCCTTGGAGTAAAGCTTTCTGCGCTACCCATTGGAGCAGCGTTACTGCCTGCTTCGCCAGTTTGAGGATTCATAAAAAATGTATCCATGTATTGACTTTGCGCTGGTCTAAACTGAGCTAAGTTTTCTACAGATTGCTCAAACATAGGAGCAGAAGAATACCCCATACCGCCACCAGCAAACTCTGTTGCTTCTGGCATATATTGCCCTGCGCCTGCATTCATACCAAAAGCTGATGCTGCATCTTGTGTATTTTGAAAAGATGCGTCTTGCATTGGAGTAAATGCTGCAACATCAGGGCCATAATAAGGTGTATACCCTATATTAGATATTTTATCAGCAAGACCTAAATTAGATTTAGCTGCATCTTCAATGTATGCTGGTATTTCTGTTCTTGTGGTCTTGCTGCCACCTTTACCGCCACTCATTTTATATCTCCTTTTGAAATGAAGCGTGCAATGGCTTCCAACCATGCGCCTTCAAAGGTTTCTTCCATCCAAAACGACCTGTAATCGTCAAAGCTTCACATCCATAGCTCTTTGCCCAATCTGTAACATCATTGTGCATATCTAACAACTGATCTAGCTCACCACCGCCTAAAAACACGTTCAACGCCTTTTTTCTAGGATATATCACAATTTCTGTAACAATGCACCCCCTTGGGCTAGGCCACAACTGCATACTCCCATCAAGTATACCTTTTGCCACATCCTCAAAGCTATGTGTACCACCACTATACTCCAAAGCCGCCTCTATCCAAGGGCGGCATCTTTCTAATTCATTTACTTGTGTATCTTTAGGCATCTAATATGTAGACAATGCTACCCTCTTCCAAATTGCTGCACTACCGTTATGTGTGCCAGTACAAATATAAATATAGTTAGTATCCCAAGCTATCATTCCTGCCGCATCGCCTGCCGCACCAACACTAGAGCTAGGCGTGGTTTGCTTCATTGCAATCTGCTTAAAAACGTTTTGCGCTGACACAACAGGATAATTCTTATCTTCATCCCATAAAAAAATGCCATTTTCGCTTGGGTTATCGTCACTAGTTTTAAAGTATAACTTACCTAAGTTTCTGCTTAAAAACAGATTAAGCTGTCTGCCCCACTGTCGTAAATCTTCACCAAGAATAGGCGGTGTAACTGGCATTACCGTCTGCCCCCTGCTTTTACATCTAAGCGCATTGTACCCACACGCCAATCCACATTTTGATCACCTTCAACTCTCATGCGGATTTGCCTACCAGAAAACCGTACTGACGTAGGGTTGCTTGGGTTATATGCACCATATTCACGCTCTACATCGTTAGGATTAAAGCGTGTTTTAAATTTAAGATTAACATCACCTTGCGTCTTTTCATCTGGTATAACCTCAGTAACTTTAGCTATCTGATCGCCGTTACCAATACTAATACTACTTGTTTCGCAGAATATAGGTTGGCTGTCGTAGTTATGACCATATTCATGGTTAAATATGCTTACTGGCTCTACAACATTTGCTGTTGATCCCATACCAGAATGATTAACGCAATAATAATACAAAGTAGGCGTATTAGCCCCAACGACTATTTGCGTATAGCTGCCTGCCTGTCCTGCCGTTCCAACTTTCGTAACACCTTCTGTATATTCTACCCCACCGCCATGCGTTCCGTTTGGTTGCGTAGAAAATCTAAAAGGGTGCGTTGCATTGCTTGCCGCATCTTGTTTGAATTTATAAGTTTTGCCTCTGATTAATTGTAGTGTTGGCGCATAACCCAAATAAGTATTAAACGCATATTTGTTACCACCAGAATTTACGACACTTACATTTATATCTAATGTTTCTGCTAGTTCGCCTGCCATAAACGGATGAGCAAATACACCTCTGCTTACGCCTGACGTTCTTGATAAATTACCAATGAGCCAATGACCCTCTGCCGCATCATAGCCAACATATCTATCTATTTCTGTTGAAGATGCAGAACAATAAAACCACCAGATTTCATCTTCAGAACCAACGGACATACCCCAAACTTTAGATTGTTGATCTTTGTTAAAATCACCAAAGACGTAATCATGCACATCGCACTTTAATGTTTGCACTGTGTTACCATCAAAATAATGGAAGTTCTCTTGCCCATACCAAAACACACCACGGTCAACAGCCACCGCAGAAAGCCTAGAAACTGCTCCGCAATGCGTTCCAATTCTTTGAAATGAATACACATAAGGTGGCGCGATATACTGTGCAACGTGAGCATCTGTGTCAGTTAAAATCAGTGTAATGCCACGGCCCCTTATGCCCTGCATTATCTGTCCTGCCGTAGCTAACTCAATATCGCCTGCTTCATTCGTTGCACTTGGCGTCCAGACTGTATTGTTTTCTTTATCGCACCAAGAAACTTTACGGCTATTGCCGCCAGAACCTAATGCAAAGATAAAACGTTCTTCTGTTACAACCATACCCTTATTGTCGATTGGTGCGTTTGCAATTGGCGCGGTAACAGTTCTTTTCTTTAAAGATACGTTATCAATATCAAAATTTGGAGTATTATATACTTGTGGTAATATTTCTATTTTAACAGCGGCATCCGTTGCGCCAAATCTAAATATATTTGATCCAACTACAAGCGTCTGATCTATGTTTACCGTACTTGTAGTTGTACCAGTAACTTTAACTTTCACATTAGGTATTGTGGAAGCATCACCATCATCGTTTCTATCAATCAGTGTTATTTCTAAATCATGGCTATCTTGGCTATCTGGGCTTACAACTAAACCACTTACCGTTTGATCAAAAACAGTAGCTGTTATAACGCTTACTAATGCTAATTGATGCGTTGCGCCTAAACGCTTTGTAAAACTGTGAGCCGTTCCAGTGCCTAATGCTGTGAGTGCTATTGCTGCGCCACCTGATGTTGCGGCAAGCTGAAACTCAGATGAACTAGCACCAACAATAAAATATTCTGTACCGTTAACCAAACCCGTTATATTAGTGCCATTTCCGTTAGAATAAACAACCTTATCGCCATTTGTAAATGTATTGGAAATTACTATTTTATTAGTAGCCAAAACCACAACAGAACCGCTACTACCGTTTATTGTTACTGATAAGGGTGCAGTTAGATTTATTGCTGCCGCACCAGAAGTTGCCGCTAATTTTAAACTGTTGGTTGCCGCAGAAACTACAAAGTAATTTGTACCAGAGGTTAGACCGCCTATTGCCGATTGTCCTGTTGGCACAGTGTAAGTAACCTCATTTCCGTTAGAAAAGCCATGCGCCGTTGCTGTAATTGTTTCAGTAGAATAATTTATAGGTGCTGTATTTGCGCTTGTAGTGATAGCCGCACCCATCGCGTTACCATGAACCGTACAATAATACAGCAAACCAGAAGCAGGGGCAGCGGCGTCTACTGCTATAACAACACTTGATCCTGACGCTCCTGCCGTGCCTGTTGTTGTCACTCCTGTTGTGTATGCCGTAGAGCCATTTTTAAAGGCTAGAGGGTGTCCACTATTAGAGTTGTTGCTCATATCAAAAGTATACGTTACGCCTCTCACAAGCGATAAAACAGGAGCTACAGCGCCATTAAAAGCATATTTATTCTGACCGCCTACGTTAACAACTGTCACTGCAAAGGTTTGCGTACCAATAACCGTATTATCTGCGGCAAAAGTTGCTTTGCGTTGTGCGTAGGAAGCGTAGCCATTTGCTATTGACCAGTTTACGCCTTTATTCCAGTTCGCATCTGATGCAAACGTGCCATTGGTAACTAGCTCAGAACCAGTAGTTGTAGATAAAGGCCACTCAAATAATCTGCCATCGTCCTGATGTAATGCTATGAGGTTTTGACCAAAGTTATCTAACTGCCAAGTGCTTGCCTCTTGCGGAATACTGTCACTATTTACTGGTCTGGGGTTGCCGTAATAATCCTGACCATAATAACCAAAACCGTAACCAGTATTAACCGCTGCACTCTCTCTGCCGCCTGCTAAATCATCTGGCGTAATATCGTAAGCAATGCCTGCGCCTGTCATTACAGATAATTCATCGAAGCTACCGCCTGCAAGCCAAGCCGTGCCATTGTTATCTTGCCAAGCATGCATTCCCCGAACTGGATTTTTAGTAAAACCGTTTTTTCTAGCTTCCCAACCACCAATAGGACGCATAGAGCCATCTAGCCATCTGACTAAACTACCGTCACGCCAACGATTAGACCCTTCGTAATCTGTGCCGTTTCGGTAAAATCCTGCTGGTAAATCTAAAGGTACTAAAGGCATTATGTTGATCCGTATATTGTGCCACTATTGTTTAGTGTTCTTGATGTTCCTGATATTGCTGCACCCCCTGCGCCGCCGTTAGAGAATGTACCTGTTGTACCTCCACCGTAAGCTCCAGCCGCACCCCAACCGCCGCCGCCACCAGCCAAAAAGTTACTGGAGGAAGAACCAGCATTTCCTGCGCTACCACCGTTTGAAGCATTACTTGCGCTGCTGCCACCCGTTCCAGGCAAAATGCGCCCACCTCCACCTCCGCCATATTGCTGACTGCCGCTACCGCCACCTGCGCCACCACCGCCACCAGTGACGTTATTTGAATTACCACCATTACCGCCAGCGGTTCCTGATGCGTTCAATGCTCCACCAACACCAGCTTGCCAATATCCCTGATTTATACGGCCCGTTCCACCGTTTCCACCACCAGCACCGCCGCCGCCGCCAGCATGGGCATCACTAGGGTTACTTTGGTCTTGGTAATAACCTCCACCACCTCCACCGCCTGCAACATAAGCACCAGAACTATTTGTAAAAGTTACACCCGAAGAAGTTACATTAATTGCAGGGCCACCAGCAGTAGCTCTAACCCCAACGTAATTACCACCCTGACCACCTTTACCAATTACCTTACCCTCATTAATAACAGTACATGGTATATCTATTGTTAATGCAGCCGTAGATGTGCTATCTGACCAAACCCACATATTTGACGGTATACGCAAAGTACCGCCTGAAGAAATAAAACTGCTAACTGTAATTTCTTGCCTTTGAGCCTGACCGTTTACAGTACCGCCAGATGTAAGAGTTGTTTCAGAGCTTTGGCCTCTATATTCAGAAAATGCGTTTGATGCATTTACGCTTTTATTAATAATACCTCTAATGTCTGCATCATTTAATGAACATAAAGCTCCACTAGAGCCACCAGCCTCAATGTGTATTTGATCAAGAGTTAATGGGCCAGAGGTAGGTAAAGCCATTAGACACTTCCGAAAGCTGTTACGTTTCCAGTAACCGTTAAATTCCCACTGGCATCAAGCTTCATTTTACTTGTTCCACCTGTTTGAAAAAATAGATTTCCACCGCTTTCAATAACTCTCCAGTTACCCAAAACAACACCGCCAGAACCATCATAAATAACAGCCTTACTAGCAACTACTGACCCTGCAGATGCACCATCTAATAAATCGAACTCTGTTGTGGTTACGCCAGTAGCATTTAAATCTTTGGCATAATTTAAATCTGCCGTTGTACCAGTAAATCCATCTAATGTATTTAATTCTGCAGGCGTTGACGTAACTGTTGTTCCGTTTATTTTTAATGCAGTTAAATCAGGTGAAACTGTTCCTGCTGTTCCGTTTACTGTATCCTGTACAGCCGTTAACGCAGTATTTATAGTCTGACCCCATGTGTCCTGACTACCACCGATAGTTGGGAGTGTTAAATTTAAAGCCATATTAATCTCCTATTTATGCAAACATATCATGTTAGGCCGCATCCGTCCATATTTCAGATGGTATATTAATCTCAGTATAAGTTTCAGATGGTACATTAATTTCTGTGTAATTTTTAGGCGGCACGTTTATTTCTTCAAATTTAAATCTAACTTTCCCAACATCTACCGCACCACTGATAACGTTTTCACAAACAAATATATGGCTTATGCTTGTGATTGCAGTGCCAACGTCAACATTTCCAGTAATAACATCGTTACCAACAATCTGATTATCTTGCGTAAGTGTTGGACTACCGACAGTCGGGTTTTGCGTACTAACAGCATTGCCTGCAAAGTTATAAGTAATTGTAGTCGTAGCGTTGGCTATAGAAACCGCACCAGCATTTACGTTTGTGCCGACTAACTGATAATCGTGGGCAAACTGAGCCGTACCTATGTCAACCGCGCCAGTGTTTATATCGGCAGGCTGAAAGTTTATGCCATAAAGTAGAACGGCAGGAGGTATAGATACTGCGCCAGATATAACGTCAGGTGGAGCAAAGTTTTCGATCTCCACCATAACAGCATTTGGTATTGTTACTGCATTGCCATTGTAGACAGGGGTCAGGCTGTATTTAACAATGCCTACGTCAGCAATAGACGCGCCTGCTATAGGGGCAAAGCCTAGCATCTAGTCGGCCTCTTCTATGGTGTTACCCTCTGCCACCCATTTTTGTATGGCTTGCCAGTGGCGGTTGTCCTCTGACATTGGTACGAACATTACTTGACCGTCTATTGTCGCTCTAACCTGACAGTTTTTACCATCATCACCTGTTATATATTTTACTGATTCAATATTCATTTTTATAACTCCGCATCCGCAGTCCAAGCTGAAAGAGAATATGCATTTCCAGCAGAGGTGCTGCCCATTTGCATAACTGCATTATGTGTATTTGCAGTAAATCTACTCAAGCTTAGACCAGTGCCAGCCATTGTAGGATTTGCTCTCATTGTAACAGGAAAGGTGAAAGGCGCACTTGCTGAACTATTTGAGGGCGTACCTGTCGCATAAGGAGTAACAAGATATATATTATCAGTTAACCCTGAACTATTCCAAGACATAAAGTACCTTTGACACTTGCTTAAAGTAACTCCCACTGGTTCATGCTCAAACGATGTACTTTGCGGCCCAACTTCTAACTGGCATCCTGTCAAGAAAAACGTAGCGTTTGTAGTTGTCATTACAGCGTCTGTTCCAAGACCGTCTGCCCATTTATTTTGTGCATAAGCAGACCAACCAGAAG